>Ga0115002_10004009_pt1 | contig 18084 bp, 13 predicted proteins | sample ArcticOcean_MG_C_8_FD_89576 | JGI IMG/M metagenome (GOLD analysis project Ga0115002, IMG submission 89576) | Marine microbial communities from western Arctic Ocean - ArcticOcean_MG_CB11_86 | ecosystem: Environmental > Aquatic > Marine > Oceanic | place: Arctic Ocean: Canada Basin | collected... | reverse complement strand
TGGGTGGAATTCTGTTGGAGCTAAAAGATAACCAGTTGAGTTTGGCGGCGACCGATAGCCGTCGCTTGGCCGTTGTGACTTCGAACTGCAAATCTGAAGGAGAGCAGGCGGAATCGACGAGCCCAGTTGTTCCCGCAAAGGCGATGTCGCTGATCGAGCGGAGTATCACAGACAGCGAAGAAGAAGTTTACTTGGCCGTTCACACCAACGATGTTGTTGTAAAATGCGGCTTATCGACAATTTATAGCCGCTTGGTTGAAGGACGTTTTCCGAAATATCAGGATGTGATTCCGGCACAGTCGAATGCGACCATTGACATGGTGGTCGAGCCTTTTTATTCAGCGGTGAGGCAGGCTCAAATTGTGACCAACGATGAAAGCCGCGGCGTCGATTTTCAGTTTGCCGATGGTCAGCTAACCCTAAGTAGTAAAGCCGCCGATGTGGGCGAGTCGAAAGTCGAACTTCCCATTAGTTATGAAGGTGATGATGTAACAATTACCTTCGACCCGCGTTTTGTGGCCGATTTTTTAAAGGTGCTTGAGCTAGAATCACAAGTTCAATTGTCGTTGATCGATTCGGAAAGTGCGGCAGTGTTAAGGTCGGGTGAAGATTACACGTATGTGATCATGCCTTTGTCCAGAGAACGCTAACGGTTCATTGAATTCTTCAAGGATGGGTTTCCCTAGTGACCACCTCCGATCCTCAACCGCTATCCCAGGCTGTGGCTGATTTAATTGCATTGAGAGGACTCGCCCGGGTTCGTGGAGATGAACAGATACAATCGGTTTGGTCAGAAATTGCCGGAGAACGAATCGCGACGCGAACGAAAGTTTTAGGAATTAAAGCAGGTGTTTTAAGTATTGGAGTCAATAATTCGGCGTTATTAAACGAGCTGGCTTCGTTCCATAAAATGTCCTTGTTAAAAAACCTGCAGAAACAACACTCGGAGTTAAAAATAGGCGATTTGAAATTCCGCTTGAAACGTTGATTATGCTATCCTAACCATCTCTGATGACCCGCCTTTCAATATTTTTTTGATATCAAATAGCTAATAAATAATTGTTGGAGATAACACAGTTGAGTGATTCTGAAACTTCCCCGATTGAAGAAAATTCTGGAGGGGCAGTACGCGGTGGAGCTGCCGACTACGACGAAAAAAATATTAAGGCGTTGGAAGGCATCGAAGGGATTAGGCTGCGTCCCGCCATGTACATCGGCGATACAACTCCACGCGGATTACATCACTTGGTATTTGAAGTGACCGACAACTGCATCGATGAGTTTGTGGCCAACCACGCAACTCGAATTAAAGTAAAAATAAACGCTGACGGTAGCGTTTCTTGTACAGACGATGGCCGAGGAATTCCCGTTGGTCCCATGCCTGATATGGAAAACCGCTCGGCATTAGAAGTGGTGCTCACAGAAATTCATGCGGGTGGAAAATTCGACCGTGAAGGTGGTTACAAAACCGGAACCGGCGGCTTGCACGGCGTTGGTATTACCGCAGTGAATGCGCTCAGCGAATGGCTTGAAGCAGAGATCAGACGCGAAGGTCACGTTTGGACAATGGACTTTGCACGCGGAGAAGTGAAGGGCCCGATTAAAAAATTAGGCAAGACCGACAAGCACGGCACAAAAATTACTTTCATGCCGGACCATGATATTTTTCCAGACACCAAATTTTCGTTTGATGTTTTGGAAAAGCGTCTTCAGGAGATGGCGTTTTTAAATGCCGGTATTAAAATTTCGTTTGCTGATGAACGAACCGGACAATCATCCGAATTTCATTACGAACAAGGTTTGACGGAATTCATTACCTATTTAAATCGAACAGAAAACCCACTGTATCCGGATGTTGTGCGGATCATCGGCGAACAAGATGGTGCATTTGTTGATATTGCCTTTCAACACAACGATGGGTACTCGGAAAATGTGCGGGCTTTCGCCAATAATATTTACAATATTGAAGGGGGCACGCATCTCAGTGGATTCCGTTCGGCATTAACCCGTTCGATTAATAGTTACGGCAAGAAGCAAAACATCTTCAAAGATTATATTCCTTCAGGCGATGATTTCCGTGAAGGATTAACCGCGGTGGTAACCGTTCAAATTCCCGATCCACAGTTTGAAGGTCAAACAAAAACAAAGCTTGGAAATAGCGAAGTTGAAGGCATTGTGACTTCAATTATGAATGAGGGATTGAATAAGTTTTTTGAAGAGAACCCGACCGTTGCCAAGCGGATTGCAATGAAGGGTCTGCTGGCAGCAGAAGCGCGAGAAGCAGCCCGTAAACAACGCGAAATGGTTCGGCGAAAAGGGGCACTCACAACGGGCGGGCTGCCTGAAAAGCTTAGAGATTGCCGTAGCCGCGAACTCGATATTTCAGAATTGTACTTGGTCGAAGGTGACTCGGCTGGTGGATCAGCCGATACCGGACGTGATTCAAACACGCAGGCAATTTTGCCGCTTCGAGGTAAAATTCTGAACGTCGAAAAAGCACAGTTAGTGAAAGTTTTAGGCAACGCTGAAATCTTAAATATTTTTAAAGCCGTCGGCATTCCCCCCGGAGCTGAGTTGGAAGACATTTCCAAACGGCGTTACGGAAAAATTATTTTGATGACCGATGCCGACGTCGATGGCAGCCATATTCGTACGCTGTTGTTAACGTTTTTATTCCGGCACATGCGCGAGTTGGTCAAGGAAGGCTGTGTTTATATCTCTCAGCCCCCGTTGTATCGCGTGACGCAAAAGAAGAAAGTTCGATACGTCCAAACTCATGAAGAGATGATGTCTGAGTTAGTCGAGTTAGGATTAACCGACAGCAGTCTGAATTGCAAAAAAGACGAGACAACTTTTGCAGATGATAATTTGCGACTGGTGGTCGGTTTATGTTTGAAACTCGAAGAGCCGTTTAGCACTCTCGAACGCCGTGGAATCGATTTGCGAGTGTTGATGAACAACAACGTTTCCTCAGACGGGTTATTGCCTCGGTATCGAATTTTTGTTGGTAAGGAAGAACACTGGTTCCTCGATAAACCAGCATTGGAAAAATTCTTGGCTGAAGAAGAATCAAAACGAGGAGAAGAATTCCAAGTTGCCGACGAGACGGCTGAACAAAATGGAGATGATGACGGTGACAATGACGATTCCGAACAGGATTTGATGTTACAAGTGATCGACCTGCATGAAGTGCGTTCGATTAATGAAACATTTACCGAACTGAAAAGTTATGGTTTCAGCCTGAAAGATTTTGTTCCGGCCGAGATTGTCAATGCCGAGCAAGTTTATCCGTTTGCCATTCAAAACGAAGACAGCGAAAACAAACTGACTTGCTTACGCGAGCTTTTACCGACGTTGCGCAGTATGGGTGAAAAAGGTTTGAGGCTGACACGCTTTAAAGGTCTCGGCGAGATGAACCCCGACGAACTGTTTGAAACCAGTATGAACCCCGAAAGCCGGGTGTTGTTGCAAGTGACGATGGAAGACGCGACGGCCGCCGATGAAATTTTCCGCGTGTTAATGGGCGACCACGTCGAGCCGCGACGAGAGTTTATCGAGAAGCACGCCCTTGATGTGACGGATCTTGATATTTAAGTCGCAACGAAAATTCTGGCCGAACTATTCTTCCGAATTGTAGTCGTCGAGTTCTTCAGTTTCGTCAGTTGAAGAGGCGACTGATTTATCGGATTCAGACCTTCGGAATACGGCGACCACATCTTCAATGGGAACGACAAACAGCACGTTGTCGGGTTCAAAATCGACGGGAATGGCGTTGTGAGGGTTGAAAAGCACCTTGTCGTACTTTCGGACAGGAAAATCTTCATCGCGGTCGATCTGCACGCTGATCTCGACAACACGACCGGTGATATTAGGGATCTCTGCCTGATCGGGAAGTACAATCCCACCTCGGGTTGTCTGGCGGCTTTCATCTTTGCGAATCAAAATCCGCATGCCCAGCGGTTCAACGAATTCAGTCAAGTTTCCAGGTTCCCTTACAAAACGTCGCTAAAAATATTATTTCAAACCGTTCATTTATTGTAGGAGAGCACTCCGCGTGAAGCGAGGTTGCTCCGCATGCAATATGAAGAACGGCGTAAAACAGTCAATTTTCAGACGGCCAAGTGAATTCGACAGTTTGAAAAATTGCGCTGGAGCAAATCAACTAGAAATTTAATTCTTACGGTCAACGCGAAGTTTCTTGCCGGGACTGCTCTGTAATTTTATGACGTGGGGCGATGGGATGGTCTCAGAGATTTCTGCTGCTGGCTCATTCTCGATTTGCTCATCTGTTGACTCCGATTTCTTGCCTTGAATGATTATACCTAATGGGCCAGCCAACAATGCCGGGAGAAAAACGACGTCAGCAACTAGCGCGGCGGCAATCAACGAAGCCATCAGCCAGCCAAATCGACTGACTAAGAGTAAGTCAGCCGGAAACAACATCAATAGCCCGATTGAAACAGCCGCGCTGGTTTGGAACATGGCAGGTCCACAGTGCCCCAAAGCTTCGGAGATGGCTTTTTTGCGAGTCATACCTTCGTCGAGTCCCCTGCGGAACCACGTCAACAAATGCAACGTGCCATCAACGGCAATTCCCAAAGCCACTGATGCGGTAATCATCGTGCCAATATCAACGGCTATCCCGTTCCAAGAGATCAGGCCGAAAATTAAAATCACGGGCATTAAGTTGGGCATCATTGTGATCAAGCCCGCCCATGGGCTTTTCAAAACACTCATCATCACACAGGCAATTAGAATGAAGGCTAACCCGAAACTAAAAATGAGGCTTTCGAGGACTGCTTGCTGGGTTCTCAGAAATAAAGGAATCATCCCTGTGACGACATGCCCTGTGCCGACATGGTATTTCAAAACTGATTGCACGCTTGTATTTATATCGCCGATCAAGTCACCGTAGTTCAAGTCAGACATGATGGCGACTTGGGCGGTAATCCGCCAAAGCTCATCTCCGGCCTGTGCTAATTTTTCATCACCCGGCTTGTTCAAGTCGGCAGGTTCGGTTGCCTGCGTTAAAAAACTATGAACATCGGCGCTGTTTTTGCCTTTAACAAGCTGTTCCATCCGTTGAGATTTTTTGCGGTAGCGGGCGATGGTTATAAACGAGGCATCTTCGGGAGGCGGAGTTGTCTTCGGTTGAAAATCAGCCAATGAAAGTGTCCCACTGATTTCAGGGTGTTTGCTAATTTCTTCTTCAACTTGGCGGACTAACTCTAACCGTTCGGTGAAGGTGAGTTCTTGCTGGCTTTCTTCATCGAAGCGAACCACAGTTTCCACGGGGACAATTCCCGCTAAGTTGTCTTCTAAAAAGTAATAGTCTTGTACGACGTCTGAGTGTTCGGGGAAGTAGCGGATGACTTTGGTTTCTGTACGGAACCAAGTTAGTCCATAGCCCGCAGCAATGACCGCAACAACACATGCGAAAGACGTGAAATTCCGATAATCGGAAATTAACTCGCCCCATTTCTTCCAACCTAAATTGTTTACATCTGACTCTTTCGGTTGCTTAGCAGGCCAAAACTGTAGCAAGGCCGGTAGGCCGAACAGAATCATGACCAAGGCAATGAGGCAGCCGACGGCAGCGTAAATTCCGAAGTCACGTACCGGTCCGAGTGGGCTGGTAGACAATGATGCCAAGCCGAGCGCTGTGGTCAAACTGGCGAGAATCACAGGTTGCTTGGCCATCTTGGCTGATTCGACAATCGCTGTTGAAAGATCTTTATACGCGGCGTGCTTCCAGTAATTAGCAACGTGAATGGCCCCCGAAAGGGTTAATACCATTAACAAGGTAGGCATCACGACCAGCACCATGTTCATACTGCCGCCGGTCACCGGAACTAATGAAACAGTGACCATCGTTGTGTAGATAGCAATCACAACCGACAACACGCCTAGTCTGATACTGCGAAGCATAATGAAAGTCAGCACAATTCCGACGATGAACGAGAGTAACAGGCCCGAGCGTTTGTGGAACTGGCTCAGCGGGTATGATCGGTTCCAGGCTGATTTTTTGACTTCTTGATTCAGTGCTGATCCGACAATAGGGCTGCCGCCAAGATGTAAAATGTCAGCCGAAATTCCAGCTTGTTCTGTTGCCTGTCTGATCTCTTCAATGGCTAGAGTGGTGTCAGCAGCACCCGCTTCCGAAAGAGAAATCGAAACGGCAATGGGCCCGCCCGTTGAGAAGAAGCACTCTTGAATGTACGGTTTTCCATCGCGGGGGCTGTTGGCTCGTTGATAGTTCAAACCCAAAGCAATTTGTTGCATTTGCTCGGCGGTATTGGAGTTGGGATTAATTCCTCGCCAGCGAATTTGAAAGCTGTGCTCACCTAAGTTGGTTAATTCGGCCAATGTTTCCGCGGTGAGTATTGAATCTTCCTCGGGTTCCAATTCTTCTGAATACTCTTCGTCAGGCTCGGGCGTGAAGGTCGGTTCAACGATGACGACATTAAGCCCAAGTTGCTTGCGGGCTTGTTCTACCAGTTGGGTTTTCACTTCCTCTTCGTATTCTTCACCCAGCTCTGTCAGACGGACTTTGAGCAACCCGGTGCCGATGAGCACGCCCTCTAATCGTCGGACGGCTTCAGCAGGTTCAACATCGTGCTTCACCATTCTTTCGAGGGCGTGTTTGGGGGTGATTACGCTGCTGACATACTTGCTACCACCGCGTGAAATTCCCTGCTCGTCGATTGTTCCTTCAAGAATTGAAGCCAAGCGGTCCATTCGAGAATCAGCGAGAGAACTGCCATCCCAGGAGATTAAGATTCGCTCTTCAATATCGAAATGGTCTTGGTACCAATCGAAGACTTTTGCTTGGGGGTCGTCTGCAGGCAGCCAATTTTCAACATCGTTTTCAAGATCGATTTTTGAAAGTGACGTCAATGCCAAGGGGGTCACGAAAATCATGGCGAGTAAGACCCATAAGGCCATTCCATGTCCCCAGCGGTCTTTCTTTTCAAAAAAACTTTTCATGCAATATCTCTAGTGAGTCGCTCTTAGCATCCTTCCGAAGTCTTTCGAGAAGGAGTACCGTCGTGTTGAATGAGTTCAAATTCCACGGTTGCGCAGAATAATCCTTAACTTATTAGATCGTCGAAGTTTCTGGTTTCACTTTTTAATGGAATCGTTTCAGCGGTGATTGTTGCAAAGATTTTTGCAATTCGACCTGTTAGGTTGAGATGTCTGATATAGAAAAATAGGAAGTCTGCGAGAAATTATCGGGCTTCAATCTCCTTGAACCACATTTTCAAGGTCGTGAATCCTAACAATTTATCCCAAACGAGCAAATGTTGATTCAACCAGGAATGCTTGCAGGTACACACTGGGTAGAATAGGAGTTTTTTTGTGGGGGTTTAAGCACCCAGGGCTGTCGGTCAAGCTTTGTCCGGGTCAAACCCACTGACCAATTCGTCTTCCCATTCTTCCAGCAAAGGCCAATCGACGGCACACGTGCCGAAATCGGCCATGTGTTGGTAGCCTTTCAGGCGGTCAATGGTTTTCTGTAGCATCTCGCGGTTCTTGGGGAAAATCGGTCCGTGGCTTGGTAGCAACCATTTGACATCACTGTCGCGAATTCTTTCGAGCGAACTAATGAAATCAGGAATATCGGAACCATGGTGGGCGTCTATGTTTCCGACGCAGCCGTCTCGATAGATGTTGTCGCCGGAAAACAATAAATCCCCCATCCGAAATGAAAGTTGACCATTCGTATGCCCGGGGGTCTGCCAGACTTCCAATTCGAGCGAACCGACAGTCAAGACATCGCCTTCAGCAATAATTTCGTCTAACTCAATTTTGGGTAGGTCGATGGAAATTCCTTGAGCCGAAATTTCAGCGTAAGTGACAATTCGGTCCCCTTGTGCCAGCAGGGTGGCAGTTTCTTCGTGGCCGACTGTTTTGGCTGAGGGCAGGGTTTCTTTGGCCTGTTTGAGGCCTTGAATATGATCGACGTCGGCGTGTGTGGCAACCAGATATTTGCAATTAGCCAAAGGGAAATTCATCTCGCGGATCATGTCGATGATTTCCGAAGTTGTGTCTTCAAAGCCGATATCGATTAACAGCCATTCGTCGGCATCATGAACCAGATAGACACAACAGCCCAGGTGGCGGCGGGCTTGATAGTTCATTTCAATCACATGAGGGAAAACTTCCCGACGAGATTGCATACGGCTGGGCTCCATTGAATTTGAGTTTCGCCGATCTTGAATTGATCAGAATCGAGACTCAGCTGTTAAGGGGGTCTAGTAGAATCGTATTGTGTCATATCCTGGTAGCAAACGCCAAGTGGTAGAGTTATCGTAACAATCGAGAAACCGGCTGTCCAATTGTAAAATCTGTGTTGCTAAGATTACATTCAACCAGCGTAGCCGGTTATGATATCTGCAGACAGCATCAAAATATGAGGGAATTCTCTCGGAATGGCGATTCAATTTCAATGTCCCGATTGTCAATCAACGATCCGCGTTCCCGATGCGGCTGTTGGAAAGCAAGGTACGTGTCCGCATTGTGGAAAGAAGCTGCTTGTTCCTGATCCCCGACCGGCTCCCGAAAGTATTTCACAAGAGGAAGCTATACCACAACAGACGGAAGAACTTCCGGATATTTCACCGCCGACCGTGGATCCCGATATACCGAGCTTTGATGCTCTTGCGAAACAATCCGAGACGATTTCTGACCCGCCTATTTTAGAGCATGCAGCGTCTTCAATTCATGCCCTTGATGAGAGTGTTCCGACCGACCCGCTTGCCGAGACTGCCGAGTTTAATCTTCCTGCTGAGATCAAACAGATGAAAGACACGGACTCGGATGTTCCCGATTTCGGAACAGAAGGTCCGTCAATTACGACTTCAGGAACCTCAATGGCGTACCAGCTCAAACGCCGTCGGAAAAATAGTTCCAATGCCTTCTTAATGCCCATTTTATTTGGTGGCGTGCTAGTCGCGGTGGGCATGTGGTTTTTCTGGGACACCAAAATACTTCTCACCGAAAATTTGCGGGCCTCCGCGATGAAATCGGTGCAGTTAGAGCCCAAACTGGTTGGTCGAGACGCTGTGCCGGTGACCGAGAAGACACTCGATTTTGTGTTGGATCGGCTGTCAGCCAACCCGACCCGCCTGACCAGCGATTTGATGCGGACGGTTTTTACCGGAACTGAAGGCGGATTGCAGATTGATATCGAAACCGGCTCGAAGACGGAATTTGTGCGCGTCAATTATGGGGCTTCTCCGGGGTTAAAAAAATATTACGGCGAGCACTCTCAAGAGCTAGATGCCCCGCGTAAAAAGGAATGGACTCGGGCTGTGAAATCGTTCTTCATAGAAACGGCAGCCGCCGAACGCGAAGACCGATCGATCGATAATCCGTTGAGTTTTCGGGACACTCTGGGGCTGAACACTTTGGTAAGCGGTCTGGGTTACAACGTTGTTGCCAAGGTTGGCAGGACGCCTTACCCGTGTGTCTACGAAGATTTGAACGGGTATTTGTATTTTCTGCTTCCAGTAGGAACAACCAGTTTTCAATTAACGGGCCGCAAGCTGGCAGACGGACTCGTTCATTTTCCCGGCAAGTACACGGTGCAAGTTTTGCGAGAGAAGGAACCGAAATCGAACAAGCCCTCCGCGCCCAAGCCAGAAGCAGAAATGCCCAGCGAAGAACCGGAACCCGAGCCGACAGAGTCAGAACCTGTTGAACAAAACGGTTAAAGAAAATCGACAACCACGGTATCGGCTAGAAAGAGTCCGCTGCGGGTTAGACGAATGCCTGTAGAAAAATCTTCAATCAGGCCTGCATCGATTTGTTTTTTGATAATCTCGCCAGCCAGTTCGTCTAAGTCGAACCCTGATTGTTTTTGAAATTCGTCTCTCATAATTCCCGCCGTCCTGCGCAATCCTAAAACGATCAATTCTCGGGCTCGGTCTTCAGGGCTAAGGGTTTCCGCCTCGGCAATGGGAGTTTGGCCGGAAGTCATGCGTTTGATCCAGGTGGTCACGCTGCGGTGGTTTGTCTCTCGGCGACCGTCGAGGTAACGGGCTGCCCCCGGCCCGAAGGCGTAAAATTCTTTTCCCGCCCAATACACATTGTTGTGCCGGCATTCAAAGCCCGATTGGGCGAAGTTTGAAATCTCATACTGGGCGAAGCCAGCTGTTTGCAAAAACTCTAATGTGAACTGATACATCGAGTAATCAACGTCTTCTGAAACTGGCAGCAGCTCTCTTTTTTCTCGGCGTGTCCAGAAGGACGTTCCTTTTTCATACGTCAGTCCGTAGGTTGAAATGTGCTGAGGACCAAGTTCGGTGGCCCGCACAAGTGATTCTTCCCAAATCTTTTTCGATTGTCCGGGTACGCCGAAAATGAGGTCGAAGGCCAAGTTGCCAATAACGGGTTGCAACCGCTCGAAGGCAATTTCGACATCGTGCGGTGAATGATCGCGTTCTAACAGTTTCAATACTTCTTTATCGAATGATTGCACTCCCAGGCTGACTCGGTTGATGCCAGCGGCGCCGAATAACTGTGCCTTCTCAGCGGTGATATCGATGGGGTTCACTTCGATGGAAAATTCATAATCGTCTGATAAGTGAAACCATTTCGTAAGCAATTCAAACAGTTGGGTTAATTGTTCGATCGAAAGATGTGAAGGCGTGCCTCCGCCGAGAAACAGCGTTTCTACTTGCCGAGGCGAACCAAGTTCCTGCAGTTGTAATTCCAAGGCTTTGAGGTATTCGGCAATAAGGTGGTCCTTACCTGCCACCAAGGTGAAATCGCAATAGCCACACCGGTGTGCGCAGAAGGGCACATGAATGTAGGCCGCGGTTGGGGTGGAAGGTGTTGCAATCATGAATGCGATTTCCGTGATGAGTGCCCGCGTTATTCTGGCTGTTTCAGTTTCTCTTTTGCCTCTTTCCAAAGCGGGTCGTAAACTTCTTTGTCGAACGGCGGGCAACCGGTGGGGTATTGACCGAGCGGATGGTCTTTCGACCGCATCAAGTTCGTGCAGTATGAGAAGGTACGGCAGATCTTTTTCCGATTCATGCTGCCAGATTCTGCTAAGGTCTTCACGAAATCAGGATGAGAAAGTGTCGCCCGGCCCATGCCTATCATTGAAACAGCACCGCTGGCGATATTCGCTGCGGCAGCGTGCATGGCGTAATCTTGCAGCCAACTGTAGGCGCTGCCAATCACCGGCAAATCTCCTACGGCTGACTGAATTTTCTTTGTAATCCGAAAATGCCGCAGCACGCCGACGAGTGGATGCTCGGGTGAATGATAGCCATCGGTTGGCGCGAACTCGGCAGGGCGAACGACGTGCGGGTTGGCATACGGGTTTCCACACGAAATGTTAATCAGACCGACGCCCCAATCTTTCAACCAGGTTGCCAGTTGGACCGGTTCGGCAATGTCTTCTTCCAAATGGTTGTTGGGGTTTGTGCCAAAGGCAGTTTGCAGTGGAAGTTGGTGCGGGCACGGTTCGCCGATGTCGTCTTCGGAACGTTTTTGATAAGGAATGCCGTCGTAGGCGTTCATGCGAGTGGCGATTGTTAAATCTGGTAGTTCGGACTTGACGCGTCCGATGATGTTTCTGATGAGTCGAGTGCGGTTTTCCAGGCTGCCGCCGTAATCCCCCGGTCTGTTTTTCGCGGCCAGTAATTCGGAAAGCAGATACCGATGACACTGTTTCAGATCGATAAATTGCACGCCGATTTTCGCGGACAATTTCGCGGCGACTAGGTATTGGTCTTCGATTCGTTTTAGGTCATCATCGGTTAACAGTGGATATGAATCGTCGATTGTTTTGCCGGTTGACTTATCGACTGTGAGTGGATCCAAAATTAGATCGTGGGTTGCCAGTAACGGTTTTTGAAAGCTGAACCGGCCCGAGTGTGTTAATTGTAAGCCGATGACAAGGTCGGCGTCCGTTCCGCATGCTTCGTGATGAGCTGTTTTTGCACTTGCCAACATGTCTTCGATGGCGGACGCCGTTTTGTCGTTCAGCCAAAGCTGCCTAGGGTTCATGCGGGCGGAATCGGCGATGGCGGTGGCTTCGGCCCAGATGAGTTTTGCCCCGCCGGCCCCGAACCGGCGATAGCGGCGGTAGGTCAATTCGTCGGGGAAACCGTCAAGTGTGCCATCGCAGCCTTCCATTGGTTGAATGGCCAGGCGATTTCCTGCCGTGTGTGGTCCAATTGAAATAGGCTGAAATAAAACTGAAAAGTCGTTTGAGAGGGAGAGCTCAAGCCCTAAGCTTGCCGCATCAGCGACCATTTCTTCTGGCGATTTGTATTTGAAGTAGCGGGCCATTTTTGTTCTCTCACATCCAGCTTAGAAATTTCAAAAGAAACTTCAGAATCGGTTCTTTCATAGCAACCTTCGTTCGTTAGTATAAGGGCCAAGTCGGACTCTCACAAATCGGTGCACTGAGATTGATGCAAGCAGCCATTCCGAATGTGGTTATTAAAAGTTTCCCTACAAATTAAGAAATAGACTTAGGTTATGAAACTTGGCGATTTCGAATTAACGACGATTTCAGGCGGTCGCTTTCGCATTGATGGCGGAACCATGTTTGGAGTCGTGCCAAAAATTCTGTGGTCGAGAGTCTTTGAGCCCGACGAAAAAAACTTGATTGCTCAAGACACAAATTGTGTTTTGGTTCAAACTGCCGACCGGAAAGTTTTGATCGACACAGGCTACGGATCAAAACTTACGGTGAAACAGCAGCGAAATCATTCAATCAATGAACAAGACCCATTGCGAGATAACTTGGCAGCTGCGGGGGTTTCGGTTGAAGAAATTGATACCGTGGTACTTTCCCATTTACACTTCGACCATGCAGGCGGAGCAACCTGTTTGGATGAAGAGGGCGCCTTGGTGCCCACATTTCCTAATGCAGAGTATGTGGTTCAGAGATCCGAATGGGTTAGCGCGACCGCAGGCTATCCTGAACTCAGAGGCGTTTATTCGCAGGATAACATTTTGCCATTAGCGGAAGCCGGCGTACTGCGGTTAATTGATGGGGACGTAGAAATTGTTCCCGGAATCTCGGCAATCGTCACCGGAGGGCATACAGTCGGACATGCGGCAATACGGATTGAAAGCCAAGGACAAACGGCGATTTACTTGGGCGATTTGTGCCCAACACGCAGGCATCTTCCCAGCTTGTGGGGCATGGGTTATGACGTCGATATGCTGCAGGTGCGCAGGAAGAAACGCGAGCTATTAGGAATGATCGCCGAGCAGGGCTGGTTGGCACTGTTCGACCATGACCCAGACCATGTTGCCGCCTATTTGAAAAGCAATGACGAGCAGGCGATTTCCGTCGTTGAATCTTTTGAGACGCTGTGACCCAGGCGTTGTTTAAACGATGGTTAGGGTTAAGATCCTACCAAACGTCTTCCAACTGGCATTCATAAACGTTAACTTTACGACCGGCTTCAAAGCGTTTGGGGGCACTTGCTAAAATTCGAAGCCAGACTTCGTGGCCTTCATAGTTTCCTTCGAAGGAAATATGTGGGCCCACTTCGTCTTCCGATCCGTTTGACAAAGCCTGCCAGTCTAATCGGTGGACTTCAGTGAAAATGCCAGCAATGCTTTTTAAGTCGGCACTGAAATTCGAAGAATTGACGATGCCATCCTTTTCACCGCCGACAATTTCAGTTGCCGAGGCGAACAGACTGACTTCCCATTGCTGGTTTTTTTTGTTGTAGAAAAAATGGCAGCCGATCGGCGAAAGGATATCCATCGGATAAAGTTCCACGACAACTAAGTGTGCCATCCTGGTTAATGATTCCGGGGGAGAGGCCATTGCACAGCTACCTTTCTCGTTTCTCTTCTCGGGTTAAAAACGTCCTATTGATTTCCATTCGATTTGCCGAGCCTAGCACGGCGCGGAGAAACCTCGACCGATCAAAGACGTCATCTTTGTTGGTCTTCAGATTCCACCTGGTACGTTCTTGGTGAGAGAAGGCGATTCTTTGGTGGGAAGGTGCATATATTGTTGGAATTACGAATTCGCAAGTAGAATGCCAGCAACGACAAATTCTCGAAATCGGTTCCTGAACCCTATGTATGCAGGCAAACGGTAAATTAAAACCTGCACCAACGCGCGTGATGTGGTATTGATGTCAAGAACTCTTTACAGTTTGAGAATGACCAATGAAACAATGGTTGATCACTTTGGTTAAGGCTTGACCATTTCCGAAGTAAAACTTTCAGGATCCAAATTAATGACCATACGGATTTTACAACTGACCGATCTCCACCTGTTTGAAGACCGGCAAGCTCGGCTCAAAGGCGTTCCAACATTTGAAACGTTTACCGATATTTTGCAGCTAGTGCATGCACAACCAGGAGAATTCGATTGGGTGATCATCACCGGCGATATGACCCATGACGAACGGTTAGAAACGTATCAGCTTCTACGGGAAACGTTGGGTTCATTGATGTCCCGTTGCAAGATCATTCCAGGTAACCATGAGAACCGAGAGTATATTAGAGAGGTGTTTCCTGATGTCGTACCAGCTGGTCCAGGGCCGCTGACATTTTCGTTTCAGGTGGAAGGTTGGAGGTTGATCGGTCTGGATTCTCACGTGCCAGGGGAAGTTCCCGGTCGAATTGAGCGAAGTCAATTGCAGTGGTTGCAGGCCGAGCTTGAGAAGGATGCTGAGGTTCCAACCTTGCTGTTTATGCACCACCCGCCTTTTAAAGTTGGGGCAACCTGGCTCGACAAAATTCGGTTACAGGAACCGGAAGAGCTACTTGAAATCATTCAGGCCGCCCCCCAAATTCGGTCGGTCGTAACGGGGCACGTGCATCATGTGTTTGAGGGATCGCTCGGGAAAACGCGGTTAATGACAAGCCCTTCAACGGGCGTTCAATTTGTCCCTCAAGTCGAACTGCCCAAGTACGCAGACACGCCGCCTGGGTTTCGGGTGTTGACTTTGGAAGACGGCGATTTCACCACTGAGGTTTTTCGCCTTGGGGAGTTGAAATACCCGCCGATTAACGATGCGGACTAATCTAAGGTTGCGACCGCTGTTAGTTGTTCGTAGTCAGCAATCCATCGATCATCATGATGGCGGCTGGCCCGACAAGCACTACGAAAATTCCTGGGAAGATGAACAACACCAACGGGAAAATCATTTGCACTGACGTTTTTTGGGCTTTTTCTTCGGCCATTTGAGAGCGTTTCACCCGCATGCTATCAGATTGCACACGCAGGGCTTTGGCGATTGATGAGCCAAATTTATCAGCCTGAATTAAAATGGCAGCCAACGACTTCATGTCATCAACGCCCGAGCGAACTCCCAAATCGTGAAGCACTTCGCGGCGTGGTCGGCCCATTTGAAGTTGCATGTTGCACATGGCAAACTCGGCACACACTTCCGGGGCGGTGTCTTCTAGTTCTTCCGAGACGCGTCTCATCCCGGCGTCGAGGCCGAGTCCTGCTTCGACACACACGACTAATAAATCGAGGGCATCGGGCATGGAAAAAAATATTTTTCCTTTGCGAGACATGCTCGTAAAGGCCAATACAAGTTCAGGAATATAGAACCCCAGGCCTCCCGCAATGACCAATGAAGAGATGCCGTTTTGGGTCATTTCATATTTGTAAGCACCGTAGCCTCCGCCAGCGAGAAGCCCCACGACCAAAAAAATCACCTTGATCGCTAGAAATATCGATGAGGCATTCGGTGAAGTGTAACCGGCATTGGCCAGCCGTACTTTCAGAACACTTTGCTCTAGGTCGGTTTTCGGTACGAGCGCTTTGGAGAGAGCAGGGGCTGCTTTTTTCAGTATACCGCCCATGCCTTTTACCTCGTCTTGCGATTCGCGATCTTTGTTGCGCAACAAGGGGTTGCGCATTTCATCCAACCGTTCATCCACGCGATTTTTCTGGCCCATGAAGTGATTGGAAACGGCCCAGATGAGGCAGGTCATGCCGCCGAAAATCGCCCAAGGTACAAATTTTGTGAAATCAAGTTCCATGATTCTCTCCACTGCGAGCTACAGAATATCTCTCGCGGTAAATCTTTCGATCAGATTTTAATGTTAATGATTTTCTTAATGGTGATGGCACCCAAGACCTGCAATACGGCAGCGGCGGCTAACATCTTGCGGCCTAACTCTTCTGTGAACAGCAACATCACGTAATCGGGGTTCAGATGATAAACGGCGAAAAACAGAGCAATCGGTAGCGCCATTAGCACAATTCCGCTGATCCGGCCTTCCCCCGTCAATGCCTGAACTTGGCCCATAATTTTGAATCGCTCACGAATGATGTGCCCAATTTTGTCTAAAATCTCAGCCAAGTCTCCACCCGCCTGGCGTTGAATGACGACCGCTGTGACGAAGAATTTTAAGTCAAGGTTCGGCATCCGTTTCAGCATGTTTTTAAGGGCTTGCTCAATGGTAATGCCCAAATTTTGTTCTTCGTAAGCAATGCCGAATTCTTGTGAAATCGGGGTGGGCATTTCTTCAACAACCACATGCAGGCCTGAATTCAAACTGTGGCCTGATCGCAATGCGCGCCCAATTAATTCCATCGCATCCGGCAGTTGTCTGGCGAAAGCTTTGAAACGGCGTTTTCGGCGCCATAGCAGCCAACACAGCGGCATGACTCCGCCCATCATGCCCGCTACGGGGTAAAGTGGTATCGGCGATTTGGCAACCGCGGCAATACCCATTCCCAAAATGGTGCTGCCGACTGTCAAACCAAAAAACGTATCCGGCGTAATGGGTGAGTCGGCCTGCTCGAACAACATCTTTAGGTTGCCGAGCCGCTCGACTAAACGAGAAGTCATTCCCGCTAAGCCACTCATCCCTTCGCGGATGATCTCGTCTTTCATGACGCCTTTGTTCTCAGATTCAGGAGCTTTTTTACCCGTGAGAACTTCCAGGCGGTCTTCTGCTTTGGTCGATCCAATATCATTCAGCAAAAAAGCAATCGCCCCGACGAGCGCGACGACTCCAAAAAATGCTGCAAGAGGAATGATGAGAGTTTCCATAATCTCTGCCAATTAAAAATTGAGTATTTCAGCAGGCAATTCTGAAAATCACACTACTGGGAATTGTTATGATTTGTTTTGACCTAATAGTTCATGTTTCGAGCGGCAAATAGATTGGAAGGCAGTCGTACACCCGACGCCTCCAACCGATCCATAAACGCCGGTCGAACGCCGGTTGCTTCAAAATGACCGTAGGCCTTCCCTTCGTCGCTAATTCCTTCTTGTACGAATAGGAAAATGTCTTGCATGATGACGGTGTCCTGTTCCATGCCCAGCACTTCTGTAATGTGCGTTACTTTTCTTGGACCACCTTGCAAGCGGTTGACCTGGATAATTAAATCGACCGCTGCCGTAAATTGTTGCCGCAGGGCTTTCATGGGAAGTTCGATACCCCCCATGGCGATCATGGTTTCCATTCTTGAGACACCGTCGCGCGGTGAGTTGGCGTGAATGGTGGTCAGCGAACCTTCGTGACCGGTGTTCATTGCCTGAAGCATGTCGAGCGTTTCGGCTCCACGGCATTCGCCGATGATGATGCGGTCGGGCCGCATACGCAGGGCATTTTTGACTAAATCGGTGGCCGTAATTTGGCCTTTCCCCTCAATGTTCGGCGGGCGTGTTTCCAGTCGAAGCACGTGGTCTTGCTGCAACTGCAATTCAGCGGCGTCTTCGATGGTAATGACGCGTTGGTCGCCGGGGATGAAACTCGACAGCGTGTTCAACAGCGTCGTTTTACCCGAACCAGTACCGCCACTGATGATGATATTGAGCCGGGCTTTGATCACACCTTCCAATAACATGGCCATTTCCGGGCTGAAGGCACCGAAGTTCAGCAGGTCTTCTAAGCCCAACGGGTTGGAACCGAATTTACGAATTGTTAGCGAAGGACCATCCAAGGCCAGTGGAGGAATGACAGCATTCAAACGTGAGCCATCTGGTAACCGGGCATCGACCATCGGCGATGTTTCATCAACACGCCGCCCCATTTTGGAAACGATGCGGTCGAGAATTTGTAGCAGGTGATCGTTATCGCGGAATACCACGTTTGAACGTTCAATCTGACCGTTGCGTT
>Ga0115002_10004007_pt1 | contig 18085 bp, 26 predicted proteins | sample ArcticOcean_MG_C_8_FD_89576 | JGI IMG/M metagenome (GOLD analysis project Ga0115002, IMG submission 89576) | Marine microbial communities from western Arctic Ocean - ArcticOcean_MG_CB11_86 | ecosystem: Environmental > Aquatic > Marine > Oceanic | place: Arctic Ocean: Canada Basin | collected... | reverse complement strand
GTCGTCGGGCCTCATCCTGCGCAAAGCCCAGCGAACGAGAAATTTTAACTTCTAGCTCCGGCCCTCCAGGCAACCATGCGTCCTGCATCGCGGAGTTTGCCGCGTATGCCACACCCAACGCTCGTGCGTCCATCGGGAAGTCAATTGTGACGCTCGAGGTCCACGTTGGGTGCGTATAGTGGTACTCGAGGTAGACCGGGTTTGGTACGGATGCTCCGCGCGCGAGCCAAATTTCTTGGCCGCTGCTTCCGCCCCGGTAGTAGTAGTAATCGCCTTTTCGGAGATCATCGTCGGGCTCTACTTCGATGCCCCAGCGATCACCGTTTGTTTTTACCAACGCAGAACGGGACTTGTCCCCGTACGCCTTCAAAAAATCTGTCGGCACGGCGTTATACGTACCGCCGGTTGTCGCGTCCGAACCGGACCACGACGTGATGGCGCTGCCTCGCTTGCGCCACCCGTCGTATCCCTGCCCGATCATCCATCTCTGCGCCTGCCGAAACCCGCGCGTAAGGTTTACATAGATGACATCAGTTGCAGTCTCGCCATGTACCTCTAGGTCCGGATCATCAGCCTCGGTATCAACGAGTCTGAGAAATGCGTACCGGACCTTTGCTACTGAATCAAGTTCCACGGCATATCAAGCTCTCCTTAGAGCTCCTCGGGTGGAGGATCGTCTGTTGTCGTGCCAACGCCGGCCATCACTGGTTCCGGCACTACTGGCGCGACGGCCTGCGAAACTTTCGGTTTTACGGACGTTACTTCTGGCACAGCCTTGCCCAGCGCCGCCAACTGCTTCAACGCTTCCGCGATGTCCGACGCACTCAGGCCGCTATCGACTAGCACACCTGAGATTTCGGGCACCATCTTCTCGACGGCATGATCCCTTGCTTGGTTCGCGATTTCTTCCTCGCTCGGTGGGCGCCAATCAATGCAGACTTGATTACCCATCCCGTCGCTTTCTACAAAAAACGTACGTTCGTGAATGTAGTGCTCAGCCTCATTCATTTTATAGATGGGCTCTTTCGTGAGCGGGTGCAGTTTCCACACGCGATCACCTTTCACGCTGCCCGTACTTTCGCATTTTAGGCAACTTTCGCCCGATACCAGGCTTGAACCGTCACAAATTGGACAATCCAGCTTATGATACTTGGGTACAGGGCGATTGCGCTGTGTCTTAGAAAGCCACAAAGGCTTCGGAACGTTGTGCGTGGTGTAACCAACTCGCTCCCATAATGGATCGGGTATAAAAGGACCGTGCAATGGTGCGAGTGATGAGCTGTTCTTGGACATCGGTTACTACTCCTGCTCTTGGTCTTTGGGCGCTCGGAGATTCAGCCAACCACCCTTGGGCCGTAAAAATGGAATTTTCAACCGGGACCGCCGAGATTGCCTCATCTCGTGCCGGCTTTCTTCTTTCTGAACCGCGCGATTCTTTACGCGCATGTCTTCGTTGCTTTGGTTTACCTTCCTGCGCTGTTCGAGGAGCGACATATACTCACCGCGTCCGCTCCACGTATCCCCTCGCTCGAGGAATTCACGCAGTCCTGATGTACCAAGGTCCGCCAATGAAAGCGGGATAAACGCACCCTGCTTCTCTCCCTTGACGACCTTGCCTTCCGCCGAATTCGGCAGATGTAACCACACATCTTCCCCCATGGGTTCTTCAATAAGACCCATTTTGTATAGCTCCATACGCGGATCATCGCTTTTTAGGCTGATTCGCACAAACCACGTCCCGCCTGGGGTAAAATGCAGCTTTGCGTGACGACCACTCCCACGCGCCCAGAGCTCAACAACATCTTGATACTCGTGGGGCGCGCGGGGATAGCCTGCGCTCAGAACTCTAGCATCCACCTAGAGAATCCCTCCTGCGCTTGGCATCGAAATATCATCAATCGGCGTGTGCTGACTGCCGCTTGAACGGCCGTACTCGAGCCTGTTCGCGCCCGTGCCGTTGATGACAAACTCAGTGTCGATCCCGTTTACGTCTAGCACTGTAGTGGCCGGCGTAAACGCTACAAGACGTGCTGTCACGTAGATGACGCCGACAAGCGGCATCAATGGATTTGGTGTGTGATCTCTGACCGCGTCCTTCGCAGCCTGAAGACTCGCGTACGCAGATCCAAGAGCGACACATGCCTCAACGTCATTTGCGAGAACGTAGAGCAAGTATGCGCCGGTTTTGCCGACCGCGACTGCCGCAGTGGTATTAAAGACCGCATTTGCCTTGCCTGTGGCAACAACCCTGACACCCGTGCCTAGCACGACATTTGCCGCGCCATAAGTGAACGTTGCTGCTCCTGCATCCAACGCAAATGATGCAAGCTGACTTTCGATGCCGGGTAGACCTTCGAACGAGTAGTAAATCTCTGTTTCGTCCGTGATCGATCCGGTTCCCCACGTAAACGCGCCTGATCCACCTTCACCGACTTGGACACAGCCCACGCACACATCGTCCGCGCCAGGTGGCAACGTATTCGACCCAATCGAATATTGCGCAAGCGTCAGAACCGGTGACGCCTGATTCTCTCCTGTGCCATTCGCTGTATCGCCGTCGACCGCACCGGCCGTATTCACAAACATCCAAAACGTGCCGTCACCGCTTGTTGCAATCGTGTCGCCAGTACCAACACACTCGGCACTAATGTCGACTGCGGCGTCAACAGCCTTGTAGTACTTCTGGCCGTTGATCTGATAAAAGAATGCGTTATCAAACTGTACGTCGTTCGCGTTTGAGTCTACTGCAATATTGCAGCCCGTCCGACCGGCCGTGCCTGCACCAGTGTTGCTAAGTACCTGATTTGCGCCAGCAGTCGCTTCATAAGCGTTTAACTGCCGCGCCGCATCGTTATGGAGCTCTACCACGGTTTTTACCGTTTCAAAAAGCGCCCCGTATTCAGTCCTTCTAGCCATGATTTTCTTCCTTATTTATGTCCGTTTATCTCGGGAGACATGGGCCGGGGGCGGCTAAACCCCCGACCCAGCCCCATCCCGTAAAGTGGGCCTATCTTCTTACTGAACTACGGCTTAGTAGTTCGGGATCGGAGCGAAGTTGTCGTCCGTCAGATCCGTGCTAATTCCTGTCAACGCGCCATGCGCGCCACGATGGTTGCTCATGTAGTTGAGATAGTCAACGACGAAGGCTTCTTTGCCATCGAAGTCAGCAATTCTGCTCCACATGCTTCCGTCTTCGCCAAAGAAGTCGGCATCGCCGCCCAAGTTGACGCGGAAGAGCTTCTCACGACACAGCGTCATTGCAACGTTGTGATAGAAGAAGTGATCTTCAACAATCGGAATTCCGCTGATCGTTACCTGCTGATAACCACCGTCCAGCGATCCACCTGTATATGCCTGCTGCTGGAAGCCCATAAGACTTCTGGCAAGCTGGGCAACGACGGATGGGTACGACACCACCACGTCCATCTCAGGTGTGACGTTGAATCCACGCTTCGCACCGAGCGCGAGCCAATGCTCAGTCAACTCAATGTGATCGAGCGTGGTGGATGTCTGACGATAAGGCTTCCATCTACCGTACGTCGTTTGACTAATATTGAACACGGTCGTGTTGTCCGCATTCGGATCGACGATTGTGCCGAGGCCGTTAGGCGCAAGGTTCCGCTCACCAGCAAAATAGTTGGTGTCGGTGTCATTGGTCGTCGCGAAATAGATCAGGTCGTCGGCGGCAATAGCCGCACCAACGTCCGTCTCCCAGGTTTGGGCCGCGTCCATCGTGACCGTGTTCGTCGTGTACGCGAGACCAGTTGCAGTGATTTTTCCTGCCCCGCCTATCCCAGCCGCGCTCACATCGTACCAGCAGATGATCGAGCCTTCCGAAAGATTCGTTAGGGGGTTGGTGTCGGCATTGCCGTAACCATCCTTGGCCACCCAAACGGTTGAACTTGTCCGAGAGCTGACCTTGCAGAGCAGTCCCGTTGAGCTACCAATTGAGTGTCGGATCTCCATAGAAGCCCAAGAGTCCCAGAGCTTGTCGAAGATTCGATCTGACAGGTCGTCGAACGCGCCCGGTCCTGAAGCACGCCTTTCGGCTAGATTGTCGAGTGCCAGTCGGGCGTAACGCCTGACAGGCGTAAGTTGACCCTGCACCGCATCGAGCGGTACGTGGTCAGGAATGTTTCCGTCTGTCGCGAGCGCCCCAGTTTTGTACTGGAGGTCCACGGCAAACGTCATGTTCTGGCCAGACAGCCGGTACTCGCCCGGCTGGGCGTCTTGGAATAGCATTGCAGTCTTGCTTTCCCGGCGCACGTTGTCGACCACTCGGCCGACAAAAATATCGTGCGTGAGCCCGGTAAGCTCCGAAATCAGCGCAGCATTCCCCGCCTGGCTTCCTGATGCTCCTAGTGCCATTTGAGGTCTTTCCTTTGGTTACCTAAAGGTAGCCTATGAGTTATCTGTTCGCTCGTGCCCGCCCGTCTATACGGGCTTGGGCTTTTTCATGCTGTCTTAGTTGATAGGCCGTCATCTTGCTTGTATCAGAACCATCTGGAGTACTGCCGGTCACGGTGCTCGAGGCGTCACTGCCTCTATTTGCGTCGGCTAATGTACCAAGCGGATGCGGAGGAATGTTGTTACGCATATCCGTCGCGCTTCGTCTCGCTTCCGTTACTGCCGCAGTACGTTCCGACTGGATCGTTGCGGCAGTAGAACGTTTCTGCGCTGCTGAATTGGCCACGCCTGATGCAGCCTCTTTAGCCGCTCGCGCGTCAATACGCCCTTGCAAAAACGTCTTGATGGCCGGCTGATTTACGACTTCTCGTCGCAATTTTTCCGCAAAATGCTCGTGGGCTTTCTCGGGTGTATTGAGTGCCTCGTGCATCCCACGTCCAAACTCAGCGTCAAACGACAGTACCGTGTCGTTAAACACCTCCTGGAACTCCGGCAACGCAACAATATCTGCTGGTATAGTGGACTGAGCGGCCGACAAGGCATCATTCGCCCAGCGTTGTCCCTCTGCCGCATCAGACTCCGCATGTACTTGCACCATCCTAGACTGGTATTCCGCTTCCTCGATGGTAGACAATTCTGTTTGCACATGTGGAGAATTCCAGTAGGCCGTCGCTGATTCAGCATCGACCATCTCGTGGATCTCTTTGTACTTTTCAACATGACGCTGGTACGCGGGCAAATCTTGAAACTTGCCGGCAGCGGCTTCCTGGGCCTCTCTTCGCACGATACTTTCGTTGCGTGCTGCAAGTTTTCCTTGCAGTTCAGAAATTCGATCGTCGCGCTGCTTCAACTCTGCGTGTCTCGTGTACGTACCATTCATGAGCGCACGCAAGGCTTCTGCTTGAGCCTCGTTAGCTACCGTGATCGCTGACTGTCCCATCTCTGCGACCGGATGGCCGTCTCGAAATCGAACAGTTACTAGGTGATCCAAGTTTTTCTCTGTTTCCGGGGCTGCTTGCGCGGTCCCGTCAGAGCGAAATTCGCCCTCGGTTCCGTCCGGATTGGTCACAAACTGTCCAGTGTCCCTGGCATGTTCACGACCGTTCGCGTCCGTCACCGTATTACCATCAGAACCCACGTCGCCCGCTATTGCAGCCTCAGTCGGCACTCCTTCGACAGCTTCAACGACATCTTGTCGCTGATCACTACTGTCCCTACTTGCGCGCGCTCGATCTTCTATGAGCTGCGCGCGAACCTCCCGCTTCGTCTGTGGCTGCTGCGCTGTGTCCCCAGTGCCCACCGTCTCTTCGACAGCAGGCGCTTCGGCAGGAACGACAGGCTCTACCGCATTAGTCGCATCGGGTACTACAGGCGCTACCCCTGGGGCGGCACCAGTCTCAGTTACTGCTTGATCAGTCATTTATCCATCCTATGTACGCAACTCCAACCCCCGCATTCGCAGCACCTGGGTGTCACGTTCTCATTCATGTTTACAGCTCTTCGCCACCCGCCATTTCGGCGGCGACCTGGCGTCCATCGCTTCGTGTATCGCTGCTAGCGGCCTGGGCTGCTCCGCCCTCGGCCGGGGCCATACTCTGCTGGGCCATCGACATCTGCCACTCGTAGTAAAGGTTCAGGCGTATCTCGGTCACTGAGCGAACGAGAGGATCTTCTGTCTCGTCCTGAGTGATTGCTGAATATGCATCGACGTGCGCTTCGAGATCGTCTTCTCGGCGTCGTGGATAATGCGCTTCAATTTGCTGGAAGATTTGGTAGGCCGCTTGCGGCATCATCGGATTCGTCGGATCCGTCTCCATAAAGCCGTTCTGTTCACGGAATTCCCAAACGAGCTCACGAATCTTACTGGCTATCGTGCGGGCTCTCCGCCTCTTTACGATGGCCGCACTGTCCGAGCTGTCGAAAAGCATCGAGTTCGGGTACTGCTTGCGGGCCTCTGCGGTCGTAAGAAAAGGAATACCGTCTGCGCCACGTAATTGGACGAGTTCGATGATTTCTTGGCCGTGCAACTCCGGAGACGAGCCGAACGAATTTACGAGCTTGTAACGCGGAGCAACGTTAGAGACCTTTGTTTTGTCGATATACTCGCTCGCGTTATGAGCGTATTCGTCACCAAGCGCCTGGATAAGAACTGGCACATCGCCGTACATACGAAATTGGCTATGGCAACGGCGCATGAAATCGGTTGCCGCCCGCCGGAATCTTTGATTAACGGGGCCGTGGATAGAATTGTCCGCTTGCTGCAACGCAAGAATCGCGCGATACGGAGTCCGTGAGCCCAGTGACTCGCCACGACTCGCAGCCTGATAACCGCCTATCGTATATATAGCCGACCTCTTGTCGGCCACCTCTCTGTCGAGTGCGGTAAGAACGGCTTGCGGCCACTCCATAACCCTGGGTCGCCATGTCCCGAGCGTCGGGTCAAGTTCCATGAGGCCATAGCCGCCGAAATCGCCCATATCTTCTTCGATCGCGCCGCCCGGAGTCACAATCGGGGCTTCGGCCTGCTTAACGACATGCTCCCAGCGTTTCGAAAGCGCGATGTTTAAGTCGACCTGCGCCTGGTCGAGATCCTCGACCCACGGCTTGCCGAGCACATCGTTGCTGCGGTGGTGACTGTAGACGTTTGTCCAACTAAAATCAGCGCCGGGTAGTGGCTGATCAGCAAGCATGACCGCCGCCGCTGATCGTTCTCCACCGCCCCGCACATCGACAGAACCTGGCAGCGCCACCATTTGCAGGCGACCCTCCATCTGGTTATGAGGCCCTGGAGCTTCCTCCCGGCAAAGCACCATAATGAGCTCTTCGTCTCCTTCCGAATGGCGCCTGTGCCTTGTGGTCGGATCGCCGTGAGCCGCTAATCCCTGAAGAGCCCAGTCCTTGGCGATGCGCTGGAACATCGACGCGCTAGCGATACGCTGCGTCCCCTCAAGACCCATAACCTCGGGAATGTGACCAAAGTGTTCGCGTACGCGATCGGCGCTGAGAAGTCTCTCGTAGGTACACCACTGGACCGAATTCCGGGTCGCACCGCGGTTATACGTCGTGCCAAACGGGTTGCCAACAAAGCAGTCGATCATGCCAGCCGGTAGCTGCTCGGGCGGAATGGTCAAATCAGGACCATTTTGGACTGGCTCGTAGTGCGACTGCTCTACGTCGTCACGCCAATATGCGTGGACGGGGCAAAAGCCAGCAGGCATCGCGAGATAGAGTGCTTCCGCGAACAGCGCGTTAAAATCCTGCTCACTCGCTAAATTATTCGCCCACAGCATGTCAATCGTGGCCTGTTCGCGAGCAGCCCGGTCGGGCGTCGATTCCACAAAATAATGGAGCGGGGTGGTGGTGTGGTGTGCGACCGCGTTGTCCACGACAATGCGAAGAAGGTTCTCCGTCTTGCGCCACTCAGATACATCCCGAGGTATCTCTACGCGTTCACCAAAAAAAATATCGGCCCACTGAAAATCGCCGGAGCCGTCGATGTGTAGAAACAGTTTCTCGGAGATTAGGTCACGCGAGCGGCGGGCCTGGAGTGCGGCACGGTGGGCATCATAGATGCTGCTAGCCAACGATCTCCGGGTTACGACGCCCAGTGCGTCAGCCTCATTCATCCCAGCATTCGGGGACATAATGTCTTGTGGCGCTTCAGTTAGCGCGTGCGGCATGTACTCTCCCGGGTACGTGAACACCCCAGCACCGCCTGCTGGAGCTGACAGCATAACTATTGCAATGCCACAGCGTGGCTATCCCGCCTCGGAAACCTAGCTTTCCGGTACTGCTCTGCTTCTGTGTCGAACCTAGTCACTACAAGGCAAGGCAGTCAATGTCTTTCTGATCCTGCGCGCTTCTTTTAGTTGTTTTATAAGGCTTTCGCCACCAGTCAGCCTTAGCGTAATCGACCTACCTTCTTTACAGTGCAGCGATATCTCACCAGTAAATTTTTCGGCCAGCAACTCGATAATATCAGCGATAGCATCTTGGGCCGATACACTCAGTTCGTTCCACGGCACAGGTTCGCTCAATGTGGATACACTGGCGGCACCGTCTTTATCCCGTACCCTGTACTGTTTGTGGGGCCAGCTCCTTTTTTCTTGATTTTATTTTCACCGGTTTTAGTCGAAATCTTTTCCGGTTGCAGCAAAGCGTCAAAATCGGGATCTACGCCTCCCTCCTCTATATCAAGCTCGGATTCTGTGAACTTTATGTATAGATAGTGCCATGCGTAACCGAGTTTCCGGTAACACCATCGCACAAAAACTACGCCGAAAAAAAGTTCGACCGTGCGCAACCGTTTTTCAAGCGGCTCTACATACGCCTCGTGATACTTTGCCATAGACTCGGCTGTCTTCATCGACATTTCGTAGTTCATAACGTCCAGTGAGCGTTCGAACCGCTCCTCCCGAACAGCGCGGGAGCGTCCTTTATTTCGTCGTCTCGGCATAAGGCTCCGCCGTTGGTGAATGTTCTTCGAGTGGGCCAAGTACATCATCGACAATCACGTCCCACGACTCTCCCCGCGAGTATCGTCTCTCCAGCTCAGTTCGCCGCATACGGCGCATACTCGAGTCAGATCCCCCAGCGATGTTCTCGCGGAGCACCTCGGGCATTGGCTCGCGCACCTTCGGAGGCGGACGTGGCGTCTCCGACATTCCAGCCTCAAACCGGCTCTTCCGCGACAAGTGTTCGATCAACGTACTGTTCTGATCAAGTAATGCATCTTTCTGATCTAATACGGCATCAAACGCCCGCCGAGAAACCCAGGGCCATTTCATATATTATAGCCGATCCCTTTTGCTGTTGCGTGCCCGTCTCTTTAGCCGGCGGATAAGTTCACGATTTTCTTTCTTCTGCCGCTTCGCCTGTTGAACCAAAAACCTCTCGAGGCTGCGGTCGCGATCAGATGTGTTTACTTCTTCAGATGCTTTTGGAGCCCTGACTGGCGTTCGACGGCGCACCCAGTTCCAGTAGATCACGGCATCGCCTTTGTTTGGACTGCGACCTAGCCGCTTTTTGATCTCTTCTTTCGACTCGACCTTAATGACACCGTTCAGCGTCTTGAACGTAGGGGTCGTTAGGTCGCTGAACAACTCTACGTCGTGGACCAGATCGACGGTCTCTTTTCGGAGATCTTCGCGCATCCGCCAATGCATCTGAGATCGCAGATCAGCGAACCGCTCCGCTTCTACAACGCGCGCTCCGGTCGGGCGCTCTCGGCCCTCGAAGTCAATATTCGTTTCAGACCACAGTTCGTCAGTGTCGACACCTGGAATCGCCTTACGGGCTCCGCTCAAGTGCCGAACCTTGTGGCCGAGCCGCTTGAGCTCGTTTACGCAACCAGCTCCGACACCAACAGGATCGACACCGACATACCGCGGATCGATCTTGTCCCGCTCAATCTCCTGTGCCACGATCGCGCCCAACTGGTTTGCGTCCGGACAGGGAAACGACACAACCTCAGTTAGTCTTCGTCCCGGGCCACGCGCGATTGCCGCTTCGTCTCCGGCCTCAGAGTTTGCCACATCAACGCCGCGTGCCTCCTCGTCTGTGTTGGTTGCCGCCCACTCTTCCGTTTCTTCTCGACCTACCGGGGTGCCAAGCCTGAACCGCTCTGCCGCTGCCTCGCACCATACATGGTGGATAAGCGCGTCTTTCGCTTCCGGCGGGCTAATGCCTCTAATCCTGCTGAGATAAAGCCTGGATCCAACGCCGAGGTTCATGATACGCTTCTGAAGCCTGTTTTTACCAATCGCCCCTGGGACAATCGGCACGCCGCTCACGATATTCGGATGGTCGAGCGCGCTGATCCTGATATGCTCTACGTCTTCACGTTTACAGAACGTGTGAAGCTCATCGTGCCGGTGGTCGGGGTTACCTAGCGCAAGGTGTAGGTTGTGGTCGGCTGATCGAGTCTGGTCGATCGCGACCATGATTGCCCTGGGGATACCAGGCGTCTCCTCCGTAATGATAAGCATATGCTCGCCGTGGAGGCCCTGCGCCTTTGTCGCTGCTTCTTCGTCTGCTCCGACGCCCGATACAAACGCGGTCGCTGCCCACTTTTCCTTGCCCTCGGCATCAGTCGGTAGCATCCGCAGCTTTCCGGTATACAACTCTGCGGTCGGGAAATGCTTGCTGAACTCAGTAAAAAGAGCCCCGATTTCCTTCCACATGTTGAGAAGAAGCTGCCGCTCAGTCGGCGCCCACTGGGCGACAATCGCGTTATGGTGGCAGGCCAGAAACCAAAGCGTGACGCACGCGGCCAAGAAGGTTTTACCCGTTCCGGTCGCACTCTCCACGCCCACGTCCCGATGCTCAGCCAACGCTGTAAGAATTCTTAGGAGCGGATCCTTGTCGCCGTCCCATCGATGCGTTTCATATGACGGGTGAAGACTCCAGTGCAACGTTTCGGCCGGAACCTTTAGATACGTCGTTATCCACTCGAGCGGGCGATGGGCGTACGCCGTATGCGCCTTAACCGTACCGCCCCACACGCCAGCGTGCTCACGCTCCGCGATCTGCGCAGAGGCTTGCGCCTGAACTTGATTCTGTTCGGTCTTTGATAGCTGTGGGACTTCATCGACCAGGCGATCGATTTCCTTCACTAGCTAGTTTCGTCCTCGTCGTTTTCCTTGGGCTCTGGCGGCTTCGGCGTTATTACCCAGTCGCCGTCCAGCAAAACAACCACGGTATCACGTTGATCTCGGAGGGTGGCTTCAATTCCAGTGACATAACGCTTGAAGCGACCCTCGTGTACCGTGCCGTCTGGGAGCGTGACCGTAACGTCTTCACCGAATTCTAGGACTTCCCCTATGCCACCAGGGGGCACTGCTAGTACCTCTGCCCCGGCTTCGGCTTCGGGCGCGGCATCGGTCGACTCGTTTTTTTTGTCGGGCTCATCAGCTATTTCCTCTTCTGGTATGGATGGTTCGTCTTCGAGCTCATCATCTAACGGAGCCGCCGCCTCAATCCTGGCGTTTAGTTCCTTTCTGACGCTTGATCGAGGATTGGTGTGTCTGCTTTCTTCAGCCAGCAAATCAGCCAATTCCGCGACAGTCAGGTTCGGATGATCGACCAATGCCGCAAGCGCCTTCTTTGCAGTCATGGTCCGTGGATTGAACGGCAACTGTGTCATGGAAACCCCTTAGTATACGAAAATATTACAAGTAAATTACACCGGACGCAAAATTTTTGCTTGCTGCGTGTCGATCGCAGCGCACGCTTGCGACACTGCGTCGAGCGCTTCATCGCGCGTCATCTTTAGGGTAATTGCATTGCCGGACAGCAACCATACCCGTGATCGACGCCCTTTTTCCCCTGCGACGGCGAGACGTACCACTTCTGCGTCCTCGATGTCGGAAATGACCTCTATATTAGCCAGCTTGACAACAAACTTCTCAAGTAGCACGAAATGAAGATCCATTAGTTCGCTGATCCGTCCTGAAACTCCAGTATCTCGCTCATAAATCTTCCCATCTCGCCGGATTCAACCGCCCTTTTTTTGGCGTCATACCAGTCGGCCATCATCTCCATAAGCGCCAGCTCAGCACTCAACGAGCGATTAATAGCCAGGCCGTCAACCACGGAGCCGTCAGCCTGCACTGAGTTGGACTGATAGTGGACACCGAAAACGATGCCGTGCTCCGCAAGCCTATTAGATGCACTATCACAGCGGCCCGCCACCTCCTGCAACTCTTTTTTCTGTTCTGGCGTCTGCTGGGGGATAGTTTCTTTATTGTCCATACATCTCCTAGACTATTTAATAGGCCACACCGCGTCGAGCCCGAGCTCTAGCACCCGAGTTCTCTTGCAGTCGAGTAATACGCTTCCAGTATTCAACAGCTCTTGTGCGTGTCCTGCCCACTCCATCTTACCTAGCGCATGGCTCTGATCAAGGCCACATCGCTCAAACCATATAGCGGCCCGTGCGCTAGCCAACCACACTATCGCGTCGACCCGGAGCCGCTCGTTATCGCGACATCCAAGTTTTTCCTTTTGACGTATTTGTTTCTTGGATTGCGGCTTCCAATGCCTCATCTCTTTAACTGCTTGATGGATCATTGCAAGTGCCAGCGCCTTGTCACCCACCCAACCTCCAAATGCTCTCGGCAGGAGTCGAACCTGCACGTCCCCGTGACAGCGCTTTTTAAGGGCGCCGCGTCTACCATTTCGCCACGAGAGCAACTCCGAAGCACCCGTTAAAGCAATACTCCGATACCAAATGCTTTCCTAAAATGGCATATCATCAAGCAGATCATCAATCTCTGCCAGTTCCGCTGTCTCTAGTGGCGCCGGCAACTTACGTTCTTTTGCTATTGGAGCCGCAGCCTCTTGTTCAATTTTCCACGCCTTGATGTCCGTGTACCATCGACCGTTGTACTCGCGACTCGCGATGTCGATCGAAGCTGTGATTTTTTCGCCAACGCCAATCTCGACCTTGTCGATGCTGTCGCCCCATTGCACCATGCAAATCTGTTTGGGATAATTGCCCTCGGTCGTGAGAATGAACTCACGCTTGCGCCAGTTGCTGTGTGAGCTTGTGCCCGACTCTTCAGGCAGCAGTACATCAACGAAGCCTGTAATCTTTAATTCCATGTGTTTTTCATTGTGGTTAGACAAGATGAGTTAAGAATTACGATTGGCCGCTTACGCGACACGCCCTCCCCTAGCTATCACGACAGCCGCCAGCTCCCCCCACAGCTTGGAATTTTGCTGCTCGCCAATATCCAGAAGGTAGCCCTCAAGGATATCATCTGCGGATTTTCCTGAGTACAATTCAGGGTGATCCCGTGCAAGAGCCTTGACCTCTTCTCTGCCGCCGACACTCCTTTGCAGAAACGACTTCTTTTTAGCTAGCGTGTAGGCACGCGCAGCTTCAGCTAGAGCGGATTCGCGTTTTGCCACTACGGCCTTGGAAGCCACACAAAAATCTTTTCCCTGCATTTCATTCGCAGAATTCGCAGAAATATCCCTACCGCGCCCACGCGAGAAAATGCGGCGGCATGTCGTTGTCATTTTAGTCTTGCTTCAAAGTCATCTATGTGCGCTTCTAATTGAGCTAACACTTTCTTTTTGTTTCCCTTGAACCCTAATTCGGATTTGGCCATAGCGTAGCAAGTGCGGCCCCGACTAATCCGCATTCCTTGAACCTCGAGTTTAAGGCCGGAAGCCATGACTTTCAAGCGGTACAAAGGAATGTGCTCGCCTGTTATCATGTAGCCGCCACCGTGAAATTCAATCATAGTGTCTCGCTTTTTGATATATCCCAAATATAAATTGCGCTCAACCTCCGAACCGCTGACCCCTGAAATACCCTACACCGTCGAATATCCTAATCCGCTCTACATGGAACTCCGTTCGGCCTTTATTCCACGTCACGACAGCGAACCCCTGACTCCAGTCTGGAAAGCTCACAAAGTCATCGCGGATCGCACACATGCAGCCAAGTCCCCACCATCCATGTTGCCCATTCCAATCGCGTTTTCCGAAATAACCGACTCGGTGTGTGTGCCCGCTCATGCCCCCGCGCCCATAACGGTCATACTCTTTGCGTTCTGCTGAGCCTGACTTGGCCGGTGCACTGTTACCGTGGATTAACAAAAGCCGATTATTCAATACTCGGAACTTCGGGTATGGTGTGATCTCCCAGCCGAGCTTGGCAACGCCGGTAAGGTTTTCCCACCTCATAGCTTCCATTACGGGGTCAAGTGTCAGCATCTCACCGGCAACCCTGTTCTCCGCCATCTTCCAAACTTGACGGCGTATCCGATCCTCATGGTTCCCAAGTAACCACCAATGGTCTGCCCTTGCCGTCAAGCTGTGGACGGTGCCGTGATGCTCCGCAGCCATACGGACCTCTTGCTTGAGCGTTGTTCGGTTGATCGGGTCTTTCGGGTGATCGCTGATCTGCTCGCAGTCCACCGTATCTCCGTGGTCTACTACCAGATCGGGGTTTGTCACATCTAGAATCTGGTAGAGGATTTCCAGAGTGGCAGGATCGTGGTGCGGAAAGTGAATGTCAGAGTAATGGACAGAAGTAAACGCGCCGCCAGTCGGGCGGGGCTTCTTCCTAATTGGGATGGTGAGGATGATCGGGATAGGCAGATCGGAGTGTTCCCATTTCTTCCGTACCTTGATCGCGACGTAGAAGCACGGGATGACAACTGCCTCGTCGTCAATTTTCATAGGCACGTCCCACTTCTTCATTTGCCCACTATCCGGCACAATCTCCCACACCTTCAGATCTAGTCCAGACTTAGCGAACAACGTCTCGGGGTCACGTATCGACCTGGAAGCTGCCACCCGCACATAGTCCTCACCGACATCTATTTTTTCATTCGGCTCAGTCGGTATACTCACCGCGCCTAGTCCCAGTTGGGATCGCCGCTTGATAATAGAGCTCGGGCCGCGCTTGCCGGGAAATCGCGCCTGAAACGCTTTTACGATAGATGGGCCGGTTGAGCCCGCCGCCACCATGTCTGCAATCAGCGCGTCTTCTTCAAATGTCCATAGTGCGCCACCAGCCAAAATCGGTTATCCCCCGCTAAGATATTTCGCCAGCTTAACGCAGCTCCAGGTCGTCATAATCGGCCTCTATCCAAACCCTGGCTCCGCAGGACAACGGCTTCTCCGGCGAGTACACAACTTCGCTGGGTCCGTTGATGCGGACACTAGCCGCATATTCGTTGCTCTTGTAAGTCTTTACTGTAATCACCGGCTCTCGGTTGCCGGCCTTAATATTACTTCGGATACGATGCTGGTTGATGTGTATTTTGGCTTTCATTTTCTTATCAACGGTTTCTCATTTCAAAAATCCGCATCTCCATACGATCTAACCGTTTCAGCACATCAGCATTGACGGACTCCAACCAATTTAACTTTGTGTTTTGGATGTGATCGGATGAGATGGGGGCATCTTGGTTTTTTTCCATCGAATCTTCGATTCGTTCGATTCCCTCAGTGTGCTGAGCGGATGCGTTGGCAATGGCGGAGATCCGTGCGTCCAGTTGGCTGTATCCCCAGACGCCAGCCATCAGGATACCGACAAGTTGAAGCAGGAAGCTAAGAGAGAAGCTGACGTTAGCCGACTCCTTGATCGCTTCCGGCGTCATTAGAAGGGCATCTCTAGCTTCACAACGGAAGAACGCGCCCATTCGTTCCACGGCTGCCATGCGTATGTAACGGCAAGCCGAAGCGAGCCAACCAAGTATGCTACGCCGGTGAATGCGAAATGCGGCTCCCATTCGGCGTAGTCAGATAGATCGGCACTTGCGCCGAAGTCTAGGATCAGGTCCGCTGTCGGTAGTAGCATGATCGTGGCACCTACTTGAGGCTGGATCACAGGCAAGCTGAAACGATCGAGCCCAAAAGTCAAAAGCAGGTTCGGCTCGAGAGGCCCTACCATTGTAACAACTGCCAACTCCCCAACTAGCTGTTGCCCTGACTCATCTCGATGTTCCCCAAGGCCCAAAAAGAAAATGTATTGCGCGGCCACCGGGGTAGATAAAGCCAACGACATAGCACAGGTGAAGACAAATGACCGGATCAGCTTCGTCATTCTACCAGGCTCATTAAAAAGCCTGGAGCACTGTTGTCGCCAAGGAATGCACCGAGCTGGTTGTATTCGTAGAAGTCAAGAGCCCCATCGTAAGTAGGGATGCCCCCGTCCATGAGCTTCTCGATGACCTTTTCTTTGTCATAGACCACGATGCGCTTCATGCCGGATCGCTCTAGGACTCCTATGGCACAATCATCGAAGCCGTCCATCGTCATAGCATCCTCGACACCCATAGACATCAGCCGTTCGTGCAAAATGATTGCTTTATTGCTCACTTTTTGTCTCATTTAACCGTTTTTGGGTACAATCGGAAGTAAATTGCTTGTGATTCAGCAATCAAGTCCTCCAGGGACACATTTAGCGGCTCTTTGACTAGATACCTGTTCCCGCACGGACCTCTCGACCGCCGCCAACCAAGACTCAGTCCCTCGTGAGGCTTGATTTTTGCAATTTCACGCTCTTCTCGGCGGCGCTCGGCCCTGGATAAGGGCATACTGCGGCTTGACACAACCTAATAGCCCGACGAGTCAGGATCGTAGGGGTCTGTAAAGCGTTCTGTGTGGTTTTTCCAGGGCTCGTTGTCTTTCTCGGCGTCTAACCTCAAAAGCCGGTCGCCTGACGCACACTCGAGTGATATCTCGGCGTCCGTAATCGAAGATGTTTCAAAAACTGGGATAGGCGCACCATCAAATATCACTAAAACCCGCAACTCCTCCGTCCAACCCAAGGAACCACGCATCTTACGAATTTCGATCACCTCAGTCGTCTGCCCTTCAGACCAATCGAGCGGGCCATCCGCCGAAGCCGGAACCACAAACATTACATCGTCTGCACCCGGGGCGGCCGCCAATAGATCGTACAGCTCGATGCCCTCGGGAAATTCAATCATCCCCGACCGATTTTCCGCACTACCCACGCCTGGATAGCCTTGGCGTACCGTGGCTGTGGGACGTTCCAACCAATAAAAGCCCCCGCCGAAACCAACAAAATAGTCATCAACATGGCTCGCTCCCCTTAGTCCGAAAACAATATTAAAGCATACCTACCAGTACCCACCTGTCCGAAACTTAGCAACACCCACCCCACTCGTGCCTGTCGATGCCCGATCGCTGCAACTTCTTGAAATCTAGCTCGCGATGAGATTGCAAAGGGTAGAGCCGATTCGGCCGCTTAATGCTCGTAACAACTATAAAAGCCAGTAATACCGAGCCAGCAACCAAACCTAACAGCTTCATGTTAACACCCTCCGTGTGTGAAAATCGAGCTTCCGTTGTGTCAGCGACCCTCGGCCTGTGACAAAAGCGAACGCCCGCCATTACAGGCTCGCATATAGTAAAATTTTTTGCAAATTATTTTCTCGCGCGCGCTCGGGAGAGGCAGTCCGTGCTTGGGGTATAGTTATATAAGGTGCGGAGTCCCGGCCCCCGTGGGGGCTGGTGGTCGGTGGTGGTCCGTGCCCGCCCGCCCGCCCTCGCGCGTCCTTCCTCCCTTGCTCCTCGCTCAGCTCCTCGCTCCTCGCCTCGCCTCGCTCAGCTCCTCGCTCAGCTCCTCGCCTCGCCCGAAAGCCGACTACCAGGACGCCAGGAAGCCGACTACCAGGACGCCGACAGAGAGCCAGGAGCTGCAACGCCCTGCAACGCCATGCAACGTAGCGCAACGCCATGCAACGCCAGCACCGAACCGCTCAGAGCCCAGCAATACCAACGACTTCTAGCCTACCACTTGCGGCCCAGGTAGCGTCCCGCTACTGTTCTAGCTCATTCATTGAATTAGGAGTACATATGTCTAGGTTCAGAGGAACAGTCGAGGGTGGGCGAGGTCAGGCTAGCCGCTTCGGCCACCGCTACATCACGACGGACACCAACGGATGGAATCTCGGCGTTAACGTAGACGGCGGCGCAGGTCGCGACGTTGACCACCCCCATCTCGGCGTCGATCAGTTCACGGTCTATGTGACCGGCGGAAGCAACGAAGTCAGCCGCAGCCGCCGTATCGCCCAGGTCGAGGAGGTTGTGGCCGAAGACGGCGGCATCGACCGCCAAGTCACACTGTATGACCGTGAAGGCCGCACTCTCATGGTGTACACGGCCTGATGGATCTGTTCGACCTTCC
>Ga0115002_10004004_pt1 | contig 18097 bp, 13 predicted proteins | sample ArcticOcean_MG_C_8_FD_89576 | JGI IMG/M metagenome (GOLD analysis project Ga0115002, IMG submission 89576) | Marine microbial communities from western Arctic Ocean - ArcticOcean_MG_CB11_86 | ecosystem: Environmental > Aquatic > Marine > Oceanic | place: Arctic Ocean: Canada Basin | collected... | reverse complement strand
TCCAGCCACCGTTGGCCTGCTTCACTGCGAGACCCCTGCGTTACCTTTCGATCAAGGACTACAAAACGAATCGCTTGCTCGGCAATGTTATTAGTGGGATCGATGCCCGGCGTGGTAATGAAGGTGTCGCAGTCTTCGCTGCGGATCGTCGGAACCACGCACAGCAATGTCAGAAAGCGTCTCAATGATGCGCGTCAGCCGTGACTCCGTCCCGATGAAGCCGAGCGTACGGTCCAGTACGTCATTGAGAAACTTCAGAACGTCTTCCGTATGGGGCGTGAGCTGATAGACGGATTCGGCGTGCTGCGAATCGAAGTACCGGCGCAACCATCGAGTATCTCCGGTCGACCAGTGAGTAAGATAGGATTCCGCGCGATCTCGGAGCACATCGGGCTCCGTTTCATGGACCTGCTCCAGGAACTGATTGAGATGTTGTTGTAGTATCTGTGGGGTCGCAAGGTTTTCTTCTGCCTTGAAGTGTTGATGCAGGAAGAAGATCACGTAGGGTGAGTGGGGCGAACCGAGCAGCTTCGCCGAAGGGTTTTTTTGAAAAGAACGTGATCAGCTGGTCTAACTTCACTGTGCTACTGCCATTGGTACTGTCGTGGAGCCATACGGACGTTCCAATCATGGTACACAGAAGTTCCGCGCCTTTGGGCAAACGCTCATCAATATTGGCCAAAAACGATAGCGATTTGGGGATGATTTGGGATCGCACAAAGTTTGCGGGCCGAAGGGAAGCTTGTCCTCGACCAAGCCTTGCCAGCAAAGGGCTGCGCCGCTAAGTTGCCCCTCATGCATTTTTTAGCGCGATTTCTGCAACTGGCCGGTCTGGCGATTCCGCCGCTGGCGATGGTTGCTCAGTTAAATGAGCAGATCAAGGCGGGCCAAATGCTACAGTTTCTCTGTTTATCCGTAGGGATCTTTATGCTGGGGTACGCGATGCAGCGCTATGGCGGGACGAAGTAGACGCAGGTTGGGGACTACTGGCCTGAGGGCGGTAGGGTCTGGGGCAGGAGGACTGCAAAGTCATCTGCTATCTTGTTTGAATGACCAATGCCCAAGCCTCAATGACCAATGAATCCCGGATTTACCGCTTCAAGAATTGGTCATTGAGATTTGGTCATTCCCGCTCGACCTAACGACTTTGCAGTTCTCCTGAGGGTCTGGGGGCTACAGGCTGCCGACCGCAAGTCTATAATGCATAGCGAGTTGCTTTCGAAGTCCCAGGATCTTGTGTGCGCTATTTATGCCCGTCGTCTCCTATAGCTCCAAGCTGGTCGTGCTGCTGCTGGCATGGAGTCACGTCCCTTTTGCCTCATCGGCAGAGCCGGTGCGTATTTGGCAAGCCGCGCCAGTCCGCTTAGATGAAGTCCGGGGTAGTCAGCGCCGCTTGCTCGACCGACTGGAACGGTTTGTAAGTGACAAGCAATGGGACGAAGTCCTTGATATTGCCATTCGTATTTTGGAAACCGAGAGTTCGTCGGTTGTGGCAGTTGCTGACGAGCATTACGTCAGCTTCCATGAACATTGTCAGTGGCTTTTATCCCAATTGCCGCAAGAGCAACTAGCCAGTTATCGGGAACTGGTCGATCCTGCAGCCGAAGTTTGGTACCGACGTGGGGTTTCGGAGCGAGATGAACAGCTGCTTCAGCGTGTTGTTGATCAATCGTTTTGCAGTCGTTGGGGCGACGACGCGCTTTGGGTACTGGGGGAGTTGGCACTCGAGCGGGGTGAGACGATTCAGGCCCGCCGCTATTGGCAGAGCCTCAGCCCCCAGCTTGTCACGCTGGATGGCGCGTTGACGTATCCGGATACCGGTTTCGATCTAGCGGATGTGCGCGCGCGACTGTTGTTAGTTTCACTACGTGACGAAGATTGGCCACGCGCCGAAGCAGAGCTAGCAGAGCTGCAGGCTGCTCATCCGCAGGCACGTGGACCACTGGGGGGGCGCGAGGTACTCTACGCCGAGCACCTGGCGTTGCTAGTCGAGCAGGCGCGATTAGGGTTCCGGTCGTCGGGTCGCGCCAACTGGTCGATGTTTGCCGGTGGAGCTGAGCGCCAGAGTGCGACTGCCGCGGCGACTTTGGGTTATGAGCAGCAGTTCACGTTGCCCCTCGATCCAGAAGTCCCGACTCTTCCCATTGTTGCCAATGGAACTTTGGTTTATCAAAGTCAATCGGGCCTAAACGCTGTCGAACTCGTCACGGGTGCGAAGCTGTTTTCTACGGCGGACGAAATTCTTGCTCCCTCCGCCAAGCAAAAAATGGGGCAAGCCTTCGGAACACTGACTGCCGTTGGGAGTCACGTCTTCGGCGCGACGGACATGCCACTTGGACCACTCGGCGGCGATCCACAAGGTCGTGCGGCCGGTGGGCTGTGGGGAATCGATCTCGAGCGAGACGGTGCTTTGATTTTACGTCAGCCGAGTGAGGAGCCGAGTGTTGCTTTTGCCGGCGCTCCGCTCGTCGGTCAAAGTAAGCTGTTTGTCGCACTGCGTGCGAATGATCGAACGGCACGCGCGGGCATCGCTTGTTATGATCTCAGTCGACGCCGCTGGATTTGGCAGCGCTGGCTTTGTCGATCGAATACGCCAGCCACCGGCTGGACCCAAGACGTAGCCGCCACTTTGTTGACTGCGGATTCGAGGACCTGTGCAGGAATTGTCTATCAAGTGACTAATCTTGGCGCTATCGCAGCGGTGCGCGCAGGCGACGGCCGCGTTTTATGGATACACACTTACGACCGGATGGCCGCGCCGCTGACGGCCGCCGGCCTCTGCGCCTACTATCGAGGTCCCAATCCGGGTATTTGCCACCGGGGACGGTTTTTGGCGTTGCCGAGCGATAGCCGCGAACTGCTGGCTCTGGATGCTACGACCGGTGCACTCAGTTGGCGCCGTAAGTTAACAAGCGAGAATGCGCAACTCGCCGCAGCGTCAGACGGAAAGCTCCTGCTCATCGACGGTGGATTGCAAGTTCTGGATGTCCGCGATGGAGAAGAACTTGCGCATAATAGCGACTTGCCATTGCAGGGCAGGGCGCTGATTGCCGGCGAACAAATTATGTGGCCAAGTGCGGGTAAAATACACTTTCTCAATCTGGAGACTGCCGTAGCGCAGGGCCCGCCCTTGCCGCTGCCAGAGTCGGGATTTACGTACCTGGCTGTGGCCGGTGATTACTTGGTGGCAGCGCTGCCTAGCCAGCTGGTCGTTTATCGAGCGAGACGAAGCGCTCCCGACATCACCAATGTTTCAAAACTTCCTTAAGGAGGAATGGTTCCCTATGGTCGAAGAGCAAGATGTCCAGGAGGTCCAGCGGCTGCATGAAATATTTGGGCATCTCCAGAGCGAGGTGGGCAAGGTCGTCGTCGGCCAACAAGAAGTGATCCAGCAGCTGCTTATCGCGCTGTTCGCTGGGGGGCACTGTCTGCTAGTGGGTGTGCCAGGACTCGCGAAGACGCTGCTGGTCCGCACCTTGGCAGAGGCCTTGTCGCTGGAATTTAGCCGTGTGCAGTTTACGCCCGATCTGATGCCGGCCGATATTACCGGCACCGAGGTGATTCAGGAAGACCGCGCGTCGGGCGAGCGGAGTTTTCGTTTTTTGCCTGGGCCAGTTTTTGCGAACGTGCTCTTGGCCGACGAAATCAACCGTACGCCGCCCAAGACGCAGGCAGCTCTACTAGAAGCAATGCAGGAACAGCAAGTCACCATCGGCGGACAGCGCCATCCGCTGCCTCAACCCTTTTTTGTACTGGCGACGCAAAATCCGATTGAACAGGAAGGCACCTATCCACTCCCCGAAGCGCAGCTCGATCGGTTTATGTTCCAAGTTCTGGTCGACTATCCCAACGAAGAAGACGAATTGCAGATCGTAAAGCAAACCACTGCCGACTTTAAGCCAATCGTCACACCCACGCTCAATGCGGATGAGATACACGTCTTTGCCCAGCTGATACGGCGCGTGCCGATTGCCGACCATTTGGCCCGTTACGCATTGCAACTGGCCCGCCGCACCCGAACCGGCGGGAAAGACGTTCCCGAACTAGTGACGAAATATGTGAGCTGGGGTGCCGGTCCGCGTGCCAGCCAGTATCTCGTACTGGCCGCTAAAGCGCGTGCCGCCCTCAAGGGTCGTTACTGTGTGGGCAGCGAAGACATCCAAGCGGTCGCTGCCCCCGTTCTGCGCCACCGAATCCTTGCCAACTTCAGCGCCGAAGCCGACGGCGTATCGACCGATGCGATTATTGAGCACTTGCTAGAGAATATGCAGATTGGGGAACTAAGGGGGTCGGCGTGATCCATGACCGAAGTAGCCCCCCCCGAGGGCGAAAATGGGGTTAGTGAATCAATAGTCCAAGGGGCTTCGTGAATAGACCGCGGATCAACGCGGATTGAACAGATCTCCGCGCCTCCGTGAGAAAAAAATGTAGAAAAACGTTCCATCTATAATCAGCGACAATCCGCCGCATCCGCGTGGATCCGCGTTCTATTTGTGTACGCTGGCCCGTGGGATTACCAAGCGTTATGAGAATTGAAAGCTAAGCCTTGCCTTCTACAAAACTTCCACTCGATCCGGCTACCATCTCCGGGCTGCAAGGCCTGGAACTCCGCGCTCGGTATATTGTCGATGGTTACTTGTCGGGCAAGCATCGTAGCGCTCACCATGGTCAATCGGTCGAGTTTACGGAGCATCGCGAGTACACGCCCGGCGACGATTTACGCTACGTTGACTGGAAAGTATTCGGAAAAACCGACAAGGTTTATCTCAAACAGTTTGAGGCCGAGACGAACTTGGTGTGCACCTTGCTCGTCGACACCAGCGAAAGCATGGCTTACCAAAGCGAGGCGGCCGCCATGTCGAAGCTGGAGTATGCGCAATGTTTAGCGACCGCGCTTGGAATGATCGTGCTCCGACAGCGTGATAGCGTGAGCCTGGCGACCTTCGACGAGGAGGTCCGTGAATGGGTCCGCGAAAGTGGCAATCCGGCCCACTTAGGGCAGCTAGTCGAAGTGCTTGAGCGCTCAGGTGCCGAGCGAAAGTCGAACCTTGGCAAGGTGCTGCACGAAGTTTCGCAGCGCACGAAACATCGTGGCGTGATCGTCGTGCTCAGCGATTTGTTGGGCGATACAGAGCAGCTACTTTCAGGGATTAAGCACTTGCGGCACGGTCGGCATGAGGTGATTGTTTTGCAGGTACTGGATCCTGCCGAATTGGAGCTCCCCTTCCAAAGGACCACGCTGTTTGAGGGACTCGAATCGCTACCGCAAGTGCTGACTGAGCCGCGCGCCCTGCGTAAAGCCTATCTGGCGGTGCTAGCCGATTTTTTAGAACGCGTGCAGGTAGGCTGCCGCTCGCTACGAGCCGATTACGAACTGTTGCACACTGACGAGCCTTTTGACTTGGCGCTTGAGCGCGTGTTGAGAAAACGAAAGGAGGTAAACAGTCGCTAGTTTTTAGGCGCTAGTTAACATACTCTGGCAGTCAATAATTGGACAGCGCCACTTTGGGACCACGTCTCGTTGTAAATGACTAATGACGAATGAAGGCGTGAATGACGAATGCCTAAAAAAGTCATCGTCGACTGCAGTAGATAAATCATCGGGGACCAGGTGCTAGCAGTAGGAGGGTTCGCAATTCAGCCACCAACGATTCGCAGAACACGAGATTTCCAGTTTCGTCAGCAATTAGTCATTAGACATTAGTCATTCCAAACAGCCCGATACGTCCCAAAGTGGCGCTGACCAACTAACTAGCGCCCATTAACCAGCGCCTAGCGCTTACTTGCAATGTTATTCCCTCAACCACCACTTCTCGCTGGACTAGAATTTCTTAGCCTCTCGATGCTCGCTTGGCTGGGGGCCGGGTTATTGCCTTGGCTGGTTCACCGATTCCATCGTCGATATCACCATACTACCCCCTGGGCTGCGGTTGAGTTGCTTTTGGCCGCGATCGAGCAGCACGCTCGGCGCATTCGCTTGCAGCAATGGTTGCTGCTTGCTTTGCGCACGGCCATTTTGCTGTTCGTCGCGTTTTCTGCCGCAAAGCCCGTCTGGCGGCAGTGGCCGCTTGGATTAGGAAATGGCGGCGCTAGTGGCGGCGACAGAGTCCATCGCATCTTGGTCGTCGATCGTTCCTACTCGATGAGTTGTCGGCATGAGGGCACCACGCGCCACCAGCGGGCGCTATCCCATGTTCACAGGCTTGTCGAAGGGGCCGATGCCGTGACGGTTATCGCTTGGGGTGCGAAGGCCGAAAATGTCGTAGGCCGTCCCACGTTTGATACGGCAGTGGCACTCTCTGCCGCGGAGAGTTTTGGGACGAGCTATGTGCGCGCAGATCTGCTGGCCGCGCTGCAAGCCGCCCAGGCTGCCCTCGACCGCGCCAAGCAAGAATCGCCCCAATTGTCTGAGCACCAGATTTTCTTTCTCACCGATTTGGGCCGCAATACCTGGGCGGCAGAGGAAGCCGAGCGAACTCTCCTTAGAGAATTAGCGGAACAGGCTCGCATCATGGTGATCAACGTCGGGAGGCACGAGCGCGAGAACGTAGCGGTGACCCGTCTGTCGGTCCAGCCGAGACCGGTCTTACGCGGGCGCGAAGTGGTTGTCTCCGCAACGCTCCGTAACTTTGGCCGACAGAAAAGAGACGGACTCAGAGTGGAATTCAGGGCCGAGGGCCGACCTGCAGGATCGCAGTCGATCGACTTGCCCGCTGGCGGTGCGCGTGGGGTCAATTTTTCGCATCAATTTATTGACGAAGCGCAGTACACGGTCGAGGTAGCCATCGCGACGGAGACCGATTGTTTGCCGGTGGACAACCGGCGGTGGCTGGTGGTGGACGTGCGTCCGCAGCTACGGGTCGCTTGCCTGGAGGGCCGACCCGATGCAGCGGGCGATGTCGCTAGGGCTCTCTCGTTTGCTCAAGGCGCGATTTCTCCCGAGGTATTGTCTGCCAATCAATTGTCAACGCTCGATCTGACGACGTATGATGCGGTCTTGCTTGCCGACGTGGCACGGCTGTCACCTCGCGAGTCGGCACAGCTCGCGCAGTATGTCCGCACAGGCGGAGCGCTAGCAGTATTGCTTGGAGAACGATCCGCTTCATGGGAGTTGTTGCCCGTTGAGATCTCTGGTGCCGCCACAGACGGAGCGTACCGTTTTGATCCTCTCGAATATCGCCACAGAATCGTAAAACCGTTTCGCGGCCGCGAGCAAGCCGGGCTACTCAGCGTGGTCATCTCGCGTTACGTGCCGATGCGAGCTGGTGAGCATGCGGAAACAGTGCTTGCCTTTGACACGGGTGATCCTGCCTTGGTAGTGGCGAAGCACGGTTTGGGCAGCGTGGCGGTATTTGCGTTACCTGCTTCGCTTGCTGTCAGTCGGCGCGAGCCGTGGTCAAGTTTTGCCGTGAACCCTAGTTTTTTGCCGGTGATACGCGAGTTATTCGCCTACCTGCTTGGTGACCGCTGGTTGGAACAGCACAATCTGCAGCCAGGTCAGACCGCAATGACGCTCTGGCAGCCAAGAAAACGTGACCAGGAAATTGAAGTCCGGCAGCCGTCCGGTAGTTCTAGGCAGCTTCCCTTGCCAGGAGCAGAAGATGAGCGGCAACTCGTGTTTGCCGAGACGGACGAAATCGGTGTCTACTCTCTGCGCTCTGGCGCTGAAGAGTTCGCCCGCTTCGCCGTGAACCTCGATGCAGAATCTGCGAACAGCGATAGCGAACTCGCGACGATTGCGGCGGGCGCACTGCCGCCGGGAATCACAACGACGCCGGTGGCTACAGAAACCCAATTAGCCGCCACCGATTTTTCCTTCGCACGATCTCTGCTACTCGGCGCCGTCCTGTTGCTCTTCGCTGAGCAGACCTTGGCTTGGCTGCTAGGTAGGGGACAGGCATGATCCAACTAACCACCCACCTCGCGCCCCTTTTATCGCTTGCGGTTTCGACCCCACTCCAAAAACGCGTCCGCTGGAACTGGGACTTGCCTTTGTGGGCCAGCGTACTGCTCGGGGTGCTTGTCACCCTTTGGATCACGGCCGTTTACTTACGTGAAAATTCCCCCGCCGGCAAGCCGCTACGTTTGCTGCTAGCGCTGCTCAGAACGACTGCCGTAGGGCTGGCGCTGGTGATGTTCGCCCAACCGGTGGAAGAGTGGTTTCGTCTCGACAAGCCACGATTAGTCGTGTTGCTCGATCGTTCTGCGAGTATGTGCACCGCCGACGTGGGTGACCAGCGACGCCTTGTCGCCGCGAAGACTGCGCTCGCCGAGGGAAATAATCCGCTGCTTTCCCAGTGGCAGGAGGCGTACCAACTCGACGTCGTCACTTTCGCCGAAAATTTCACGCAGCTTGTTGCGGACGATGAGAACATGCTTGCACAACTCAAAGCCGTCCTGGCGGCTGACGACCCTCAAGGTGGCACCCGGCTTGGCGATGCCTTGAACCATGTGCTCCGCGAATTGCCGGGGTCGTTGCCGGCGGCGATCGTCGTGTTTACCGACGGCGTTTCCACGCACGGACGGTCGCTCCGAGCAGCGGCCGAACAGGCGCGAGGGTTGCGCGTGCCGCTATATGCCGTGGCCGTCGGCAGCCAGCGCCCAAGACCTGACGTAGCCGTGGAAGATTTGTTGGTAGAGGAAATCGTTTTCCCCGGCGACCGTCTGCAGGTCGAAGCCACGCTGCGCGCCACGGGTTATGCTGGTCAAACGGTGCAAGTCACACTACGACACGCGAAGCGAAACCAGGTAATGGCCCAAACCACAGCCAAGCTTCCGGCAGATGGCACGACGCAAATCGTTCGCCTGGCGATTCAACCCGACGCTGCGGGGGAATTGCCACTCGCCTTGGATGTCGCTGTCCAGCCCGGCGAGGCAAGTACCGAGAATAACACAGCGCATCAAATTATCGAAGTCCGCGACGAAAAACTGAAGGTCTTGCTGGTACAGTCGAGCCCCAGCTACGAGTTTCGCGCGCTCAAGAGTTTACTCGAGCGCGACCCTGTGGTCGACTTGAAAGTCCATTTACAAGAAGCCGACGTAGGATTTGCAGAAGTCGACTCCACAGCGCTGCGCGCATTTCCTTTTTCCGAAGACGAACTGTTTCGATATGACGTGATCCTGCTGGGAGATGTCGATCCCGGGTTGCTGCCGCACAGGGTTTGGCCGCTCGTCGAGCAGTTTGTCACACGGCATGGCGGCGGACTGGTTTGTATCGCGGGGCCGCGGTTCATGCCGATGGCGCTGCGTGGCAATCGCTCCATGGAATTGCTGCTCCCGATTGAGCCCGCGGCAATCAACCCGCTGCGCCGACACGCGAGTCGCAACGAATCTTATCCCATCCATCCCACGGCGCTTGGCTGGCAGACACCCAGCCTGCAGTTAGGCAATACGGTGGCCGAGTCAGAAGCTATTTGGCGCCGCTTGCCGCCTGCGCTGTGGCTCATGGAAATTGATCACGTGAAGCCAGGCGCCCAGGTGCTCGCCGAGAACCGCACTGGCAATCGCTTGCCGATCATCTTGCGGCACTACGTGGGCGCAGGGGAAGTGTTGTTTCACGCGACCGACGAAACCTGGCGATGGCGTTGGCAAAACGGCGACCACTATTTCGCCCGTTACTGGGGTCAGGCGGTCAGGCGACTTGGCCGAGGTCGGCTGGCGGCGGGACGCGAGGGAGTGCTCGTGACCGCCGACCGGTCTCGCTACTTGCCGGGCGAGTCCGTGCAACTGCAAGTGCGATTTCGCGACCCCTCGCGCGCTCCCGCCGTGGACCAAGGCGTCGTAGTGCAATTGCAATCAGCAGTAGGAGCGCCGCGAGAACTACACCTGCAGCGCCGACTTGGCCTGCGCGGGGTGTTTGAAACCAAGCTCGCCGAACTCGCCCGGGCGACTACGAAGTGCTCGTCGTACGCCCAAACCTGGAAGGCAAAGCAGCACGCACGCAGTTCGCCATTCAATCCCCGCCGCGCGAGTTAGCACGTGTCGCGGTCGATCGCTCAGCGCTCCGCGGGGCGACCGAATTGACCGGCGGCAAGTTTTACACGCTGGCGGGCATCGGAGAGTTGTCTCGCAACTTACCCAGGCCCGAGAGCGTGAGCCTGGCGGAACTCCCCCCGCGACCTTGGTGGAACACCCACTTACTGTTAGGGTTGTTCGTAGCGGCCCTCTGTAGTGAATGGATATTGCGTCGCCGCAATGGGATGTTGTGATGCCAAGTAGCTTTGTCACAAAAATCGAAGCCGTACGTCGTCGCCAACAGCGCCGCCGCTTGTTGGCTGCCCTGTGTTGGGCGCTGGCGGCTGCCGGAATTGCTGCGCTGACGCTCATTGCCCTCGATCGGGCGCTCGGCATCCAAGATGTCTTGGGCCGGGTGCTTTGGACCGCCGGGTTTGTCGCCTGTTGTGTGCTGATAATTCGTAAATGGCTGGTCAAGGAGCTCAGTCAACCGATCACCTCTTATGACGTCGCTCAGCGCGTGGAGGTTGAGCATCCCGAGCTTCGCGACATCGTCACCAGCGGCTTGGAGTTTAGTCGGCCATCAGAAACCGATCCGTGGGTCGGCTCTTCGTCACTGCGACGTGCCGTTGTGCTGCGCGCCGCCTCCGGAGTCGAAGATGTCGATTGGCAACAGCTAGCACCGCGCCGCCCGCTGCAGCGCTCTCTCTATGCCATCGCTGCCGTGTCGCTCTTGGCTAGCGGTTTCGCCTGGTGGGCCCCGCAATCCCTAGCCATTGGCGTAACACGCCTATTCAATCCGCTTAACACCGCCGAGTGGCCCCGCATTCACGATTTGCAGTTCGCCGAAACCCCCCACAAGCTGGCCACCGGCGACGATTTAGTTCTGAAGCTGCGCGACACGCGCGGTTCATTGCCGACTGAGCTGACGATGCACTAGCGCCACTGGCTCAATGGCCGATGGCAGGAAGAAACCGAGCCATTGGTATCGACTGGCCCGTCGATATCCGTCCGTCGTGCCAATTTGCAGGAGTCACTCCAATATCGCGCCACCGGCGGCGATCATCTCAGCATGCCGTGGCAAAAGCTCGAGGTGGTCATGCCGCCGCATGTGAGCGAGTTGCAAATTACGGCGCGTCCGCCCTCATATACTGGCCTGTCGGCTAGTACGCTGACAGAACGCGGACGAGTCTTGATCAACAGCGAACTCCAGCTGCGTGGCAAAGTGGATCAACCTCTTGCCAACATTTCTTTGCAAAGTGAGTCAGGCCAGAAATGGCCGCTCGCATTGGCAGCTGATCGTCAGAGTTTTCATCTGCCTAAAGACTCATGGCGAGCGGAGCAGAGCGACACCTTTTCTTTGCAATTGACCACGATGGAGGCGCTTACTACCAAAACGAAGCAGCTGTTAGCGCTGGAAGTTGTGCCAGACGAGCCTCCTGAAGTTCGTTTTGAGCAGCCTCTGCAGGACTTGACGGTGGTGCCTACTGCCGAAGTCCCCCTGGCCGTCACCGCGCACGACGACCTGGCGGTGCAACACATTGAGTTAGTTTATAGACGGTCTGATCGCTCGCAGGCAGCCGATTTTCGGTTGCCCCTGCTCCGCGGGCCGAATGGCGTCGAGGCTCCTCTAGCGCAACGAAAGCGGCAAGTGGATTTCCTGTGGCAACTCGCGCCGCTGGAGCTCGAGCAAGGAAGTGTCGTAGAGATCCACGCGCGCGCCAACGATTATCAACCAGCCAGCGGGCAGACGTCTCATCCCTTGCGGCTCACGGTCGTTTCGTCTACAGAAATGTACCGCAGAATCACGGAGCGCGAGACGCAAGTGCTCGACGAAATCGAGCAGCTCGTTCGCGGGCAACGCGCGCTACGCGACAACACGACCGAGTGGACAGAACGTCCCGAGGAGTTTGCCGAGCGCTGGGCCAGCCAAGGTCACGACGCTCTCTACAGGCAGAGGCAGATTGCGGCGCGGTTGGTGGAGAACTCCGATGCAGTGCTTCGGCAACTTGCCGCCATCCAGGCAGACATTCGGCGAAACCAGCTCCAGCGCCCCGAGACCGACGAGAGACTCTACGACTTGCAGCTTGCTCTGCGCCAGTTGGCCGAAGGGCCCTTGCCGACCCTCGAGTCCGCGTTCGGCAACCTGATTCGCCGGGCCGAAACGAACTCCCTCGCGTCCAAGCGCCAGTCGTTGGTCAGTGAAATTGCTGGGCTTCAGGACCAAGTCATTGTCGCGCTTGAACAAGCTCGTACTCGTCTGGCGCTGGGCGAGCAGTTAGGGCATTTCGAGCGAGAATTGCGCGCAATTTCTACCGAGCAAGTTGAATTGGAAAAACAGTGCACTGAGCTCGCCGCCAGCCTGTTGCAGAATGGAGGAGTTGCAGAGGTTATTGCTGACCTTACCAGCGAGCAGCGTCAGTTAGCACGCCGCTTAGCCAAATTGATGCGACGGATGTCCAGTGCCAGCGAGCGTCTTGCCTCGGAGAACCCAGCGGTTGCAAGCCGCGTTGACCTCACGGTGGGACTTGCTCATAAGTTGGGCGTCCAAGCGACAATGATCCAAGCCGCAGATCAGATTAACGCGCGTCGCTTGGGGCGCGCATCACCCTTGCAGAGACAAGCGGCCCTGCAATTGCAGAAACTATTGTCGCAACTAATAGGCCAGGACGCTGCCAGTACCGCGGCACAGATCCAAAAACTCGAGGAGGCGCAGCACCAACTCGTCGACGAGCGTCGTCGTCAGCAAGTGGCCTTGGCCCGTCTGGAGATGGCGCAGCTCGATGCACAGCTTGCCGGTTTCGAGAATCGCCAGACGGCGGTCTTGGACGAACTGAAACGCCTCGATGCGTTGCGTCAGGTCGCGGGGCGATTCACGACAGCCGAGGAGCAAAGCGTTACGTTATTAGCTGAAGCGCAGGACGTGTTGCGTGCAGAGATCGTCGAGCAGTCGGGCAGGATTGAATCGCTACCCGTGTTCGCTCACTTGCTGCGCACAGCCGCGCAAGGGATGCAGCAAGTGAGCAATCAACTCAGGCAGCAAGCGACCGGCGATCTCGCGCAACAAGGTGCCCAGGAAGTTTTAGAGCAGCTGCGTCTGCTGTCTGAGGCGGTGAAGCAAGAAAGCAAAAAATTGTCGGACGACGCCGACCAGGGCGGTGGCGCCGGTGGTCAGCCCGGCAATAGCGCCCAAGCTCAGTCGCTCCAGGTAGCTTTAGGGCAGCTGAAGTTGCTGAAGTCGCTGCAATTGGCGCTGCAACAGCGGACGCGTGCGTTAGAATCAAAGCTAGCAGCGGGCAGGCCAATGCCTGAGGAAATCCTCGCTGAAGCACGTAAGTTGGCTGCCGAGCAGCAACAGCTTACGCGGGCAGCCGAACAGTTGCAGCCCGAGCCGACCGATCCGCCGCCAGACCGCCTGTTTCCGAACCTTGATCAAGAGTTAGAGCAAGAGTGATAGTAACTATGAAACAGATCAGCGCCTACTTTCTAGCGATTTGCCTACTTAGCGGCGCTGGTGGCGCGCTTGCCGCCAGTGACGAGGCGCTACTGGAAGACTTGGGAGCCGATTTGCTTGAGCCCGCGCCAACGAAAGAAGTTTCGCCCCTTGACGAGCGCCTGTTCGAGCAGCTAGGTGATGATGTCGGCACCCAACGTGGCGCGCAGAATTCGGAGCTGATGCACGTCGTTGCGCGCATGCAAGAAGCTCGTGCTCTGCTTGAGCGCTTGCAAGACTCCTCGCGAGCAAGTGCTGCTCAGGAGCAGGCACTAACAGGGCTCGACAGGATGATTGCTGAGCTTGTCGAGAAGAAAAGCAAGTGTAGCGGCGGTTCGTGTGATAAACCTTCGTCTCTCAAGCCGCAGAAGAAGCCCGGCAACTCCGGCAAACCCGGCAAGACAGCCGCCGCCGCAGCAGGCACCGTATCGCAGTCCGAGGAGATTTCTCCAGCGCTCGGCGCGACGAGCGACTTGGTGAAAGACCTGTGGGGCCATTTGCCGGAGCGGCAGCGCGAGCAGATTTTGCAACCCCCCATCGCAGTATTTCTTCCGCAGTACGCGACTGAGATTGAGGCGTATTTTCGCAAATTGGCTGAGCCTAAGAAATGAATGCGAAAAGGACTCACGCAAAGGCGCAAAGACGCAAATCAATCAGCAGGTTGTTTTTCTTAGTGCCTTTGCGCCTTTGCGTGCGATATTTGTTCGTTCGTAGTAGGGAGGGTCGGTTACTGGGCACACTCGTTGCTTGCACACTTTTCTGCCAGGCGTTTGCCGCTCCTCCACCGAATGATACACAGCCAAGTTTACTCACCGCCGAAGCAAACCAAGCAATCGACCGTGGCCTGAAATTTCTTGCCGAGCGTCAACTGGAAGATGGTTCTTTGGGCACCAGCGGTTATGCGCGCAATGTCGGCGTCTGTAGCCTGGCCGGCATGAGCTTCCTGGCCAGCGGCAGTACACCGGGTCGGGGCCCCTACTCGCACGAGATCGACCTTTGCATCGAGTACTTGCTCGAGCAGACCGGCGCTGCCGGTTTCATCGCGGCCACCGACGCGACCAGTCGTGGGCCCATGTATGGACACGGGTTTGCCACGCTGTTTCTCTGCGAAGCGTACGGTATGGCGGAGCAGCGGGAATTACGTGACCGACTCGGCGAAGCGATCGAGGTGATCGTCGGCGCGCAGAACGCCGAGGGCGGCTGGCGTTACCAGCCCGAACCCAAGGATGCCGACCTCTCGGTAACCGTCTGCCAGGTGATGGCACTCCGCGCCGCTCGCAATGCGGGGATTGCAGTGCCGCGCGAAACGATCGACCGCTCAATTGCCTACGTGAAAGCGTGTCAAAACGATGACGGCGGTTTTCGCTACATGCTCTCTACGGGTCAAAACCGGGTGAGCCAATTTGCTCGCTCCGCAGCGGGAGTCGTCGCCTTGCAGAACGCCGGTATTTACGACGGGCAAGAAATCGAAAGCGGTTTGAGATATTTGGAGCAGTTTCTTCCTGGCAAAAAAAAGCAAGCTGGCCGCGATGTTTTTTACTTTTACGGACAGTATTACGCCGCCCAGGCGATGTGGCACGCGGGCGGTGAACATTGGCAGCAGTGGTTCCCAGCGATTCGCGACGAACTCGTTGCCCGGCAGCGCAGCGATGGCTCGTGGATGGATGCGATTTGCGCCGAATATGGCACGGCCATGGCGTGCATCGTCCTGCAAGTCCCCAATAATTATTTGCCCATCTTGCAGCGGTAAGGAACGTACTTTATTCAATCGCTAACGCCTTGAAGCGAAAATTCCATTTCACGCTGCACCAGGACAATTTGAAATGAGTTCAGCGCCGTGTGGTGATCACTTGGCCTCACAGACAACTCGAAAACCAACATAGTTGGCATCTTTGTACCACCAGATGCTTTTGGGAAGTTGAGGGTAATTGGCATTCCAAATGCTCTGATCTTCTGCCTCGGCGTGCGTCCCGGCTAGGTCTTCGGCATTCGTGAGGAAGTTTCCACCGCGTACGACCAGTTGGTCCGAAACCCATTCACTGGCGTTGCCGAGCATGTCATGAATGCCCAACTTGTTGGGCTGTCACGTCCCGACTTTCATGGCGCGGTTATAAAATCCTTCGTCGTCGAGTGTGTTATTTAAATACCAAGCAATCTTTTCCTTCTCTGAAAGCTCCGTCTGGCCTCCCAATTCGAAAGCGTGCATCCATTCCTGCGACGTTGGCAATCGGTAAGGTTTTCCTGTTTGTTCGGACAACCATTGGCAATAAAGCTCAGCCGATTTTCGACTAACGCCTATGACAGGTTGGTCTTTGCGGCCCCAACCCCGATAGATGGCTTGCAGGTCATGAGGCGCACTGGGACGCAGTAGCTTATTACGGGCAAGAACCGCTTGCTTTTCGCTGATGTCTTGGCAAAGCGCCCAGTAGTCGAACGCATCCCACTTCACTTCACATTGACCTAAATAAAAGTCGGCGATCCCCTTGAACGAGTCGCCGGGCACTTTGATCATTTCAAACTGAGACAAGGTTATCGGGATTTCTTCGGTAAACCTAGGGCCAAGATCGACTCCCTCCAATAGCGTTGCCGTCTGGTTGCCACTGTTCGTACCATCAGAACTTGCATCTACTTGAATACTGAGATTGAGAAGTACATCTTCGTGAATCCCTTTATCTTCGAAAGCAACGGGATGGACAACGCCGTAGTCTTTGCGATTCAATTTGAACGTACTGACAAGCGAAAACTTCCCCTCCTCAAACTTGACAGAAACCGGAATGGTGATTGATTTGGTGACGTCACGTAGCTGAAAGTTTGCTTCGACGACATGGCTCGTCCCTTCTGGATCACCGGCACGTGGCGAGTTGGAAATCGAAGTCGAAAAAAATTTAGACGTTGGGTAGGTTGTCGTTTGGAAAAAGCCGGGGCCTTGCAGTTTTTCTGAAAGCGACGCCGCGTTTGCCATCATTTCGGTGACATCGAATTCGATCTCTATGTGTTTGAGATTTTTTGTATCGTCAAGGATCGCTTTACCGTCAAGTTGGTAGAAATACCCAACTTGAATTTGCCCCAGTGCATTGGCGCAACTCCATTGGATGTCACTGGCGTCCCCATCAAATTCGATTACCTGATCTGCTTTGTCGGCGATGATATCCGTGATTTTCTTCGCCGATTGAGCTCCAGTGCCGACAGCGCCACCGGTGAAATCTCGACTACCATTCCACAAAATCAGCCCGGCCGCGACGAACAAGCCACATAATAGAAAAGCATATACCTTTAGTTGTTTTCGGATTATCATTTAGTCGTCGATGTAATTGGAAAGAAATTTGTAAGTTGGTGAGTTGGAAAGAATTTGGTTGAAAGAGCTTTGTTATTGTTTAGAAGATGGAAGACGATGAGTGCCTATCGAAATCATCCGAACGTTTTTACTGATCGGCTGGCGGCTGTTGCCGGGAGTTCGCTGTTTGTTTTATTTTTTATCTTAGCTCTGGTGGTCATTGGCGACTTGTCGCTGGCTCAAGACCGGCCTGCGAGACGACTGACTACTGCACGACAGGCTACTGCTGGCCACACACCCTCATCGATTGAATTCGTACAGTCCAAGAGCGATGAATTTACAAGTGGCTCGGAGATTCAGCAGCACGCAAACAAGTTATTTGACTATACCTACACTCAAATTCATATGGCTATGCCGGTTCGCATAACTGTATGGTCACAAGACGAAAGACGAGCGCGGCAGGCGGGTCGGGCGGCGTTCAACCGAATTTCTGAACTGGTGCGGGTTCTCAGTAAATATGAACCAGAAAGCGAATTAAATCGATTGCTGGATACCGGCGGAGTCGAAACCCGGAATCGCGCGCGGGGCGTTAGTCCCGATCTATTGGCCGTTTTGTCGTACAGTAAGCTAATTTACCAACTAACCAACGGCGCTTTTGACCCATCGGCCGGCCCAATCATCGACCTTTGGAAGAAAGCGCGGAAAGCAAAAACCCTTCCGTCTCAGGCAGAACTTGACATGGCGTTAAGCAGAGTAGGGTTTGACCAGATAAAGATTGACGGTGAAGACGGGAAAGTCCGCGTTTTACGATCAGGTGTACAGCTTGATTTGGGGGCGATCGCCAAAGGATACATTGCAGATCAGGCGCTCGAAGTCCTCGGGGAAAACGGAATTGATTCGGCCTGTATTGAAGCGGGCGGCGATTTCGTTGTCAGCCAGTCTCCTCCTGGCACCTCGGGTTGGGGGATCGATGTCCCCGCTTTAGGCGTCATGCACTTAGAAAACTGTGGTATCTCCGTTTCTGGGGACACGGTGCAATTTGCCGAAATCGACTCGATCCGATATTCTCATGTAGTGGATCCCCGTACGGGAAAACCTCTCACAAACCGGATCATGGCGGTTGTTATTGCCCCGCGAGCCATTCAAAGCGACGCCCTGGCAACCTCTGCCTGCATCTTGGAGGGAGGCAATTTCGAGGATATAGTTAAGGGTATGCCGGGCGTTCAGTATTGGCGTTGGCGAGCAAGTGCCAAAGATTCCGAAAGTCCCGCCGAAAGCGAATAACACAGTTTCAATGACACAGTTTCAATGACACAGTTGTCAAAGAATAGGGCTGTCAAAGAATACGGTGGCTGAAAGTATATGAAAAGCCCACT
>Ga0115002_10004002_pt1 | contig 18104 bp, 13 predicted proteins | sample ArcticOcean_MG_C_8_FD_89576 | JGI IMG/M metagenome (GOLD analysis project Ga0115002, IMG submission 89576) | Marine microbial communities from western Arctic Ocean - ArcticOcean_MG_CB11_86 | ecosystem: Environmental > Aquatic > Marine > Oceanic | place: Arctic Ocean: Canada Basin | collected... | reverse complement strand
GCCATCAACTACGAAGATTTTGAAATGCCGCCGTCGGGAAAATTGCCAGCCGACATCATTGCCGACTTTCGAAAATGGATTGAAATGGGCGGGCCCGATCCGCGAATAGGCGATTCGGTGGAAGTGAAATCAAAGATCACCAAAGCTGACATCGAACAAGGACGCAAGTTCTGGTCACTGCAAGATGCAAAGATTGAGAGCCCAAATCTCATTGCCAGCGGCAATCCGATCGACTCATCTTGGTCCGTCAACGAAATCGATGAGTATGTCTTGGCTGGTCTGGCAGAGAACGGCCTTGCGCCGGCTGCAGATGCGGACGCCAGCTCAATTCTACGTCGACTATCGCTAGACTTGATCGGTCTTCCGCCATCTCCGAAACAAGTTGAATGGTTTTCGACGAACTGGAAACGCGATCCCGAAAAGACAATCGACAGCGTCGTTGATTCCCTCCTGAACAGCGACCGGTTCGGCGAACGCTGGGGCCGTCATTGGCTGGACGTCGCTCGCTACGCCGAGTCGTCAGGCAAAGAACAAAACCTCTCCTTCCCGAACGCTTGGCGATACCGCGATTACGTAATCGACTCGTTCAACAAAGACAAACCATACGATCGCTTTGTACAAGAACAAATCGCAGGCGATCTTTTGAAAGTCAAAACCGACGAACAATGGGCGGAGAATCTCATCGCCACAGGCTTTCTCGCGATCGGCCCCAAGACGTTGGTCGAGCAAAACCAAAAGCAATTCCAACTGGACGTAATTGACGAACAGATCGATGCGGTCACCCGTGTCTTCCTCGGTCTGTCAGTCGCTTGTGCTCGTTGTCACGATCATAAATTCGACCCGATTCCACAGACCGACTATTACGCCATGGCCGGAATGTTTCAGAGTACCACAACTTACTATGGCACTCACAAGACCCAGCAAAACCGCAACCCTGGCCCCGATTTGCAGTTGCCGATCGACGACAATCAGGAAAACAAACTTTCGGCCGAACAATACGCGACGCTCAAACGACAGCTCGCCGAGAAGCGAACCGCGCTTCGCAAGATTTCAACCGAAGTACGCGAGATCAGGTCCAGCGGAAAAAGTGTCAACGGCGACGCTCGCTCGGTAATTGGCAAAGCGATCCGCATGCGACAAGAAGTCGGGATCCTGCAAAGCAGAGTCGACTCCTACGACGAAAACGGAATCGCCTTCTCCTATTGCATGGCGACTCAGCCAACGACACCTACTAATGCGACTCTTTTCATAAGAGGCGACATCGACCGGCCAGGACAACAAATCGAACGTGGATTCCTCCAACTACTTTCCACACCGACGATGAAAATTCCAGCCAAGTCGAATGGTCGACTCGAATTGTCCCAATGGATGACGAACGAGTCGTGCGGCTTATTGTCGCGGGTGATGGTCAACCGAATCTGGTTACACTTGTTTGGCGAAGGACTCGTACGCAGCCCCGAAGATTTCGGCATGACGGGTCAACCGCCAACACACCCGCTGCTGCTGGACTACCTTGCCGTCCGCTTCATGGAAAACGGCTGGAGCGTCAAGAAATTGATTCGAGAAATCGTGGCCTCTCGAACCTACCGCATGAACTCCGCTTTTGACTCTACAAAATTCGATCGCGATCCGGAAAACAAATACTTGTGGCGTCATTCGCCCAGACGGTTTGATGCAGAAGTTATCCGCGACTCGATACTCAGCATTAGCAAATCATTGGATGTCCGACGCCCTCGCGCATCGCTTGTCGCTCGTGTAGGTCCCGCCGCCGTACGAAACGGCATCCTCGTTACGACGACATTGAACGAGCAAGGTGGAGCAGCTAACTCACAACGAACCACCGTTGAACAGCTCTCCCAATCGGCGCACTATCGCAGTGTCTATCTACCCGTCATCCGCGACTATCCGCCTCGAGCACTCGAGTTATTCGACTTTGCCGAAGCCAGTATGGTAGTTGGGAAACGAGAGTCCTCAAATACTCCCGACCAGGGACTCTTTTTCCTCAACAACCCCTTTGTGCTCGAACAATCAGACGCGATGGCTCGACGACTCGTCAGCGAGGCAAAAGACCTGCCAGCTCAAGTCGCTTTGGCATTTAGGTTGGCTTATTGTCGCGAAGCGAAGCCCGCGGAAATTAAGGCGGCATTGAAATTCGTCGCTGAATTCGAGAACGCAGGTCAACGCGGCAGTCCTAACGAAGTGCGGTTAAGACAACTTAGCTTCATCTGTCAGTCCATTATCTCCACCGCAGAATTTCGATATTCAAGATAGTCTTCAAACACATTCGTCCTCAAAACACTTTCATTTTCACGACAACCCAAACGACTACCGCTCGGAAATAATCGAATGAATAGCAATCAACTCTCCCGCCGCGATCTGCTCTCCGCGATTCCGTTTGGATTAGGACAACTGGCCGCGCTTTCATTTGGGGGAGCAGCGTTGGCAAATTGTTCGACAGCAATTGCGGACGAAACAAATGGCAAAGCAAGTGGCCCACTCGCGCCGAAGATGCCGCATTTTGCAGCCAAGGCGAAGCGAGTAATTTTTCTTTGCATGCGTGGCGGACCTTCGCACCTCGACACGTTTGATTACAAACCACAGCTGGCGAAAGACCATGGAAAGGACAGCAAGTACCAAGGCACTTTGCTCGGTTCGCCGTTTCCATTCAAACAACGAGGCCAAAGCGGGCTTTGGATATCGGACCTGTTTCCCCACGTAAGTGCAATGGCCGACGACATGTGTTTGATCCGAGGCATGAAGACCGATCAACCGATCCATCCGCGAGCGATGACTCAGATGCATACGGGCAACGCCCAGTTCGTGCGACCGTCGTTAGGGGCTTGGTCTTTGTACGGGCTCGGATCTGAAAACGACAGCATGCCCGGTTTCGTTTCCGTCAACCCAGTCGCCGGAACGGCACAGAATTACGGCAGTTCGTTTCTCCCAGCGATTTACCAAGGGACGAGATTGAACCATTCAACTTCGAGTGGCGATCGGCGGCGCGGACCAGATAGTGGTCAGACGATCCCAGATATTAAGAGCCCTCGGCTTATCGACCGCGATCAACGCCAACAACTCAATTTTACTCAAGAGTTGAATCGTCAAAAACTCGGGAGCGAACAACATCAACCAGGCGTCGAAGGGGTAATCGAATCGTTGGAATTGGCGTTTCGCATGCAAAAGGAACTGCCCAAGATCATGGACACTTCCCAAGAAGATCTAAAAACACTTCAGATGTATGGAATTGGCCAAAGCGATACGGATAGCTTCGGAAAGCAGTGCTTGTTAGCTCGAAAACTGTCGGAATCGGGAGTCCGTTTCGTTGAAATCACGCATGCCGACTGGGACACTCACTTCGACATGAAGACCAAACTTCCCATGCTTTCCAAACAGACCGACAAGCCAATTGCCGGGTTACTAGCCGACCTGAAGCGGCGCGGGATGCTGAAGGACACATTGGTTATTTGGGCGGGCGAATTTGGTCGCACTCCGTACGGACAAAACGACGACGGCCGGGACCACAACAATAAAGGCTATACGACTTGGATGGCCGGCGGTGGTGTCAAAGGTGGCTTCAGCTATGGTGCCACAGACGAACACGGTTACGAAGCCGTCGAAAACATCTGCCACATCCACGACTGGCATGCAACGATTCTCCACCTACTCGGCCTCGACCACGAGCGATTAACCTTTAAACATGCGGGCCGCGATTTCCGCTTGACCGATGTCCATGGCACCGTAGCAAAGGACATCATCGCCTAGCTCTTAGGCAAAACGACCTGTTGTTGATTCGTTGCGAAGATCAATCTTTCGAACCGATAAATGAGGCCAGAGCAACGAGATTTTTGGCGAACGTGGACGACTGGATAATGCGTTTTGTATCGTCGTTTTCGTGATACTTCATGCTTCCGTCTTCAACCCAAGCCCCGCGTTTATCCAAAGAACGAACCAATTCGGTAGCGCGGCGTTGGAGTCCTCGACTAGAGCGAGGAGCCTCGACTGTCCTTGGTTTCCAAAGCTCGTTTTTTGGAATTCGCTCGATCTCAGATAGATCGCGTTGGATGCGGTCGAGGTTGTGCCCAACTTTGAAGCCATAGTGAGTTGGCATGTCCGCATCGGAATAAGTGAGTTTATAGTCTTTCGTGAAATAGAGCGGTCGGTTGGTTCTGATTTCGTAGAAACGAGCCATCTTATTGTCGCTCAACTGTACGCTACGGTAATAAGCAAGAGCTCGCGGGATCGGTTCGAGATACTTGCGATCTCCAGTACGCCGATACAGATGCAGCAACGTTCGCATAACACCTTGAGACTCTCCGCCGGTGATCGCTGCGGGCTCGAATTTACGAGCCCAGGCGGGATGCATTTCTTTGTTGTACTGCTGCGCCCAACCGGGCTGGGGCTGCGGTAATTGAGCCAAAATCAAGAAGTCTCCTCCACGCTTTGCAGACTCTTGAAACTTCTCGTCGCCATACACTTCGTAGGCGTCGAGCATCGTTACGATCAAGTCGCTGATGGTATCGTCGTTTAGCGTGTAGTGCTTTTTGTAGTCCTCGCCTTTGTATTGCCGCGACCACTGCTTGGGAAAGGACGCCGCTTTGACGAGAAAATCTTTGGCTTGAGGAAACTCGGAGTAGCGCTGCGGCCAAGCACCGTTAGGATACTGCGATTTGACAAAGCAATTCAGCGCAAACAGTGTCGCTTCGTGCAATCTTTCGGTTTTGAACTTCAATTCGCGATCCAACTGCATCAAGAATCTCGCTGCCGATTGCGACTTGTCGTCGTCAAACGTTGTAGTATTTGCACGTCTTGCTGCTGAGTCCTTCTCGACTCGAAATGCATAACGCTGGCGATCGTTCGGATCGAATTCAATCTTGTGATACCAACCACCCGATTCCAGTTGCCCTTGAAGAAGTGCCTCAGCTGTTTCGATCGCAGCTTTTAGACAAAGTTCGTCGCCACTCAATTGATAGGCCTCTAGGTATGCCATGCCGACAGCAGGTGTAGCCGGAGGTTCGAGCCAGGCGGTAGTTTTGCCAACGACACCTTCTCCCTCCCGCTTCGTCAAATCGACGGAAACCCGAAAGATGTAGCCGCCGCCAGCTGAACAATTCTCTCGAAAGAATTCGACCGCCTGCTGCAATGCTTTTTGAGCTTCCGCTTTGCTGACGAGTTCTTCGGCAGCGCAACGCTGATTGGGAAAACAGCAAGCGAAAGAGAGCCAAGTTAAAACACTAAGAATCAAAAACGAACGTCGTAATGAAGACATCGCTGACTTAGAAATCGAAGGAAAGGTCGTCGTTTCTGATAGCGGTCCACCCAATCAACACTTCATCGACGGCCTCTGTCGACAGTGCCGCGTCGCTTCTTTCGTCGCTCTTGTTTCGCGAAGAAGGCTGCGGACGGTTTTGGGGAACAACGGGTGCGGGGGGTGGAGTAGGCGGCGGAATGCGTTCGCCTTCAGCTTGACCGTTTTCTAAATTCACCTGATTGATGACTTGAAGTACATCGATTGGCGAGAGTCTGCCGTCGCCGTTGACGTCGTAAAACGGTGGTGGAGACAGTTGGCCGGTAGGAGCGGGGAGTTCGCCTGTGCCAGCGGAGTTAATTCGGTTAATCAATTGAACGACATCGAGAGGATTCAGTCGTCCGTCTCCATCGACGTCGAATCGGTCGACCGGATTCTGCCAGGGATTTTCGCCCGGCTGAACAACCACTGCCACCGACGCGGGCAAAGATCGAGCGCCCTGTTGATCTTCAATCGTGTAAGTAAACTCGTCCGTGCCGGTGAAATCGGAACTCGGTCGATACAGGAACACGGCAGGGGCCGATCCAGAGTCAGTAAACACTTCGACTTCGCCATGCGAAGGAAGCGACTCGATCCGAATCGATTGCAAATTCAACACGCCATTTTGTTCGACGTCTCGATCGTTACTGGCGACATTAATTGGAACTGCAGCGCCAGGTGCCGTGGCAGATTCATCATCATTCGCCTCAGGCGCATCGTTGCGCCCGTCGATTTTGACTTGAATGGTTTGAGTAATCGTAGTGCCGTCGACATCAGCGGAAATCGAGATGAAAGAATTCCCCTGCTGCCCCAACGCAAGAGCGTCGAACTGGCCACTCGGATCGTAGTGAATGTTGTCGGTGTCAACGACGGTGGCTTGAACCGGACCCGATGTATTAATCGAATCGACGGATATCACTGTTCCAATTTGATTGGGAACCAGAGTGATTTCCGCATCTTCGTTGGTAGTTACGGGCGAGTCAAACAAAGGAATGACCGTAATCGATCCATTAGTAATATCTGGATCGTGGGCACTTCCGCCGGTCACGATGAATTGCGAATCCGCTCCAATCAATGTGTCTTTTAGATCGAAGTTAAAAGTACCTTGATCGATGCCAGTCGTATCGACTTCGACCGAAACTAAAAGTCCGTTGGCCGTGACTTCCAAGCCTGTCCCCGAAATCAGCACACCCACTTGAGCAATTCCACGACTGTTGGGAGTCGGCACATCACCAGTCTGAATAGTATCGTGCTCCTCCCACAAATAATTTTCGCCACCGTCGCCATCGTCAAACTGAAAATCGGTAATCGCTGGTCCAGTTGAACCGTCGCCGATTTGACTGCGGAAACTGAATCCTGTGGTCGCAAGAGTGCCGAGGACTTCGATATCAATCCACTGATGAGGCGTATTGGGCAAGAGAACGTGATTGCCGATATCTAACGTCGCAGCAGCTAACATGCGGCGATCTTCCAAACCTTCGCAGGACAATTTGATCCGTCGTGATCGCGCGCGACCCCGCCGAGACGAACGAGTCGTCCGGTTGAACTCAAAGCGAAGAATTTCACGCCACGTTTTCATTGTCGTTAGTAGATGGTGTGGAGGTGGTATGGAGGTCGTTTTGATTATGTTATTGCTGCCCACAAATTCGCAAATACCCCAGCGTTAAAATTGGGATGGAGTCGCGGATACGATAGGAATGAGGCCAAGTATCCGCAACTGCAGTTGCTTACGGAAAATGTGGGATTTACAATCCGCTACTTATTATATGTTGAAGCCCCCCTACTAACGCAAGGGATTCGTTGGCCGGAAGCCACGGCATTCACCGACATTTCCGCTCTGCTTTCGTGAATTTCTGCGAAATGCTCGCTACAGGGAAACCGAAACCCAACTCAGCAAACGACCTTTGTAAAATCTAACGACGATTGACGAGCGGTTGCACATTAGCTTTTTGAATGAATATTTGTCCACGCCAACCCAGCTTCCGTCGCCAATTCCGTCTCCCCTTTCAGAGTCCCCGCGACGAATTTGGTATAATGGTCGGGATACGCGAGGTATTCTCTGCTCAATAAAATGGGAGCATCCATGAAAAAACTTGTGACGCGGAAAGCCAACTGAGCCAGCTCAATCGCAACAAAGTGCTCGACAATCCGCACCCTTACCTCGTCGACATCCTGCGGCAGTCAAGCGATTTTTCGCGAAAGTCAAACGGAGCATTCGATGTCACGGTACAGCCAGTTTGGGAACTGTGGAATCGCACTCATCGAGAACACAAACAAATCGACCCCCAATCGCTTTCGAACGCATGCCGCGCCGTCGATTGGCGACGGATCGAAATATTAGACTCCCAAATCAAAATCCATCCGCGCACTGAAATCACGCTCAACGGAATTGCGCAAGGCTATGCGGCCGACAGAGCTGCCGAAGCATTACTGACCTATGGCATCAAAAACGCTTTGTTAGATACTGGCGAGATCAGTGCCTTTGGCCATTCAAAGGAGGACACGTCAAAGGAGTACACTTCTACGGCGGGCGCGTCCAAACAATGGCAAGTAGGAATTCAACACCCGCGCATCGATTCAGCGTACGTCGCGATTGCCGGACTCGACAATCGGTGTTTGGCGACCTCGGGCGATTACGAATCGGGTTTCGACGAAGAGCATAAAAATCATCACTTGCTCGACCCAGCGACGGGTCGATCGCCCAGCGATGTGTCGAGTGTTTCCGTCGTCGCGCCCGATGCAACCACGGCCGACGCGCTGTCGACAGCCGCCTTCGTCATGGGGCTAGAAGATGGGAGCAACTTCGTACGGCGAACACAAGGAGCCGACGCTTTGTTCGTACTCAAGTCAGGTCGCGTCCTGAAGACCGACGGCTTTCCACTGGTGACAGAAGGGGAATCCAGGTCATGAAAACTCTTACCACTCTTTGTTCGCCATACTTACGCTACCCGTGTTCGTCTATTCGCCATACTTCTATCTATTGGCTCGCGATTGTCACCATCGTTTTCGGTATCAGCGTTTTCGATATTGGCACATTTGACAACAGCGTTCAAGCAGAAGACCGCATTGAATTTCTCAGTGGTGCGAATCTGAAAGGGACGGTTACGAAGATTGACGCCGATGGCAAGACGGTGAAGTTCGAAGCCACGATTGCGGGAAGAAAGACAATTCGCGAGTTTCGTTACGCTCAAATCCACGCCGTTACTTACCGCGGCAAACGATATATTCTCACCGCAAAAACGGCCAAGCCGCCGCGCAATTCCAGTACGGATACATCAAACGGGTCGGACAACTCCAACAAACGTTCCAAGTCAGAGGTGGAGAAGTTGATCAGCGGTGTCGGCAGCACCAAACCCGATTGGTTTGACTCGACACCTGCGAGCCTCCCCAAGAGCTTGGATCTTTCGTTCCCGCTCAAGCCGCCGAATAAAAGCTGGAACAATCAAGTCAATGTAGGCCAATACATTTGGGACGTCGTCAATCCGAATCCAAATCGCTGGAAAACCGGCATCGTAATGATGTACCAGATCATGGACGGACACCGTGGAAATCAACAACTACTGACACGCGACAAAAAGACTCTAGCTGGAATGTACTTCCGGTTGTTCCAGGACTATCCGCGAGCCGCTTACTGGCAACGCCAAGCCAACGTTCAGAAAGGAACGCCCGATTCGATCATGATCGGCGAATGTTATTTTCGGATGGGCAACAAGGCGATGGCTATGGAAATGCTGAATTCCAGGCAATTGACTTCAAACGCAATCAAGCTACTTGGAGACATTGGCGAAACTCAACGAGCAGTCCAACTGGCCGAACTCTACGCCAAAGCGGGCAGGCATCACCAAGCCTATCTGATGGCGGGGGACGCTTGCCGATTGGATGGCAAGTATTCCCAAGCCATTTCGCTCTACGAAAAAGTCTTAGGTGGGAATGCCGCTCGAAACAAAGACCACGAAAAAATGTTTCACGGTCGAGCAAGGGACAGTATCGCTTCGATCAAGCATTACGAACTATTGGATGTCTCGAAGTTGAGTGACGGAAAGTACACATCGCAAAGCCCTGGATACAGCGGGAACGTTGCAGTGGAAGTCACGATCGTCAACAAACAAATCGCAGACGTCAAAGTCACCAAACATCAAGAGAAACAATTCTATTCGGCGCTGAAAGATACCACGGCCCAGATCATTGACAAGCAAGGTGTCAAAGGCGTCGACACGACCAGTCGAGCAACGATTACTTCGGCAGCCATCATTAATGCAGCCGCGAAGGCAATGGCAAAATAAACTGCGCTAGCTTGGCACGGACGTCCCTTCAGCTTTGAGAGTCGAATGAAATCGAGATCGCTAGGAATTGGAATCGTTTTGCTGGGACTCGCTGGGCTCTTTATTTGGCCAGCTCAAGTCGACGGTCTTGAGCAGCATTGGACGCTCTCGTCTCTCTGGACAATCACCACTGCAGTTTGCTTACTGGTCGTCGGTGGGCTGCTTATCCTCTCGCCATATTCACTATTTACTCCATCTTGGTTGCGGCTCGACCACTTTCTACGATTCATGCGTAAACCCAAGAAGGGAACCGCCCCGCCCTCCCCTATTCTGTTGCAACGATTCTTGTCCCGTTTGCTACCAGCAAGTTGGCTATCGGACACCGAAAAGGGAAAACCGGGCGCCATTCGCAAGCAACTAAAACGCATCGGCATCTCACTGCTCTCTGCCCCCGCACGAAGAATCGTGCAAGCAATTTGTTTTGCCATTTTCCTAGGTCTGTTCCACTACGTTTGCTGGCCCTATTCGGCCAAACCCGCCAGCGAACCGCAACAGTCGACCAACTGGCAGCTGACAGATCTCGACCAAGAAACCGGCAGAGTGTCACTTCAGGGGAGCCGCCCCACTACATGGCTTGCCGACCTCAAAGAAGTCCACATCTTGGATGCTGCAACAGAGCCCGCCTCATACGTCGGCGTTTTGGAACTCGAAAAAGCATCCGCCGATTCGATTGAATTGCTCGACCGAGATGGCGTCGCATTGGAAACGTTTTTGCTCAGCACCGGACCGTTCACCGTTGCCGACGGCCAGCCCAACCAGTGGCCATCGCACTACGCCGACGACTTGGAATCGAAGGAGTTTCTGCCAGCGGAAAGCTTTCTGGTCATCGATCCGCTCGTCAGCCTTTCGACGGCACTGGCAGCTCGCAGCTGGGTCTGGTCGCTCGCTTGCGCCGGTGCGATCCTCATCGTCTGCGTGCTCGTCCCCCGCGGCTTTTGCGGGTACCTTTGCCCATTGGGAACTCTGATCGACTTATTCGATTGGTCGATCGGAAAGCGAATCAAACGGTTCCGAGTGAGCGGCGACGGCTGGTGGGTGCACATTAAATACTACGTGTTGCTGGCAACACTTCTCTGTTCGTTTGCTGGGATCCTTGTGTCTGGCTACGTGGCAGCCATTCCGATTATCACCCGTGGATTTTTGTTCTTAACCGATCCCATTCAAACGGGCGTGATGCGAGGCTGGCATCAGGTGCCTGCAATGAATTCGGGGCACTTCGTCTCGCTCGCTTTATTCGCGGCGGTTCTTGGGCTGGGACTTTTGCGGCCTCGATTCTGGTGTAAATACGTTTGCCCTAGCGGTGCCGTGTTTTCACTTGGGAACTTGTTTCGACTCACCGAACGCAAAGTAGAAAGCACCTGCATCAACTGCAACAAGTGCGTGGAAGTCTGCCCGTTCGACGCGATCAAACCCGACTTCACGACTCGTACTTCCGATTGCACGATGTGCCAAACTTGCGGTGGCGTGTGTCCAACTCAAGCAATCAAGTTCGTCGACCGCGGCAACCTCGTGCAGCTCAAAATCGTTAACGACCCACCGACCAACGAAACGGCTCTGGGACGCCGAGGGTTTCTGTCCTTGGTTTCTGGAACGGCAGCGGCTGTGGCGGGAGCAGTTGGAATGTCGGCCGCGACCAGCACATTCGGCGCGAACTTAACCGACGAAGATTCACTTCCCGTTCGACCGCCCGGAAGTGTTCCCGAACAAGAATTCTTACAAATGTGCATCCGTTGCGGCGAATGCTACAAGGCCTGCCCCAACCACGTACTGCAAGCAATGGGTTTTGAGCAAGGACTCGAAGGACTCTGGACTCCTCAAGTCGTAGCCGATTGGTCCGGCTGTGCATCGAGTTGCAACGCTTGCGGACAAGTATGTCCCACTGGCGCGATCCGAGCCCTCCCGATTGCCGAGAAGAAAGTCGCTCGAATGGGCTTGGCTATCGTCAATCAAACGACGTGCTTACCGTTGGCAAATAAAGAAGCCTGCCAGTTGTGTGTCGATGAATGCCAAGCCGCTGGTTACGACGCGATCGAATTCATGCAAGTTCACACCGAGGTCGATGATCAAGGGCAACCAATTAGCGGCACGGGTTATCTCGCTCCCGTCGTCCTCGACGACAAATGCGTCGGCTGTGGACTCTGCCAAACCCGCTGCTACGCCATCAACGTTAAAGACCGGCATGTATTAACCGAGTCCGCGATTATCATCAAAGCAGGAGCGGGAAAAGAAGACCGCTTGATGGAAGGCTCGTACATCGAACTTCGCGAGCAGGAAGCAAAAGCACAACGACAAGAGCATACAAATCGCCCTCGCAACCCTTCCGAGAATACCAATCCAACTGAGACAACGAATCCAACTGAGACCGCAAATCCGTTTGGTACAAATAAAGAAGGCGAGGAGCCAAACTCCTCGCCCTTCTTTCCGGAGCCGAATACCGACTCTGAATCCGACTCTGAATCCGAATCTCAACCGAACGAATCTCAACCGGACGAATCGCCCGCAGCCGACGATCCGTTTGGTGTCGATCCGTTTGGTGTCGATCCGTTTGGTGTCGATCCGTTTGGTGTCGACAGTCCGTTCTAGGTTAGTTATTTGGTGGCTTTGTAACTTTCAAATGCTTTCGCGATGGCGGCTTCTTCCGTCGTCCCTTTGTGGATCAGTACTCGATAACGCATCGTGATTGATTCACCCGACTTGATCGTGTGCGAACCGTCGTTCCCTTTGCCTTTGAAATGGCTCAGGCCGAACGGGTTGGCTGCGAACAGGCCATACGTGCGAACGTGCCAGTAGGATGGATAGCGGAAACTGGAAGGATGAGTCAGCATGGCGATCCCTAGAGTCTCGCCTTCGACAGGGCCCGTGTAATCGACCCACTCCGCTTGCTTGCCCCAGGAACCTTTGTCGGTATCGCCTCGGCTATTGATGATCTTGCCCCCCAGCTTCGAATCGACCTTCATCGTGCCCGCGGTGCGAACGCCAAAACATCCTTCTTTGGTATCGCCGAATTTAACATCGCCGTCGCTGGCAACGATCGTAATCTCGAAGTCGATCCATCGCGAGCCATCGCCCGCACCAAAGACCATCCGACGCTTGTCCTGGCAAACTCGTTTCTTGTCGGGACCGACCCAGTCGGCAGTTGTTTCGATAATGGCCGTGTCACCCGATTCGACTTTGCCGTAACCGGTATGGATGATGTGTCCGTGAGCGTTGTTCTCGTGCCAAAAACTGACTCCATTCACATCGCCATGTGTGAACCACAAGGACCGATGGTGAATATGGTCGTCGCGTTCTGTCTTGAGAGCATCCCGCATTGGGTACTGCCGAGTCATTTCCTTTCCGGTCGGACCGAGGACCGGAAATAGAATGGGCTTAGCTCCAGACTTTTCTACGTATTTCGTGAACAGTTTCCCATCGACATTGACGGTGACGCCTTCCTTTGTTTTCTCGAGTTTGATTTCGCCAGCGGTTGCCAAGTTAGCAACGGCGACAATTACGAGCAAAGTGAAGCAGCGTGCAACAAAACGATTCATCGGATTCCTCATTATTGGGATTCCTCTATAGGGATTAGATCGGAGTGGGTTTGAAGGAATGGGGTCGAGCAATAATTGCCGACGACCTCTGGCCATATGTTAACGTCTGGCGGGAACTCAATTCCAGTCGCTAGATTGCAAATAATCCAATTCGGTCGCAAGGAAACTGGCTCGATACCGCTTGAAATGGCATGGATAACGAGAAATAGATGACGTCCAGCGTAGAAAAAGGCGTTTTTCTCTTGGCCTTCCTGGAATTCCGTTACTTCGATTTCACGGAATTGGGCATTTGACTCTGCGGTCCCTCAAATCGCTCGACGCGATATGATTGGGACCGTCTGTCAAATACCCGCGATGTCTATTTTAAGATAAACGAATTCCCGGAAGGCGTCGTTTCGACGAGCGAAACGAGGCCTTGGATGGACATTAGGACAATTGGGACCTACTTATCGGCTTGGGCCAGCGTCTTCGCACCATTGCGATATTCGACGTAGGGTAGCTCCGTGAAGTTGGCTAAATGGTTGCCGACTTCGTCGATCCGCTGTTTGTCTTTATTAGACAGGGTCCAATTGTATTTGTGAGTCGTACTGTACTTTGCTTCTTTGGCAGGAAAGAAACCGTTTTTCTTTCGCATCGTAAGTTCGACACTCTCGGGTGCCCAGCCGAGGTCTGCGACCTGCTTGTTTACTTCCATCCGAGCAAAAGGAGGCAAACCCGATTGCAATGAATTGAGTCGAGCGGACCAGTCGGCAAAGCTCTGGTAGTCTCGCACAAAAGTTTTCTTCTGCGGAATTGTTCCCGAAACGACATACGTCAGCGGTTCGCTATTCAATTCAATCGTGAGACTGGGCTCATCCGCAGTTGTCTCGAACTTTGGATTGGCCGCGAAATAGAAGATGGCAGTTTCGTCAGTTGTCTTGGCTTTGTTTTTAGAAACGGCGGTGAGGACGTCGTAAGTCGTCAAAGTAGTTTTCACTTTGTCATTGACGTTCAATAACACGAAGCGGTCGCCGTTCAAATCGAAGACCGTAATCTCATCGCCCATCAAGGAAAAATCGTAGATGACGCCATCATTAAAGAGGGTCAGGGTCTTTACGAAAGGAGCCTGGGCAGCTCCGCGAAACACATTCGTTTCGACACGGTATTGCTGGCCGAGTAGCGCGGTCGGAATTAAGAATAGGACGAAGGCCAAAAGTAATTGGGAACGCATCGAACACTCCATTGTTCTGGTTCTGACGGATTTTCGCAATTTGCGGGTCGGTAGAGTAATGCAAACCCCAGTTTCCCGTCCACCTCAAAATAGTCCCTTTTTTCCACCTAGTCACCCTATTTTACGTGCTACGTTTACTTGCCGAAATCTGTACCTACGGTATCTGCAGGATTTTCTGTAGACCAAACCTGATAGCTTCACATCTTCGGCAACGCATTGTGCACTGGAAGCACCGTCGGGGGACGAGAAATGCAAATCAGCCGTAATGTCTACTACGCACCACATGAGTTGCTTGGAAACGGGTTACTTGTATCGAGTTGCTTGAAATAGGCGTCCCAAATTTTGGGAAACACGACTGCGGATTTGCTTTCTACCGTTTGCCCAATGGATATGGTTTTCTGGTCACCAACGACAAATCCCTATAATGAATGCATATGTTTCCGACAGTGTTGTTGTCTTTGAGTGACACCGCCTGTGAAACAAACAAGATGACCGTCGTAAAGGAATGATCACGTGAGTAGTTTGAACAGAATCCTGGTTACCGGTGGTGCTGGCTTCCTTGGCTCGTACCTTTGCGAACGGCTGGTCGAAGCGGGACACGATGTGATCTGCATCGACAACTTCTTTACAAGCCAGAAATCGAATGTCGCTCACCTGTTGGAACGACCGAACTTCGAACTAATCCGTCACGACATTACGATGCCGCTGTGGTTGGAAGTCGATCAGATCTATAATTTCGCCTGCCCGGCAGCTCCGGGGCATTATCAATTCAATCCAATCAAGACCATCAAGACGTCGGTGATGGGGGCGATCAACGTATTGGGTATGGCGAAACGATGTGGCGCCCGAGTGCTACAAGCATCGACCAGCGAAGTTTACGGCGATCCAGAAGTTCATCCACAACCAGAATCTTATCGTGGCAACGTGAATCCAATTGGGCCGCGAGCATGTTACGACGAGGGTAAACGAGCGGCCGAGACATTGTTTATGGATTACTATCGCATGAACAAAGTCGACATTCGCATCGTCAGGATTTTCAATACGTACGGACCGCGGATGCATCCATTTGACGGCCGAGTCGTCTCGAACTTTATTCGCCAAGCAATTAGTGGCGAAAACATCACCATCTTTGGAGATGGTCAACAAACTCGCTCGTTCTGCTACCGCGATGACCTCATCGAAGGCATCATTCGGATGATGGAGAACAACGAAGTCATCGGTCCCGTCAACGTTGGCAATCCCGATGAATTTACGATCCATCAACTGGCTGAGTTAGTTATCGAGCAAACGAAATCAAAGTCGAAAATCGTATTCGAAGACCTACCAGAAGACGATCCCATGCGTCGTCAACCCGATATTACCTTGGCCAAAAAACACCTTGGCTGGACGCCTCAAGTGCCGCTGGCCGAAGGGCTCGCCGCCACAATCGACTTCTTCCAGTCGATCAACATCGACCACTATCGGCCACCGACGCCGAATTATTAGAGAGAGCACGATGTTTGCAGTCGCTCGAAAACTGAACGCCTTACTTTAGTTCTTTCTTGTCGAGCGTGCGGATGCGGATGTTGCGTAGTGCCGCTTTGGTTTCCCAAGTGCAAATTCCTAGCGGGCGAGACAATTCGACCTCGGGCCGAACGGTGATCTTCTTGCCTTTGGTTGCTTGGTTGATGATTTGTTTCTTATCGAGCCATACTTGAATGCCTTTGTCAGTCACTCGTAGGCGAACGTGATACCATTGATCGTTCTTGAGGTTGATAAATTGAGTCGTGGCATTTTCGGAAGCGTCTTTGCCATCAATGCTGGAAATACCAACGACTGCACCCGCCCAGCCACCAACTATTAAGCTGCAGTGTTGTTTATCGACTGGAAACGTCAGCCCACAAAAGAAGTCGACACCGTCGAGTCGTTTGGCTTCCAATTCAATTTCGTAATTCGAGGTGGGAACTTTATCGGTGTAGGTGACTCCGCTCAGCGAACTGCCGAAGTCCAGCTTCATGATTCCCCCCTTTTCGACCGTCACCTCTCCTTCGCCACCAAAATTGGTGACCTTCCAGTTCTTGAGCGTTTTCCCATCGAAAAGTGGCTTCCATTTTTCCTCTGCAGGTGAGACTGCTACAAAAGTGAAAACAATCAAAAACGCCGAAAACGCACAACGAAACTTCATTACTTGGCTCACTTCACTGGTTGATGGAATCACATTGTGGAAAACGACAGAGCTGGACGAAAAGTAATAGAGCTGATTATACGTTTGGAACGACTGCTCGTGCATCCTACTCTGCGGGCAAAAAAATGGAACTGTTACTAATATTGCCGTAAATGGCTTCCGGGAATTCGCTTAACTCAAAATTAGACGTCACGGGTATTTGGCAGACGGTCCCAATCATATCGCGTCAAGCGATTTGAGGGACCGTAGAGTCAAATGCCCAATTCCGTGAAATCTAAGTAACGGAATTCCTGGAAGGCCAGGAAAAATCGCCTAAATCCAGCTTGAAACGAAATCGCAATCACCGCTAGATTGGGGGGATGAGCTTGAAAACTAACGTTCGACATCTCGTTCGATCCTACCGAGCCGTCGGAGGTTTGTTGCTGATTTATTGGCTCATCCTGTTCACGCTCACTCATTTGCCGAAACTCAAACTCCCCGAAATGGGTCGGCATAGCGACAAATACATGCACTTTCTCGCATATGGCGGGCTCGCATTTCTGCTGGCTGCACTCTGCTCCATCAAATGGAAAATTGGCTTCACCATGCTGCTTCGAGTGTTTCTGATAACGGCACTCTACGGATTTCTCGACGAACTATCGCAAGTTCCAATCCCTGGTCGGATGGGCGACATTCAAGATTGGGCAGCCGACCTGATGGGTTCCCTCATGGGACTCTTGCTCTTCACAATGTCATACCCTATTGTTCGGACATTATTGCGTAACCGCGCAGCCAAGAAACAAACGACCGTTCCCTTAAACTGAATCGATCAACGAGCAGACCTCAAAATGCCTCCGATCCACGAACACTTTATGCGACTGGCGCTTCAGCAAGCTCAACAAGCCGAAATGGAAAAAGAAGTTCCAGTCGGCGCGATCATAGTCTGCCAAGACCGAGTTGTCGCTGCGGCCTACAATCAACGCGAACAACTAAAAGACCCAACCGCTCACGCCGAAATGATCGCCATCACGCAAGCTGCCGAATCCCTCGGTGATTGGCGATTGGAAAACTGCACTCTCTACGTCACGCTAGAACCGTGCCCTATGTGCGCGGGAGCCATCGTTCAAGCCCGAATCCCCTTCGTTGTTTACGGAGCAACCGATGGCAAAGCCGGTGCAGTCGACAGCCTCTTCCATCTGCTTGGCGACGAACGACTGAACCATTCCGCAGAAGTCACTAGCGGTGTACTGGCAGATCAGTGCGGCAAAATCCTCACCGACTTCTTCAAAAGGCAACGCAGCTTCGGCAAGAAGTAAGTAGTTGGGAGCGTAGCCGGACTTTCAGTCCGTACGCTCTTTATAATCGCCGTAGGCGCTGTCACTCTCCCTTTTTGGGAGGTCACAGTGGGGCTAACCAAAAATAACTCGCAACGCGAGTCACCCTCCCTTTTTGGGAGGGTCGGAGTGGGGCTAACCAGATTGGGCTCCGCGTGGGGTTTAGGAACTTCTCTAACCGAGGCCTAAAAATAACTCGCAACGCGAGTCACCCTCCCTTTTGGGAGGGTCGGAGTCTCAGCTCCGGGGAGGGTTTAGGAGGCGCAGAGAGATATCGCCTT
>Ga0115002_10004001_pt1 | contig 18105 bp, 12 predicted proteins | sample ArcticOcean_MG_C_8_FD_89576 | JGI IMG/M metagenome (GOLD analysis project Ga0115002, IMG submission 89576) | Marine microbial communities from western Arctic Ocean - ArcticOcean_MG_CB11_86 | ecosystem: Environmental > Aquatic > Marine > Oceanic | place: Arctic Ocean: Canada Basin | collected... | reverse complement strand
TAGCGCAGGCCGTCAAAATCGCACACGCCTGCCAGCACATCGCCTATGTAGCGAGTTTCAAAGGGGACAACCCCTGAACGACCGGCTAGAAGACTCTCGCGAAACTCCTTGAGGTCATTTCCATTCGGCGAGGTCAACCCGATTCCCGTGATGACGACCCGATCTCGATCCTTCGCTTGCATCAACGACTACTACCATTTTGATTATTCTCAACCCCAACGGAACGCAATTCTGGCGGTATTGGCAGTCAGATTGCAGCCTGTGGGCATTGAGAGAAAAGACAGGGAAAATTCTCGAAGACGACTTTTATGCCGACATTCGGAAGGTGGTTTCTCACATTATTTTTAGGAGCTTAACGCTAAAAGTCTCTGGTATCAAGTTGCTTGGGGGGTGTGGTGAAGAGATCATTTCGAGTCTGCTGAAGCATTCAGAACCACTGACGGCTGACTAGATCGGGCTCAATGATCACGATGAATGAGCCATCGGTAAGAATTCAGGTGAATTCCAGCTCTCGTTGCGACCACGTTTGCTACGTAACGTGCTTTATATTAATAGTTTAGGTTGATTTCGCGTGTTGGCTAATCTTAATGCGGACCGATCAGAAAACTTCCAAGGCAATTTCCGGGGTGATCTCTGGTAAAACCGGTCTTGCTCGAAACCTCGTTCTTGGGTAAATAGTCTCCACTTTCATTTCTTATATTTTTGGTTTCCCCCCCTCAAATCACTCCCCGGGCGTCTTGCCCCTTCTACAGGTGTTTCGAATGTGGTGCTCTCGTTGCCGAGATGATGTAGCCGTTGAAGCCTCAGGCGAATCGCATCGTGTCAATTGCGCTGTTTGTGGGTGCGAATTAATCGCACCGCATCAAGTTGATGCGCTTCCCAAACCCAAACCCAAACCCAAATATCCAGAATCAACTTCATCAGGCGAAACTCAGGATGCCAGGCAACTGCTTGAACGATGGAGTAGCGCCGAAATTCTGGACCCGTTCGGCCCGACGCCGATAACCAATCAACGATCAGATCGAGATGACGTTTCAGAACGAACGCCTCAATCGGCTCCACGCAAACCTTTATCGGCGAAATCTTCGAAACCAAAATTCCGCATCGATAAGTCACATTCTCAGTTCGAAAAAAGTGCATCTGTCGAAACTGAAAATACTCAAAGGCCTGACGTTTCAAATCAAAATGTTGCATCCCAAAAAAACAGTCCTGCAATGGCGTCTGGAAACCAGCAGCCTGTAAGACCGGTGTTTTACCAACCTACAGCCGATATCAATCCCGAACCACAACCGCGGAACTTGCAGACGCTGCTCGGCCAAATCCTTGCCTACTTAGGTGTCGGCGGGCTTGCTGTGGGTACAGCATTGGTGTTGTGGGGCTATTTTGGTGGGCCTCCCCAAATGACACCCAATGGTTGGTTATTGACGACAGCCGGCCAGATGCTGTTATTCCTAGGGGTCGTAACACTTATCGCTGGCGGGTTAGAGCAGACAACCAACGAAGTCTCTCAAAAAATCGATTCCCTCAGCGAACGGTTGTTTGAGTTTGAAAATCGTTACTACCGAGTCGACCGTCCCGAAGCCTTGCAAGGCCCTCACTTCTTCAAAGAACATTCTCGAAACGACCAGTCAGACTCTGAAACGGAGTCGGACTACTCAGTTCGGTGAATCGCCTCGATTGAGGCTTGAGCACGGGAAATGTGGTTGAGGCCTAGCTTACAAAGGCAACGTAGTACCAAAACAGCCCGGTCACCGACGTCATTGTGATATCAATGGTCGAAATCCAGCCAAGTTTTTTGTGCAGCCCGCTATGTTCGCAAGGAGCAGGTGGAGAGGGGATTCGCTTCAAGGCTAAAACGATGGTGGTCACCCAGAAAAAGGGCGTTGTGATTGCGAAAATTAAATGCACCCACAATACGTTCTGAATATAGCCCATCTGCTCGGCAGAGATTTCGGGATGGCGTCTCGCGACAATATTTTCCCAACCTTTATGAATGAGGTGCATATCAATTTCAAAGGCTCCCACCGCAATCAATAAGACGACACCTAATAGCAATTGAAGGTTTCGATGTAGGAGAAAATTCTTTTTCACCTTTACCAAATACAAACTCGTTAGCAGTGTGGGAACAACAACAACGAGTGCACAAACAACAATATCAAGCATAAATGAGGCTTGGTTTCCCAAAAAACCTTCAGACATTACGGTTCCTTTCATAGTCAAGCGCTGCAAACTTCTCTCCGAACGAATTTTTCCGTTAGGAGCAAAGACTTTGAGGACAGTATCAGATACCGGAAATTGCACCAAGATCAGAACACATTAGGCGAAGCCCCATAATTTCCTTAAAAACCGTACCCTTTACCGCATTGGAGTCGCTTTCTTGGAATTCGGATTAAATCGGGTTTATCGTACTGACTGGGAATTATGGGGGCTTTAAAAAGACTTTAACGCCCATGTTTTCGTTGAAAGATCACTACGCTCGGATCACTTTAACACAGGACTTAGGCCAGTTTTCAGTCGTGAAAGTAGCCTCAGACATCTCGCCGTTGACACATTCTCAGACCCCAATTACATTCCTGTTTCTTGTTGAGTTGAAAAGAGAAAAAATAGAGCGGTCAAGCGGTCCGCTCTTTCAAAATGCTGTCATGGAGGATAGCGGTGTTGCGTAGGAAAATCGTCATGCTTGGTGTGTTTGTGGCTATGGGAATCGGAACCGGAGGGTGCATGCGTTCGGCTGCATTGCCGCCAACTTCCATCTCTAGATATCCAAGTAACACGCCGCCTGTTGTGAAAGCCCCCCCCCGCCAGCCCATTCCAGAAATTGCTACAAATGAATGGAAGCCCAAAGTTCCCGAGCGGGAATGGAATTCGATTGTAATCCACCACACGGCTTCAACTGCAGGAAGTGTCGAAAGCATTCACGAAGCTCATATCAAACGGAAAGATAAATCTGGAAACCCCTGGCTGGGAATTGGTTATCACTTTGTGATCGGAAACGGAAGTGGAATGGGAGACGGAGAAATTCAGTCCACATTCCGCTGGCGAGAACAAATGCACGGAGCCCATGCTGGCAACACGGAACATAACCAGCATGGAATTGGAATTGTGCTGGTCGGGAATTTTGAAGAGGCACCCCCCTCACCCGCACAAGTACAATCTGTAAAACGCCTTATTTCAGTCATGCGAAAAGAATATGGCATCGGCAGTTCCGATGTCATTGCTCACCGAGACGTTAAAGCAACCGCCTGCCCAGGACGCCTATTTCCAATGGCCGAAGTGGCCGACGATAACCGCTTTAATGCACTGACCCGAACCAATAATCGGAGACCAGAAACTCGTATCACAGCAGCAAGCTCGATTCAACCTGTAGGGAAATTTTAATCAGACCATACACGGCGGGAACTATTTTAATCTCCGTTGGACAATCTCAAGGCCTCCATCATGAACCATCATCATTTTAACAATATTCTCAGCAATCGGTTTTCATCCTTACAAATTTCAGACCAACTACCCGCCTTGGCAAAATCAGAAATTGCAGAAAATGAAATCGAACTGGAATGGTCGGCCGAGCGGCAACTTAAGCTACAAAATTCCGGGGTCTACATTCCCGACCATTACGAGCCGGGCTACGCCTATCCTTTAGTCATTTGGTTTCATGAAACCGGAGGCAGTGAGCAAAGCTTGTACTCGCTTATGCCGGAAATGAGCGAACGCAATCATTTCGGCCTTTCGTTTCGAGGGGGCTTGCCAGCAATCAACCACTTGCCGGGAACGTATCGCTGGCCGAAATCAGAAAAACAATTCGAACTGTTAGAACAAAAAATCTACGACGCCGTGGTCACGCTACGTCGAGAATTTCACATTCACAGCGAACGTATTTATCTGGCGGGTTTTGGTGAAGGCGGCACATTGGCCATGAAGTTGCTTTTCAGCCAACCCGAACGATACGCGGGTGCAGCCAGTCTTTCAGGACAGTTTGCGACACAGAACAATCCTCTCAAAAATCTATCGCTATTACGAGGAAAACGTGTTTTTCAAGGAACCGGCGTGAAAAACGCTGTGGTTACGCCATCTGACATCTCTCACTCGACACGCCTGTTGCATTCTGCCGGTTTGGAAGCAAAATCGGCATATTTTGAATCCGATTCTAAACTCACTCCGCGTATGCTTAGCGAAATTGACCGCTGGATACTCTCAGGAATTCCCTCGTCCTATCTCGTGAAATGAACGCTTGCTGAGTCCTCGATTTATCGACTGCCATCTTGCGGGTAGACAATCAGGCGGTCATGGATGAGTAAGATCAGATCATCTTTCCCGTCCCCAGTGACGTCGGTAATCAGAGCTTCGCGAGGCTCATTCCCTGATCCATTTTTCCGAGAGAAGGTTTTTTCCTCGAAAATTTTGAAGTGGGTCGCGTGAGTTAAATTTTTCGCGGTCGCCGAGGTGCTCAAAATTTCGAGAAAGTGAGACCGGGTATCCATCAGTACCACATCGTGCCGACCGTCCGAGTTTAAGTCTCCGACAACAACATCAGAAAAGTACGTTTTTTCGAGTTGAGATTCGAAGACCGTGATCTCTTCGATTTTTAGATTGCTTTGAGAGGTAAACAACACGGCAAACTGGCCCCTGCCGAATAGCAATAAATCTTCTTTCGAATCGTTGTTTAAATCGGCGACGTGCAAAGATTTGAAAGGGAAATCACCTAAATCGACTTCTTTCCAAGGTTGAAACATGCCAGCATCGGTTCTGTAAATTCGTATTTTCTGAATGCCTGAATCGACCAAGACGATTTCATCTCCGGGTTGGCCATCCAAGTTTAATACGGCTGAGCTAACGATTTTGGCATTCGAGTCATCTGCATTGTACTGGTCCTGTACTTGCCATCGACCTTGAGCGTCAAGTTTCAGCTTGCGGGCAAAGTTCTGTTGAGAAACAAAGACTTCCGCAGGCGCTGTCGGATCAACATATACGGAATTCGCTGAAACATTTCCCAAGCCGATACCACCAGCAAACTCGCTCGGCTCAAATTTTCCGTCCTCTTTCATCAGTAACAGGTAAGGTGCCCGAGAGAGTTCTGGAAACACCAAAAAGTCTGGTTTGGAATCTCCGTTGGCATCAAACCGTTTCAATGTCGCCGGAGTCGACCATTTCTGAGTTTTATTTGATGAATCGATGGATAAAAGTCGGTCGCTGTGAATCCACTTTCCAGATTCATCGCGGCTGAATGCCGCCACTTCAAACCCAGTAGGACTATTGCCTGTTTTGTAAAGATAGACCAATTCTAAACGGCCATCGGCGTTCAGGTCGGCTAACTCCATCACCAATGGTTCTGCAGCAATGGGTAACGATTTGGGAAACGTCAATCGACCGGCTTCCATTTGGCTGACGCCAATGGATTTTTCTTTTCGGCTGAGGACGACAACTTCGTCAGCTGAATCTCCGTCAAAATCGGCCATTAAAACTTGGTTTGCACCCACCAAACCGGGAAAAACCGTTCCAAGGCCAAGGCTCGATTCGGCTTTTTGCCGAAAGACAATCATCTGGGCGGCGTTGGGGTCGGTGACCACCACATCGGCTAAGCCGTCACCATCGATATCTCCTGTCGCAATGGCTCGATCACGTCCCGATTCCTGCCGACCAAAACCAAATTGAATGAGTCGCGAATTCCATTCATCGGAATTAGATTTCGTTTTTTTCACACGAGAGACCGTCAGTCGGCCAGTTTGAGAATCGATTGACAAAATCTCTCGTCCAGGTTGGCCGTCCAATTCGGTCAAAGTGATTGAACGAGGTTGATTTAGGTCGAATTGAAATTCGGGACCAAGATCAGCTTTGGCTCGTTGAAACCGAGCACATAAAAATCGTTTCTTTCCGCTACTGGCCATGTAGCACAAATCGTTTTGTGAATCGCCGTCCAAATCGGCAATTTGAACCAGGCTGAGTTTATCGGAAGTATTCATCAGCCGGGTGGACTTCTGAAAACCGCCTTTAGTCTGCTGATAGAGAATGTGAGTGTCAGACTTGCCTAAAACGACCAAGTCGTCGCGCTTGTCGGAATTCAAATCGCCGGCAGCTAGCAGCCACATCTTCGGCTGAACATCGGGAATTCGGAGAGAAAACCGTTCTGTAAAAGTCCCTTGTTTCGATTGATAACGCACGACCAATTGATCGGGAACACCAAAGTAGGCCAAATCTTTTAGCCCATCTGAGTTAAAATCTCCGATTGTTAGCGAGGCCACCTGTTTGTTGACGGCGATTTTACGTTTCTCAAATCTCCAATCATCTAAGAAATCGTTGACGTCTTTTGACGAGAGGGGCACAGTCTGAGATGTCGGTTTCGATTTTCTTTGCTGTAATATTTCAATTCGAGAATGGCTGTTATCGACCAATATCAAATCGGTGAGGCCGTCACCATTCATGTCATGAGCCAGCAAGTTGCCGGCCCTTTGCGTTAGCTTGAATATTTCGAGTTGTTGAAAACCATAGTAATCGCTTAGTGGTTTTTTCTCATTCGATGGTTCAGCCGGTGTTGCGCTACCGTTGAGGAAAACGAGAATCGCTGCAGCAAATGTTCCAAAGAGACAGCGAAAAGCTGAAGAACAACAAAACGACATGAGAGGCTCCTATTGCGATATTTTTCCCGGGCAACAAACGGCCTTCCGGTTGAATCAGCATCAGCTTACCAAGAAGCACCAGTTCGGTGAATGCCATTCAGTTTGGAAGCGGAATGATGACGCCGTTAGCTGCATTCTTCTCCGGATATTGCCGAATCAACGAACGATAAACTGGTAGGGGACTAAAGTTAAAACTCGTTCTTTTGAAAAGAGTTGAATCACAGGCAGAACTTGCATGGCTCGATGAGCCATCGGAGAAAATTGGCCGATTGCTTTCAGGTTAAAAGTGGATAGTTTGTTGACAGACGCACCATCACCCACCGGGCCGAAAAATTGTTCGAACGGGGAAACTGGTCGCGGCAATTCCAAGCGGTCAAATTTCTCATCCGGTTTCATTCCAGCAAGCTTCGCGGCGTGCAGGATCGCGTCATCCAATGTTCCCAATTCGTCGATCAAACCAACTTTCAGGGCCTGTGCCCCGGTATAAACCCGGCCTCGGGCTAACTTTTCCAACGCGGCCTGTTCCATGCCTCGCCCCGCTGCCGCCTTTTTGGTGAATAGGTCGTAGGTCGAGTGCAGCATCTTCGTCATGGCGGCGCGTTCACTGTCAGAAAACGTATTCAAGGGGCTTAACAGTCCGCTATTTTTTCCTCGACTGACAACGCTGGTTGTCAAACCGGCTTTGTTAAACAGTCCGTTAAAGGCAAGCTTTCCACCGAAGACGCCGATCGATCCGGTCAATGTTCCCGGCTCGGCAAAAATTCGTTTTGCACCCATCGAGATATAATACCCGCCACTAGCCGCCACATCGCCCATGCTGACGACGAACGGTTTCTTCACCCGATCTAACGCCCGCCACATTAAATCGCTGGCCAGTGCGCTTCCGCCTGGGCTATCGACACGTAACACGATGGCTTTGACTTTCGGATCTCGGTTGGCCTTTTCAACTGCTTTAATAAAGGATTCTGATCCGAGAACTTTCGAGCCCATCAAATCTGACTTACTTTTCCCCGACATAATCATTCCGGACGCATGAATCACGGCGATTCGTGGAAGGAAACTATGAGCCCCACGAGGCTCGATTCCCATCAGTAGATTCATCATTTTAACCATGCCTGCAAACCCGCTGAAATCGGTGTCGATTTTTTTCTTGGCGTATCGTTTTTTTAAAGTGACTTCCAAACCTGCCGTTGATTGAACGATGAGATCGGAAATTTCATCTTCATAAATGACATGGTCAATCATCCCGGCGGCCTTGGCATCGGGGGCAGTCAGTGGGGCCGTGTCGATGATTTCTTCGACACGTTTTTTGTCGAGCTTGCGAGACTTTGAAACCATTTCGACAATCTGGCGGAAATAATCATCCAGAATTGCCTCGGTGACTTTGCGGAACTCGGGGCTCATTTCCGAGCGGGTATAGGGCTCGGCAGCAGATTTGAATTCGCCCACTCGCAGCATTTCTGCTTTGATGTCTAACAGCTCGAACAAGTTTTTGTAGAAGGTGACTTCTGCCCGCACGCCCAATAACATTAATGAGGCCGATTCCGGCATGCAGATTTTGTCGCAAGAGGTCGCTAAGAGGTAATCTTTTGAGTTGCCGGTATCGAACCAGGCGTAAACTTTTTTCCCCTTCGATTTGATTTTTGAGATCGCCTGCTGAAACTCGTTCAATTTTCCCCAACCAATGTTCGGGCCGTTAATTTTTAGGACGACGCCCGACAGGGTTTCGTCATCGGCGGCTTGGGCCAGACGTCGCAGGCCGGATGCCAGGCTTTCTTCGATTTCGCCAAACAGGCCGGGAGCTTGTGCTCCTTCTGAGTAACCGCCCTTGATTTCGATTTGAGCCCAGGTGACCTTATTGGCGACGGGACGTTGGTCCTGCTTGGCAGGGGCAGCAGCAAAGCAGGCCTGTTGCAGAACCGTGAATGCTAATAATGCAATAATGGTGGTTTGTAAATTTCTCATGAGAGACTCCTTGGACCCTATTGAATTCAATCGATTGTGCGTTAGAAATTGGCGTTTTCAGAACTTCGGTTTTGTTATAACCGTTAGAGTTTCCTCAATCAAAAAAGCTCACGCCATCGGTATGACTTTAGTCTAGGTAGAGAGTTTCCGGCGGTCAATCAATTCTGTCGATCTAAAAGACTAGAGGGACGGTCTGTCTTCATTACGGTGAAGCACAGATTGTCCTTGGAATTCACTTGCCTGCAGTCCTTCCATTTGCCAGACTGGACGGTGGACTCTCACTAAATTACTAATGGGAGTGACAATTCGTTCTGTGGAGTTTCGATTGATGATGTGCCTGAAAACTGTTGTTCGGCTTTGTGCCCTGTCTGTAGTATTGGTCTCTGGAACAAGCAATTCTTTTGCGCAGGGCTTGGTTTGGACACTTCCCCAGGACGGCACCTGGGTTCGATATGAGGGAACCTTCAAGCAGGTTGAATCGCGACCTGAATCAACCAATACCGATGAAGGCGACATCGAGATCGATTGGATTCGTCAAATTACGATCAAATCGGTTGGTAAAGAACAAGTCATGATCGATGGCAAAGAGACGGCTTGCCGTTGGATTGAGATTAAAACCGTCACAGGGAAACCGAGTGAGTCTGGAATTGATCCCGGTCCGACTGGTGCGGCAATTTACAAAGTTCTGGTTCCGGAAGCGCGCGTGTTGGGGCAACTGGAAGAAGCGAAAATTAAAAACTTAGCCGCTGGGAAAATTCGCGATGCCGACACTATTCCCGTGCATGCCATTCCCATTGTCAAAGGTTTTCGAAAACTGGGTGATTCAGAAATCCTGCCGGTGAAGGCTAAAATTCTCCAAGTCTATCCTCTGCTGTCTTTCATCAGGCATTTCAACACATTGACCGTTGACAGCGAGCAAGCCGAAGCATTGCAGATTCGATTAGGTGACGTTTCAGCCGTCCCGCTTTCCGGACGTCATGTCATGGAAAGTTTGAAAAGCCGGTCAACGAATGAGTCGAAGCTTTGGCGCAGCGACGATGTTCCCTTTGGAATTGCAAAGTGGACCGTGAAAATTGTGCGCGAAGAAAAAGATTCTCGTGCGTCTCGTGACGATTATAAAATCGTAACGGAACTCAATATCGAGATGGCGGCTCACGAAACGGGAACCGACGCAGTCAGCGAACTGGCAACCCCGGACGAATAATTCTCGATTCGAAGTCTCAGCACCTAGAGAAAGCTTTCGGTTGCCTACTTTCGGTCAAAGCGGGGCCTACGGTCTCGCCATTCGATTTCCAGTGCTTTCAAATGTTTATCGAGGAAGACCGAAACGTGGTCTTCAATGCGAATGCCTTTGCCGAAGAGGTCTGTCCCACGCAACTTAATGGGGTAAGTTTGGTAATAGGTTCGAGTTTTGTTTTTTGTAATTCCTGAAACCTGTGAATACATTTTACGGGTTTGGCCTTTGTCTAGCGAATCTTTCGTTCCCACGGCAAACATAAAGGCGATTCCCAGGTCGGGGTTTCTTAACTGTAATAATGGCTTCCCGCTTTGCATGCCGGGCAAGTTTGCATCGGGTGAAATCAATGCCAAGGCTTTGACATCTTGGCCGCGTGGTGTTCGAGCTGCAAAAGTTGGGGCGTCATCGTAAGGTTTTTTGAGCCAGTCAAGCATGGCAAAGTTCACCGCAATCGGGCCGCTCATTCCTGCAGCGACAATGGCCAGTTTCTGCATGTTTAGATTTTGGTTAATGTGCTCTTTAAGAATAAATCTTTTGACCGCTTCCAAATCGAAGGCGACCATTGCTTTGTAGTCGTTCGGCTTGAGGCTAGTTGAATCGAAGGAGTTTTTTTTGGTTCCGGTCTCTGGGACGGCACCGGTGGGCGATTTGCTTTCGCCATGTTTTCGTAAATCGACAGTGATGACTGCGTACCCCTTCTTGTGTAACTTTTGAGCCAAGCCTGTCGCGCCTTCCCAAACGAGACGGTTTCCGCCTTTCGTATGTAGCAAGACAACAACCGGTGCTTCTTTGCCGTCATCCGACTGGTAGTAGGTAATATGAATTGGCCAGTTGTCTTTGGCAATTAATGTTTGCTTTGAGACGACAGCCTTTTTCGGCTGCTGGTTTTGTGCAAGGACTCGGTGAGAGAGAATCGAAGAGAGCAGCAATAAAATTGCGGCACAGCAAGATAATTTGAGGAAACGACGATTCGTTCGAATTTGGTGCGGGTTGGACATGATGAATTCTTTTGCTTTTTCCAAGAGGAGACTCGATTGAAGGGAACCTGTTCCACTAAAATAAGTGTAAGTTGAACCAAGAAAATGGTCAATCCGCTTATTTGGCGAATTGCCGATCTGAGCGAATCCTTCATTGCTGTTGAATTGGATTTATGAAAACCCGCGGAATATTAATTACTGGTACCGACACCGGAATCGGAAAAACCTACCTAACAACCCTGATTGCCCAGCAACTTGTGCAATCAGGGATGAAAGTCGGCGTTTACAAACCAGTTTGTACGGGAAGTACAGTTCGACCTGACGAAACGACCGTCTGGGAAGATGTTGAGCAACTCGCTGGCTCGATTGGCTGGACCGAGGACAAGGTCCGAATTTGTCCGCAATTGTTTCACGCACCATTAGCGCCGCCAGTCTCGGCTAGAACTGAAGGGAAAACGGTCAACGAAACTTTACTCAGCTCGGGAGCCGCATGGTGGGATGGTCAGGTTGAAACGCTGTTGGTTGAAGGCGTGGGGGGATTTTTGTGTCCGCTAACCGAACAATCAACGATTGCGGATTTCGCAGTCCAGCTTGGATACCCCGTGTTGATTGTGGCTCGCTTGGACTTAGGAACGATCAACCACACACTTTTGACGGTTGAAGCGGCTGAAAATCGAGGCCTTTCCGTCGCAGGCATTGTGTTGAATGAGGTCCAGCCATCTGAAAACCAGGATGCAGCTCAAACAAACCCAGCCGAAATTGCAAAGCGAACCGCTGTTCCGGTTCTGGGAGTCATTCCATTTGGTCACCGGGGTGCCTTGCTTCAGGACGGTCACCCGACCACAATAGATTGGAAATCTGTACTGAGGTAAGCAGAATCAATAAAAAACGTGAGTGATTTTTGTCTGTGGAGCGAGATGATGGCCTTTGAAGTGGCTTGTTGGCAGTGTTCAGGACGATTGAAAGTTGAAACGGCTGGCGTGGTGGTCGCCTGCCCGCATTGCGGTGCCCATCTGCAAATTCCTGCCCCCACGGCCCCTGCCCCTCAGCAGGTTGTCGAAAATGTCGTTGTCCCTAATCCATCGGTCTCGGTTGAAGCTCCTGCCGTGGTTGTTCCGCCACAAGAAACGACCATTGAAGCTTTCTCGGCCTCTCAGCCTGAAGTCGAAACTCCAGCACCGGTATTTACACCGCCCGTTGAATCTCCCGTCGTTGAGACCCCACCGATTGAACCGCTGGCAGTTGAGCCTGCTGCGATTGTGCCCGAACCAAGTCAGCCCGAGGCGAATGACGCCCCTGATTTTTCTTCGTTGGGGCAAGTGAACCCCGCACCCGTCGATGCGGCTCCCACTTTTCCGGAAAGCCCACAAACAGAACAACCAATGTTTCCTGGGCTGCCGACCAATGAGCCTGCTGTGGAAGAAGTTTCCGAGGCTGAACCCGCTCAAGATTCTACCGTACAGGAACCCGAAGCCCCAATGTTCGCCGGGCTACCGACAGGAACTGAGAGTCCTGAAATTCCTGCTGTTGAAGTCACGGCCCCGGTCGTTTTTGAAAACACAGTTTCCGAGCCAACTGCCGAGACTCCTCCTGAGATTGCACCGATTGATGCCGTGCCGAGTGAGGAGAATGCTCTTCCCACAGAACAAGTTCCGCACTTTATCGCTTCTGAAATCAATGTCGCCGAGACTTCGGAGGCGGTTGCACCTGAATTCCCGGCCCCTGTGTTTGAAGCACCAGCCGAGGTTCCTAGTCCAATTGTTCCGACTGGTGCATCGACGGTATCGGAAGCCCCTCTGTTTCCAGGATTACCCGGCTCGGAAGAACCTGCCGAAACGCCTGAAGAGATTGTTGAGTCTGTTGAACAGACGGTTTCCGAAGAAGTGGTTTCCGAAGAAATCGCCGAAGCAGTTCCGCAAGCCGATGATGTGGCGGCGGAAACAACCGAAGTCGAACAACAATTTGTTGCTCCACTCGTTGTCGAACCGGATGCACCGGTCGTCGCAGCAACTGAAGTCCCAACAGTTGCCGAGGCTGTCGAGCCTCCAGCAGAAGCACTGTCATTTCCCGGGCCTCCTGCTGACTCAGTTGTCGCTGAGGCTATTGTGGCACCGGTTGATTCAATTCAACCGGCTACTGAAGCCCCTGTTACACCAGCCGAAGTTCCAGCATTTGCACCAACAGTTGAGCCTGTCGCCGCTGCAGTGCCAGTAGTGGAAGTCGTTCAGCCAGTGATGGCTCAGGAAGTGCAACTTGCTGAACCGGTTGCTGCCACGCCGGTTGGAACAGTCGATCCGGCTCCTGCGGCCACTACCAAGAAGCAAGGGAAAGGGCTCTTCCTCTTGCTGCTGATTAGCTACGCCAGTGCAGTGACTTTGGCGTTGGTTTATCTCATTATTAAGTTGCGTAGTGGGGATCCACACGATTTGGAAAGCTTGCCCGATTTAGAACCACCTGTGCGGAATGGTGAAATTGCCCTGAAACTGGCTCCTCAAAACGCACCTATGGCACCCGGTCATACGCTAAAGCTTGGAGAAGAGCGTCGGTTTGGCAACCTGTTGATCACTCCGCTAAAGGTCACCAAAGAACCCATTGATTTCGTGCATTACAAAGATACCGAGACGCGTAAACGGCCATCGACCAAGCCTGTGTTAAAACTTTGGATTCGATTTAAAAACGTTTCAGAAGACCAAACATTTGCCCCACTAGGACAAAAACTATTACTCACTCGGGTTCAGGACAAGGATGACTACGATTTATTCCGGGCAAACAATTTTGTTTGTAACCGCGGAGACAAAGCCGACATTAAAAAAGCCGTTCTCGTTTTCGACATGCCCATTAACGCCAGCGAATGGGACTTAAAAGGCCAAAATATCGACCGCGTCCTGAAGCCGGGTGAGGTGCTGGAAACCTATCTGCCAACAAACGAGAATGGAATCGGCCAATTGCAAGACGGCCTACTGTGGCGAATTCAATTCCGCAAAGGGTATCACCCGAAATCAAAACGGGGAGTCACCACACTGATCGAAGTTGCATTCGACAGCAACCAAATTCAAGGTGGTGCCTAGCCCGATTCCTTCGGCCTATTTCGCGGCCGTCGAAGTGGCCTCTCTCAGTTTTTTTGCCTGGGCGGCTGAGGTGTCGATAGCTAGTTCAAATTCGACTTCCCACCGACCTGATTCGGGAACCGTGAATTCCCAATGAGGCATCACCATGCTACTTTGGTGGACCAGTTCGAACCCGCCTTCCGACTGGCTGATGGTTTGAATGGGAAACGTCCACACGCCTCCCGGCTGCGATGTATTGAGCGAGACATCGACTCCTAACCATTCATCGACGAGGCCAATTCGTTCGATGTTTTCCAAATTGTTGACCGACTCTAACTGGCCGAGTTGCTGACCGGAAGCATCATAGAAATATCGATCCGAGGCTCCGGCTGCCATGCCTGCAAAGTTAAACTCGACACCAAAGTGAATGGGCATTCCGCTGGGTAGGTTTTCTAAGACATACTGGATCAACAACGTACCACCCGACTCGACATCCAAGCTGACCGTTTTGCCCACTTGAACTTCGTAGGGACCGACGTGGCCTGTGCGCGACATGACGGTTTCGACTCGGGAATTAGAACGTCGTAACCGGCTTTCATAAACGCCAGTTACAAAATCTCCGACATCACCGCCTCCTTGCTGAAACGTTTCGAGTTGTAGGCCCGGTTGTAGGAAATGATCGACAAGGCTTTTTCGAGGCCAATTGTCGTAATCGAGTTTTTTATCGAGGTCTGGTTGCTTGAAATGCACCATGTCATGAATGCTGGCTACAGATTCATCGCCATTGTCTTGGCGTTGCCCGATTTCCCGGACGGTGTCATGGTACGGCTCGGGGCGGCGATTGAGTGTCGATAGTAAGTTCAGGCCCGTGTTCCGCACGTCAAGCTCATACAAGTGCCCGCCTTGGGCCGGATTGAGATAAGCAATCAGCCGGTCACCCGAAATTCGGATTTCTTTTCGGGCATCAAGGTCGAAGTCATCCGCTGAAATTTCGACCCAGCGTGTGGAAGGTTGTTGGATGGAATCGAGAATGTTGTCTGCTGTAATCAGCTGCTCAAAAATGGCGTTCCTCAAATGTGGAAGGTATAACCCCCCGAACGCACCGTGCCAGTACGGGCAATTACACTGAGCCCGGTAAAGTGCCGTCCGGGCAGCCGCCAAACGTTCGCGATGTGACGAGGCGTCTGAGTGGGCTGCGGCAGTTTCTAAACGTCGACTGACTTGGAGCATGCGAGAATACATCTCGTTGCTTTCAGGGTATTTCACTCTGAAGTTCCGCCAGAAGCCGCCCCTCATAAATTGTTGTAGGTCGGACCAGTCGGGTTCGTCTTCCTTGGAGTGTTTGAGTTCTTGGTATTTTTTCTGTGCCTGGGTTGGTAACGCCCATTCGGTCATCTCTCGATAACTGGCATCCGACAGGTAGACTTTTCCAACCGGTGCCACATGATCGACGGCTTCCGACAGCGTACAAACCTTCAACCAGTCGGCGTTTTGCTTCAGCGCATCGAGCATTCGCCTCAACCAGCCATCTCGGTAAACGTGGTCTTTGGTGCCCGGCCAGGTGCCGAACTTCTCGCCATCGTCTCCGAAGGTGACCACAGGATTCGAAAAACGGTCAGCAATCGAACCTAAGTAATCGATGGTTTCCTGAGGGTCGGCAAAAGGGATTGTGTAGCGGAGTTTTTCACTGCCGGGAAAAACCTTCAATAATTTTCCTTCGTCTTCGGTCAGAAAATATCCGTGTAGTTCATCTTCCGACAGACCCGAACAGCGGAAATGGTAATCGTCTAATATGGTGTACTCGATTCCCGACGAGAGTATGTCGTCTGTAAACGATTGTTCCCAAACGCGTTCGGGAACCCACATTCCTCGAACGCGTGCCCCAAATATTTGTTCTAAGTATCGTGAGTAGGCGCTGATTTGTCCGACTCGATCTCTACGCGGAATGCAGGCTAAAATCGGTTCGTAAAACGGGCCGCCTATAATTTCGACTTGCCCGCGTTCAACGAGCATGCGGACCTCGTCGATGTATTCCGGGTGATGTTTGACCAACCATTCCAACAGGCTGCCAGAAGTGTGCAGCGAGATCGGAATTTCCGGATACTCTTTGATGATCTCTAAAAATGGAGAGTAGCTGTCTTGGAATGCGGCTTCAAAAACGCCATCGAAATTACCGATGGGTTGATGATTGTGAATTGCAAGGACTAACCGAACTCGGCAGGTCATAACCGGTGCCTCTTGTTGAGCCTGTCAGGAAAACGAATTAAGTATTTAAATAGCTGATACGAGAATGAAAAACCAATGTCTGTTCGTATTTTTTTCTTCCTGTCCGATTGATCTGCTGACTAATTTTCGGTTGAGGAAGTTGGGCAAAATCTGCGGCTTAGACAAAATGCTGCTATGCTTCAGTTGTTTCGGGAAGTTCGACATCTCGCAAAAACGCTGCCGCCTCTTCGGGAAGAACCGGATTGATATAAAACCCGCTGCCCCATTCGAACCCGGCCACACGCGTTAGGCGAGGGAAAATTTCTAAGTGCCAATGGTAGTGAGGCATTTCGTTCGAGTCGAACGGGGCCGTGTGAATGACATAATTGTAGGGAGGGTCATCCAAGGCGACTTCCAACTTGCTGAGAATTGTTTTTAAGACTGTTCCCATTTCCTCAATTCCTTGGCGCGGAATGTTTTCGTAATGGCTGGAATGCTGTTTGGGCAGTAGCCACGTTTCAAACGGAAATCGGCTGGCAAATGGGCAAAACACAATGAAGTTCGGTGTGTCGATTACAATGCGTCCGGTGGCAGCCAGCTCTTGCTGAATCATGTCGCAGAAAATGCAGCGGCCCCGGTAATTGTAAAATTCGAGAGAGCCCGTCATCTCTTCCCAGATGGTAATTGGAACGACTGAAGTCACAATGAGTTGAGAATGTGAGTGTGCCAACGAAGCGCCAGCAAGGTGTCCTTTGTTTTTAAAAACTAAACCTTGGATGAGACGCGGGTCTTTTTTTAAATCGACGAGCCGATCTCGATAAACCCAAAGCACTTCTCGCACGTGCTCGACGGGCAATTGAGACATATTCGTTTCGTGCAGTGGGCATTCGATGATCACTTCGTGTGCCCCGATGCCGTTCATGACGTCGTAAATTCCGTCGCCGCGTTTGTCGAGATTCCCCTCAATTTGCAGAGCAGGAAATTTGTTCGGCACGACGCGAACTCTCCAGCCGGGGCCATTGGGCGAACTGCCCGGTTCTCGGTAGGCAAGAATTTCAGAAGGGGTTGCATCCTCGTTCTCTTCACAGAACGGGCAAAACCCTTCTTCTTTCACATTCGGGTTGGACTGAAAGTCTTCAGGGCGTTTCGCTCGATCAGGAGCAATAATCACCCACCGTCCTACGACAGGGTCTTTTCTTAATTCAGGCATCGTAACATTACTCTCTGATAGTTCTGTTTTTGAAGATTATGGTCCTGACAACGAAACAATTTTCGTTACGCCTGCCACATCACCTGTTCAAAGTCGGCTGAAGGAGTTACCACCGATAGCATCCCCTCGTTGGGTGCTCGCTCGATACTTTGTTTTCCTGAAAACAGTTCAAAATACATTTGAATGGGGTCATCGGCGGTTAATTTTAGATCGTCAAACGGAACGCTCATTTCGAGAATGTGATCGCAGGCCACTTTTACCTCCGCCTTGGAAACCGCTCGATTTTTGCGATAAAGCGTTCCCGAAGCTTCCTTCGACCCAATACCTGAAATTCGAATTTCTGTATGCGATGGCTCGGCAAACCGCAGATGTAGCTCGTCAAACTCTTTCAACGCGTCAGCCGCGCGTCCCGCTGTATCGACGCGGCAAAATAAATTTTCTTTGTCGAATCCAAAATAAACGTCTTTGATCACACCTTCCGTCACGAGAGTCATTGTTCCGCGACCACTGCCACAGACGTAATGCCCGGCACTTATCCATTCAAAATAAGTTCGCCGTCCATCAACTTTCACCGGCAAAAAACCGGTTGGGTTGGTGTGGATGACGCGATGGTCGGTTTTTGAGATTGGGTTATCTAAACCCGCCGGGTAAGTATTATCCAATAACGTGTAAACGTTTTGAAGATGCTTTCGGAAGAGCTGGTCGAACAGTGCATCCTGGTCACAAGAATGGTCGTCGCCAAACCACCAATACCAATCGCTGCCTTGGGCAATGTAGAGTTCTCGCCAGGCTTTTTGCAGTTGTTCCGCAGGATGCTCGTCTTGCTTGGTCTTTTCAACGAGAAATTCGCGAG
>Ga0115002_10004000_pt1 | contig 18107 bp, 20 predicted proteins | sample ArcticOcean_MG_C_8_FD_89576 | JGI IMG/M metagenome (GOLD analysis project Ga0115002, IMG submission 89576) | Marine microbial communities from western Arctic Ocean - ArcticOcean_MG_CB11_86 | ecosystem: Environmental > Aquatic > Marine > Oceanic | place: Arctic Ocean: Canada Basin | collected... | reverse complement strand
GGGAGCCCCGACGTGGTGTTGGGCAGATCCATCTCGAGCCGTGTTGGGCCCTCTGTCGGTTGCACGACGGTCGTCGCGCTGAGCGGACCGGTGCCATACATCGTCAACACCACCGCACTACCCCTCTGAACGGCGCGCACATCCTGGATGACGCTCGCAGGGCCGGCCGCGCTGATCATCGGCCTAGTCGAGGACGCGGAAACCGTGCGCTCGCCCGCTCCAGGCACACCGCCGGCAGCGCCAGCTATGCCCGTCGTGGCAATGGCGCCTGCCACCGCCAGTGCACCAGCGCAGATGGAGAGTGTGATTCGTGGATGCATAGTTACTTGCTCTCTTCGGCCTGTCGGAGTGATTTCCGTACGGCCCGCTCCTTCTGCAGCGACAGCGGGTCGTCGACCTGCTGCAGAATCACCATCGCCTCTTCTGTGATCGTCTGAATCGTCCCGTCTAACAGCTTGTCGCCGGGACGCACGATGTAGGTCCGGTTGTCAGCGCCCTGCACGAGCGCAACGAATCCTGTGCGACTGTTCAGCGTGCCCTTTAGGGCAACCTCCGAGACGGACAGCCCCGCCAAACCCTGGGGCCGCGAACCCATCGTCAGGCGTTCACCATCAGTCCCGCTGTTGAGCAGGCTGACGAACGGATCTCGGCGGCCGCCGGAGTCGTACCGGAACCCCGTCGTCTCAGTAGGTGTCGGAGCCACGGTGCCTGGCGCCGTCTGGGCCGCCTGTGCAGGCGCGATTCCCATGACGCACACGCACGAACAGGCAAGCAGACACACCGACCTCATGCCGCCGGCCCCGTATCCCCAGATGTCGTGGCCACGGGTCCCGAACCGGTGGGGTTCAGCGCCGGACGTTCGACCAACACGAACGTAGTGGCGGTGCACTCCACGGTGATCGTGCCTAACCCGTCTTGCGTCTCCCTCGTCCTGATCCGAAGGTCGCTCACATTGATGATGCTTGGGAACCGACTGACGCGCTCCAGAAACGCTCCTAGGTCGTGGTACTCGCCCTCAAGCTCGAGGCCAATCGGCCACGCGTCGTACATCTGCTGACCCGCCACCGCCCTCGACGTGAACCCCCGGATCGACAGGTTCGACTGGGTGGCCATGCCCTGGATACGTCGGAGCAGGTCGCCAACGTCCTTCTCCTCAGGCAACACCGCCCTTAGCCGCTCGAGGTCGCTCTCGAGTTGAGTCACCTGAGTTCGAAACTCGGGCAGGCGACCCGCCGTTTCCAGACCCTTGTCGATTTCCAGTCTGAGGGTTTCCAGTTGGCTCAAACGAGCGGCCATTCCGTCCTGCGCCGGTCGTGCGTAGAAATTCCAGAACACACCGGATCCGGCGAGCGCCAGCGCCAGGAATGCACCGACCTCGCCGTACCAGGGAAGCTTGCTGAGGCTCGGCATATCAGCGCTCTCTGTCGCCCGACGCAAGCACATCGGCTGGCTGAGGAGCCAGCTCCGCCTTGACGGTAAAGCGAATAAGGTCGAGATTCGAGCCGGTACGCGACGCCACCGCGCCCCGCTCCACCTGGCTATCGATGATCTCGATCGGTTTGCTGAACAGATCGTTGTGCTCGAGATTGCCGACGAAATCTAAGAGTCCGATGAGCGAGGTGCTACGCCCCTCGATCGTCACCTCCTCATCTTGCTGAGTGAGTTGGGTGAGCCACAGCATGTCGGGCAGACTCCGACTGACCAGATCGAGCATCTGGACCGGCACGCTCTGACCACGGCGTAACTGCTCGATGAGCGATACCCGCTCCTGCAACTGCTGGCGCCGTTCGTCGAACTGCCCCACCTCTTCGATGACCGCTTTCAGGCGGATCGACTCCTGTTGGGCGGCGTTCAGTTCGGCATCGAGCTGCATCGCCTGCTGGGCGAGCGTCAAGTACCACCAGCCGACGAGCAGCGCCGCCGCTACCAAGATCAGGCTGGAAGCAAGGGTCAGGCGCTGACCGATGTCGACGGTGGATATGCGGCGTGCCTTACGCTTGGGCACGCCGCGCAGATTTATCCTGATCACCGTTCACCTGCCCGTCGAAGTGCCAGCCCCACCGCCACCGCAGCCGTGGCCGCAGGCTCCGCCTGGTCCACACCAAGCTTGCGGGCGTCCCAGGCGATGGTCCGAAACGGGTTGAGTTCCTCCACGGGGGCGCCGAACTGCTCGTGAAGCATCCAGGTGAATCCGTCCACGCGAGACGCACCGCCACTGACCAGGATTCGATCGATTCGGTCTGCAGACGCAGTCGCTTTGAAGAAGTCGAAGGTCTTCTGTATCTCGAGAAGGACGCTTTCCGTGACAGCGTGTAGCACCGCCTGCGCCTCGTCGAACGTGCCACCGTCAACCGAAATCCCTCTCTTCAGCTGATCGGCGGCCTCGAAGGGCAGATCGAGCTCTCGCTGGAGCGCCTCGGTGTAGGCGTCCCCCCCCATGAAGATGTCCCGCGTGAAGACCGGCTGCTCCCCGTCCAGGATGTGGATGTTGATGGCACTTGCGCCTGCGTTGAGAAGAACAACCACCTCGTGGGGGCTGAGGCCGTAGTTCATCTCGAAGGCGTTCTGGAGTGCGAACGCGTCCACGTCGACGACCACCGCCGTGCAACCGGCGCGCGCGATGACGCCAGAATAGTCAGAGATCTTTTCCCGCTTCGCCGCAACTAGCAGCACTTCCATGCTGCCCCCGGAGTCCGAGCCGGTGCCCGGGTTGAGTATCTGGTAGTCGAGGTTCACGTCCTGAATGTCGAACGGTATGTACTGCTCAGCCTCCCAGTGGATCGACTCATCCAGTTCAGCTTCGGTCATGACAGGCAGTGTGATCTTCTTGACGATCACGGCATTGCCCGACAGCGATGCGCAGACCTCCTTGGAGGAGAACGCCCGTTCTCCATCCAGCAACCTGCGAATGGCGTCAGACACGGTCTTCGAGTCGACAATCGCGCCGTCCACAATACTGTTCGGGGGTACGGGCTCTGAACCGTACGCGGCCACAGCGTATCCCTTGCCAGTCGGGCGCAACTCGACCGCCTTGACTGCGCTGGACCCGATATCAAGCCCCACTATCGCCTTATGTCGCCAAACCACGATGTCTTATTGCATCCTCCAGACGGGAGGGCCGTGGCCTCTTGGACCAGGCGCTCTGGATCCCTTCCAGTCGTCTTATCAAGACGTATCGGACGTTGCCAAGTTTCCAACACAGTTGCCAGGTTTGCAGCACAGGGGCCCGTCCGAGGCGCCGGTGCGAGCGCCGAATGTAACGGTCTCGAATGGCTTGACAATCCCTGGAACCGTCCGTATTATCAGGGTTTGCTGTTCTCCGTTCCGCCTAGGCATTAGAGGCCTGCGGGTCTAAGCTGTCCGACATCGAGGCACTTCGTTTGTTCATGCGTACGTTCGTTGCTAGCAAAAACCCAGACGAAAAGCGCTGGCTCGTGATCGACGCCGATAAGATGGTGCTCGGTCGAGTGGCCACGCTCGCCGCCAAATTGCTGCAAGGTAAACATAAGGCCACCTATACCCCCTTCATTGACACGGGCGACCATGTCGTCGTTGTTAACGCCCAGCAGGTCAAACTGACAGGACGTAAAGAAGAGCAAAAGCTCTACCGCTATCACAGCGGCTACGAAGGTGGGCTCCGTGAAGTGCGAGCCGGCGTCATGCGTCAGCGTCGGCCGATCCGACTCGTGGAGGAGGCCGTTCGAGGCATGCTTCCCAAGACGAAGATGGGCAATGCGATGTATCGGAAGCTGAAAGTGTACGCTGGCCCAGACCATCCACACGCCCCGCAAAAACCGACATCCATCGAGGTCGTATAGTCTTGCCAGCCACTGAGTACTACGCAACTGGACGTCGAAAGACATCCACCGCCCGCGTATTTCTGCGCCCAGGCACCGGAGTCATCACTATCAATCGTCGTGAATTCACCGACTACTTCCCCACCGATTCGATGCGTCTTCAGGTGCGACGTCCACTGACCCTCACCGAAGCGACCGAACGCTTCGACATCCTCGCCACTGTGGCAGGTGGAGGAGTCAATGGTCAGGCGGGCGCGGTCCGCCTCGGCATTGCCCGCGCGCTCGTTGAGTCCGACGCCGAACTGCGGAGGGCGCTCAAAAAGGGCGGCCTGTTGACGTCGGATTCGCGAATCAAAGAGCGCAAAAAGTACGGTCTAGCTGGCGCCCGCAAGCGGTTCCAGTTCAGCAAACGTTAGAGAGCCAGGAGGACGCTTGTCCGCGATTTCGATTCAGGATCTACTCGAAGCCGGAGTGCACTTCGGCCACCAAACGAAGCGGTGGAACCCGAAGATGAAGCAGTACATCTTCGGGGAGCGAAACGGCATCTACATCATTGATCTGAACAAGACGGCGAAACTATTCGCGGCCGCCGAGGAGTACCTCTCCAGGCTCGCAATGGAAGGTCGAACGATTCTTTTCGTCGCCACGAAACGTCAGGCACAGGATGCGGTCGCGGAGGAAGCTGTGCGCTGCGGGATGTTCTACGTCAACCAGCGTTGGCTTGGCGGTCTCCTGACCAACTTCACGACGATTCAACGCAGCCTCGGCCGGCTTCGAGACATCGAGGCAATGGCGACCGACGGCCGATACGACACGCTCTCCAAGAAGGAAATATCTCGCAACGAGAAGGAGAAGCGCAAGCTCCTCAAGAACCTCGAGGGGATCCGACACATGTCTCGCTTGCCAGACGCAATCTTTATTGTGGACACGCGCAAAGAAAAGATCGCGGTTGACGAAGCGAGAAAGCTGAAGATTCCGGTCGTCGGCGTCGTGGACACCAATTGTGACCCCGATGAGGTGGACTATGTCATTCCCGGCAATGATGACGCTCTGCGAGCCATCAAGCTCTTCGCCTCCAAGGCCGCGGATGCGGTCCTGAGCGGTCAGGCGCTGCGTGAGTCGCGCGAGGCCGAGAAGGCTGCGGCCGAGGCCGAAGAAGCCGCCGCTGCGGACGACGCGGCCCGTCTGACGAGGGTCGTTCGTCCTCAGCGTCCGCCGCCTCCCACCGAGCCGTCAACGCCGCCCCCCACTCCCGCGAGCGCCTAGCCACTTCGCAGGGCGCTCAGCGGCTCTGAAGCGCCGGCCCGAGCAAGCAGGGCCGGCGATTGTACGTACAACCCGGGGCACCACCCCCGACCTCGCGGCTATCGGCCGACGGAGACCACCTAGATGGCAACGATTAGTGCGGCATTAGTCAAGCAACTTCGCGACAGAACAGGTGCGGGGATGATGGAGTGCAAGGGGGCCCTCTCCGAAGCGAATGGCGACTTGGAGGAGGCGAACACCATCCTGCGTAAGCGCGGACTGGCTCAGGCGGCGAAGCGAGCCGGTCGGGCCACCGCCCAGGGCGTGGTCGGGAGCTACATCCACCTCGGCGGCAGAATCGGCGTCATGGTGGAACTCAACTGCGAGTCGGATTTCGTCGCCCGCACCGAGAACTTCCAGGATCTCCTAAAGGAAGTGGCGATGCACATTGCCGCGGCCGACCCAAAGTGGGTTCGACGCGAAGACGTGCCTCAGAAGGCAATCGCGCAGGAGAAGGCCATCTACCTTGCGCAGATGGAAGACTCGGGAAAACCTGCGCCGGTAATCGAGAAGATCGTCGAGGGCAAACTCGGAAGTTTCTACTCCCAGTTCGTCCTCCTGGATCAGCCCACGATCCGGGATACGGCGATCACCGTGGCGCAGCTCGTGGCCCAAACGTCGGCAAAGACCGGCGAAAACATCACGATCGGTCGATTTACGCGATATCGCGTCGGCGAGTCCGCCGAGTAACCATCACGACAAGGATACTGAAACAGGACGGGCTATAATCCTTGCTCGTGTCAGACTCGTCCCCCTCGCCCGTCTACTCGCGCGTCCTCCTCAAGCTTTCCGGCGAGGCGCTGATGGGTGATGAAGCCTACGGCATCAACCCGGCGGTAGCCAGCCGCATCGCCAAGGACATCGGGGCGATCCAGACACTCGGCGTCGAGACGGCCATCGTCATCGGTGGCGGCAACATCTTCCGCGGCCTCGCCGCGAGCGCTCGTGGCATGGACCGTGCCACCGGTGACTACATGGGGATGCTGGCCACCGTGATCAATGCCCTAGCCCTCCAGGACGCGCTCGAACAGATCGGCGTCAAAACCCGCACCGTCAGCGCCATCGAGATGCGTGCCGTCGCAGAACCTTTCATCCGCCGAAAGGCCATCCGCCACCTTGAAAAGGGGCGCGTGGTCATCTTCGCTGCCGGGACTGGTAACCCTTATTTCACCACGGACACGGCAGCTGCTTTACGGGCCATGGAAATCAAGGCCGATGTCATCCTCAAGGGCACGAAAGTCGATGGCATCTATTCCGCCGACCCCCTAGTGCACCCCGATGCTACAAAGTATCCAACCATCTCGTATCTGCAAGTCATTGAACGCCAACTCAAGGTCATGGACACCACCGCCATCACCCTCTGCATGGACAACAAACTTCCGATTGTCGTGTTCAACCTCCGCCAGACCGGGAGCATTCGTAGGGTGATTCTTGGTGAGGCAATCGGCACAACCGTGAGTCAGTAAGTGGCGTGCCTCGTCATCAACAAAGCGCCTTTCTGTGGAGCATTCAGGATGACGAAGCTGCTCCTTCCCGACCATGTCCAGCATCCTCGGTCGTCGCGTTAGGTCAGCCTGGCGCCGCGCTCAGACATCACTTTCACCCATGACAAGGACAGGCCACTGACATGGATTTTAACGACCTCACTAGCATGTCCGCGTCCGTGAAGGCTCGGATGGATACCGCCATCGACCATGTGCGGCACGAAATGGCCGGCGTGCGAACCGGGAGAGCGTCGGTCAGCCTGCTCGACGGTGTTCACGTCGTGGCCTATGGCACGAAGATGCCACTGAACCAGGTGGCTACCCTGTCGGTACCGGAGCCGGCGATGATCGTGGCCCAGCCATTCGACCCGTCACTGATTGGCGCGATCGAGAGGGGCATTCAAGGTGCAGGCCTCGGGCTGAACCCCTCCAACGACGGCACCATCATCAGGATTCCGCTCCCACCGCTCAACGATGACCGCCGAAAGGAGCTCTCCCGACATGCGCACAAGCTCGCCGAGGACGGCCGCAACGCCATCCGGCTGGTTCGCCGTGAGGCCAACGAGCGCCTCAAGAAGCTCCTCAAGGATTCTGAAGTGTCCGAGGACGACGAGCGGAGGGGGCTTGACCAGGTGCAGAAGATCACCGACGAACATGTCGGGATAATCGACAGTCTGCAGAAAAAGAAGGACCAGGACCTGCTGGGTCACTAGCTGCCTGACGCTTGACTGACGGAGCGCCAAGCACCGGCTCAGGTGGCTAGTCGCCGAACGATACGCCGAGCGCACGCGCCGTCTTGATGAGGTCGATGTCGAGCGGAACGGTCTTGGTACGGCCAACGATGTCGGCCAGTGGAACAGCGACGATGTCAGGCGGCCGATTTGCAACCATCATCCCAAAGGTGTTGGTCAGCAGCAGTTCCACCGCCTTGCCACCGAATCGAGTAGCCAGCGTGCGGTCAAAGGCGGTGGGCGCCCCACCCCGTTGCAAATGCCCGAGCACGACGCACCGGACCTCCTTCTCAACGCGAGGCTCCAGTTCACGCACACACCGCATGCCGGCACCGCCCAGACGCTCTGCATAACCGTCGTGCGCCGCCTCCTTGACGACTGCCTGACCGTCTTTCGGCATTGCCCCTTCGGCCACCACCACGATGCTGAATCTTGCCCCCCAACGCTCACGCTGCCGGATGCGCTCCGCAACCTTGTCGGCGTCGTACGGGATCTCCGGAATCAGAATGACATCGGCGCCGCCGGCCACGCCGGCATGAACGGCGATCCACCCGGCATTCCGGCCCATCACTTCGACGACCATGACCCGCCGGTGCGCCGCTGCAGTCGTGTGCAACCGATCGATCGCGTCGGTGGCGAAGCTGACGGCAGTGTCGAAACCGAAGCAGCTGTTCGTACCGACGATGTCGTTGTCGATCGTCTTCGGCACGCCCACGAGCGGCACACCGAGTGTGTGGAACTTGTGAGCAATCGCCAGCGTGCCATCACCCCCGATGCACACCAGACCGTCGAGCGACAAGACGCCGAGCATCTCTAGCACGCGCTCGGTATAGTCGAAGGTGCCATCGGGCGTTTCGATAGGGACGACAAACGGATCTCCCCGGCTCACCGTCCCGAGAATCGTACCACCGAGGCGTATGATCCCGGTGACGTCATGCGGCGCCAACTCTCGTGTACGGCCTCGAAAGATCAATCCGTCGAAGCTATCTTCCAGCCCCAGGACCGCGACCCCCGCGTTGTGGGCACTCTTGACCACGGCACGAATAACCGCGTTCAAGCCTGGCGCGTCCCCGCCGCCCGTGAGCACGCCGATTTTCTTTGGGGTTGGCATCTGACAAGAAGGGGCGCCTAGCATAGGCGTCGCTGACGCCTATGCTACACTCGAAAAGATTTCATTCCGGCACAGGGATTTTCACTCGCGTGCCATGCTCAGCACACGATTGGGCGGCTAGCTCAGCTGGGAGAGCGCCGCGTTCGCAACGCGGAGGTCGGGAGTTCGAGCCTCCTGCCGTCCACCACTTTCATTCAGCAATTCTGAGATCTCTGATGCGGTTGACGCGTCGTCATCTGTCGCGTCCGTGCGTTGTGACGGCTCTGTCAGGCTAACTCTCCTCTCGGCACAATGTCCGGATGATACGTCGTCGATCCCACTACCTGGGATACCGCTTTCCGCCTGACATCATCAGCTACGCCACGTGGCTCGACTACCGATACTGCCTGAGCTTCCGGTCTTTCGCCGACTCTTGCGGAGCCAGCGACAGACCCCGTGTCGGCTCGTCACCGACAAGCTGGGCAGCTACGGTGTCGCGTATCACGACCTCATGGCGTCGCTCACCCACGACACGGCCCCTTACGCGAACAATCGCGCCGAAGCGTCGCATCAGCCCACGCAACAACGAGAGCGTCACATGCGAGACTTCAGCTCACCCGACCACGTGAGTGTTTCTTGCATATTTACGGAGTCGTGCAGGATCTGTTTCGAGTCGGGCGACAACGGTTGAGGGCGGTTCATCATCGACTGCTTCGAGCTCGAGCTCTCCGTGTGTGGGACGCGGTGACCGCAGCCTGAATCCCTACCCCGATTGCCCTCAGCCTCGCCTGCACTCGTTAAGTTGACAGAGCCATGCGAATACAACGAGGAGCAACCGAAGAAAGGACTGGGCGGGCTCACGCCCGCCCTCTACGCCCAGCAACTCGCCTCGGAGGGCAGTAGTCACCCCAGGACTCTAAAGCCAACTGCTACCGAAGAGGGGGACGTCGGCTGACACCCACTCCTCCACTCTCCATAGACTACTCTTCCAGACTGCCGCGCTATACTCGGCCCCTTCTATGACCCTCGCGTCCTGTTCCGAGCGTGGGCGTATCAGGTCGTCAATCAAGGGCGCGCGGGAGGGGGGGGGCACAGGGAGTGAATTTATGAATGCCGCAAAATATGTTCTTACAGCAGCCATCGGGTTCTTCTTCGCCATTGCGCTGACCGAGGGGGGATGGATGAAGGCCGTTGCGCAGACTACCGAGCCTTCTCGCTTTCCCTCCGGCATTCGGGGACTCGCGAATGGACAGGACGAGCCACCGAGCCGCCGCTGGCTTCTTGACGCCAGGGACGACGAAGAGCGGTTCCGCCGCCTTCAAATCTACGCGGGGGGTACGGACCAGCAAATGTGGCAGATCGGCTATCGCTACGAGGAAGTCTACCAGGCTATCGCCGACGAAGAGTGGGAACTCGGCACGCATCACTGGGGAAAATTGCGCAATGTGTTCAACGTCGCGTTGATGAAGCGACCGAATCGTACGCCTTACGCCGAAACCTTGTTCCTGGACGACGCGTGGCAACTCCTAGCCGCGGCATTGGAAGCCGGAGATGCCACCGCAGCGCGCGAAACGTTCCTCAAGGAACGACAAGCCTGCGTGGCCTGTCACGTGGCCGAAGGATTCGGATTTATCAACAGTACGCGGATGTTCGAGGGGACCGCGGTCTTCCCAGAAAACTGAACGTACGGGGAACGCTTTCTTTTGGCTTTGGACGGACTTCGTGAAGGAGTCGGAACTGGTGTCCCTTGAGAATCAGGGCAACTCGTCGGCTTAGTCGACGTCCCCCGTCTTGCGTAGACTCTGTCACGTTGACTCTCCGCGCGGCACAATGTCGGGATGGCTCGTCATCGATCCCGCTACCTGAGACACCGGCTTCCGCCTGACATCATCAACCACGCCGTGTGGCTCGACTACCGATACTGCCTGAGCTTCCGATCTTTCGGCGACTCTTACGGAGCTAGCGACACGCACCGTATCGTCTCGTCACCCACAAGCTGGGCAGCTACCGTGTTGCGCATCACGACCTCATGCCTTCGGTCATCCACGACACGGTCCCCTACGCGAACAATCGCGCCGAATCGTTGTATCAACCCACTCGACAACGAGAGCGTCAGATGCGAGGCTTCCGATCACCCGCCTACGCTCAGCGTTTTTTGAATATCCACGGAGGCATGCAGAATCTGTTTCGAGTGGGACGACATCGTCTCAGGTCCGTACATCATTGATTTCTCAGAGCCCTGGCCTTTACGGTGTGGGACGCGATGACCGTAGCCTGAACCCTTACTCCGATCGCCCTCAGCCTCGCCTGCACTCGTTACGTTGACAGAGCCCTGACTCACGGGGCTGTTTCCTCGGCAGGCGATGATCAATGCGATGCGTGAGTCGGCATGACATTTACGACGAACTCAAGGCCACGAGTGCGAATGGCGCGCTCAGCTGCGATCACGAAGGCTTCAGCCTCGCCGCAGGGTGCCTGCGCACAATTCAGGCGGATCTGAACAACCTTGCCTTCATATTCAGGGTATTGCGACGTCAGATGACCATCAAGGGCGTAACCCATATAGCGGTTGATCTTCTCTTCGATTTGGCGAAATTGCTGCGGGCCCCTGTTCCACTTGCGGCGCTCGATCATCACCAACATGACATGGCCAGACGCCGGATCCAACTCGATGAGGTCCACAACGGACGGGTTCTCCACGCTAGGCTCACCGAATTCGGCAATCCATAGCTCCCGTGCCGTTTGTTTCATAATTGCATTCCTCACCTAAGACACTTTTGTTTCTGATTTGAAATTGAGATCTGGGGACGACATCTCGACGCCCTCCTCACTGGCCACACGTCACGGGTGAAACCCTTCTCTTGGAGACAACCCCGCTCGACATAACTCCTTGCGCTGTTTGCGCATTTCGCAAGACTGCAGCCCTCGAACGGCACGGGGCCGTGCTCGCCGCGGCGTTCACACTGCCCAGTCCTTGCACAGAGTCTCGGCTTGCAGCAGCACCGGCTGCACGGACTCTAAATGACGTCGACCTGGGCCCCCGCGATTAACGCCCGCAACCGGTCGGGGTCGGTGGCCGTCGTCTTACACATGAATCCGCTCTTGTGTGCGAAGTGCACGTCCGGCTCTTGCTGCACGCGTAAGAAGTCGAAACGCGGATGGTCCTCATAGCGTCCGATGCCGTATCCCTCGCCGCGACGGTCTGGGTACACGATGACATGAATGACGGCGCCGAGCCCCTCGGACCGAATGTAGTTGCCCATCGCCGTGCTCGGCTCGTCACTGCCCGGATTCGTGCGCGGAAGAAACAGCGCCTCGATCGTCTCGCCTGCATGCGGAATCGACCACCGCTCGACGTGGGCGGCGGCGAATGCGATTCGCTCCCTGGCAGTATGTAGGTGCGTCAATAGGTCATCACCCACCATCCGCATGAACTCGTATAGCACCTCGCCAGGCTGATGCGACGGCGATTGGGCGAAGCGCCGAAGCAACGTTATATCGATGGGCGAGTTGAGCTGCGAGATCGCTTTACGAGGGACACCAAGCCATTCGGCCGTCTTGTTGGGACCACGGCCATCTAACCACTCGGCAGTCTCGAGCCAATTGCAAAACTGCAGCGCGTCTTCGTAGAGGCCGAGATGTTGCAGCACAAGGCTCAGCGCGCAGGTGGGCGGATGCTCGCGGTCGAAATGATGGTGGTCGAAGTTGGACTTCTCCGGGTCGTGGCTTCCACCGATATCAACGACCGCTACAGCCGCGTCATCGAGGTCGTGGTCTGTCGGGTCTCGCCGGAACACCGGGGCCCGGTGCTGGGCTATGAGTACGCAGACGGCTAGGAGATCGTCTTTATGGGCGCCCCCGGGATGCGTGACAATAGAGTTAATCATGCGACGTCTCAATACACTGGTTCGGATAACTTTATTATGCTCCGATCATGCTGATTAGCAGGGCCCCGAGAAGTCGCCCGTTGGTATTCTCGCAAAGGCTCTGTCACGTCAACTCTCCTCTCGGCACAGTGTGCAGGAACCGTGCGCCAACGCCTCAACATGACCACGCCCTCGGAGGTGATCGCCCCCCAGGATCTGCTATCGTCGTGACTCCGCTAGCAACAGTCAGCCCGGGCCGTCGTCGCGCACCGGTGCAACCGACTCAATCGTGAGGGCCAACATGAGGATTCTCGTTCCGACCGCGCTACTGCTGGCCTTCGCCGCCGGCGCACCGACCGCGCAATCCCCCGCGGGTGGCATCATCGATCGCTCGGACGCTGCTCTCGACGCGATCGTGTCTATGGACGCGACGGTTGAAACGCTGAAGAGTGATTATTTCGGGTACACCGAGGGTCCCGTCTGGGTACCCGACCCTGACTCGGGCTACTGGCTGTTCAGCGACATGGGCGCCAACAAGGTCTACAAGTGGACGTCCGACGGGGAGCTCTCAGTCTTTCTCGAACGGTCCGGATTCACAGGCCGGGTGTTTCCCGGCATGCGCATGCTCAGCAACGGGCGCCTGTTGCTGGTGATTCTGGGGTCTAACGGCCTGACGCTGGACCGGGAAGGACGGTTGGTTCTGAGCGCGCATGGCGACCGCGCCCTCGTGCGACTCGAGAAGAACGGCACGCGAACAACCCTTGTGGACCGGTACCAGGGAAAGCGCATCAACGGACCCAATGACGTGGTCATGAAATCCGACGGATCGTTCTACTTCAGCGACCGCGGAAGCGCGATGGCGAACGAGACTCCGGAGCGAGAGGTGCCCAGGGCGCTTCTCCGGCTGCACGACGGCCAGATTCAGGTCCTCGACACGGAACCGAGCGTCAACGGCCTGGCCTTCTCGCCAGACGAGAAGCATCTCTACGTCGCGGGGGGACCACGAATCCGACGTTTCGACGTACTGCCAGACGGCACCCTCGCCAACCCGCAGATATTCCTCGATATGAGCAAGAGCGCCATACGTGGTGGCACGGACGGCATCAAGGTGGACCGGCAGGGCAACCTGTTCACCACGGGCCCCGGCGGTGTGTGGATCCTTTCAAGTAAAGGGAAGCTGCTGGGCAGAATCCTCACCCCATCACACCTCACCAATATGGCCTTTGGTGACGCCGATGGTCGGGGCTTGTTCATGACCAGCGCGCGAAGCATCTACTACATCCGGCTGAAGGCTCCAGCCGCAGCCGTTGGCGCACACTGACGGACGCGCGTTTGCCGTGCGCCCCTTCGAGTGCTGCCCTGCCCGCTGTTGATCAGGCTGCCGTTCGTTGTTCGTGCGGGCACGAGAACGTCGCTGACTCGGCCGCGGAAATTTAGACGCCTGCCACCAACACACGCACCGTGACACGGTGCGCTGTGAAGTGGTCACTCAAGGTCAACGGTGTCACCCATCGCGACCTCATGCCTTCGATCACCCACGACACGGCTCCCTACGCGAACAATCGCGCCGAAGCGTCGCATCCACCCGTGCGACAACGAGAATCTTTCATACGAGGCTTGGGGTCATCCGCTCACGCTCATCAGCTCTTACATGCCCACGAAATCGTGCGGAATCTGTTTCGAGTCTGGCGACATCGGCTCAACGCCGTGCATCATCGATTGCTCCGAGCCCGAACTTTCCGTGTGGGGGACACGGTGACCGTAGCCTGAGCCCCTACTCCATTCGCCCGCATCATCGCCGGCACTCGTTAAGTTGACAGAGCCTTTCCGCGGTATCGCCCTACTCGACTCGGACGCGGATGCCGCGGAAGTCCATCTGCCCGCCTTCTATCTGGAAGCTGATGTGTCCGGGTTTCACGAAGAAGAGCTCGTCGTTTTCCGCCTCGGTCCAGTCCGCTGGGCGCCAGTAGCTTTCCTCGAAGCGAAGCGTGAATTGCTGGCACTTCCGGCTCGTGTAGTAGAAATAGCCGTGCGCGCTGCATTCGCACCGGATGGCGCGGTTCTCGAACCAGGTGATGCCGATTAGATCTGATTTCCTGCACCCGGCCGGTGCGGCCAGGCATCAGGAGCCGAGCACGAAGCCGAGGCCGCTGAAGTCCTTGCCATTGAAAATCGGCTCGAAGTCAGGTTCATTCAGCATCCTTGGTTTCATCGCCTCGGCGTCCAGCTTCCGCTCATCCAGCCCGGCAGGCCCGCTGCCAGTGTAGAGGTATGATCCGGCCATACGAACCAATGGACTCAGGGAGGATTAGATGCGAAATCTCTTGATGTACGCCACCGTGGCATTTGTCATTGTCGGCACAACAATGGTTCTTCCGGCTCACGCGCAAGCACCTGCCGAGGCTGCGTTCAGCCCCATCGTCGAGAATCCGACCTTCACGTCGGTCCAGTTGGAAACCACGGTAAACCGGCCGGTGGCCGAGGTGTGGGCGCGGATCGGCAAGTTCTGTGACGTAGCCGAGTGGTTCCCGATTGCGTCTGGCTGCAAGATCCTCTCGGGCCGCGAGAGTGAGGTCGGGGCCGTGCGCTCGGTCGCCACAGAGATTCTCGTCGCAAAGACGCAGTACTCCTACACGTACTCCCAGCACCTCAGGGCCGGAAGTCCGTACGACCACTATCATGGCACGCTCGAAGCGCGGCCGATGGACGGATCGACGACAAAGCTGATCTATACGTTGATGTTCGATAATTCGCTGCTGGCCGATGATGCCGCTCGTGAGAAGGACAAGACAGGGCGGAAGGCTATGTTCTCTCGGGCGATGGGAAACATGAAGATCCTGGCCGAAGGGGGAAGACTCCCCGCGCCGCCGGCCCGGTAGTCCCGGTCGCCGGACGCGTTGTTGCGCGCATCATCACTGACCCACACGGCGCCAACCGGCAGCGCGCTACCTGCCGATGCGATAGGACGCTGGCCGCGGGCCCCGCGTTTTACAGTGGTCCAGCCGCCGATTTCCTCTGGTGACAACTACATCGCCGCGGCGCACGAGGGCCTAGTCGTAAGCTGGCCAGTTGGCCACGCGGCACTTCGTCTTGCACATGGGATGGATCTTCGACTGCATCCCTGGATGTGTGTCACCGTGCAGTGTCTGAAGCAGTTCTGGCCGCGCTGCGCCACCCACACAGGGCCTTCATGCAATAGCGCCGTGGCGCCAGCTCGATTATTGCTACCATGCCCTATGGCCCTCGATGAACGCGACTTGTTTAGCGAACGTTCCGAAACGCGAACGGGGCGCTACCAGTGCCCGAAGTGCCGACGGACTGGCGACTACAGCGTCCGATGGTCGAGGCGCTCGAAGAAGGTCAAACTGCCGCCGGGCGCAAGCGAAGAGGACCGGGCCAAGTTCGCCAAGGTGCGAGACTATCTGCTGCGCTTGGAGGACGAAGTGACATGCACATCCTGCGGAAAGCGGTTCGAGATCCCCTCGCAACAATCCGTGATGTTCGCGGACCAGTTCACTGGCTTGCCCAGCGATGACGAACTCGAGCAAGAAATCAAGGAGGCCGCGGGAGAGCCAGAGCCTGAACCCGTCGTGGAGACCAAGCCGGCGTGGCCGGCTCGTTTCACGCGTAAGTCGACGGGCTGGAAGTAAGGCGTTGTTGCGCGAATCGTCACTGACCCGTACGACGCCATCCTGAATAGACGTGTATCGAAAGAATGCGTTTGCCGTCCGGGCCGGTGGCACCACGACCGTCGCATTCCGCACCGTCGCAGTCTCGGCGACGGTGTCGCAGGCCGCGTCCCCGTGACACTGAAGATCTCGCGGTTCACCGCGTCGATGAGCGCCACGCCCGTCGACGCCCAGGTGGAACTTCTTCCAGTCACGCCGGCTGCGGCACGGCATAACGCGCGCCGTTCGCGCGCGATCCAAAACTGGAGACCTTTTGATACCTGATACGCGACCGCTCGGCCAGACCGGCATCCACGTCACACCCATCGGCCTCGGCCTGATGCAACTCTCGGGGCCCAGCAGACTGACCAAAGGCCTCCTGGCGCCGCTCGCCGAAGGCGAGACGGACCGCATTGTGAATGCCGCGCTCGACGGGGGCATCAACTGGTTCGACACAGCCGCGGTGTACGGCGGGGGTCGTTCGGAGCGCGCGCTGGCCGCTGCGCTGTCCGCCCGTGGAGTTCAGGACACCGACGTGATCGTCGGCACCAAGTGGTTCCCGCTGTTGAAGACGGCCAGCCACATCCCGAAGACCATCGGCCAGCGGATCGCCAACCTCGGCGCCTACTCGATCGACCTGTACATGGTCCACGCCCCGATCGGCCTCTCGTCGATCGAAGCGGAGATGCACGCCATGGCCGATCTGGTGGAGGCGGGCCAGATCCGTTCAGTGGGCGTGAGCAACTTCAATTCCAAGCAGATGCGGCGGGCGCACGCGTCGCTGAAGGCACGCGGCCTACCGCTGGCGGTGAATCAGGTGCACTTCAGCCTGACGAACCGGACAATCGAAGCGAATGGCGTCATGGAGACGGCCAAGGAATTCGGCGTAACCATCATCGCCTACTCGCCCCTGGACTCGGGACTCCTGACCGGGCGCTTCCACGACGACCCGCAGGCGCTGGCGGCCACGCCAGCCATGCGACGCCGACGCTTCGAGAAGCGCCTGGAGCAGACGCGCCCACTCATCGAGGCCCTCAGGTCGATTGGCACGCGCTACAACGCCACGCCGGCGCAGGTCGCCCTGAACTGGTTGATCCACGCGCACGGAGAAACGGTGTTGCGATCCCTGGGGCATCCAGTGCCCGGCAGGCGTCAAACAGCGCCGGCGCAATGGACTTTCAACTCACGACCGACGAACTGGTGCACCTCGGCGGAGTGTCAAAAGGAGCCTGAGCCGTAGTGCCCAGCGACCGTGGACGTCAGGAGAGGGTGTCACCTTCAGTGCATCAGACGGCGTTGGTGCGCGCAAACCAGTGTTCGTCGCGGCCTTGGCCATGGCGACGACCGAAGGGCATGATCTCGACATGAAGTCGAGTGAGCATCCAAGTATAGAGACTCGGCGGCCGCCGCCTGGACACCTCGCCGGAGCCGCAGGCGGGGCGGGTCACGCCGCCCCACCCGGGCTGGGTCTTCATGCAACGACGCCCTGATCCGCCATGCCACTCGAACTGAAGTACGCGTCGGACACGACGGCGCTGCTCGACGACCTGGTGGATTCACTGGGCAGCCCAAGCAGTCCCGCCGGCGTCGTGGTCCCGGTGCTGATGCCATCGCTGCCGCTGGTGGACCGAACCAAGGCTGAACTGGCCCGGCGTCACGGAGTGGCCATGGGCGTCGCATTTTTCCTGCCTGGCAGGTTCATCGAACGCATGACCCAGATGGTCGGTCTCGGCCCAGTCCATCCCTCTTGGCGGCCACAGGGTCTGGCCTGGCGGCTCCTGCCGCTACTGGCGGCCATGGTAGAGGAGGGCCACACGCCACGACTGGAGTCGGCGTGTGTGGATGCTCGGGCTCGGCAAGCGCTGGCTTTCGAGGTGGCCGACCGCTTCGACCAGTACCTGTATTTCAGACCGGACATGATTGCCGCGTGGGACCGAGGGGAAGCCTGGGACGATCTACCCGAGCAGGCCCAAGAGGACGAGGCCTGGCAACGAAAGCTCTGGCGGTCCCTGTCGGAGGGGCTGGCGAACCATCACAATCCAGCGGTCCACCTGCAAGAACTGGTCGCGCGAATCCAGCAGGGCGACGGCGAGCTTCCAGCCACGCTCGAAGTGCTGGCCACCGGGCCCTTGCCCCCCACCCTCTTGCCCCTGCTGCGTGCCCTGG
>Ga0115002_10003998_pt1 | contig 18122 bp, 17 predicted proteins | sample ArcticOcean_MG_C_8_FD_89576 | JGI IMG/M metagenome (GOLD analysis project Ga0115002, IMG submission 89576) | Marine microbial communities from western Arctic Ocean - ArcticOcean_MG_CB11_86 | ecosystem: Environmental > Aquatic > Marine > Oceanic | place: Arctic Ocean: Canada Basin | collected... | reverse complement strand
TTTGCCGCTGAAGTAGCCGAAGTACTGCGACAGTCGCCATTTGTGACAACCAAATCGCGTGGCCTGAACCACGTAAAGAAGGCTGCCACCAATCTGTCGGGGCATCTGCGGCAGCAACCAGACGTCGTTCGCCTCTTGGAATTGGCTGACAAAGCAAAATAAGGGCTTCCAATTCGCTTAACTCAAAACAGACGTCATTCCTGGAAGGCCAAGAAATAAAGCCTTCAGTCAATGCGAATTGGCCAAAACCCGTGCCGCAAAGCGAATTTTCCGCCTCTAAACAGCAGACATTTCTCTCAATTACTCCCAACTCGATTCTCGTGGAATAACCCGCGATTGGTTATGCGAACTAGTTATCGTAACCAGATTATTGCCAGCTCAATGGTTGCGACATTAAACCGGAAATTATACCCTGTACGAGGACGTTCGATTCTTCCGCGGCAACATCAGTGCCGGAACCTGACTTGCCAGATGCACCTCCCTCTCTGATTCCAGTTGAGTGAACAGTTCAATTTGAGCGGAGATTGCAACTATTTGCGGATGTCACGCACGATTTGCTGAGCGAATCTTCATTGAACGCTTCGATTAATTGCAGGGTAAACCTGGAGCAATCCAAAGGATTTTCAAAACATGAAGACAATGCAATCTCTTCGTTTCATGACCGCATTTTTGGGGCTATTCGCCGTCGGTATTACCGCTCAGGCTGTGGAGCCCTCGGACGCGTTTCTTAAAGCGCTTCGCGGCGTCGGGTACTTTGACATCGCGACCGATTACCTCGTGCGAGCTGAGAAGAGTCCCACGACGACGGTGACTTTTAAGCGAAACATTCCGTACGAACGCGGATTGCTGTATTTCGATGCATCTCGAGTGGAGCGAGATCCCGCGTTGCGACAAGGGTTTCTCGATAAATCCAAAAAGGCGTTCCAAGCGTTCCTCGCTTCCAAGCCACAGGGAACGATTGTCGTTAAAGCCAACAATCAAATGGGTAATTTGATTGTCGAGCACGCTCGCATAAAGATCGGGAATGCAAAAGAAAATAAGTCACAGCAAGTCTCGTTAATGAAAGAAGCGTCTGTCCTCTACAAAGAGGCGTACACGGCATTCGATACCTCGGTGACGAAACTTCTCGCTCGCCTCAAAGCTCTGCCAAAAGTGATTCCCCCAACGGATAAGAAGCGGATTGCGCAACGAGACGAATTGAGAAAGTCGTACCTCGAAGCGATGCTGCTTCGCGCAGCGATTCTCGAAGAGTCCGCTGAAGCTGAGAAGCCGGGTGGTGCTGAGTACAATAAGATTCTGGCTGAAGCTGGAAAACAGTACGGTATCATTTACGAAAAATACCGAACTCGTTTGGCTGGCCTCTACGCCGTTCTCTACCAAGGCCGTTGCCTGCAGAAAATCAAGAAGTGGGAAGACGCCATCGCGATTTACGCCGAGCTGCTTGAGACAGGCGAAGAAGATGATCCCGTATTGCGAAACTTGAAAACAAAAGTACTGCTGCAGGGAATGGTATGTTGGATTGCTCTTAAACAACCCAAAGAAGCTCTCGAAAAAGTTGGACCTTGGGTTGACGATGTTCGTCCAAATGAAGAATCGGCCCAGGATTGGATCGACCTTCGCATGATCTATCTCAAGTTCCTTGTCGATAGTGCAGTTGCTAAGAAGAATCCAAACGATGACGTGGCAAAGAAATCATTCTCCGCTGCTGGCGATTTAGTTACATCGTTGGCAAAAGTCACAGGCAACCATCAAAAAGAGCTGCGAACTTTACGGACGAAGATTCCAGCGAAATACATCAAGGGCAAAATCGCCGATGAAGGCGGGTTCAAGACGTTTGTCGAAGCCCGCGATGCCGGTCGAGAAGCTCTTGGAACCTATCAGCAAAACCGCAACCTGATCACGATCTTGCCCGCTCAAATTCGCAAGACGAAAGATGCCAAAATCAAATCAGCCCTGAATGACCAATATGTCAAAGCGAAAGAAGAGGAAGAGCCATCGCGTACGAAGGCCATGGACTTGTTCAGCCAATCGCTCAACTTGGCGACGGACACCACGGACATCGAAGACGTGAATATCGTTCGCTACTTCCTCTGTTACCTTCACTATATGGGTGCTGACTACTACGAAGCCGCCACGATTGGCGAGTTCCTCTCCCGCACGTATCCACAAAGTGCTGGCGTGCGGCAGTGTGCCAAGATCACTATGGCCTCGTACTTGAAGCTCTACTCGGAATTGGGCGACGAAGACGACAAATCGTTTGAAACCGAGCGAACCGTCGCGATTGCAGTCTATATCGCCGACCAGTGGCCCGATAAGGCCGAAGCTCAAGAAGCTTTGGGAACTTTGATTCCCTTTATGATTCAGGCTGGCCGCTTGGACGAAGCAGAGATGTATCTAAAAAAGATTCCCGAAGACTCGCCTCGCCGAGGTGAATCGGAATTGAAAACTGGACAAGCGTTCTGGAGCAACTACCTTCGCACTGCCAAAGCCATTCGCGACATGAAGAAAGCCGGTGGTGATCAAACTGGTGTCGCGGCCAAAGAGGCAAATCTGGTCGATTTAAAGACTCGTGCCGAAAAGATGTTGTCCGATGGTATCACGCGAATGAAAGAGTCCGGGAAAGCGAGTAGCACAATGGTTTCGGCTGTCCTTTCGCTCGCCCAAATCTACGTGGATACCGATCAAGCGTCGAAAGCTGTCGTATTGCTCGAAGATCCAGAAATCGGTGCATTAACACTCGTTCGCAAGAAAGATCCAGCGACTAGTCGCGAAGGATTTGCGATGGAAACCTATCGTACCGCTTTGCGAGCTTACATCTATTCGCTCGGCGATGCCCCTGATCCCGCCATTGTCGTTGCCAAGGCGAAGAGCATCATGGACGAACTCGCCAATTCAATGGAAGCCAAGAAACTAATTGCGATGTACGTCAGTCTGGCAAAGCAGCTTGAGAAGTCGATGTTAATCGCTTCTCCAGAAGTAAAGGAAAAGCTTGCTAAAGGTTTTGAAACGTTTTTGGACGGGGTCAAAGACGGTGCAACAGAGTTCTCGATCCTCAATTGGGTGGCGGAAACGTATTACTCGATCGGAAAAGGATTCGACGAAGGTGCCACGCTCAATCCGAAAGCCACGCTGTACTACAACAAAGCGATTTCGACCTACAAAAAAGTCCTCGAAATTACGCCCGCTTCCTACAAGATTCAATTGCAGAAGCGAGTTGCCGATACCTATAAACGAATGGGCAACTATTCGCAGGCAATCGCGCTTTACAAGGAAATTCTAGGAAAGAAGTCGACGTATTTGTCTCTCCAAGAGGAAGTTTGTTATACATTCCAAGAATGGGGACAGTCGCTTAAGAAAGCCGGCAAAGCCTCGGAAGCAGAAGACAAGTTCCTGGCTGCTCTGCTCGGTGCCGAAGTAGTAAATCGCAAGCCGATCTTTTGGGGTTGGGCTTCTATCGCCAAACGAACCGCCGGGAAAGCAGGCTTTGAAAATCAGTTCCACAACTCGCGACAGCGACTTGTCGAAACTCGACTTGGATTGGCCGGTTGCCGAACTGGTGAAGATCGTAGCAAGACGCTCCGCAAAGCTTTACAGGACATCGAACTCACTCAACAGCTTTACGATCTGGGAACGGATCAGCAGATAGCTGGCTACGATGCCTTGATGAGAAGAGTTCAGCGAGAGCTGGGAGTGAAGGTCACTGGTCTTGAAGCGGCTTCCGCCGCCGAATAATTGACGTACAAAATGAATCACGTAACGCTGCGGCGTTTGGAAATAATCAAAGGAGATGGTGATGAAAAAGTTGTTAGGTCTTGTCGCGGTTTTGTGCCTCTTCACGGCCACTACCGTGAATGCTCAGACAGTCGACCAAGTGTTTGGTGCTGGTGGCTTGCCGACACGTGGAGTTATTGGAGCGATCAGTGCTGACCTAGTGGTGATCAAGTCGAATAACGTCGACCGAAAATTTCCAGTCAATGAAATCTTGAAAGTGACGTTCGCCGATGATCCCACTGATCTTCGCACCGCTCGAGACCGAATTCGCGAAGGCCAAATCGAAGAAGCCGCTCGTCTTCTTTCGCAAATCGATGTGACGAAAGTTGGACGTAATGTTGTTAAGCAAGACGTCGTCTACTACTCGGCCTACTGCCAAGCGAAGCAAGCGTTGAACAGTGCCAAGGATTCTGACAAGGTAGCAGCTGAAGCCAAACTGCGAGCTTTCTTCACAGACGTTGAGGGCACCAAGAGCTACCATTCTTACGAAGGAATGAAGTTGCTTGGCGATTTGGCGACTAGCATGGGGAATTTCTCCAAGGCGGCTGGCTACTACAAAAAATTTGGCGAATCCCCTTGGGGAAAATCGGAAGGTGATTTGCTCGTCGCGGGTTCGATGTTGAAGGCAAATGAATACACCGACGCGTTGGCCAAGTTCAAAGAAGTACTGGGTAACCTCGATGGTGGTCCCGAATCTGAAACTCGCCGATTGGAATCGCTCGTGGGCGTTGCCTACTGCAATGCGATGACAGGCAAGCACGCTCAAGCGGTAAAAGAGTTGGAAGACATTATTCAGAAGAATGATCCTTCAAACACCATCTTGTTCGCTCGAGCTTACAACGCTTTGGGTGCTGCACATGTGGCCGGAAACGCTCCCAAGGACGCAGTGATCGCTTATTTGTTCACGGATTTGCTCTTTTATGGCGATTCCGATGCTCACGCCGAAGCACTTTATCACCTCACTTCCCTGTGGTCCAAGGTGAACAAGCCAACTCGAGCACGTACGGCTCGCGAGAAGCTTCTCGGTCGATATGGTGGCAGTCCTTGGGCAGCCAAACTCCGCGGAAGCTAAGTATTATCAAGCTATTCGCCGCAAATTGCGGCGTCTAGTGGTTTGGCAGTGGCCGAATTACTCGCTGCCAGAATAACCCAAATAATCGATTCGTCCCCGTGGGGGTCGCGCCGAACGCTCCAGGTAATCCACCTGCTCGGCAGTGCCGAGCAAAATACCTTCAATTTACAGGTTCGAAGGTGGTTTACCTGGCTTGCGTAGCCAGTTTAAAATAACGGTTTGCCAAATCTTGAATATTCGCGCTGTGAGTACTCAAATTTTGTATTTGGCAATTCCCGCAGTCTTATTCTCAGACTGCGATAAATCGGGACGTCAATTCAACTGCAATATTCGCAAACCAATCAACTCACGGATTTCGGAGGCAACCCAATGCGGGAACGCAAATTTTTAGGAATGTCGGTCAGAGTCTTAGGATTCTTGGCCCTTATGTTAATCGCTGTCAGCGCTTTTTCAGTCGTCACTGTGGCTACTCCATCGGTCGCTATGGCTCAGGACGGCGACGCCGCCGAAGACGATGGCGGCAATGATGAAAAACGGATGAGCATGCTGGCATGGACCTATCAAGCCCTGGGACTTGGCTACATGCTGATCTTCCTCGGTCTGTCGTTCACGTTGGTTGCGTTGTTCGTCATGAACATTCTGACCGCTCGACGCGAAAACGTTTGTCCTGTGCATTTGGTCGAAGGCTTTGAGGGACACCTCAACGAGAAGCGTTATCAGGAAGCGTTCGAGATGGCCAAGAACGACGACTCGTTCCTCGGTCAAGTCTTGGCAGCTGGATTGGCAAAGCTCTCTTCTGGTTATGCTCAAGCAATCGAAGCCATGCAGGAAGTCGGCGAAGAAGAAAACATGAAGCTCGAACATCGTCTCAGCTACATGGCTTTGATTGGAACGTTGAGTCCGATGTTTGGTTTATTCGGAACAGTTCACGGTATGATTAGCGCGTTTAGTGTAATTGCAATCGCGGGTAGTACACCGAAAGCATCTGAGTTGGCTGTCGGTATTTCGACCGCTTTGTTCACGACGTTGGTTGGTTTGGCAATCGCTATTCCGGCGATCGCGGCTTACAACATTCTCAAGAACCGAGTCGCTCGACTCGTCTTGGAAGTTGGTATCCTCAGTGAAAACTTGATGAGTCGATTTGAGAATGTTGGCAAAGAAGGCTAGTCGCCTTTTTGTGTAACTCTCGATAATCTCAACAGGGGATATATCTATGCGTTTGAATAAGAAGAAGGATTTGGGCGTCCTCGAAGGCGACTTGACTCCGATGATCGACATGACGTTTCAGTTGATCGCGTTCTTCATGGTACTCATCAACTTCTCGCAAGCCGAGCAAGACGATCGAGTCCAGTTGCCGGAAAGCGAATTGGCGAAACCAGCCGAAGGTCCGCTCGACTACCCGATTACTCTTCACCTCATGAAAACGGGTGAAGAAGTGGTCATGGGTGGCCAGGTGATTCCTGTTGGCTCGTTGTCGGTCTACTTGGAAAAAGAGAAGAGTGTTATCCGCGACGAAGGCCTCCCACAATCTGACGCTACGATCGTAATTCGGGCGCATAAGGATGCTCCGACGGGTATGGTGCAAGAGTTAATTGCCGAGTGTCAGAAGAATGGATTCGAGAAATTTGCATTGCGAGCTAAAGAAGACGTCGGTAACCCGGGCTAGGAGACGTAGGTCATGAAAGTACGTAACAACAAACTTGGTCCTGATGAAGGCATTGAACTTCAGATGACACCGATGATTGACATCGTGTTTCAGCTGCTGGTCTTCTTTATCATGACATTTAAGATCGTCGCTATGGAAGGTGACTTTAATATCAAGATGCCGCTGGCGGCACTATCCGATGGTTTGCCGGATGAAGACGATATTCCGCCAATGACGGTCAAGCTCAGTGCCGACGCCGCTGGCAACTTAGGCAGCATTCGGATGAATGATATTGCCTATCCCACGTTCCAAAAGCTTCGGGAAAGAATCATCTCCGTGATCGGGACAGAACGCGGTCCGAATTCGACGCAAGCCACTGCAGAAGTAGAGTTGGATTGTGACTTCAATTTGAAGTACACCCACGTAATCGAAGCCGTGACTCACGTCTCTGGTTACGTCGATCCCAGCACCAAACAGATTGTGAAGCTTGTCGAAAAGATCAAGTTTAAGCCACAACCTCCTCGTGCCGGCTAAAGACGAATTGGCAAGTTTATAACTCATAAGAAACCGCTCGCGAGAGCGGTTTTTTTATGGAGTTTTGGGGCGTTCTTCCTTGCTGGGGCTTGTCGACTTGCGTTCCGCGGGCTCGCTAGGGAAAATACCGCGAGCTTTGCCAACATTTATCAGGCTTGTTCGAAATACGGTCATGAGCAATTCACTTGTCACTCTCGAGAGTTTTCCGAATACCATTTCGGCCGAGCAGGCTCGGATTGCGTTGGCTGCTGAGGGAATTCAAGCTTTCGTCGAGGGCGGAGCGACGGATACTTTGTTGTCACATGTCGGTAGCGCGCTGGGAGGCGTTAAATTGACGGTCCGCGAATCCGATGTGCAACGAGCCGCGGCCATCCTGAGCGAGAGCTTTGCAGAGGACAAGGGAGCGAATTGGCATTGTCGAGACTGCGACGAGGAAGTCGACGCAGGGTTTGACGTCTGTTGGTCGTGTGGGAAGAATCGGGACGAAGTTGCTCGCGAAGATTCTTCGAATGACGATTCGGGAATCAAATTTATCCCCGGACTCGCTGATTTCGTAGACGACGATCCATTTGCCAGAGGACTTAAAGTCAGACGACGGCTTGGCTGATAATCCGTATACTTCTCCGCTCACTGAAACGTCTTCGGAAGACGGGCCGATTGATGTCAATCAGTCACCTCAGGCAGAAGACGTAATTCTTCGAGCTTGGCGGGCGGCGATTATTGGTTTGGTGATATTTCCAATTCTCGCCCAACTCTATTCGATTTGTCTCTTGCTTAGTATCTCTGCAGACGTGCCGGCCGTTTCCGAACAGGCGAAGAATCGCTATTGGGGCGCATTGATTATCGACTTGCTCGTCTTGGGAGGAACGGTGATGTACTTAGTAAATTCTCTGTAGCTAATTCACCAGTATTCAATTCACCAGTATTCAATTCACTGGAGCCAATTCACTGGAGCCACAACTCGTTTGCCATTTAGGCTCGTGGATGAAACTGCTCGTGAACTTTCTTCAATCTTGACTGATCGACGTGAGTGTAGATCTGAGTGGTCGCGATGCTGGCGTGGCCAAGCATTTCTTGGACTTGCCGAAGATCGGCGCCACCGGCAAGTAGATGAGTGGCGAAGCTGTGTCGCAAAGAGTGAGGGCTGATCGTTGGCGGCACACCGGCTCGAACCGCGTAGCGTTTTACGAGTTCCCAGATGCGTTCGCGGCGGAGGCGGTTGCCTCGTTGCGATAAGAAGAGCCATTCGGGGGACGGCGATTGTTTGGCGGCGAAGTCGCCGCGTTCGAATTCTAGATACGCTCGGATTGCATCTGCCGCTGGTTCGCCAAGCGGAGTGATTCTTTGCTTGTTCCCTTTTCCTTCACAGCGGCAATAGCCATCCTTGAGGTGAACGTCGCGAGATTTGAGGTTGGAGACTTCCGAAGCGCGGCAGCCGGTGGCGTACAGCACCTCCAGAAGAGCTCGATCTCGTCGCCAGCAATTGTCTGACCGACGAGGTGCGCTGAGGAATTTCTGCACAACTTCGGGGGACATAACCTCCGGGATCCGCTGCCATAGCTTTTGGCTGCCGAGTAGTTCGACAAGGTTTTCGGTGAGGATTCCTTCCAGTTGAAGGTAGCGGAAGAACATCTTCACAGCGACAATGGTGCGAGCCGCCGAAGAGGCAGCCAGATTTTGCTCGTGCAGCCAACCGGCAAAATCGGCGAGATCTTGGACGGTTAGGTTGCGGAGGTTGCGGTCTCCTAACCACTCGCGAAAACGGCGGACATCACGTTGGTATGCCAAAACGGTGTTTTCGGCGAGGTGGCATTCAGTACGCGAGTAATCGACGAATGCTTGGCTCCACTGAGTGACCATGGCACTTGGTTTCAGCGGTTTGACTTTCAGTTTTTTGCGGCGTTTTTGGGCCATCGCAATTACGCTCGTTCGAAGAGAAGGGAACTACTCTTTAATTTCGACGTAAATGGCGGTCAATCGTTAGTCTCGATTGTGCGCTGGGCAAGAGTTTCTGAGCGAGAGTTTTTCGTTGGATGTTATCCACTTGTCGGAGTGGGACTGATTGAATGCTAAGATGGGCGATGTTGTAGGATTGTGTCAGTTAGGGTAGCTTCTAGACCATGAACGCGCCTCTTTGGCTATTGGCACAACGATTCAAATCTAGATAACTCACTTAAATCACAGTCAACGCGGACGCATGCAAAAAATAATCATCGAAAAACCGTACCAATATGTGCCCCCCGAACGCGGCACGACTTGGTCGACCATTATCAAATTCTTCGATCTGCAGGGGAATTATCTACGCAAGACTGAGGGAGTGTACGACTACGAGATTCGGCACATCGAGCGTTTGCAGGAGTCGTTGAAAGCTGGTCACGGAATTCTTTTGACTCCTAATCATTGCCGCAATGCGGACCCGCTTTTGATGGGCTGGCTTTCCAAAGAAGCGCCTTGTCACGTCTTTGGTATGGCGAGTTGGCACTTGTTCAATCAAGGGTGGTTTACGGCCTGGGCAATTCGCAAGATGGGCGGCTTTAGCATTAACCGCGAGGGCGTTGACCGGCAAGCGATAAATGAATCGATTTCGATTTTGGAGACCGCCGAGCGACCGCTGATCATTTTCCCCGAGGGATCGGTGACGAGGATGAACGATCGATTGCACGCGCTGTTGGACGGCGTTGCATTTATTGCTCGGACGGCAGCCAAGCGGCGTCAAAAGAAAGTGCCGGGCGGCAGGGTCGTCGTGCACCCTATCGCCATTAAGTATCGTTTCGAGGGCGACCTGGAAAAACAGGTGGACGAAGTGCTCCGCGAAATAGAACATCGACTCACCTGGAAACCGACATCGAATCCAAATCTATTGCAACGGATTGATCGAGTCGGCCAAGCCCTGTTGTGTTTGAAAGAACTCGAATATTTTGGAGAGCCCAAAGAAGGTACGCTCGACGATCGCCTGGATTCGCTCATCAATCGGTTATTGCATCCAATTGAAAAAGAGTGGTTAGAAAGGACCCAAGAGGGCGCAGTCGTACCGCGTATCAAAGCGTGCCGGATGAAGATGATGCCCGATATGGTCAACGGTCGAGTCGACGAAGAAGAGCGAGACCGGCGTTGGCACCAATTGGCCGATCTCTATCTGGCGCAACAAGTCTCCTGCTACCATGCAGATTACCTAACCGAGTTACCTTCGGTCGATCGGATTCTGGAGACCGTGGAGCGGTTTGAGGAGGACCTGACGGATAAGGTCCGAGTACACGGCCACCTCAAAGCGATCATTCACATTGGTGAACCAATCGAAGTCGAAACGACACGCGATCGCAACGCAGAAGTCGATCCCCTCATGGCGCAGATACAGGAAAGGCTACAAAGCCAACTCGACACCCTCGCCAAAGAGTCACCGCTCTACGAACCATCCGAATCATAGGACATGACGTTTGACTCCAATCGCTTTAGCAGTGAACAAAAGAAACAAGTGATCCTGCCAAGATCGCCTTCCTTAAACTGAGCTCGAGAAGTTGCGATTTCCGAGATTGGTGGAATAAAAAGCGACTTCGCTGTCGAATCAATTTCTGTCGCTCTATCAATAAATGCGCTTTCGAAGCGCAATTCAATTTGGATCCGTCAGCGATGGTGAATTGTATGTCTCGAAATATCACAAATCACTTCGCTCTGGCGATAGTCTCCGTCCTGGTAATGTGTGCTAATGTCCAGGCCGAATACACTCCGCCTCCGTTGTTCGACATGATCGGCTGTTCCGATCTCGTAGCGATGGGAAAGATTCAGTCACTGAACCGTCGGACGTACACTCTCCGAATCGAGAAAGTGTTGGTTGGAGATACCGAAAAGGACGTAATTGAGATAGTTCGATTTAGAGATTGGGTATGCTCGTGGCGTTGGGCTCAGTACGAAGTAGGTCAGCAGATTGTCGTATTCGCCGACAGAGATAAACGCGTCTCCGGCGAACTCGGACGCACCATCTATTCACTTCGTAGTGGCGGATGTGAGAGCGAGTTTCCTATCGAAGATGATCTAGTGTTTTGCTACTCGATCTACAGTCGCGATAGGTCGAAGTATCACACCATTGGAAAGCACAAAGATGTCTTCCGATGTAAACTCGATAATTTGGTCAGTGCAATCGAAAGCTATCAGGCTCTGTACAAGTTTAGGACTGGCGAAGCCGAGTATCGGATTGTCGACGGAAGGCTCTACTTTCTCAAAGTGACGGAAATTGAGCGACGGGACGTTAGAGAGAAATCGTCATTTAGACCGCGGCGAGGACCCTCTACTATTCACGAGGGTTTGATCGCCTATTCAAGCCGTTCGTCGTTACATCGATTTCTTGTAAATTCGACCGAGTCGATGGCGGTAAAGCTTGGGACTGACGATTTGGGATGGCAAGGTGAACGGGGCGACGACGGTTTTGATGTAAAGGTCAGGCACTTTGCACCCGTCGACGAATAAGCCGACTGCCGAACCACGCGAAGAAAAACTGATCTCGTTATTTCGCGAACTGAGGAATGGCTTACAATAACTGTGCGAAGAATTTCCGAAATCAGTTTTTGCATGTAGAGTCAATTCCATGGGAATGCATGGTTACCTTCAACAAGTGCCAGCGGCGCGTCTCGAAGAATTAATCGCAGATCCCGATTTGGTTCACGACGAACTCTACGCCGACGATCGTTCGTCCAATCCCCGCTGCACTACCGAGAAAACGTGGAATGCGATTCAATTTGTTCTGCAAGTTCTTTCCGATTTGGAACACTTTCCCGCAGACAGCCCCATTTTAGACAGCGGAATCACACTCGGTGATGATCTTAGCTATGGTCCGGCTGACTACCGAACGCCAGACGAAGTTGCGGTCATCTCCAGTGCTCTTAATAAAGTGACAGAAGAAATGCTCCGCGATGCGTATCGCCCCGAGTTGATGACCGAGCACAATGTCTATCCTGAAACATGGGACCGAGAAGACCAACGCGAGTGGAACTTCGGGTGGATCCAGGGCTATTTTCAAGAAATGACGGACTACTATGCGGATGCGACAAGCAAAGGCAATGCAATCTTCGAGTATCTGGGCTGACATCGTGTGCTGATTCCGACAAGCAGCGACGAACCTTCTGGCATCCCGATCGCTCTATTGATAAGCACGTCGTGTCTGCTACGATTCGCGTATCAAAAATCGCAGCAGTCGAAATAGAGTTGATATATGTCGAAAGAATCCAGTTCTACTTTCCTCGTCACAGGCGCGTCATTTGGAATCGGTCGAGCCGTCACAAAAGCACTCTCCGCTCGCGGATTCAAAGTCGTAGCGGTTGCTCGATCTGAAGAACAGCTCGAATCGCTCGCAACCGAATGTGCTGGACAAGTGCAAGTTGTCGTAGCGGACTTGGCAACGACGGTTGGAGTTGAGCGCGTGGTAGCGAGCGTTGCCACAGCAGCGGACATTGCTGGGATAGTACATTCCGCCGGATCGGTGATTTCGCTGCAGCCTTATGGCGAGCTGGACTCCGACGAATTGGTCGAGCATCTTCGGATCCACGTTGCCGCACCGATTGCACTCTACCAGTCGCTGGCCAAAACGCACTCCATAAAGCGAATGCTTTTTATCGATAGTTATTCGGCGACGACCAATCGAGTCGGTTGGTCGGCATATTCGATCGTCAAAGCCGCAGCCCAAATGGCGGCGAGAAGCGCCGCAGACGAACTCCCCGAAACCGATACGATTAGAGTTTTTCCCGGCGCCGTTAATACGCGAATCGTCGATGCCGTTTTGGAATCGGATACGGAGACGGCAAAGGTCTTCGCGGCGATTCGCGATCGAGGCGAACTGGCAGAGCCCGCCGACACCGCTGCTTATATTGTCGCGCTTATCGCAGATGCGACGGACGAAATGATTCGGTCGCAACCGACATGGGATTACAACAATCCAGATGATCGACAGTTGTTAACCGAACGCCAACAATGAGTGAAATCGCTTGGCCTGTGCGACAACTATCGATCCGTTTTTTAACCGAACTAAAATCGCTCGTCGAGTGTCCTACACAACATGAACATTGAAACGGAACGCTATTCAATTCAAGAGCCAACTTGGCCGGCAGAGGGCCGTGTCATTCTTGCTCAGTTCGACGACGAATCAGTCGTCGTCTATCAGGCTTACCGACCAGCGATCGGCAAATTCGCCGCACAGCATGGCTACTTCGGCGGTGCCTTCAAGCTTACTCGCATGTCGTGGATCACCAAACTTTTTGTGGATGATGTATCGAAGTGGTTGGGGAGCTAAGGAGGGTCAGGAAATTGTGCTGGCCGTCCGTATTCAGCGTTTCGCATTTGACGAAATTCTGCGGTGGGCTGTGTATTCGACTTACAAGTCGAGCGTCTACCAATCAAAAGAGCAATGGAAAGCGGAGGTCGCTCGGTCCGACGTCCGTTTGCAGTGGGACCCCGACCTTCTCCCATTGGTGGCAAGTTGGAGCGACGAGCGATCCAGCTTGGATTACGTGCGGAGTCATTCGAGAAATACTCCCGCGAGTGGATCATCGAGATTACCGATGTCTCCGACTTTGTTCGGCAACAAAGAGAGAACTCGCAGCCTTCCCGATACGACCAGCTAGTGCTCCCGCGCGAACGCGTTTATCCGGTGAGCGATGAGATGATTGTGCAGAACTTGCGACTGCAGCATGTAGGGTGAAGTTGCCGTGGTTTTGTTTAGTTGCTTTATTTGTTTCGGTCTTTCCAATCGAATCGAGGCAAATGCAGCGCCTGATTCAAATTTGATGATGACCTCAGCTGCATTCGTTCGACTCTCACGAGGGCAAAAAAATGGGAATGCTAATCCTATATCTTATTATCGGCGTTGCATTCACTGCGTTTGCCGCATTGGTGTTTTCGTTGCTCACGTTGTTGCTAGGAAAGTTCTTCGACTCTTTCGAAGTATCAGGGCCCGACGGTTGGCAATTTCGCGAATTCTATTTGCGGTATTTGATCATTGCTGCGGTCTATACATTTGTGACCATACCGTTGGGAGATGGTTTGATCGGGATTGCAGCGTTGGCCGTCGCCTACAAGTATGTGTTTGACGCTGGCTGGACCCAGGCACTAGTAATAGGCATCATCGGTGGGATTATCGCCTTGGTGCTTTTCACGATTCTTGCAGTTGCTGTTTTGGCACCAATCGAAGTCATGATGGGTGTATAGGCGTGTATAGAGTTCCGTCGCTTAAAGAAAGCTGTACGGCGCACGGATGCCATTAACTAGGCCAATAATGAATCTCTCCGCTGGCGGCGCAATCGTCGTCGCGCAACGGCTGCGAAGATTAGATTACTCGCGATCGAACGAATTGATGGCGTCGTCGACGGTATCGTAGATGTCGAAGACAGTGCTGTTCAGATTCAAGAATCGACAAACGTGTTCGGCATCGGCATTGATGCCACACATTTTCATTTCCGTAGTGCTGGCCAGGCGCTCTTTGACTTCGAGTAAGCCGCTAATCATGGGAGTTGACGACCAGTCGGCGTAATCAAAATTGAGCAGTAGTTTTTCGGGCGCGTCTTCGGCAATTAGCTGGATCAGGTTGTCGATAAACTCCGTGCCAAGCTCTTTGGCAGCGGAACTGGGAAACAAATCGACAACAGTTACATCACCTTGTTGGTTAACGTCGAGTGGCATCTCAGTGGTGGGCATAACAAAGCCTTCTTTGCTCGAATTTCAATTCTGGTTCATTGTCACCGTGCAGCTCTCAAACCTCCGCACAAGGAGGGAGTAGTCGGGAACTATTGCAAACGTAGCTTATTTGCAACATTGGGCGTTTACTTCGGCGAACTAGCAGACGGCGGCGTTAAGGTGAACGCGCTACAAGCAGACCAGTCGTTATAAGCTGTGCGCTCAATTCGCCGCTGCATCAGAAGGGACTCTAACGAACGCTGATTCTGAGCTACTCGCATTGCTCGGGGTTGCTGAGCAGGATTTCGAATCAGTGTTTCGAATCAGTGTTTCGAATCGAAACCAGCTTGGCGTCGTTTGTAGACGAAGGGCACGATTGGCACGAAGTCCCGCAGCCCATGGAGGCACCCGAGGCACCGGAAATCAACTTTATCACGCGAGAGATCAGTACGTACACTGACCAGGATACGATGACGACGACGACAATGTTCTGCCAATTGATCATGTTAGATGAAAAGGCCCGGTCAAATGAAAAGGACGGTGACTTGGTAGGTGATGAAGGCTCCAACATAAGCCAACACGGTCATGTAGACAAAGGTGAAAATCGGCCACCGCCAAGTATTCGTTTCTCGCCGCATCACCATTAATGTTGCTCCGCATTGAGCGCACAGGGCGAAAAAGACCATGAGCGAGAGCGCTACGGCCACATTAAAGACAGGTTTTCCGTCGGGCCAAGTCACTGATTTCAACGAGTTCTGCAGATCTTTGCTTTCCTCATCGACATCGCCTCCGAGGCTGTAAACTGTTCCCAATGTGGAGATGATAACTTCGCGAGCGGGGAATGATGCGATGGCACCGATGCCGATCCGCCAATCCCAACCAAGCGGTTTGACGACGGGCTCGATGGCTCGTCCCATTTGACCGAGTAAACTGCCAGCCAGCAGTTCGGAGTTGAGTTCGTTTTCTCGTTCCGTTAGCTCGGCGTATTTGGCCGAGTCGTCGTCCAGCGATTCTTTTTCGCGTTGGATATTTATTAACTCGGTGTGGTCACCCGGAAAATAACCCGCTGCCCACACGACGATCGTCGTCGCAAAGATCAGCGTGCCTGCGCGAACCACGAATGCTCGAGCTCGATCGTAAACTCGTCCGAATACGATCCGCAGTGACGGAATTTTGTAAGAGGGTAACTCCATCACAAATGGCGGTGTCTCGCCTTTGAAGTACGTTTTTTTCAAGATCCAGGCTACGGGGATGGCGACGAGAGCTCCCAACGACATCATCGCGAAGAGAGTCAAACCCTGTAGAGTCACGATGCCGCCCAGGTAAGCTGTCGGCGGCACGAAGGCACCGATCAACACGACGTACACGGGCAACCGCGCAGAACAACTCATCAACGGGGCAACGAGGATCGTGACGAGTCGGTCTTTGGGATTCTCGATGACTCGAGTTGCCATGATTCCGGGGATCGCACATGCGAACGACGACATCAACGGTACAAAGCTCTTTCCGCTCAAGCCAACTCGAGTCATTAATTTGTCCATCAAGAACGCGGCACGCGCCATGTAACCGCTGTCTTCGAGAATTGCGATAAACAGGAACAGTAAGACGATCTGTGGAAGAAATACGATGACACCACCAACACCGGCAACCACGCCATCGATTAGCAAACTGCGAAGTGCTCCCGGCCCTACCATGCTGGCGACCAGATCGGCCACCCAATCTTGTCCGGCTCCAATCCCATCCATCAATGGACCAGCCCACGTGTAAATCGATTGGAAAACGGTCAGCATCAAGAGGCAGAAGAAAAGGATGCCCCAGAATCGATGTGTCAATATTTGGTCTAAGCGATCACTCGCCGTCACTCGTTGGGTTTGGGGCGCGGTGACAACATCGCGGAGCTGCTCGCGAATCCAGCCGTAGCGAACTTTCGCTTCCAACATCGGGACTCGGTGCCCATCATCGGCTAGCCGTTGTCGGGCAGCAGTAAGAAATGACTCGAGCTTGTCGCCGTATTGCTGGACCATATCCGCTTCGATCGCACCACCGCGATCCAACAGCAGCCGGCTCATCAGAAAGTCGCTTTGAGTCTTCTTGCTGGGGTCGAGATCGCGAATCAATTGGCTTAACGAATCGCGTTCGCGGTTGAAGGGTTCTGGGAAGGGCGAGTCGGTCAACGCGGGTTTCGCATCGATAGCGAGAAGAATTTTGGACTTGAGTTGATCGAGTCCTTCTTTCTTATGTGCCATCGTTTTGACGATCGGAATCTGCAGCCGTTTCGACAGCAGATCGGTATCGACTTTCATTCCACGGCCTTCCGCGACGTCCCACATGTTGAGTACGAGGATCGTTGGCAGGCCAATGTCGAGCACTTGGGTCGCGAGATAAAGATTGCGCTCCAAGTTACTCGAATCGACGATGCAAACGACAACGTCCACTTCGCCAACGTCCGCCTCTTTGCCAAGGAGCACATCGACTGATACTTTTTCGTCTTCACCGCGAGGGGAGAGACTGTAAGTACCCGGAAGGTCGATCAGTAGCAGGTCCGAATTATCCCAGCCGACTCGAGCCGTCTTTTTCTCGACCGTCACTCCGGGGAAATTGCCGATGCGCGTGTGCACGCCTGCCAGCCCGCTGAAGATTGTGCTCTTGCCCGTGTTCGGGTTTCCGATGAACGCGACCTTGGTCACCGCATCACTTTGAAGTCCGTCTGACATTAGTCGCCTCTCGGATTCACTTGCACTCGCGCCGCTTCCGATTTGCGGAGCGATAGACGGTAACCGCGAATGCAAAACTCTAGCGGATCGCCGAGCGGCGCGGCTCCAATCATCTCGATCGGCTCGCCCTCCAGCAATCCCATTTCGCACAAACGCATGGTCAAAGAATCGTCGCCGAGGATTTCACTAATGACGGCCGTTTCGCCTTTTTGCAATTCGTCGAGACGCATCGAAATACACTTAGCTAGATGGAATGATTTGTACGTCGTGGGGGCCCAGTTTTGAATGAGCGGGAGTGAATGGAGCAGTGGGATTGAAGTAGCAGCGGGATTGAAGTAGCAGCGGGATTGAAGCAGCAGCAGTAGCTGTGAAAGGTCAGACTAAGCGACGTCTTCCTCTCCGACAGGTTCGACGAAAACAGATGCTGCGTTCTCGCTACGAAATGTGAGACGTTGATGGTTGATCGCAATAATACACGGGCTTCCACTGCGCACCATACGCAAGCAAACGCCTGGCTCCAAACCGATTTCTCGCAGGTGTACAACCAGATCTGGATCGCCATCTAGTTCGATGACCCGCGCTGTTTCGCCATTGGATAACATGTCGAGTGGAAACATAATTTCGACGTGGGAAAAAGTGTTGTTGAAACCGAGTATCAATACGCTCAGTGTAGGTCGACTGGTGTTGATCGTCAACCCACGGAGTGTCGCCACATCTATTAAGACTCGCG
>Ga0115002_10003997_pt1 | contig 18124 bp, 7 predicted proteins | sample ArcticOcean_MG_C_8_FD_89576 | JGI IMG/M metagenome (GOLD analysis project Ga0115002, IMG submission 89576) | Marine microbial communities from western Arctic Ocean - ArcticOcean_MG_CB11_86 | ecosystem: Environmental > Aquatic > Marine > Oceanic | place: Arctic Ocean: Canada Basin | collected... | reverse complement strand
TTAGGTGCGTCTAGCGAAGTACAGCCAGAGAGAATAACGAGTAGCACCAAAACAAGAAAAAAATATCTCGTTGGAGAAAATATATTCATCTGGTTTTTTTCATGAAATATCTATAGACGGCATCAAACGCTTTTGGTTTCGGTGTCGGAGATGTTCTGTTTCCATTTTGGGCCACAATCAGAGTAGCATCAGCGTTATCTTCTAACATGGCCTCCGTATTTGCTCCAATCGGGGTCTTGTTATATTCCCTGTTTAGAGGTTTCTACAACTGCGTATTGTTGTCTTTAGGATGTACAGTTTTAGCCATATTTTTTTCATAACGACCAAGTTGCACCTTCAAGGCTAAAGAGATAGATGTCTAGGAATACATACGATAAGTAAAATCGTTAACTATTTTTGAGCATGTATCGTTGTACTAATAGAATGGGTTGAGCAGTGAGCCTTAAGGGCCAAACCTGATTACAAACCATATCGTCTTTATTTAAATAACCGGAGTGGTCACGATCTTCAAGGTATGCGAACACTAATCGTAATACTCTTAATACCTGTTTTCGCTGTGATTTTTCTTATAGCAATCACGCTCAATCAAGTCGCGAGTACGGTGTCAGATGAAGATCTGATCGTCAGGATTCTCGATGATGTTGAGATTTACGATTATTTTTATGACGAGTTGATGGTGCTGTTGTCAGCTGATCTCTTAAATCGAGAATATGAGGTTGATTTTTATGGAGATGATAATGAGTCAAATCTCGTTCTAAAACTAGATCATCCTGATGGGGATCCACTCAGTTTCAAAGTGTTTGTCGACGATGTTATTCCAAGAGAATATCTCCGCCGAGAGATACGTGAAAATCTTGGAGTAATGCTTGCTTATTTAAATGAAACCGAAGACACATTCATAATTGATCTGGGTGTCCAAAATCGCATCAGAGAAATACCACCTGCTACTGATCGATTGATGAAAAGCACATTAATATCAGACGAATTAGTTAGTGATTTAGTTTTCCCAGTCATGGTTACGTTGAATACAGAGATTCTTCAACCTACATTAGGGTTGGGGTTTGATGCTTATGAATTAGAGCAAATAGCGTTTGTACTTTTTGATCCTGACTGGATAGATCATCATGCATTGTCAGGAACCAACATGTTGGCGCCATATTTGGCACATGATGCAGATGAATTCCAATTTATTTTGAGAGTTGAAGATCGAGTTGTAATTGCTGGCGAGATCATGAAATCTAAGTTGAGCAATGACGATATTCTCTACCGATTGGTGTTTACACGAATGGTGCGACCTCTGTTAGGTCAGGCATTAGGTATGGCTGAAGATATTGGGTTTGGCATGACTCTTTCCAACCAAGAAGTTGTCGATGTAATGGAGGCAATAGCGCCTCGCACTTGGGTTAATCTGCAAGGCGATGGATTAATCGATGAACTAACGGCATACCTAGTAAATGCAGACAATGAAATCGATTACCACATTTCAATGAAAGAACGTAAAGAGGCTGCTGCTTTTGCACTAACTGAACTGGTTATGAGTCAGTTACGGGAAACTCTCACTGAATTATCAACTTGTCAATCTTTGCTTCAAATAAAAGCTGCTTCAGAAGATGTTGGATCACGCAAAATTCCTTCTTGTATACCGGGCGGAATTTCATCTATCGATCCGATAATCAATTCGCTTGACCCCATAATGAAGATGGAAGTCGAAAACTTCATAAGCCAACAAATTCCTGATGACTTGCATTACTCACACGCATTTTTTCAGCAGGCGATTGGAGAGAACATGTCAGAAGTCGAGAATGTGCGAAAGAGCATTTCCGATGGGATAGAATTTTCTGATGATGACCTACTTAACGCGCTAGCGTGGGGTGGATTCTACCGTCAGTCACAGATTGAAGATGCAGACTTACAGACGATGTCTGCAGAAGATCTGGTTGCTTTGATTACTGACGGTATCATGTGGACGGATTTAGATTTCATCGACGGACTCGATGAATCTTCTAAACTGCAAGTTGAAACCGTCCGACAAAATCTTGGTACAGCTATATCGTTTCGGTGGCTGATCTGGGTTGCCATCTTATTGCCAGTGTTTCTTTTAGTTTATTTCACAGCGGATAATTGGCCATCTAGATTGAAATTAGGGGGTGCGATTATCTCAATAATGGCGGTATTGTCATACGCTGGAATTACATTTCTCTGGGACAACTATTCAGATCAAATTCATGATCAATATCTGCCACAGACATATGAACTTGGTGTGCGTATGGAAGCAGACTTGCCAAGTCTGGCAGAGGAGTTGAAAGACAATGGACCAGTAACCAAATTATTCGAGATACTCGAAGTTTGGCAGGAACAGTTAAAGAATCAAACGATTCCATGGATATTCCTTGGTGTATTCGCATTTGCTATCGGAACCAGCTGGGTAAGCAGATCAAGCTCAAGAAGAGAACGGTCGACATTACCTGAGAAGATACCTGTGACCTCCTGACGATCGATATAGCATTCATATTTTACGATTCCAATTCAATATGGAATCTAACATGTCTCTCCCCGATTGGTAGTTGTCGGAGTATCAGCCACTAGAGAATATGAGAGACGACTATGTGACCCGCAACGCTATAACTGTATTCATCATTAACAGTCAAGCGTCTACTGAAATATCCACTACTTAAGTGTTTTTAGATATTCCACGAGGGCGTCAATTGAGTCGTTACCAAGGTGTGACCATTCTGGCATTATCATTGGAAATCCATCCACCACAAATGCTCTCGGTTCCCTTAGGGATTGCTCGAGATATTCGCCAGCGCTAAGACCAGCCACTCGTGATGCTGCTCGGTCGGCGACTCCTGCAAGTCCAGGGCCTACGACTGTCTTGTCGCCAGTCGAGTGACAGCCGGTGCAGTTGTTAGCGAATAAAACAATGCCATCGCATGTTCCATCGCTAACACAGTTGGTATTAAAAGTAGTCGCTGTTCCCAGCATTGTCGGTGGTACAGCTGGGTCTGGCGCCAATGCGTTATCAGGCAGTGAATCTGGTGGAATTGTCGGCGGATCATCTACTAAAACACTGAAAGAAGTGTTCACAACATCACCTGTATCGGATCTAATTCTCATCTCGGCGTCGAAAATACCTGCAGATGTATATGTATGACCTGCAACAATTTCGCCCGTATCAACCATTATTGGTACGCCTATCCAATCAGAACCATCTCCCCATTTAACAGATGCACTTACTCCCCCTAGTGAGTTAAGTTCTTCGACGTTTGAAACACGAAAATTTTCAATCCGAAAATATTCATTACTATTTACAACTGGAACAAACCCATCACTAAATATGATTTTTACGAGTTCTGAAGGAGTTGGTAGTACAGGACTTTCTACTTCCCCATACCCGCCGATGAAGAAGTCCGGTGCAAGTCCAGGAGCTATAGAGTCATCATTATTTGCACCACTATCAATCAGCAGGCTGGCAACATCGAGAGAGTTGGAAGTCGCTGCCGCATAAAAGGCTGTCTCGCCAGCGCCATTCTTCACTTCGATGTCGGCACCACTATTGATCAGCAGCGTGGCAAAGTCGAGAGAGTTTCTATCGGCTGCGATGTGCAGGGCGGTCCAGCCTTCATCGTCCTTTGCTTCGATGTCGGCACCACGATCGATCAGCAGGCTGGCAACGTCGATAGAGTTGCTATCGGCTGCGATGTGCAGGGCTGTCATATTAAATGTGCCCTTCGCGTTGATGTCGACACCGCTATCGATCAGCAGGGTGGCAACGTCGATAGAGTTGCTCTCGGCTGCTCTGTGTAGGGATGGCGTGTCTTGAAGATAATCGGCAACACTTGGGTTATCTACTGCCGTACGTTTCGCATCAACAGCTGCAGAAACCGTCGATCGGATAGCCAGCTCAGCAGAAACCGTAGATTCAATAGCTAGCATTGCCGCAACGGTAGACTCGATAGCCTGTTCCGCTGTAACTGGTGAGGTAACCCCATCCGATGCTGATAGATCACCAGCTACTCCAACAATATCTTGATTTATGTCGTTTTTACCGGTGACTACCGGCTCAACCGTGCATCCAATAAATAAAACTATATAAACACCAATGATTGAAGCAATCAAAGGATTTCGAAGTATCAACAATGTATTTTAAACCCTAAAATAACGACTAAGGCACTATTTTAAAACGTTTCAGATAACTCTAAATTTGCCTTAATAGATCTAAGCGTATTTCTTATGCTTAAGTATAAATGTTGTCCAAATAAAAAAATGGTAAGACAGCCTATTTCACATTACACAGTGACCAGTATTGATATAGTCCTACCGTGGTGGATAGAGGGCTTTCTTTATCGCTAAGTGCGACTGTGTTTAAATTGGCTTTATTCGTAATTCGTTTAACGTGATCTGATTGCCTTCAATTCAACAAATATCTCACAAGACAATTGTCCACCTACGTCGTCGGCACTTTCAAGCTGAACTAGTTCATGTTTTGCCGCCATTTCTACTGCTTGCAGGTTTTTTGATTTTGGGACTTGCCATCAGCAGTTTGTCTCAGGTGTCACCTGAGGGTACCGAAAGCCTATTTACAGAGAATCTGCGATCAGCACCATCACCCGATCTCATTGTAAGTAACGGGGTTTTGTTAGCTTTCGCTGTAGCTTCAACATTCGCTGTGACGATTGTCACGTCCTATATTTTTAGATCGAATACAGTTGTTGCGCTAGCAATCGTTGGGGTAGGAACGGCGATATGTGCTGCTCTATTGTTGCCTGGGCAGCCGATTTTTAAATTACTACCATCCGGAGGTGGTGACGCTGCGCCCATAGGAGTCCCAAACGGAATAACTCCTTTGATCCTCGGCGTAGCTTTTGCATGGTGCTTATCACTGTTACTTTTGGCACTTATTCGAGATAGAAATCCTTGGGCCACAGGACTTTATATCGCTCTTTGGATTGGGGCTCTGTCACTGTTTTTGCCAGCATTTTCAGACTTGTTTGGCCAATCAGAAACAGCCGCAGCAAAGACTAACCAACGAATAGCGAAATTCATAGGTACAGCTGGTGATCTAGGAGAAACAACGATCATCACTGATGATGGAACTGCCGTAACAATACTTGAAAATGCAGGGAACGTGGAATCAAGCAGTGATTTGATGACTATGAACCCTGGTCTTTCAACATCCCAAGCAAGCAATCCAGGTCGTCTCCCTGTCTTCAGTGTTTCTAATGCCGGTAGAACTGGATATCTACGTACAGCTACTGGGGATTTCTATGTAGACGGTAAATGGCAACAGAATGCTGACTTGATTGTCAGTTTGGCAGAAAATGAGACCATTAAAACTGGCTTAGAGTCCACTATTTCACAAGGAATAATGGATGACCCTGTACTAACGTTTGGTCCGTCGCCAAACTCCATTGTTCGGAGTCTGACAGAGCGAATAACGGTACATGCCCAGACTGGCAGGAATGATAAAAACAGAAATTCGGATTTAATCCTTGGCGACTACATGATTGCCGCCGGGTCTGTTCCGGTACCTCAACTTATTGAGTCAAGCGATATTGCGGGCAGCTATGCCAAACGATCCCACGTTTTTACTGCACCCGCTAAGTTTGATGAGATTGACTTTATTTCTTCAGTAAAGATTTACGACGAAGAATTACTTAATCAGGCTCGCTCCATGTCTGCGCCCTTGTATTTGCAAGTGCCCCAAGATCTGCAGAATAAATTCGCATCGATCGCTGAGGAGCAAGTGTCATCTGCTTCAAGTGATTTTGAGAAAGCAATTGCTTTAGAAAGTTACCTGACGAGCGAATTTAGATATGACTATAAACAAACAAAATCTTCGTCTGCTAATGAGTCAGAGGATCCCGTTGAGGAATTTCTAATTGGTTCACGAATTGGGACTGCCGGAAATTTTTCCTCGGCATATGTTCTCTTAGCTAGAAGCATAGGGCTTCCGGCTCGAGTAGTTTCGGGATGGGCGATAGCACCGCAAAATAAACAACAGATTGTTTATACGAATCAGGCTCATCAGTGGGCTGAAATTGCTTTCGAAGGATTTGGTTGGGTGAGATTTGACCCGACACCAGTAGAGGGTCCTCCTGCTAGAACCAGTTCGGGTAAGACGAGTCGGACATGGCTAAGACCTACCGGGCAAATCCAGATTGAACCCGAAACTTTACTTGCGAAAAACGGCTACCCAATAGATTTTGGATCTACTCAAGAACTGATCGATGCCGCTGGAATCGATCCTTTATCTCCACTCGGAGGCTATCTTTTTGGCAATGACCAATTCAACTTAGACGGCAATGATTTCTCAACAACTGGTTTTCCGCAAACTCTTGAGAATCTTGCCGAATCTATTGACCCTGAGGTCTTCGAACAATTGACCGATGAAGACAAAGACCATCTCTTAGAATCTTATGAGACTCTTGCTCAATCTATGGACCCAGCGGTGTTTCAGAATTTAACTGACCAACAGCAAGGATTGTTGCTACTTGGAGCGGCTGCTGGAGCGGTTGCTTATAGTGCAATGACTGGACAAGCTGTTATTGACCCTGAAACTGGCGGCGCAATAAGTCTTGACCAAGCGAACAATATTTTAGGTGCCCCCTCTACAACTTCACAAAGAGCGAGTGAGCCAGTCAGATTCCCAGTGTTTTCGATTTCTAGTCAAGGTGATATTGGATATCTGCGAACATCTATAGGAGAGACCTACTCGGGCGGATCATGGATACCTGCCGGCCCAAATATATTAGTTAATGTCCAACCAGATCAGTTGATCGAATCTACAGATGCTGTATCAAGTCCATTAATTCAATCATATGATCTTAGATTTTCTGCTGGTCTGATCGATGCAATACCATCTGCACCGGCGAATACAGACTTGCGCTCGATATCTATTCAACCAGCTAATCCTGCGGTTTCTCTTGATTCTAGAATGCCAACACCTGCTCGATTAATCGAAAGTTCGATTGCTGGTGAACTTAATCTGCCTAGTATGGCATTTAATTCGGTCACTGCATCAGATTTGACAGTGTTTACATCGCTCGCCGTTAGGTTTGACAATCGTGATGTTTACAACGCAGAATCGCCAATAATTGGTGAGTACATACAACTTCCTGAGGATTTGGATCCTAGGATTCCTGCTTTGGCAAATCAGGTTGTGTCAGGTGCTGTCTCAGACTACGAAAAAGCTGTTCGTATTTCTGAATATCTTAGTACCAGTTTTGAATACGGATTTGCAGACCAATCTACAGTCGATTTGGCGGTGAAATCAGATCCTGTAGTAACTTTTTTATTTGAGGATTGGGTTGGAACTTGTGGGAATTTCTCCAGCGCATTTGTGTTGATGGCGAGATCTGTTGGCTTGGCTTCACGAGTTGTTGCAGGTTGGTCGATCGAACCACAGGCAGGTAATCAGGTTGTTTATTCAGATCAGGCTCATCAGTGGGCAGAGGTAGCATTTAATGGACTCGGATGGGTTGAATTTGACCCAACGCCATCAGGTGCAAATATACGAAATCAGTCTGGAACATCAAGCCAGAGCAATCTGGCAGAGTATGAAAAATTACCTGAACAGCCGACTCCTACTCGTCTCCCTCAAACGGCTACAGCAGTACCTATTGTTCTACCTACAGCTACTCCTTTACCAACTCCTACACCGCGACCCACGCCCACGCCTACGCCTACGCCTACGCCTACGCCTACGCCTACGCCTACATTAGTGCCGACAGCTACTCCTCAGCCGGTAGAAATTAAATTACGTGACGGACTTATACCGCTTGCAACCAGTTTTGAGTACTTCGATCTTGAGAAGTTTCGTGTTGAAAACATGGACGAGCTTAACCCAATAGGTATAGTCAGTGCCGCATTGTGGTGGGGTGATAGTTCCAGCTGGTCAAATGTGCCCGTATTGGTTGATACGGGTGAGATAGTGGCTGGTCACATGTATCGATCTGGAGGAACATTTTATGTTGAAATTAGAATCAGTGTTGAAAATGGACCAACTCTGATCTATCCGTTTAGTATTTTCGCTAATGGTCAAGTGGTTATACCGCCTAGACCTTCACCAACGCCTAGACCTTCACCAACGCCTAGACCTTCACCAACGCCTAGACCTTCGCCAACGCCTACCTTAACGCCGACTGTGACACCGACAGTAATGGCGGAGGCTAAGGCGCAAGTGGTGACCGAAACATTAATTACGCAAAACCCAACGACCGTAAGACTTGGAGGCACGGGTCGTGTACTAGGAGTCGTGACTGCAGCAGATAACTCCAAAGTAAACGGACCATTTGTGACAATTTACCTCAATGATGTATCTCCTGACGATCCACTTGAGGTCAAGCTTGACGGTGCAACAACTGTCGGTTCAGGGCCTGTAATAGACGGTGTTTTCGATATTCAGATTGAATTTCCACTGACACTGGGTACTGGTGGATTCCAAGTCATCGCCGTGACCAGTGAGAGTCCTTTGTACTTGGGGTCTGATAGTGACCCACCGATCGTTGTCGTCTCTGGAACCAACATCTCTCTTGTTACAGATCAGGAAGTATTAGTTGGGGATCAATTAATCGTGACTGGATCCGTAATGGACGACGCTGGAAAGCCAGTAACTAATGCGGTTATTAACCTGACTATTGGCGACGAAGAATATGCTTTGACGACTGACGTATCAGGTGCGTTTACTCAATCAACAGCGATTAATCAGGCTGGCAGTATTCGAATCGTTGCTTTTTATGCTGGTTCCGAATTATTACTCCCTAGTACCGTTGAATTGGATGTTACATCTAAAATTTCATCGTACATAGAGATATTGATGGAACCCTCAGGATTCGCTGGATCTGAAGTCTCGATATCAGTTCAACTCCTCGATCCGGATGGCAATCTTGTAGAGGATGGGATTTTAATTGGTGCTATCGGATCTGATGAAAGCAGGACATTTACAAATCAGGCTCAAATTACTCATACATTTCTAGAAGACGGTATGAAAAAGGTTAGTTTTGTTTTTCTAGGTAATGATTTATATGGTGAAAGTGATGAGGAATCTACGATAACTGTTCTAGGATCGACCTCGATATTGTTGGACGAACTACCAGATTTATTTACCGGGGATGAAGCTTTTGCTACAGGTCAGGTTTCAACGTCAGGATCGATTGACGTCAGCACTATTACGATAGATCTATTAGTTAACGGAAATATTTCGTCTTCTTTTGCCATCGAGCCTAACGGACTGTTTGCCCAGAGTTTTGGAGTACTAGAAATACCTGGTATGTATACGGTTCAGCTTAGTACAGTTGGGGGAGAGTTCATTGTCAGTGACTCAACGTCAGGTTCTTTTGAAGTTGTTCAGCCCACTGTAATTCAAATGACAGCACCTCCTAATGGATTTGCAGGAGAGACCGTTCAGTTAGAAGGCAGTATTACTGGCGTAAATGGCTTTGTAGTAGGTGTGGTTAATCTGCAACTATCAGGTGCTGACACAACGCTTTCGTCTATCACAACCGAACCTGATGGAAAGTTTTTATACGACGTAATTTTAGGAACTGACCCTTATCAAGAGGTAGTTGCTAGTTTTGCAGGGTTAGGCTCAATTGAGCCAACGTCCGCACAAATTTCAATAAATGTAGTACAACCTGAAATTGTAATCACTAACTCCCAAAACGTAGTAATAGGTGGAATTCACGAGATAAAAGGAAGGTTGACAGAGGATGGTTTACCTGCTGTAAACCGAGATATCGCGATTGAATGGTCTGGTGTCGACATACTTGGTACAATCTCGGGTCTCACATCAACAGATGAATCTGGAGAATTCACTTTTTCGTTTGATATAGAAGTAGATTCCGATCTCGGAAGGCGCACTTTTACTGTCACAGCACCCGATTTAGGCAAGCGCGCCATATTAACTTCCGAAGTAATGGTCGTATCCAATGTCACCATGTCCTTCTCTTCTGTCGCAGAGGTTATCCCTGGTGAAATCGTTGAATTGCAGATCGCTATTACTGATGAAGCCGGGCGACCAGTTATTGGGTTACCGCTACTTGTCGACGGCGTTGAAACATCTGAATCGAGCTCGGTAGATGGTTCCCTGACCCTGATTCTGACAGTTCCAGATTTTCTCGACAAAAAAATCTGGTCTCTAGTGATTACTTCTCCTGCAACTGAAATGTACTCCTATTCGAAGAGTACGGTTTCCACTGCCGTAAAACCGTTGGCCGTCAATATCTCATTTGCTTCACCTGAGCAAGTTAAGGCAGGTGAAGTTGTTGAAATTCAGTTAGATATCACAGATGAAGCGGGGAATCCCGTATCCGGATTACCACTACTTGTCGACGGCGTTGAAACAGCAGAATCTAGCTCTGTAGATGGGGTGTTGAATCTATCCTTGGTAGTCCCAGAACTTGTCAACGAACAAGTATGGACTGTGCTGATTAGTTCCCCTGCAACTAATCAATATTCTAGTGCAAGTGCAACTGTTGTTGCTCAAGTTAAACAAGGAATCTCAGCTTGGGTATATTTGGCAATTTTTGGTATAGGTGTCTTAGGAATAGTCGGCGGTGCTGGCACTGTGTGGTTTATGAACAACCGACGCTCGGCTTCTAGCAGACATATTGGTCATGAAAGTATTCTCACTAGTTCATCTGTACAAACGGCACCTGCGGTCGCCGAAACAGTTTCGTTAAACGATACAAAAATCGAACCAAATAACCTACCACTAGCTACAACTGAAGTTCAAAACGAAGATGATAGAACTGACTCCCGTGCGACTCAGCTTTTCATTTCGTTACATCAAAAATCTGAGGATCTTCCTGAGATTGTTGGGATTGGTGAGAGGGTTACGGTTCATGCGCTACTAACGGATGATGAAAATTCTCCTGTAGTAGGTCTAACTATTTCCATTGATATCGATGGAAACGGATCTCAGGAGATTGATAGCGACAAAGACGGCTCAGTATCAGCTGACATGAAACCTGTCGAAGTCGGGGAACATAGAGTTAGCGCAAAATTTCAAGGTAATGAACAATTCTCAGGCTCTGAATCCAATGTCACGATTTGGGTTTTGGAATACCGGGAAGCCATAACGGACATCTACAACCGCTTATTGGTTGAGGTTAAGTCAGCCGGAATTAAAATCCACGCGCAGGCTACACCTAGAGAACTAGAACGTAACCTCGTAACACGTGGAACTAGGATCGATGAGAAATTACTAGATGACCTTATTAGTGTCTTTGAGGAAGCCCATTACAGTCTCCATCCAATTGCTCGAACTGACTTCTTAAAGGCGAAGTACGCTTTTGAGGGATTGAAATTCAAAGCTCTAGATTCCGATTTGCAAGGCGATTCTAAAGAATTGGATGTTGAGCTGATTGTGCATGGGAATGATCAAACTCCGACCACTTCAGACCAAACAGACGTGATTGGCAATGAATAGTTCATTGCAATGACAATTTTTAGTCACATAGGTCGTAACTACGTCCTACTCGGAATATTTGCCCTAGTCGGGCTAGTTCTGAAGGTGCCGTACTTCGATGCTGCACCAGTTCGGCCTGAATATGTGCTTATAACACTGTCTGTTTTCCTGCTAGTGATGGATCTTGCTAAACGCAAACTCAAAGGACGGATTCACACCGTTTTATCTGGTATTCAAACTCTAGGGAAGTGGACTCTTACGGGTTTCTTTTTCAATTCTTTAACGGTTGTCTTCGGTCTATTAGCGCAAAGTTGGGCTCTCTCACAAAGTATTAATCCAATCCAATCCATTTTCCTACCAGCGTTCGAGCTATTAGGACTCCATGGTTCAAAAATATTTTTATTATTCCTGATTATCGGAGTATTTATCGTTATACGGGATACTCTCAGAGTTACCGGTTGGTCTCTTATTAAAGATGACCAGAAATACATTTCTGCCAGAAGTTATAAAACACAGATGCTTTGGGTACTAGTACTGGTGGGTGCATCGATAGCGTTTTGGGGACTGTTTACTGCGCTAGGTTCAGTCATCGAATTAACAACAATGTTGCGGCCTCTTGTAATTTCTATTTCGATCGGAGCTTTACTGCACATCGCATCTATTGTTATCAGAGTCTTCAGTCGTCATTCGTCGAAAGAGACAGGCTCAGATGTTTTATGGGGGTTTGCGTTTGTCATCGTGGCGTTGTTCGGTTTCAGTGGCGTTGAATTAGCTTATTCTGAAGGAACATTCACTGCTGTCAGTCAATATGTTTTGATGATGGTCAACATGATCAAATGGTTAGGTGTCTTTTTCATCTTTGACACGTTAATCGGCGCATTTTCACTCCAGATGTACAACACTCAACAGAGTTGGTTTGTGAGTGGCTTAAGTAATGAGCCTCTGCTATTACGAAAACTCTTTCGTAATAGCGGGAAGATGTTTTTCCTTGCTTATGTTTTGGTACAAGGTGGAGGACCGGTATCAATTATGATCGATATCAATTTTGGAACCCTTGCCTACGCTGCGTACGGATTGATTACTGCAATTCTAGTGGCCCGTGTAATTGAGTTGTTCTATGTTTCTAGGAATGGACTTTTATTGTCTGGTGGGATTATCTGGGGTGGCATTGGATTATTTACGGCTATGATGCTCGTGAATTTGCCTGCTGTGATTCAAGTTCTAGGAACAATTCCAAATATTGCAAATTTCTCTGACAGCGCTTTGCCATATGCTCTTTCCATTTCTGCAGCATCATGGTGGCTTGTATCAGGGATTGCAATAGTTGGGTTTGGAAAAACTGCACGAACATTAGATGTTGTTTCTGGTCGTCCCGGACTACCGACTATCATGGCGGCAATCGGATTTGTGTTGATTGGATGGTCTATGTGGGCAGTCGCAGACGCATTCAGCACTTTGGATCCTAGTTTTAGGATTGTGGGTGCAGTTGTACTCGGCATTACTTTTGGTGGTGCTCTTAGTTTATTAGCTACGTTTTTTATTGAAGGAACTCCATCGTTGATATCTCATCCAGTAAATTGGTTATCGAGTTCAAGATTCCGTGCTATGAATATAGGAGGTATCGTTGCGGCATATCTACTTGTCGGTCGTTCTGTGATGTTCGATGTTTTAGCTTATGCCCCTCTTGTTGAGTGGATAGCTGTTGCATTTATTTCTGTATACATCACTCGCAGAGCTTGGACACTTGGCAGAGAATTGGGTGGCCCGGGTAATTCAACGGTTCCACCAGCAGACTGGGTGAGTCACGATCAATCGATAGATTTTGTTGAAGATGATGTTTCATCTCGATTGATAAATCTCAATATAGATTTCATCGAACGAGGACAACGAACAGCTTTGATCACAAGGCTCACCACAGTGATGTTGGAATCAGGGAGATCATACGAAGACATAGTAAAAGCGGTATCGCAAATATTCCTTGACCGACCTTCGAAAATATCTAGAGGGACTCGTTTTATACAACGTTTTTCTTTGCGTAGAGATAATGATGAGATATCTGCATATAAGCAAATAAGAATGGAAGCCTTTAAAGTCATAGGTGCAGTTTTAGAATCAGAACCCGACAGATCTGTAGTGAATTTATTTCCTAGTGAAAATGACTTAAAAAAGTTGATAACAGAGGGAGAAAAAATCTTTGTAGATAGCTCTGATCAAACTCAACTTATTACAACCTACTGTGTGGCAATTTGGAACCAAGGCATTGACCGGCAATCGATCTCAAATACTTTAAATACCTTGGCACAATACGATGATCTCGCACCACCTTGGTATCAGATTGGGCCACTCGAACGTCGATGGAATAACGTAGCTCGGGAGATTCGAGCTCGCACTGTACAAGATTTGCGTCAAACCGTTCTACTTGGAGAAATATCGTGATGACCACGACAACAATCAATCCTAAAGTTCGTAAGGCTGGAGAAGACTGCAATCTAGTTCTAGACGCCGTTAGTGAGGTATTTGTCGGGCAACGGTTCGTACTTAGAAAGTTGTTGGCTGCGGCTATTGCTGGAGGCCATGTACTCTTTGAAGATTTTCCTGGGCTGGGGAAAACTCTGTTAGTCAAAACTTTTTCTGAAGTTATCGGATGTGAAAAAAACCGGGTTCAATTCACCCCAGATTTAATGCCTGGAGATATTCTCGGGACAAATATTTGGAAACCGGAAATTGGTGAATTTTCTTTGATAAAAGGTCCGATTTTTACACAGATATTGTTGGCTGACGAGATCAACCGTGCGCCGCCTAAAACACAATCAGCATTACTCCAAGCGATGGAAGAACGCGTAATAACCATTGAAGGTGCCACATACAAATTAGACCAGCCGTTCTTGGTTATGGCGACTCAGAACCCGATCGAACAAGAGGGGACATATCCACTACCTGAAGCCCAACTCGACCGCTTTATGTTCAAACTTTCCACAGGGTATCCGGACTCGATAGATACAGAAACTGAAATTTTATCCCGAAGAATCAAATTCAAAGTGACCGATACTTCAACATCTGCGAATAACGTATTTAACCATAAAAAATTTGTAGAACTTCAAGAATTGTGCCGGAATGAGATTCATATTGATGAATCTATTGTTAGGTATATAGCAGAGCTTGTCAGAGGAACCAGAGAGCATGAGCATGCAGCGGTAGGTGCTAGTCCTCGAGGTGGGATAGCACTTTTGGATTCAGGAAAAGCTATGGCGCTTATCCATGGACGAGATTTCGTTGTTCCAGATGACATAAAAGAGGTTGCTATTGATGCTTTGTCTCATAGGGTCATTCTTCATACAGAAGTAATCCTTGATGGCGTTAAGGAAGAGTCAGTCATTCAAAGCGTATTAGATAGAGTTAAGGTACCTGTCACTGCGGGTGATGGCAGCTACTATTCGGTTCCGGATTTCAGTGATACTGATGAGTTGGGCACAGAGACAATTTTCGACAACTCAGACCAAACTGGAAATACAGAAGCCTAAGCATGAGTATTCTCGAACGGCCCGCAACCACTCCTTTTTCTGGCCAGATAAACCAGGGCAGTGTGGTTTTGGCTGCTTCGACTATTTTACTCGTTGCGATTGGTGTCGCATTTGGTAGCTTCGAGTTCCTTTCAATGGCAGTAGTTCTGGCTTCAATGTATGTAATTGCAAATTTGCTTAGATCACCATCAGGCATTTCTGTTGAAAGGTTTATACAGAAGAAATCAGTTTGGGTCGGAGATGAAATTGAAGTTGTGCTCAAACTAACTGTGAAAAGAGGGCTAGGTCCCGTTTTCATCAGATGTCCGATTCCCGAAGTTATGGAGCTTGTGGATGGAAGCAATTTATTCGGAATTTGGAAGGGTCGAAGGTCTAAGACAGTTGAACTAAAGTTTAAGTTTCGTACCACAGTCAGAGGAGCCTTCACGCTAGAACCCGTTCGATGGGAGGCACATCATCCATTTAGATTCAGAACACCGTTTCATCAAACAGAAAGAGAATCTATCGATATTGTGGTCCGTGCTGGGATCAACGAGATATCAAGAGTAACTAATGTGCGGGGATTGGCGGTCAGTCCCAACCCAATGATGGATATTTCTGTAGTAGGAAACCTAACAACCGAATTCAAAGAGATCCGCAAGTTCACTCCAGGAGACTCAATAAAATCAATTAATTGGAAGGCCACGGCTCGTAGATCATCTGGCAAGGTCATGACGAGTCAGGATATTTTGGTCAATGACTATGAACGCGAGGGTAAAAAAGCTATCTGGCTTTTCCTCGACACTAGTTCAGCTATGAGCGTTGGTAATACGTTGGTTAACCCACTTGAACATGGGATTGAAGCTGCTGGAGCATTGAGTTTCTATTACTTAAAAAGGGGATATCAGGTTGGTGCTCACTTCAGTAACAAAAGGGCAAGGCTAATCCATCCAGATTCTGGGCAATCACAATTACGAAAGATAAGTCGTGTGCTCGCAGAATTGTCAAGCGAGGAAGAAGAATACGATTTTCGCCGATCCGTTCAATTCTGCCGTCGCCAAATTTTGAGATATGTCCCAGAGTGTTTCTTGATAACTAGGCTTGACATTGAAGAATCGACTCAAGCTAATCAAATACCTGCTGGACTTGACTCTCTGATCAGTGGTATTAAGGCCCTCACAGGTTACGGGTCACGGGGCCATCATTCCGTTAGGGTCAATATCGTCGCAATAGCAGGCTATGCCTATACTGCAAAGGCTGACGACGGCAATTCCGTTGCTCGTTTGATTCGTAAGATAGAAACAAATTTGATCTCCCATCAAATCCGTCGGTATGGAGTCAACGTGATTCCATGGGATCCGACTAAGTCTAGATTTTCGGATCTTTTGCTTGCTCATGCCATAAGTGGGCGTAGCTAAAAATGACACTACCTACAACAATAGCGTTGACTTTCCTCTTGAAAACCGCTGCAGTTAGCGCGGCAGTCATAGCATTTGGATTGTCTGGCACTGGGATATGGGTTGGAAACCAAATATCAGTTGAGCTGATACCCGCTGGATACATAGGTGGGGCATTAGCCCTTATCGTGATGACTTTTGTTCTAGCCTTTAAGTGGACTTCTGATTCTGCGACCAGAAATCTATCTCTAGCTGCTGCTGGAACGATCCTTCATTTTCCTGGGATTCTTCAAGAATCTTCAGTGCCTTGGTCTAATGTATTACCGTCTTTGACCACAGACTCATCTGTGACACAACCAATACTTATGATGACATTTTTAGTATTAATAGTGTCATGTATGTTGGGCTTGATTATCGACTCATCTCGAGAGGATGCTACAGACCTCAGAGGAAGAGGTATGAGTGAAAAATCACTACTTACAATCGTTAACCAAACGATAATTCTAAAGGTCGGTACTTTACTTGCAGGGCTAGTAGTTATGGCGGTTCTCAGCATAAGTTTCCGGTTGCCGACAATACAATTTAGCTATTTTCCTCCTGCGATTTTGGCAATTGTTGGTGTGTTAGCAATAGTCATAGCGATCGTGATTTATTTTCAATCTTCGCCTCTTGATAAAGTTCCAGACCACTCACCTTGATATAGCCGCAATAAAATTGAGGCATAGGTACTATTCTCAGTTTCATACGAACTTCAGTAGTACCTATGTGTGCCAGATTGTCTCAAGCAGTTTTTGTACGTTCGTTTGAACAACCTGCCCATAGAGTTAGGGCAGTCGGTCAGTCCAGATGAACAGACTATGTGCCATCTTTAGTGATGGTGAAGTCACCGAACTGGGAAGGCGATGTTCAAGTATCAAACAGCAGGTTTATTCAAAACCCGTGCCAGCCAACTATTTATCAGCGTCCAGTTGCTTTATAGCTTTCGAGCCGTTCTCTCAACGATCCATGCAATCCGTCAATGGTATGAACTCTGAGATAAATGAAGATACCCCTAAGTACATAGCTACTACTGCAGGGCGGAGGCTTTAAAGCCCCACTGGCCCCCAGCATTTTCAAACTGGTGCCAATTTGCCTTTGCATGAATCACGCTTGGCACTGCTGCTCCAAACGTATCGACCCAATCACATGTTTCGAAGATACTCCCACTAACGATTTCATCTTCTGTTATAACACCTCGTTCAATTAGTAATCGAACGGCTGCGGCGCCGGAAGCTGCTTGATCACTATTGATATCTTGTGATTCGTTTGCCGCTACATTAGCAGCAGCAAACATCAATTGGATTCCATTCGTTGTGCCGTTTATCTGATCTTGAATCATGGATGCGAAATAAGTAGCTGTACCCTCAGCAAGCCACCGACCTGCTTCTTGTTTTGCCTCATTGCTAGGATCGTCTATCGGTTCATAAAATCCACGTTCGCTCACGCCGAAAGTCTGGCAACCATCTATTAAGGATTGCTGGAGCGTGTGGTAAACCTCGTGTACATAGATCCTTTGGACAAGGTCAACGCTTTGGGACGGGTTGGCTCCCACTATAGCGATGCGTGACTCCCTACATGGATACATTGCAGTCGCTGCATCATAGCTGCCCTCGATCCAAACTCTCAGCCTCTGCTTGAGTTCTATATTTTCGTAGGCTCTATAGCTGTTTTCATCACATCCCGATGTATCTATCCATGTATCTACAGAGTCAGCGATTGCGCTAAGTTCCGAAGCAGGCCTTGCCTCGGTGTACTTATTAAAAGGTGATCCTAATTCT
>Ga0115002_10003996_pt1 | contig 18124 bp, 20 predicted proteins | sample ArcticOcean_MG_C_8_FD_89576 | JGI IMG/M metagenome (GOLD analysis project Ga0115002, IMG submission 89576) | Marine microbial communities from western Arctic Ocean - ArcticOcean_MG_CB11_86 | ecosystem: Environmental > Aquatic > Marine > Oceanic | place: Arctic Ocean: Canada Basin | collected... | reverse complement strand
GTTGTTCTGATTTAGTGCGGCTGCCGGCGAAAAATCGGCTGGGCGCCGCATGCGAATGGGCAACCTAGCCGAAAGGTGCGGTAATCGCGAGAAAAATCGCCATTTAAGTCAGTAAGGTTGACTTAGTACTGAGAAACGCCGCCTGCAAACCGGAATTATTCAAATGAAAAAGGGGCTAATTCTTATATATAGTCCCGTTATGAGACAGTTGCGTATGATTTTGATTTACTGAATCGTCGCCCGGACGACTGACAGCCATTATGTCAAATTCGTCTGATCATTGCGCCGCAAGCCAATAATCTCACGCAGATACTGCGCCGCGATAGTTTGCGATTGGGTTACGCCTATATTGGCGGCAATTCGGGATTTATCGTAGGCTGCTGTGGTTAGCTGCTGTGGTTAATTGCAAATTGTCTCGATTCGGCAATATGATACAGCCCATCAAATCGAACGCCGCCCGTATAAATATACATGGGCGCCAATTCACATGCGCAGGCTGTTAGCACATTGTTGTTGTTGCATATCGTTATCCTGGCGGTCGTTCAGGGCATTTCAGAGTTTTTGCCGGTCAGTTCTTCCGGGCATTTGGTGTTGTTACCAAAAATAGCCGGTTGGCAGGATCAGGGCCTCAATATCGATATTGCCGTGCATGTAGGCACCCTGGGTGCTGTGCTGGTTTATTTTTGGCGCGACATTCTGGCCATCTTTCTCGGCTTTTTCGCCGGTAAGCGGCGCGAGCGCCGTGCCGGGCGCATGCTGGGATTCTATATTCTCGCCTCTCTGCCGCCGGTGGTTGTTGCTGGTGGCGCGCTTGCCTATTTCGCGCCGGATTTTTTCCGCTCCCCCCTGATCGTCGCCTACACCATGATCATTTTCGGCGTGATCCTGTGGCTTGCGGATCGTATAGGCATGACGGTGCGCCGGGTCGAGCATATGAATTATTCCAGCGCCATCATCATTGGACTGGCACAGATTTTGGCACTTGTTCCTGGCACCAGCCGCTCGGGCATCACCATGACTGCGGCGCGGTTTTTGGGTTTTGAGCGCTCCGCGGCAGCGCGTTTCTCGATGTTGATGTCGATCCCGGTGATTGTCGCGGCAGGTGTTGTCGCCGGGCGTGATCTGATAGAGGCGGGGCAGCCCATTGTCACCGGCGATGCCGGCCTGGCGGCGGCGCTCTCATTTGTCACCGCGCTCATCACCATTGCCATTTTGATGCAGCTGTTGAAGCGCATAAGCTTCATGCCGTTCATCATCTATCGCCTGTTTTTAGGCGTGGTACTGCTCGTCGTTTATTACGGCTTCGGCTGGTCGCTTGAAGTCTGACTAACCGTGCCGGCTTCCTCAGGCTTGCGCGGCGGTACTTGAATTTGCGCGGGCGCGGCGAAAGCGGTGCATATAGGTCGGTAAAATCAGCTCTGCCGGGCTGGCCGAGATGCCGAGATCGCTTAGGGTAAGCGTACCTTCCCCGACTAAATTATCATCGCGCAGCATTTTCGCTTGATCGGCGGTGAACATCGGCTCGGGCATAAACTGCGCGAAGAAGCCGATCATATCAGCGACAAAATACGGTACCGGCACCAGCAGGCGCTTATATTGCGTTTCCTTGGCAACGAACTCCATCAATTGGCGGAAATTGTAAATATTGGGGCCGCCCAATTCATAAGTCTTGCCAGCGCTTTCATTGCCGGTTTGGCCGATGATACGCGCCATGGCCTCGGCCACATCTTCGACAAAGACCGGTTGCATGCGCGTCGTGCCGGCCTCGATCTCGGGCACCAGGTAGAGGCCCTCCAGGTGGAGCTTAGGTTTCTGACGGATCGCACAGAAGAGCGGCAAAACAGGTGAGATACGCGCCAGCGCGCCGAATTTATTGAAAAAATTATCTTCCATGCCGAACATCACGCCGGGCCGGAGAATGGATGCATTCGGGAAAGCCTCGCGCAGCGCAATCTCGCCGGCGGCCTTGCTGTGCGCATAGGCAGAACTCGCGTCTGCGGTGGCGCCGAGGGCGGAGACATGGATCATCCGCGTGACACCGGCCTTGGCGGCGGCGCGGCCGATGCGGCCTGGCGCATTGGCATGCACTTCAGCAAAGCGTTGGCGGCCGCGCTCACTCAGGATACCGGCCAAATTAATCACGTCCGTTGCGCCTTCGACGGCGCGGGCGACGGAGGCATCGTCGCGCACATTTGCCTGAATCAAAGAGATTTGGCCGACGCCGCCCATAGGGCACAAATATCCAGCTAATTCGGGCCGTCTCACCGCGACCCGTATCATCGCGCCTTCACGCGCCAATTTGCTGATGACATGGCGCCCCAGGAAGCCGGAACCGCCGAAAACCGTAACGATGCGTTTGCTCATGATGCTGTCGCTTTTTTTATGGAGCTTCTGTTGAACCGTTGTCGCGCCCCTATTTAAGGTACTTCTGGCAGGGCTGCCAGGGGAAATAATAGCACCGAATATGTTGACAGGCTTTAACCGCAGAGGCTACCCAGTCAGGTATGGCAAATCATCTGCATATAAATGACCTTCCGCCGGGGCTCACCTTCGGCGATATCGTCGCCATCGACAGCGAAGCGATGGGACTTCACCCGCACCGGGATCGTCTCTGCTTGGTGCAAATGTCGCGTGGCGATGGCGATTGCCACATGGTGCATTTCCCGCCGCCTGGCGATTATTCGGCGCCCAATTTGCGTGCCATTCTCGGCGACCCGTCGGTGCTCAAGCTGTTTCACTTTGCGCGCTTTGATTTGGCGGTGATCGAGCATTATCTTGGCGTCACCTGCCAGCCAGTCTATTGCACCAAGATTGCCTCCAAGCTCGTGCGCACCTTTACCGATCGTCATGGCCTGAAGGATTTATGCCGGGATTTGGTCGGCGTCGATATTTCCAAGCAGCAGCAATCTTCGGATTGGGGCGCGCACGAGCTGTCGCCAGAGCAACAGGCCTATGCCGCATCAGATGTTCTCCATCTGCACGGCATCAAGAAAATACTCGATGAGCGCTTGGCGCGCGAGGGCCGAGCCGAACTGGCCCAGGCCTGTTTCGATTTCCTGCCCCACCGCGCGCGGCTCGATCTCGCCGGCTGGGACGAGGAAGATATTTTCCACCACTGATGTGGTCGCCCGGCGTTTGAGGGATCAAACCAAAAAGAGCGGACGTGAACGCCCGGCGTTAACTAATTAAGTATCCAGTTTACTTAATTACATGCGCTAGCGCGTCATGGTGATTCCGGCCGGCTCGATTTTCACGCTGCCTGCCGGGCCATCAATCACATAGCCGATGCGCTGGCAGGCTTTGCCGTGGCTTTGCACGATGTCGATCACTTGGGTCTCGGCTTCCGGGCGCACCACCAAGCAAAAACCAATACCCATATTGAAGACGTGATACATCTCCATATTGTCGCTGCCAGTGATGCCCTGAATGAGCGGGAATAGGGCCGGCGCCTGCGGCAGCTCGTCGATGACGAAACCAACATCCGCCTTGACCCGGGTCAGGTTCAAGAAGCCGTCGCCGGTGATGTGAATGAGCGCGCTGATATCCTTTACCTGCTCGAGAATTTCGAGCGCCTCGGCGACATAAATATAGGTCGGGCGCAACAGCTCTTCGCCGATGCTGTGGCCGAGTATTTCCACATGGCTGTTGGCATCATAATCTGCCAATTCGAACAGGGCATGGCGGGCCAGGCTGAGGCCGTTGCTGTGGATGCCGCTGCTGGCGATGCCGATGATTACGTCACCGGGGCGAGTTTGGGAGCCGTAGTTTATCTTATCGATATCCACCCGCCCGACAGCCGTGCCGGCAAGATCGAAGCCGAGGCCTTCGCTATGACCCTTGATGATATCTTTGAGCTGCGCGATTTCGCCGCCCGAAATTGAGACGTTGGATTGGCGCGCGCCTTCTGCCAGGCCGGCGCCGATCGCTTCCAGCATGGCCGGCTGGGCGCTTTCCACCGCAATATAATCGACCATGCTAAGCGGCGTCGCGCCGACGCAGATCAGATCATTGACGTTCATCGCCACGCAGTCGATGCCGACGGTGTCGTACTTACCGACCATTTGTGCGACCAGCGCTTTCGAGCCGATACCATCTGTGCAGATCGCGATGCCGGTGCCGGCCATATCAATCACATTGGCGAAATAGCCGAGATCGAGTTGGACCCGCGCATCGCTCAAGGACCAGGTCGATTTAATATGGCCGATCAAACGGCCGAGGCCATCTTCCGCCTTATCCGTATTAACGCCGGAGGCTTCGTAACCGGGGGAGGTGGGGCCAGCTTCAGAGATGTCGCGCGCGGCAGCCATCGATTTTGTCCACTTTTATCTGTTGGTTGTTCAAATTCCGGTGCCGAAACGGCTATTTGCACGGGCGCTGCAAGCTACAATGCTTGCCGGAAAGGCGCAACAAACCGGCCCCGCGCTGAGCACTGAAATGGTATTATTTCGCCGCTATTTGATGATTTCAGGCCCTTATATCGGCGCTTCGTAGCCTCTAGGGCCAGGAATAGGGTAGATTATGGGCAAATTCGCGGTTAATTCCCGGTGGAAGCAGGTATGTTAGTGGAGTCGCGTTGGTTCAGCTCGCGTGGCGCGACCTGTGAAATTTACTGCCAACAGAATTGCGAATGTCTGAAATGAATGCGCCAACAAACTCAGCGACCCCACTTATGGATGAGAGCGATAAAGAAGAAAATCGGGATTTGGCGGCGGGGCGCCGGGTATTGGAATTGGAATCGCGCGCGCTGGCCAGTTTGGCGGATGGGCTGGATGCCCGCTTTGCCGAGGCGGTGGAAATTCTCGACCGGGTGACGGGGCGAATCGTTGTCTCCGGCATGGGCAAGAGTGGCCATATCGGCAATAAGATCGCGGCGACCATGGCTTCGACCGGCACATTGGCAATTTTTGTGCATCCAGCTGAGGCAAGCCATGGTGATCTCGGCATGATCACTCCGGAAGACGCGCTATTGGTGTTGTCCAATTCGGGCGAGACTACTGAGCTCAGCGATATGCTGCATTTTTCCAAACGCTATAAAATTCCCATGGTTGCCATCGTCGGGCGCGCCGGCAGCACCCTGGCCGAGAGCGCCGACGTCGCCCTGATTATGGCCGCGGAGCCCGAAGCCGGGACGCTTGGCCTGGCGCCGACGACCTCAACCACCATGGCGCTGGCGCTTGGCGATGCCTTGGCGGTGGCGTTGTTTGAACGCAAGGCGTTTTCCGAATCCGATTTTCACGCTTTTCATCCAGGTGGGAAGCTTGGCCAAAGTCTGGTGCGGGTACGCGATATCATGCATGGCGCCGACGATCTCCCCCTTGTCGCGCCGGATACACTCATGGCGGAGGCGCTGCTGGTGATGACGGCGAAGCGCTTTGGCTGTGTTGGAGTGGTCGACGGCATGGTCGACGGCGCGGTCGAAGGTAGTGGGGAATTGCTCGGTATCGTCACCGACGGCGATTTGCGCCGTAATCTCACTGATGACCTGCTGGTGCGGACGGCCGGCGATTTGATGACGGCAGCGCCTACAGTCATTCGTGAAGAGGCGCTCGCCGCCGAGGCAGTGCAGATCATGAATGAGCACAAGATCACCGGCCTGTTCGTCACCGATGGCGCCCGCCCGGTTGGCATTCTGCATATCCATGATTGCTTGAAGGCGGGCATTACGTGAACGCCAGCCAACGATATAGCGGCACGCCACCGCCACGCGACCCAGCCGCGCCACGCCTGGCCGGCTTGCAAGCACGGGCCCGGGAAGGTGCCGCCGAGCGTTCTGGCGGCTACAGCAGTTTTGTTGGCGTCATGCGTTACGGCTTGCCTCTGGCGGCCCTGTTGTTACTCAGCCTGGTCGTTATCTGGCCACTTGTGACCGGGCGCGAGGAAGGCTTCCGCATTTCTTTCAGCGATTCGCCCGATCTCGACGGTTCCCTGCGCATGGTCAATGCGCGCTATCTCGGTGCCGATGATCGCGACCAGCCCTATACGGTGACCGCTGCCGAGGCCAGTCAGACCGAGCCGAATTCACCCCTGGTGACCCTCAAGGAAGTCTCGGCTGATGTATTTCTTGAAGATGGTGGCGCACAGTGGTTTGCCCTATCGGCACGGGAAGGGCTTTATGAGCGTGACCAGCGCTTTTTGGATTTGATCGGGGATGTCTCGATTTTTTCAGATCAGGGTCATGAATTTCATACCGAGCGCGCCCATGTGGATCTTGCAGGGCGTACTGCCGATGGCGATTTGCCGGTGCAGGGACAAGGGCCGCTTGGCCTGTTGCAGGCCGGAAATTTTCATGTGGATAACGGTGAAGAGACAATGTTTTTTGAAGGCGGCGTGACGATGACGATTTTTCCAGGCGGGCAGGGCGGCAAATGATGACAGCCCGAATAGCCATATTATTTACACGGGCAATTTGCCTTGCGGTTGTTCTCGTCACAGCAAGTCTCGCTGCCGATTTTAGGCCGGCGATGGCGCAGCTTGATCAACTGAACGGCAACCATGACAGTCAGGCGCCGATAGAAATTACCGCCGATACCCTGGAAGTGAAGCAATCGGACAATCTGGCGATCTTCCGCGGTGACGTGGATGCGGTTCAGGGAGATATGGTGTTGAAAGCGGATATGCTGGTCGTGCATTACCGCGAAAATAACGATGCGCCGGATCAGCCGGGAATTTCGCAAATCGACGCCGAGGGCAATGTATTTGTCTCCTCACCCAACGAGACGGCCCAGGGCGCGCGCGGCGTTTACGATATTGATAATCAGAAAATCTGGCTGAGCGGTGGTGTCATTCTCACCCAGGGTGACAATATCATTCAGGGGGAGCAGCTTGAGCTGGATTTGGCGAGCGGCAAAAGCAAAGTCACCAGCGCCGAGCCGGGTTCGGGTGACGGAGAGCGAGTACGCGGATTATTCGTGCCAAAAAAGGATATAAATTAATAAATTGAGGTATAATCAGGGCCATGCCCGATAGCGAGGATAAGACAGTTAAAAATTTGCCTGGTGACGCTGGCCGAGCTGAGCCTGGCGATTCGCCGCGCCTGGTGAGCGAAAGCACCGGTCTGGCGGCGAAAAGTCTTGGTAAGAGATTTAAAAAACGCCCGGTGCTGCGCGGCGTCAGCCTGCATGTGCGCCGTGGAGAGGCGGTTGGATTATTGGGTCCGAACGGCGCTGGTAAAACCACCTGTTTTTATATCATGACCGGATTGATCTCTTCGGAATATGGCACTGTCCATCTTGATGGGCATGAGATTACCGACCTTCCCATGTATCGCCGCGCCCGTCTTGGCATCGGCTATTTGCCGCAGGAAGCGTCAATTTTTCGCGGCTTATCGGTGGAGAACAATATTCGTGCGGTGCTCGAAGTGGTCGAGCCGGTGCGTGAAAAGCGTGAAAACCTGCTTGATGAGCTGCTCGCCGAATTTTCCATCACCCATCTGCGCCGCACCCCGGCTTTGGCGCTCTCCGGTGGCGAGCGGCGGCGAGTGGAGATCGCCCGCGCCTTGGCATCGAAGCCAAGCTTTATGCTGCTGGATGAACCGCTCGCCGGTATTGATCCCATTGCGGTGGCCGAGATTCGCGAATTGGTGGCCCACCTCAAGGATCGCAGCATCGGCGTTCTCATAACCGATCACAATGTGCGCGAAACCCTTGAAATCGTCGACCGTGCTTACATCCTCTATGAAGGTGCCGTGCTGATGGAGGGCAAGCCAGAGGATATTGTCAGCGATGAAGAGGTTCGCCGGGTCTATTTGGGCGATCGGTTCCAGCTGTAGGTAGAGCAATCGAATGGCGATAACTCCCCGCCTCGATTTGCGGCAGGGCCAGTCCCTGGTGATGACGCCGCAATTGCAGCAGTCGATCAAGCTGGTGCAGCTCAACAATATTGAGCTCTCCGCCTTTATTGATACCGAACTTGAAAAAAATCCCCTGCTCGAGCGGAAAGACGACGACACATCCGAGGGTGAGGCGCCGGAAGGCGCCGGGGCGGACGGCGAGCCAATCGAATCTGATTCGGCGCTGGAGCGCACCGCCGATATGGCCGCCGGCGAGGAACTGGCCGATATTGATTTAAGCTCTGACGATTATTGGTCGGGCGAAGGCAAGGCGCCGGGCGGTGGCACCAGTGATTCCGCAGGGCCGGTGCCATCTTTGCCCGGGCGCGGCGTTGATCCCGATTCTGGAATGGATGGAATTGAACAGGCGGCTTCGGCGCCGGAGACGCTGCGCGAACATCTCTTGATACAGCTCGGCATGGAGATCAGCGAAGCCTCCGACCGGCTGATCGGCAGTGCATTGATCGATATGGTCGACGGAGCCGGCTATTTGAGCGGCGACCTGAAGGGCGTGGCGGAGAACTTTGGCTGCCCGCTTGCGCGTATTGAGAATGTTCTAGAGAAACTGCAAGATTTCGACCCGTCGGGCGTGGGAGCGCGCGATCTCGGCGAGTGCCTGGCCATTCAATTGCGCGATGTTGGGCGCTTTGATCCGGCGATGGCGGCGCTGATCGATAATCTGGATGCCCTGGCGACGGGTGATGCTGCCGGTTTGATGAAGCTCTGCGGCGTTGATGCCGAGGATCTGACCGACATGGTGGCCGAGATCAAACGGCTCAACCCCAAGCCCGGTTTGGTTTTTGAGCATGACATCGTGCAAACCATTGTGCCGGATGTGTTTGTTCGCCCGGCGCCGGATGGGGGCTGGAGTGTCGAGCTCAACAGTGAAACCCTGCCGCGCGTTATGGTCGATAACAATTATCATGTCGAGCTGCGCAGCCTCGCTACTGGCGGCGAGGAACGCAGTTTTATTTCTGACTGCTTTCAAAATGCCAACTGGCTGGTGCGCGCCCTTGATCAACGCGCCCGGACGATCCTCAAAGTCGCGACCGAATTAGTGCGTCAGCAGGAGGCGTTTTTTTCCCGCGGCGTGCAGGAGCTGCGTCCGCTTACCTTAAATACGGTGGCTGAAATTGTCGGCGTGCATGAAAGCACCGTGAGCCGGGTCAGCAACAATAAATATATCGGCACGCCGCGCGGCACCTATGAGATCAAATTTTTCTTTTCCGCGAGCCTGTCCAACACCGAGGGCGGCGAAGCCCATGCCGCTGAGGCAGTGCGCCACCGCATTCGCGGCCTGATTGACGGCGAATCCAACGGTAAAGTGCTGTCGGATGACCAAATCGCCGAAATACTGAATGAATGCGGCATTGATATCGCACGCCGCACGGTAGCAAAATACCGCGAGGTAATGCATATTCCGTCCTCCGTCGGCCGGCGACGTGAATTAGCGAGAGCAGCCCGTGGATTATAGTATATCTGATTGAAGTGATTATATAATTAGAGAGTGGTTTGGGTGTCTGAAGAGCGACTATTGACTCGCTTTGGGCGTAGAACTATGTTGCTGCCGCCTTTCCGAACCGGGGCGAACAGTCAAATGATTCGAGCCCAATTGCGCCCGACCACGTGAAGGGATTATGCTATGCAGTTAACCGTTAAGGGCAGACATATCGGGGTCAGCGAGCGCCTGCGCGAACATGTGCGTGAGCGGCTTGATTCAGCCATAAACAAGTATTTTATGACGGCAATCGATGCCCATGTGGTGTTTGAGAGCAACAAGAGAAGTTTTAATGCCCATATCACTATTCATGTCGGCGCCGGAATTACGCTCCAGGGGCAGGGCGAAGCGGAAGAGCTTTTCGCCAGCTTTGATGTTGCGGCAACACGGGTTGAGAAGCGTCTAAGACGCTATAAACGGCGCTTGAGGGACTATCACCGCGGTCGCGATGGGAAGTCGCGCGGTCGCGCGGCGCAGCAATATGTGATTGAGGCTGAGGTAGATGCTGAGCACACGCATGAAAATGACGAGCCTGATAATATATCGCCGGTTATTGTTGCTGAGGCAAATACAGAGATTGAAGAATTGACGGTGGGCGAAGCGGTTATGCGCATGGATCTGGCAGAATCGCCGGCGCTGATGTTTTTCAATCGGTAGCATGGTGGCATAAATGTGGTTTACCGTCGCCCGGATGGAAATATTGGCTGGATCGATCCGAAAATACCGGATAGCGATTAAGCTGTTAAAGGAATAAGGATGGAAATAGCCGAAATTTTATCCCTGCAGGCTGTGCTCGCTAATCTCAAGGCGGGCAGTAAGAAGCAGCTGTTGCAGGAATTGTCCGCCGTGGCTGCCAAGGAAACCGGCGTCCACGAGCGGACGATTTTCGACGTCCTGTTGGAGCGCGAGCGCTTGGGCTCGACCGGTGTTGGCAAGGGTATTGCTATTCCGCACGGCAAGCTCGGTGAAATTGATCGTCTCTATGGGATCTTTGCCAGATTGCCCGCGTCGGTCGATTTCGAGGCGATCGACGAACAGCCGGTCGATCTGATCTTCCTGCTGCTTGCGCCAGAGACTGCCGGCGCGGATCACCTCAAGGCGTTGGCGCGCATTTCGCGTCTGTTGCGCGATGAGGATGCCTGCACGCGCCTGCGCGGCTCGGAGAGTGCTGAAGCGCTGTTCGCGTTGCTCACCCAAACGGCTGAAGCGCCCGCCGCCTAGGGCATATTGCTATCCGGACTTACTCTCCTCTGGCTTGACTGTGGCTTGACTGTGGGTGGGCGGCGTTTCACCCTGTCGGTAACATGCACCTTAAACACGCGACCTGTATCGCCCTGGCGGGCAAGGGCCTGCTGCTGCGCGGTTTTTCCGGCGCCGGAAAATCGGACTTGGCATTGCGTCTGATTGATGGCGGGGCGGAACTGGTCGCCGATGATCAGGTTCTGTGCCAGTCTATTGATGGCGCAGTGTTTGCATCGCCGCCGCCGGTAATATCGGGGCTCATCGAAGTGCGCGGGCTCGGCCTGATGCGCATGGCGCATCTGCCGCGGGCAGAAATTGTTCTGGCGGTGGATTTAGTGGCGCCGGAACGCATCACCCGCCTGCCCGTAGCTGCCGTTTGCGAAATTGAGGGAGTTGAAGTGCCGCTCATTGAATTAACACCGTTCGAGGCGTCGGCGCCGGCCAAGCTGCGTCTGGCTTGCGCGGCGCTTGCTCGGGGTGAGGTATTGGGCGCGGATTTGATTCCCTTCCAGGTGGCGACCGAGATGCGCGAATGAGCGCCGATACCACGACCGCCCCTGACGCATTGCCGCGCCGCAGGCTACTTTTGGTAACAGGAATGTCCGGCGCCGGAAAATCCACCGCGCTCAAAGCATTGGAAGATATCGGCTATGAAGTAGTCGATAATTTACCGCTCTCGCTTCTGTCTAATCTGGTGAGACCACATGAAACGGATCGGGCTGAGCGCGGCACAGCGAGCGCAAATCGCCCGCTCGCATTGTGCATTGACGTGCGCACCCGCCAGTTCGACCTGGAACATTTTGAGCAAGATATAGCTCCCTTGCTGGATCGTACTGACCTTGATGTGACGCTGCTGTTTCTCGACGGGGATGATGAGGCCTTGCGCCGACGCTTCACCGAAACCCGGCGGCCGCACCCGCTGGCGGCGGACCGCCCGGTAATTGACGGCATCCGGCGCGAGCGCGAGCGTTTGAATTGGCTCAAAAGCCGCGCTGACCTGACCGTGAATACCAGCGCCCTCAGCATTGTCGAATTGCGCCGCTTGCTGGAGGGGAATTTCAGCCATCCGGCGGAGCCTGAGCTAAGTATTTTTGTTATGTCTTTCTCCTATCCGCGCGGCTTGCCGGCGGATGCGGATCTGGTATTTGACGTGCGTTTTCTCTCCAATCCGCACTATGAAGACAATCTTCGCCCGCTTACCGGCCTGGATTTGTCTGTCGGGCGGCATATAGAGGCGGATTCGGCTTTTGCGCCGTTTTTTGCTAACCTAAATGACATGCTTATATCCCTCTTGCCTGCTTATGAGCGTGAGGGTAAATCCTATTTAACTATCGCTGTAGGCTGCACTGGGGGGCGGCATCGCTCGGTGTTTGTGGCTGAACGGGTGGCGGCGGCGTTGCAGGATACCGGGCGTCAGGTCGGCATACGGCACCGCGAGATCGGTAGTGGTCAGAAACTAAAAGAAGCACTGGGTGGCACCCTGTAAAGTATCAGTAGGGCGGCAATAAGGCTGCGCGTGACGAAAGACCGGAAATTCTGGCATATTTTAAGAGTAATCGCCCGCATGGATGAAATTTTGCGGCGAAAAGAGTTTGTTTGGGGGGAATAGATGATCGGGCTCGTGTTGGTAACCCATGGCCGATTGGCCGAAGAGTTTGTTGCAGCGACTGAGCATGTGGTCGGGCGGCAGCCGAACACGCGCGCCGTTTGCATCGGTGCGGATGACGATATGGAAATGCGGCGCAAGGATATCCTTACCGCCATCGGCGAGGTCGATGACGGTAGTGGGGTGATTCTGCTCACCGATATGTTTGGTGGCACGCCGTCCAATCTCGCCATTTCGGTGATGGACAAGGCCAAGGTCGAAGTCATCGCCGGCATGAATTTGCCGATGCTGATCAAGCTGGCCAGCGTGCGTGAGGACGGCGATTTGACCGAAGTTGTCGCCCTTGCTCAGGCGGCGGGGCGGAAATACATAAATGTCGCGAGCAGCTTGCTGGAAGGGGAGGAGTCGTGAGCGCAGCGGTTTCGGCGCGCGCGTGAGCAAGGGTAGTGAAAGCCTGCCTTTGGAGAGCGGGCGCGTGCAGCGTATTTGCCTGATCACCAATCGGTTGGGATTGCATGCGCGCGCGGCGGCGAAATTTGTCCGCATGGCCGAATCATTCGATGCCGATATTTGGGTCAGCCGCAATGGCACCGAGGTATCCGGCGTCTCCATTCTCGGTCTGATGATGTTGGCTGCCGCGCCGGGCACGGAAATTACTATGGAGGCTGAAGGACGAGAGGCAACGGATGCTTTGGAGGCATTGCTCAAACTGGTGAGCGATAAATTTGATGAAGACTGACAGTAAAAAAAGAAAGCCCGCACGGGGACAAGGGGCGGGCAAGGGCGCCGGGCGGGCAGTGAAGAGCGGCGCGCCGGCGGAGCTGACCTATTCCGGGTTGGGCGTGTCAGCCGGTATCGCTATTGGCCCCGCGCATGTGATGGAGCGCGGGCTTATCGATGTTCCGGAATATAGCGTGTCCGACATCGAGGCCGAGCTCAAGCGTTTCGATGTTGCCGTCAAGCTGTCGATCAAACAGGTCGAAAAACTGCGGACCAAAGCGGCGACGCTGTCTGAGGCAGCGGCTGAAGAGCTCACTTATCTTCTCGATGCGCACCGCCAAATGCTCGCCGGGTCTCGCCTAGTGCGCGGTGTAGAAGAGCGCATTCGCGTGCAACGGCAGAATGCGGAAGCGGCGGTGCAAGCTGAGCTGTCACAAATTGCGCATGCTTTCTCCGCCATGGAGGATTCCTATCTCGCCGGCAAAATTCAGGATGTTCGCGAGGTCAGCGGGCGGCTGGTGCGTAATCTCACCAAGGCCGGGTATCAGGCCTTTTCCGGCCTGGCGCCTGACTCGATCATTGTCGCCGAGGAAATAACGCCGGCGGATACCGCGCTGATGGATCCGGCGATTGTCGGCGGCTTTGCCTCGGCATTGGGCGGCGCGGAAGGGCATACGACGATTATGGCGCGCTCGCTCGGGCTGCCGGCGGTGTTGGGTGTGGCGGACCTCATTCATGCCGTGCGCCCGGGCGATATTGTCGCGGTCGATGGCGTGCGTGGCACGGTGGTGGTCAATCCGAGCGACGCGACAATTGCTAAATTTGAGCGTCGGCGCGAGGCTTTGGTACGCCGCCAGCGCCAGCTTGAGCGGCTGCGCAGTGTGCCGGCAGCGACCCGCGATGCGGTGCGCATATCGCTGCAGTGCAATTTGGAACTGCCGACGGAACTGGCGTTGGCGCGCCAGGTTGGCGCCGAGGGCGTCGGCCTGTTGCGCAGCGAATTCCTCTATATGAACCGCGAAACCTTGCCCACCGAAGATGAGCAATATGTCGCCTTCAAGGATATTGTGGAGGGCATGGAGGGGGAAACGGTCACCATTCGCACCCTCGATGTGGGCAGCGATAAACTAGCCTATTCCCTGGGCGAGCATATCAGCCCAAGCGTCAATCCAGCCTTGGGTTTACGCGCTATCCGCCTCTCTCTCAAGGTCCGTACCCTGCTCGACACCCAGCTCGCCGCCATGTTGCGCGCCAGTGCCCATGGCAAGCTCCGCATATTGCTGCCAATGATCAATTCCGCCAGTGAAATCAAGCGCGTTCATGAGGCGATGGACAAGGTGGTCAAGCGCCTGGTGCGTAAACGCGTGGCCATGTCCGATCCGCTGCCCGAACTTGGCATCATGATTGAGACGCCAGGTGCGGCGCTAGCCGCCGATACCCTGGCCAATTTCTGCGATTATTTCTCTATCGGCACCAATGATTTGACCATGTATACCCTGGCGGCGGATCGTGGTGATGAGCAGGTTGCGCATCTTTATGATCCCTTACACCCCGCCGTGCTGCGGCTTATCCGCTCGGCAATCCGAGCCGCCGGCAATGCTGGAATCCCGGTGAATCTATGCGGTGAAATGGCTGGAAATCCGCGCTTTACTGCGCTTTTACTCGGCCTTGGCTTGCGGGATCTTTCCATGTCCGCGCCCAATTTGCCGCGCATCAAGCAACGTATTTTGGGCCTTGAACTGGCCGATGCGGTAAAGCGCACCGAGCAGATCATGGAGCAATCCGATTCGGGTGTGATCGCCACCCTGCTGGATGACTTCAACGCGCTGGAGTAGCGGTTGTGCGCCTGAGGTAGCGATGCTACAACGCCGCGCGCGGCATATTGCAACGCTGCATGCGGCGACGGCGCTCTCAAGCGCCCGCCTCTATCCGAATTTCAACATTCATTAAACGCCGGAGAATAATTCATGTCGGACGCCACGGACTACAAGGTAGCGGATATTTCGCTCGCCGAATGGGGACGCAAAGAAATCACCATTGCTGAAACCGAAATGCCCGGTCTGATGGCGCTGCGTGACGAATTTGGCGCCGCTAAGCCGCTCGCCGATGCGCGCATTCTCGGCTGCCTGCACATGACCATTCAAACCGCAGTCTTGATTGAAACATTAATGGCGCTGGGCGCCACGGTGCGCTGGTCGAGCTGCAATATCTTTTCGACCCAAGACCACGCGGCGGCGGCGATTGCTGCTACGGGCGTGCCGGTCTTTGCCTGGAAGGGCGAGACGGATGAGGAATTCGATTGGTGCATCAGGCAAACCATTGAAGCGCCGGATGGTTGGAAAGCCAATATGATCCTCGATGATGGCGGCGATTTGACCAAGATGATGCATGACGATTACAGCGACCAGATGGCGGCGATCAAAGGCATCTCAGAGGAAACCACCACCGGTGTGTTGCGCCTCTACGAGATGGAGAAGGCCGACGCTCTTAAAGTGCCCGCCATTAACGTCAATGATTCGGTAACCAAATCCAAATTCGACAATCTTTATGGCTGCCGCGAAAGTCTGGTGGACGGCATCAAGCGAGCGACCGACGTAATGCTGGCCGGCAAGATCGCCGTGGTGAATGGCTACGGCGATGTTGGCAAAGGCTGTGCGGTATCGCTGCGCGGCCAGGGTGCGCGCGTATTGGTCACTGAGATTGATCCGATCTGCGCGCTGCAGGCCTCGATGGAAGGTTATGAAGTGACGACTATGGATGATGCGGCGTCACAGGGCGATATATTCGTCACCGCGACCGGCAATCTCGACATCATCACGCTCGATCATATGCGCCAGATGAAAGATCGCAGCATTGTTTGCAATATTGGCCATTTCGATTCGGAGATTCAGATCGGTGCGCTTCAGAATTACCCCTGGCACGAAGTGAAGCCGCAGGTGGATGAGGTCGAGTTTCCCGATGGCAAGCGTTTGATCGTGCTCGCCAAAGGCCGTCTGGTGAATTTGGGCTGCGCCACCGGCCATCCCAGCTTCGTCATGAGCGCGTCATTCTCCAATCAGGTGTTGGCGCAGATCGAGCTTTGGCAGAGTAGCGAGAATTACGAAAACAAGGTCTACACCCTGCCCAAGCATTTGGATGAAAAGGTCGCGATGCTGCACTTGGCCAAGCTTGGCGTCAAGCTCACCAAATTGAGCGATGAGCAGGCGTCCTATATCGGCGTCACCCCGGAAGGCCCGTTCAAGCCCGATCATTATCGCTACTAGGGCTGTTATTGACGTTCGCGCAGCATAAAACAGGCCCGTTGGATAAAATACGGGCCTGTTAGCGCTATATAAGAGACTATTTACCGGGTTGAGCGGCTCGCCACCCGGAAGTGGGCGGGCGATGCCGGGCAATCCGAAATTGCGTTAGTCGTCACCGCCCTCCGGGACGATATCGGTGTGTTCGGCAGTTCGCGGGTCAAACATGATCTTACGTGCGGCATACAATATACCGACGCCCATGATGCCCGTTGCAAGCATAATAAGCAGAGGTAAAGCTAGTTCCCAGGTCATTGGTTCACTCCTCAAGAATGACTAAAAAGCGCCTTCACTTCGGCATGCTCTATGCCCAGCGCTCCCCGATTAGATCTGACAATTGCCATAACCGCCTTGAGGTAGATCAAACCGTTTCTTGTCTGTCGCGCAATTGGCCCCTAAAATCAGTTCGCTCATGATTATTAAACACGCCTTTTGCGCTATGCGCCGCGCGATGGCAGGAATGATGTTCTTGTCGGTCGCGCTCAGCGCCCGAAGCGCATATGCAGCCTGGCAAAGTGATGATTCAGCGCTCGTCGGCGTGGGAATCATCGCTCTCCTCGCCATCGCGGCGGCGATTCACTTCCGCGTCGGCCTGCTTTATGAGCGTGCCCAAAGAGCGACGCAGAATGAAGCGGCGGTCAGCGCCCGGCGTAACCTTGAAGCTGAATTTAAAACCACGGGTGTTCATGTCGTGATACTTCGCGGTGGTGCGGCGTGAATATTCTCCGCCTTGATGCGGATTTTGGTGTTGTTGTGTGGCCATGATTTCGGCGATGACAGAGCCCGCTGATCCCTCCTCAATTCAAATTCCACTCGATGACCTAAGTGCCACCGAGGCGCTCGCCGCGCGCCTAGCAGCGCTGGTGGTGGCTGGCGATATCATTGGCCTTGCCGGTGATCTTGGCGCTGGAAAAACCGCTTTCGCACGTGCCTTCATCGGCGCCCGTCTCGGAGTGACCGAAGTGCCGAGCCCGACCTTCACGCTGGTTCAGATTTATGAAAATGCAAGTGCGGGTGAAATCAGCGATGTGCCGATCTGGCATTTTGATCTCTACCGCCTGGCGGGCGGTGAAGAAATATTTGAGCTCGGTATTGAGGACGCGTTTGATTTAGCAATTTGTCTGATCGAATGGCCGGAGAAAATGGCTGGCTATGGGCCTGAGGCGTGGCTCGAACTACGCCTTAATCCGGGGGGACAGGGGGAGAATTCACGCCGCGCTACCCTGACGCCGCATGGCGCGCGTGCGGCGCAATTGATGCAGCAGCTTGTCGCGCCGGATGTCTGAGCGCGAACAGCAAATCGATATATTTTTGGTGGCTGCGGGCTGGTCTGACGCGTCTCGGGCGCCGCTCGCCGGAGATGCTTCCGGGCGCATATATCAACGGCTGGCGCGGGACGGTCAAAGCGCCGTGCTGATGGATTCGCGGCATGAGGATATTGCCCCCTTTCTCCACATCGCCCGGCATCTGGAGAGTTGCGGCTTCAGCGCGCCGACAGTTTACGCCGCCGATAGCGCCCAGCGCTTGCTGTTGCTCGAGGATTTGGGTGAGCTCAGTTTTGTCGGCTGCTTACAGGCCGGCGTGGCGGGGGATGATTCCGTCGGCGAAACGGCGCTCTATGGCGCCGCCGTGGATGTTCTGGCGGCGCTGGCGGCAGAGGTATTACCCAGCTCGTGCCGTGTTATGGACGGTGACTATCTGGCCGGTGAAATTGGTCTGTTTACCGAATGGTGGCTGCCGCAAGAGGGTACGGTTTCACCCCTAGTAGCGGAGGGAGAAAGCTGGGTGGCCGCTTGGCGCGATGTTTATGCATCGGCGTTGGCGATTCCCGCCGGGTTGGCCTTGCGTGATTTTCACGCGGAAAATCTCGTCTGGCTAGCGGCGCGCAAAGGCAATCGCCGGATTGGTTTGTTGGATTTTCAAGACGCGCT
>Ga0115002_10003995_pt1 | contig 18124 bp, 13 predicted proteins | sample ArcticOcean_MG_C_8_FD_89576 | JGI IMG/M metagenome (GOLD analysis project Ga0115002, IMG submission 89576) | Marine microbial communities from western Arctic Ocean - ArcticOcean_MG_CB11_86 | ecosystem: Environmental > Aquatic > Marine > Oceanic | place: Arctic Ocean: Canada Basin | collected... | reverse complement strand
CAGCAGGGATTAACGGCCGCCGCTCAAGGTTCTTTAGCGGGTAGGGATCTTGCAGGAGCCGCAGGCGCAGGAACAACCGAAGCCATTGCGGCCGCAAGACGCGCTGCCAGCCAAGGGGAGGTTGGAATACTACAAGCCGGCCTTAGCGGAGCAGAGATTGCCGCCGAGGCTGGACGTGGCGCTCGACTTGGCGCGGCTCAAACTACCCTAGACTTAGGCGATGCTTCCGCAGGGGCACGACAGGGCGCTGTTCAAACCGGCACTGATGTTGCCGCCGCGACCGACGCTGCCCGACTCGCTGCCACTCAGGCGGGCGAAGGGATTGCAGGTTCTACGGTTGCGGCCAGACTTGCGGCTTCTGAAGCTGGGACCCAAGTTGCCGACGCCTCCGCTGCGGCACAAACGGCCGCGGCACAAACGGCGACTAATGTTGCGGAATCTACTCAGGCAGCACGGGCCGCGGGCCAAGCGGCGGGTGAAGGTGGAATTGGTTCTTATGAATCGGCTATGGCTGGCGTCAACGACGCCACGACGGCGGCACGAGATGTGGCAAACCAAGCTCGTGCAGGTGGCGCAAGTGCCGCTCAAACTGCCGCTGACCAAACTGCCGGGGCTATTCAAGGCGCTCGCGGTATTACAAGTACAGCCGCTCAAGCTTTGCAACAAGCTGGCGCATTAGGGACACAATCCGCGCAGCAAGGCATTGCTGGATTAGCCGGAACAACCGGGGCTTATGACCCGGCCAACGCTGATCCTTATATGAACCAGTACGAAGATGCTGCGGTGCAGCAGGCTTTGGCCGATGTTAGGCGTGCCGGAGATATTCAGCAGCAAGGTGTAAACGCCCAAGCCGTAAGTGCTGGCGCTTTTGGCGGATCACGCCAAGCCGTAGCACAAGCCGAACTCAATCGAAACGTGTTGGAACAGCAAGGGCGTACTGCGGCTGGAATGCGTCAACAAGGGTTTGAGAGCGCGTCTCAACGGGCGCAACAAGCTTATGAAGCTCAACAGGCCCGCAGTCAGCAAGCCGCACAACTTACTGGTTCGATTGGCGCTCAAGGGGCACAATCGGGTATTTCGGCGGCAAACGCGGCGGGTCAATTAGGGCTTTCCGCAGAACAATTAGCCGCGCAAACTGCGCAGCAACAGGGTCAATTAGGGCTTTCCGCAGAACAGTTGGCGTCTCAAACAGGCATGTCTGCGGAGCAGTTAGCTCAACAAGGGGCTTTGTCTGGCGGCCAGCTTGGGCTGTCTGCTTATGCACAGCAGGGTGATCAAGCATTAGCGGCGGAGAATCTAGCCCAGTCGGGTGCGCTAAACGCCGGACAACAAAGTATTTCCGCTCAACAAATGGCTCAACAAGGCGCATTAAGCGCGGGCCAACAAGCACTGTCTGCGGAGCAATTAGCCCAACAAGGCTCTAACGTTACCGGTCAGCAACAAATGGCCGCCGAAACTTTGGCCCAAAAAGGTGCTTTAGACGCAGGTCAGCAGTCCCTTGCCGCACAACAGCTTACCTCACAGAACTTAGGTCAATCCGGCCAGCTTTCTCAAGGTGCCGAGCAATTAGCTGGGCAGCTTGGGATGACGGGCGCTCAGTTGCAGGGCCAATTGGCGGGGCAAGCCGCACAAATGGGTATTTCCGCGGAGCAGCTTGCAGGGCAGTTGTATCAGCAGCAGGCCGCTACCGGAATGTCGGCGGAGCAGCTTATCGCCCAGTCAGGGCTGACCGCCGCCCAGCAAGGCGGGCAATTGGGGCTATCCTCCGCGCAAGCGGCTCAGTCGGGTGCGCAACAAGGCGGGCAATTTGGCATGTCCGCTGCGCAAGCGGCTCAGTCGGGTGCGCAACAAGGCGCTCAATTGGGACTATCCTCCGCGCAAGCGGCTCAGTCAGGTGCGCAACAAGGCGCTCAATTGGGCATGTCCGCTGCGGACCGCGCTGCCGCAAACGCCCAGCAAGGCGCTCAATTGGGGTTATCCTCCGCGCAAGTGGCTCAGTCGGGTGCCCAACAAGGCGGGCAATTTGGCATGTCTGCTGCGCAAGCGGCTCAGTCAGGTGCGCAACAGGGCGCTCAATTGGGACTATCCTCCGCGCAAGCGGCTCAGTCGGGTGCGCAACAAGGCGCTCAATTGGGCATGTCCGCTGCGCAAGCGGCTCAGTCAGGTGCGCAACAGGGCGCGCAATTGGGACTATCCTCCGCACAAACGGCTCAGTCAGGCGCGCAACAAGGCGCTCAATTGGGCATGTCCGCTGCACAACTCGCTGCGGCAAACGCCCAACAAGGCGGGCTAATGGGGTTATCCTCCGCGCAAGTGGCTCAGTCGGGTGCGCAACAAGGCGCTCAATTGGGCATGTCCGCTGCGCAGATGGCGCAAACGGGCGCTCAATCCGGGGGTCAAATGGGCATAAGGGCTGCCGAAACCGCGGGTCAGTTAGCTTTATCGGGCGAACAGACGGCCGCGGCCAACGCCCAAGCTCTTGCCCAAACAGGGATGAGTTTACAGCAGCTTCGGGCACAAACAGGCCTCTCTGTCGCGGGACAGACGGGTTCGCTAGGTCAAAGCCAAGCGCAAATGGCCATGCAAGGCGCGGAACGAGGCGCGGGGTTAGGCCTTCAAGGTAACGAGCTACGAAGCAGGATCGGGGAAGGTATCGGGGCTCTCGGAACCAACTACGGTCAACTTAATATCGCTCAGGGCGCAGCGCAAGGCCAACTGGGCCTGCGCCAAGGGGCCCTTGGCGAACTGAAACAGAATATGGGGCAGAAAGAAGTAGGGTTCTTATTCGATGTTGGCAAGCAGCAACAAAACCAGCAGCAACTGGAACTTGAAGCAGAGCGTCAAACAAAGCTGGCGACGGCATATGAGCCTTATCAGCGTGTCGGATTCCTGTCTGACATATACACGGGGGCCCCGACCTCTCAGCAGACGCTAACGGCGACCACAACGCCAAACGTTTCTGCCGGCCAACAAGCACTTGGTATGGGCATTGCGGGATTGTCGGCATACGCCGGCGCAAAAAGAGCGAATATACTTTAATGAATAGAAACGTACTGGGGCGTCGAATGTTCGCCCACGGAGGCCAAGTCCATCCTATGCAGGAAGGAGGCGGGGTGCACCAGATGCCTGATGGTTCTATGATGGCAGACTCAGCCATGTCGTCGAGCCAAGGGCCCCCTCCACCAATGCCCGGGATGAGGGCACCGGAAGGTAGCATAGGGGATGCGGATATGAACCCCGCAGCTCAAGGTGCGATTCAGAATGGCCTTGACCCGGCTGTTCTTGAGGAAGCACTGGGCGGCGTAGCCGCTCAAATGGAAGATTTGGATAACGCCGAGGATTACGAGGGCGTAATCAACAGTATCCGCGGTGATCAACTGCCGCTGGGAGCGCGTTATGCGGAACTGGCCGGTATGGTGGGGGAGGAAGACGCACGGGAAACCCCTGAATCTGTACTAGCTTTGCTACAACCTCTCATGCAGATTGCCGCAGTTGATCAAGGGATCGGCGGCCTCGCGCAAGACGAGATGACCGCCCCCATCGAAGGGCCGATGGCCGGGGGCATTATGTCTACTGTCAACATGGGCGCTCCGGAGGGCCCCGCCCCTGTAAATTTTAGCCAAGGCGGCGCGGTCCAGTATATGGAACCGGGCGGTGTCGTCCCCCGCGGGTTACAGTCAAGCTTTGACGAACGTAAAAAACTATTAAACAGCATTATTGGCCCACAAGCTTATGATCAGGCTGACATAGATGCTGAAAGAGACATGACCCGAGCCCAAATGCTTTTTGATGTGGCGGGTACGGCCTTGGCCTTTGCTACCCCCGGAGAAAGGCAGATGAGCCCCGCGCAGCGGTTGGCGCAAGCCGCAACTGAGACACAACTGTTTGACAAAGTAGGTGCTCGCGCAAAAGCTCAAATGACAGCAGATCGCGGTCGTAAAAAAGACATGCGCGATGAGAAAAGGCAGGTTGATTTACTGGCCTTTCAAGGTGCCGAAGCCAGAGAATTGCAAGCGGAAAAAGCCAGATACGCCGCTGCGGCTAAAGGCCCGACAGTTCAACAGTTCGAGCACCAAATTACCGGAGAATTATCGAAATCTGTAGAGGGGAGCGAAGCTTGGCGTCAAGCGATGGCCGACCCTAACCAAGCTCTGGCGGGGGTCGCTTCTCAAACCCCTGAGTCGGCTGTTTCGTACTTGACTGATCCAGAAAGACTGTCGCGTTATGCCACGGGTAACTTAGGTGATGACGCCATAAAGTTTGAGCAAACAGTGCTTGATTACATTACGCCAAAACGTGTTTTTGATGGCACTGAGTATGTTGAAGGTGCTAGGGGTCAACTTTCAGGTCGTATTTTGGAAGCCATTAAGGCTGGAAACCCTGCTTTCTACCAAACCATTACTAAAGGTGAGTTAGATGAAGACGCAGCCCCGTCAACCCTTGGCGAGGTTACCCGTGGTTTATTTAAATCAGACGGTACTGTAGATAGAGAGTCCGACGCGTGGGGTTATACTAAACCAAATCGGTATGATCCAAGCGTAGACTACCGAGTAGTTATCGGTGCCTCTAGGCTATTACCCAGTATTGGTAAAGCACTGTCAGAAGCCCGCGCAGAATTGAGTGGCGGAGACGCTAGTCCTCAAGCACAGCATTTAGCAAAAGCTGCTTCAAGTCTTGACGCGTTGGCTAACGATTTATTGCACTTCTCAACTAATCAATCAGATGGTCGAGTCCTGAAGTTTGTGCAGGAAAAGATAGAAAAAGAAGTGGCTAATATTAGACCCGGTGGAATATTCTTAAAGACAGACGCTGACGCCTCTGCGGCTTTCCAAACTCTTGCGGACACTGTTGCACAAAAAATGCAAATGGGTAGAAGTATTCTGGCGGAGTATGGTGGCAGTAGACAGGGCTATACTGAAAAGCAGGTTACCGAAACTCGTGAAGACATGGATGAAATGAAAGTGTTTATGAACGAGCTGTTAGCTTTCCAAGAAGGTTTTAAGTATGTTCCGATAAGCAGAGCAGAAGTGGTTCCCGATCGGGACCAAAGTACACCTACCGCTCAGGCACAGATCCTTCAGATGAGGAGGAACCGATAATGGCGGAGGAGTCCCTTATTACGCTAACCGCGCCTGAGTTTGAGCATTTGATGGAAACGCAGGGTCTGGAGAAGACTGTGCAAGGTGTTCTGGATATCGCAAACGACGAGTTAGAGGTGGGCACCCCTCTAACCATAAAAAGCCTTGGGGACGGTACTCACCCCTTGTTAGATCAGCTAGATCGTTACAGAGGCATAGAACCGGAAAACCGCCGTGTCAGCCTTGAAGAATCTTTAACATTGTTTACAAACGTTGACGATTTTGGAAAATATGACCCAGAAAAAGGGTCTTTTTCAGGTTTAAAAGCAGGCGCTTATTCTGCGGCTAGGACTGTCCCTGAAGCGGTAGGTGGAGGGCTTGGTTGGAAAGCAGGTTTAGCAGCAGCGCACCCCATTGCTTCTCTCATTCCTCCTTTGGGTTACGGTCTTCTCGCAAAAGGAGCAATCTACGGCGTTGGGGGAGTTGGCGGTATGATTCTTGGTGCTATTGCGGCGGGGGAAGCAGAAGACGCTGTTATTGGAGAAGCTGCTCCCGTAGTGCCTTCTTTACAGGCGGCTTCAAACGCGGGTGAGACCTTTGCGATGGCGGGCTCTATGTTACTCAGCCCTTACAAATTAGTTACAAGTATACCTAAAGCAAAAACCGGCGCTTTAGAGTTTTTAGAAAATTTCAAAACTGTTTCCGGCGGAAAAGTGTCGGAAGAAGCGTTTAAGCTAGTGGCTAAAAACAGTGGCATGAGTCAGAAGGCCGCTGATAGAACGTTTGCCGCCGCGACTGCCGCACGAGAAAGCGCGACCCGCGGACCGATGTTTGGCGCGGATATGGGTGTTAACCTTGGGATATCAAGATTTAATCCTGCCGGTTACTTATTCGACCCTAGAAAAGGTAAGGTTGGCACCAGAGTAATTGGTGGAATTGAGCAAGGTATAGGCTCGTCCATGAAACAGGCGCGTGAAAAAACCGGTAGATTTTTAGGTTTAGAAGCTGCTGCTGGAGCAGGTCAGGCAGGGGGTGCATACATAGCTCAAGAAAGCGATCCCTATAAGGAAGACGTGCGTTTAGGTTACGAACTGTTAGGTTCTTTTCTCGTTCCTTTACCGGTTCAGGCGGTTGTTGAGTATGCTCCAGACTTAGTCTCAATGCTTAAAAGATGGTATGGCAACAGTAAAAACGTGGACGGTCTTCTTAAAGGCAGAATGGGAGAAGACGCTGTTGGCCGAATTATGCAGGCTATCCGTAAATCAGAAGAATATGCGGATGTACGAGACGAAGCAGGTAATCTAGTAGAAACTGCTGATGAACAATTTGCTCGGTTTATTAAAGAATTAAACGAGGCTAGTATTGATGAAGCAGGTAACCCTGTTAAATTTACTACCGCAGACTTAGCCGAGACCGCGGGTCTACCTTTATCAGCTACAATACGAACAATTCAAGACGAATTAGAAAAAAACAGTAAAGACTTAGCTGTTGCGACAGGTAGAGGTCGTGAAGAAATGCAGACCGGTGCTGTCAACGCAATACGGACCTTAGCTGCTACAGGGGACCCTGCCGCGTTGGCAGTAGCCGCACGTATCCAGCAATCGCTGTTTGAAGAAAACATAATGAATGGCATTAATGGGTCGGTAGATAAGCTAACCGACGCCGCTGTCAAAGTAGTAGGCCGAGACCTTGACGGGGGATCAACCCGTGTTGATTTATCCAAGCAGCTCTACGCTGTCTTAGAAAATCAAATTAAACTTAGCAAGACCCGCGAACGACGGCTCTGGAAAGAAGTTGGAAGCTTCCCACTTACCCAGTTTTTTTCACGAAATGGCAAGCAAATCGCACAACCTAACGTGTTGCAGTTGCTGGACAGATCCGCTAGACGAGGCGGTTTAAAGTTTTCGTCCCCCGGCGATCAAAAAGATTTAACCTCTGCGATGGGTAATCATGCATTGGACATAGAGGAGTTGAGGGATTACTTCACAACCGGGCAAGGCCGTAACCCCGCTACGGCAGACAAGTTTTATGCAATGCGGTCTGCGTTTTTAAACAAAGCTTCTATGCTTAAAAAGAAAGGGGATTTGGTTGGTGCGGGTCGGTTAAATAAGCTCAGTGATGCTTTGATGCGAGACCTTACCAGTCAAAAAGACGCTGCATCACAGCCTTACAATGCGGCTCGCGCATACACCTTCGCTCGAAATAACGTATTTACGCGAAGCTTCTTAAATCGGCTACAAACAGTAGATAAGCAGCGTGGCTTAGTAATGTCTCCAGAGGACCTGTTGGATGACGCTTTCCGCGGAGGGAGCAATTCAACAGTACAAAGGTTTGACCAAATTAAAGCCGCTGGTAGGTTCTTAATTGACGCTGGGTTCCCGGAAGAAGCGGTTGGAAGTATGGATTCAAACGCTCTCATGAGCGCGGCTTTGCGTGATTCGCTGGGCAAAATTATGGATAAGAAAACAGTAGTTAATCCGGCTAACCCCAATGAAATGATTGAAACGTTTGTTGTAAACGACAACAAATTAAAGACCTTGCGCCAACAACCCGGTACTCAAGAGTTGCTTAAGTTTATCCCAACCTTGGAAAGGGATTTAGCCGACTCGGCTAGTGCACAAAAAGCCTTTAATAACATGCTGGAGGACGCAGGAGACGCTATAAGCCCCAGTCAAGCTAGACAACGTGGCTTTAATGACGAACAGTTAGATACCATGTACGGCACAAAAGCCTTTCAGTGGGTTCTTCAATTTGAAGACCCCGGCAGGGCTGTAGCGAACGCATTAAAGTCGGACCATCCTGCTAGGGCGCTTAACTCCCTGTACAGAATGACGAATGACGCTGATATGGTAGGAACGGAGTTCACGCGCGAACAGGCCTTATCGGGGCTTAAGTCCGCCATTATTAATAATGCTTTAGTTAAAGCGAACAACTCTTCCGGTCTGCCAAACGGGGATGTTTTACACAAAGAACTTTTTGGTCAAACGAAGGGGGTTGATCCGTCTATTAAATTCTCTATGGATGAGTTCTTGTTACAAAAAGGATTATCTACTGAAGATGAAATAGCTGGTTTACAAAAAGCTATTAAAACACTGCGAGGAGTAGAAGAGGCTTTTGCTTCCGGAGACTTTGAAAACGTATTGTTTAAAAACCCTAGTTTAGCCAAGTTGTTCTATGCTCGTATCGCAGGTGCTACTGCGGGCAGTGCTTTACAAAGCCAGATGATGCGTCTTTTAGGCCTTCCTCGAATGAGTGGCGGTTTGATAGCGGAACAAACAGGTTCTGAGGTTGTTCAGAAAGTATTATTGCGTGGTCCAGAGACTCAAACCATTAAAATTATGGTTGAGCTGTTTTCTAATCCAAAAGCATTAGCCGCGGCAATGAAAACAATTCAAACAAAAAAAGATTTAGACGGTGCAATGTCTGTATTGGAGAAAGCCTTTGCACCCCTAGCAAGGCAGGTAGGCCGAAGAATGCCGTTAGTTACCCGTTCTGCTACTGAAGAAGAAGAATACGTTCCTCCAGCACAACCGCTTCAACAACCTGTTTTACCGCCCCCGCAGGGCGCTTTGAATCCACCGCCTCCGACTCCCACTCGGAGCAGTGGACCTGCACCTAGTCCGGTCCAACAACAACCTGCCGCCGTTCAATCGGTATCACAGGGTTCAGGACCCGTTGACCGGGCTAGGTTTGCAGACCTTTTCCCCGAAGACCGAGAACTTCTTGGTATCGGCAGCTTGAGGGGAGGTCGTGAATCAGGGGGTATCGGCAGTTTAGCGTAGCCCCCCCCCTGTTACCTCAACCAGTTCCTAGTGTCTTCGCCTAGCACCTGACCCGCAATATCAACCTTACTGCGCAAGGCTTGCAGGATCTTCTCGTCAATCGTTCCCGGCGAAACTAGGTCAATGTACGTTACCTTATTGGTCTGACCAATCCGGTGCGCCCGGTCCTCTGACTGCAACCGTATCTCCAAGTCGTAACTGTTGCTGTAGTAGATGACAGTAGTAGCTGCCGTCAAAGTGATTCCATACCCCCCTGTTCTGGGCTGACCCACAAAAAACCGTAACGGGTTGGCGGGGTCTTGGAAATCGTTAACGATCTCCTGCCGCTCGTCTTGGGGCGTCTCCCCATAATAGGTTGCGACCGAATCGGGCCCGAAACGGTCGCGCAGGGTAGTTGCGATCTGTTGGATGTCGTGTGTGTACGTCGCCCAAATGATCGCTTTCCCCTGTAACTCGTCTGCCACGTCCAGAAGCGAATTTAGCCTGTTGTTCTTTATAGGCTGTATCTCCCCGTCGTCAGGCCTTAAATGCCCGCAGCAAATCTGTTGAAGGCGCATTATCTGAGTTAGCACACTGGCCGTAGTCGCCAGTTCGCCACTCGCCAGCTTGGCCAAAGCCAGCTTTTTCATCTGCGCGTATAATTTTTCCTGTTCAGGAGTCAGGTCCACGTCTCGCCGAAGGTACACCTTGGCGGGCAGATCGAGACAGTCAGCCTTCAGCACCCGGTTACTGAACCGATCTAACTTTAAAGAAAGTTCGTCCAACCGCTGGTAGCCCGTGATTTGCTGAAAACTGCGGTGGCCCATGGTCCGTCGCTGGATGTTCGCGTACCGTGCTTGAAAAGCGTAGTAGGAATTAAACCCTAGCGACTTCTCTGCAAGAAAGCCGCACTGGCTGAACAGGTCCATCGGGCTTTTGGTAATAGGCGATCCCGTCAATATTCGACGGTACTTAGAGCGTTTCTGTAGGGCCATGATTGCCTTGGTCCTAGCCGCCTTGCGGTTCTTTATCGTAGTGGACTCGTCAACCACGACCATGTTTTCGGGGTTTTGATAGAGGAAAGCAGTGGCCGCGGTAGGACCCCTAGCACTGGAAAACGCTTCGACGTTCATGACAAAAATCTTTAAGGCGGGCTCCTTGTCCACAATAAAAGCCATAAGCTCCTCCTCGAAACGCTTGGTCTTAGAGGGGGTCCAGCGGCATATCGTACGAGGGATGCGTTTAGGCAGATGGATCGGTATCTCCCCCTTAACCCAGTTGTCGTACACTCCTTTGGGCGCTATGACCAACGCCGCTTTTAGCAGGCCCGCTTCATATAGCACCGCCATCGTATCGATAGCGACCTTTGACTTCCCCGTGCCCATTTCCATGAATAGCGCGTAGTGCTCAGCGGCCCACGAATCCTCTAGCGCCTCTCGTTGGTGACTATACGGGGTGGTCTCATAGTGATATCCCTGCATACTCGTCCTTTTCTTAAAACCACTTGACACGCGTAGTATATAAGATATTATCCGTATTTCGCAAGGCCCAAAAGGAGCCTTTAACCACGAAGGAGAAGTAGCATATGAGCAGTGACGAACTAGCGAAATTGATGGAGGCCGACTTTGAGGACAACAAAAAAGCCACCTCCGTTGAACAGGTAGACCAGAAAGGCCTTACGTCGGTAGCCGGGTTGGCCCGCCTGATCCGAGACAAAGAAGTACAAATCGACTCTCTTGAGACATCCCTCAAGGAGTCTAAAAAAGCACTTCAGAAACTCACGGACGAGGAAATGCCCGCCATGCTGGCGGAAATCGGGATCTCCTCTTTTTCCCTCGACGACGGTTCTACCGTTGAGGTCAAACAGACGTATGGGGCGTCCATACTCGTCCAAAACCGCCCAACCGCTTTCGAGTGGCTGCGCGACCACCAGTACGACGACATTATTAAAAATACGGTCTTGTGCCAATTTGGCCGTGGTGAGGACGATCAGGCAAGTGCCTTTTCTGCGTTCGCAGAGGATCAGGGGTTCATACCCCAACAAAAAACTGAGATCCATCCACAAACGCTACGGGCTTTTGTGAAGGAGCGATGTGAGGCGGGAGAGGAGTTCCCCATGGAGTTGTTCGGGGCTTGGGTAGGTCAACGTGCCGTTATTAAGAGAGGAAAATAGGATGTCATCAGAAAAATCAGTAGGCGTAAAGAAATCAACCGAAATGGCGGAATTTGATCCCTCCATGTTTGAGGCCGATGCTGGGCAGGGCGTGGAGAACATGGGGCAAGACGACTTGGCCCTTCCATTCCTCAAAGTTCTTTCAGGTAATGACCCTGTGCTGGACGAAAACGAGGTGGCTCGTAAAGGTGATATTTACAACACCGTGACCAGTTCAATCTATAAGGGAAAAGACGGCGTTCGAGTGATTCCGTGTGCCTACCAGCGTCGATTTATTCAATGGGCCCCCCGGGGCACAGGAGGCGGTGCCCCTACGGCGATGTACGAGCCGGGTGAAGTGCGCCCCGCAACGCAGCGTTCTGCCGACGACAACAAAGACTACGTTGCCGATGGCAGTGGGCAGTATATCGAGGAAACGCATCAGCACTTTGTGTTGCTAGTCGGCGAAGAAGGCAGCGTCGAGACAGCTTTAATTGCAATGAAAAGTACGCAGCTCAAGAAATCGCGTAAATGGAACAGCATGATGGCGAGCCGGTCCATGCAAGGCTCTAACGGGCCGTTTACCCCGCCCCGCTTCTCTCATATTTACCACCTGAAAACGATCTCTGAGGAAAACTCTAAAGGGTCGTGGCACGGTTGGGAAATGTCGTGTGAAGGGGCTATCTCCGACGCGAGCCTATACGTCCGCGCTAAGGCGTTCGCCGAGAGCATCACCAGTGGAGACGTGGTCGTTAAGCACACAGAGGAGGAAAACTCGAACGGCCGTAAAGCACCGTTTTAAGGTACTGAGGCGGGGCGTGGTGCCCCGCCCTTTTTTACGAAACGGGGCAGGCAATGTCGTTAGATAAATTCATGGGCATCTTTGAGGGCCTAAAAGTAGCGCACGGCTACTTCAAAATAGAAAAGACGGGGGCTAACGGCAAGGCCCAAGGCAAGGCGGGCGTTCTTCGCGAACCTCAAACTCCCCAGCTCTGGGAAAACCACTTGAGCGGTAAGGGCAGTGGTCTCGGGATCGTGCCCATCAATGAGGATAACAACTGTAAATGGGGCTGCATCGATATCGACCAGTACCCCCTAGATCACAAACTGCTGGTGGATAAAATCCGCCGCCTAAAATTACCCCTAGTCGTATGCCGCTCTAAGTCCGGGGGCGCTCATTGTTTTTTATTCGCCACCACGTGGACCGAAGCTAAAGACATGCAGAAAGCCCTACGGTCCATGGCCGCCGCACTGGGCTACGGCGAGAGCGAGATTTTCCCCAAACAGATAAAGCTCAATTTAGACAGGGGGGACGTGGGTAACTTCCTGAACCTCCCCTACTACAACCACGAGGAAGGGCTTCGATACGCATTTTTGGACGACGGCACCTCGGCCACGCTGGACGAGTTTTTGGCGCTGCACCAGCAATACGCTCAAACCCCGGAAGAGGTCGTCAAAACACAGGTCGTCGGGGTCGGCGAAACCAAGCTGCTTCAGGACGGACCTCCTTGTCTACAGATCCTCTGCAAGCAGGGCATTAGCGAAGGCGGCAGGAATAATGGCCTGTTCAATATCGGGGTCTATCTACGGAAGGCCTTCCCGGATAGCTGGGAGTCAGAAATCCTGCGGTTTAACATGGATTATATCTCTCCACCCTTGCCGCTCGGCGAGGTCAACGTTGTTGCCAAGCAGGTAGAGCGCAAAGATTACGCCTACAAATGCAACGACGCCCCGATTAATGCCCACTGCAACAAAGAACTTTGCCGGACCCGAAAGTTTGGGATTAGCGCGGTTGTTGCCGGGGCGTCCATCGCTAACCTGCGTAAGTACAACTCTACCCCACCGGTCTGGTTTATGGACGTGAACGGGGAACCGTTGGAGATGGACACTGACGCGCTGATGAACCAGCTAACCTTCCAGAAAGCCTGTATGGAGCAGCTCAACTTCATGCCAAGGTCAGTGGGAAAGCCTCAGTGGGAAAGCCGTATAAGCACCCTCCTGAACGAGATGAAGGAGAACGAGTCTGCCATCATAGAGGTGGCAGTTGATGCGAGCACAAGCGGACAGTTTTATGACTACCTCGAAGAGTTTTGCCGCCACCTACAGGTCGCACAGGACAAAGAAGAAATCCTGCTGCGGCGTCCTTGGACGGACGAGGAGCAGGGAATCACGTATTTCCGATTGAAGGACCTTGAGAATTTCCTGAAGAAAAACAAGTTCTTCGAGTATAAGTCGCACCGAATTGCTCAACGCCTACGGGATATTAACGGTTCTAGCGTGGTCCTTAAAATTAAGGGTCGAGCTGTTCGTGTATGGCAGATCCCATCCTTCAGGAAGTCCGACATTGATATCGACACCCCTAATTTGGGTGGCCAGCACAAGGCCCCTTTCTAATGGTGGTCGAGGAGCGGACTTTTAAGGAACACCGCAAGCGCCGTAACGCGACCATCGTCGAAATGATCGATGACGATCTCATGACGATGACGGCAGTCGCTAAATTGTTTTCTATATCTAGGCAGCGCGTAAAGCAGATTTACGATAAGGAGAAGGAGCAGACGAACCGTGTTTAGAATATTTGGACCACCGGGAACAGGCAAGACCACCACGCTATTGAACATGGTCGATGACGCCTTAGAAGCGGGCACACACCCGCACCGCATAGCTTTCCTAGCGTTTACTCGCAAAGCGGCCAACGAGGCCAAAGAACGAGCGGCTGAACGCTTCAACCTCAGCCCTAAAACAGACTTAATCCACTTCCGTACACTCCACTCCCTCGCCCTGACGATGACCGACATCCGGTCCGAACAGGTGATGCAGGAGGCCCACTTCAAGGAGCTGAGTGAGGCCATAGGAATCCCGCTCGGCCGCAAAAAAGTCGGGAGCTTCGACGACGACGTCCCGTCCATGGTGGCCAGCAGCGATCCGATTCTCGGACTGATCAACCTCGCCCGTTTGAGGCGGGTGCCGCTTCGAGAACAGTACAACGACAGCAATCTCAGGAAGGACTGGAACACAGTTAACTATGTCGATAGATGCCTCCGCGAGTACAAAGACAGCATGTCGTTGTACGACTTCACCGACATGCTGGCGGAGTTCGTCAAAGGGTCCGACCGGTTCTGCCCCGACTTTGATCTGTGCGTCCTAGACGAGGCCCAAGATTTAAGCCCTCTACAATGGGAGATGGCTCACGCTATCGACGATCATTCCGAGCGGATGTATGTCGCCGGGGACGACGATCAAGCCATTTATCGATGGGCTGGTGCGGACGTCGACCACTTCATTAATTTACCGGGAGGATCTGAAACCTTATCTCAGTCCTATCGGATACCAAGGCTGGTCCACAACCTCGCAGAGAATGTCGTGCGCCGTATCGTCCGTCGATTTCCCAAGCGGTATGAGCCCAAGGGGGAAGCAGGTAACGTGACGAGGATCGACAGCATCTCTGCGATAAACATGGCCGAAGGGTCTTGGCTGATATTGGCGCAAGCGGGATACCTGCTACAGCCCGTGGCCACTGAACTGAAGTCGAGCGGCTACCTGTTCAACTACCGCGGCCACCGGAGCATTAGCGAGAAGCTGGCCTACTCGGTCAACGGCTGGGAGCAGTTGCGCAAGGGCAAAGAGATCACCGGGGAGGTCGCCCGGAAAATATACAGCTTTATGTCGGTCGGCAAGAGGGTGGTTCGAGGCTACAAAAAATTGACAGGCATCGAGGATCACGAGATGATTACCATGGGGACCCTAGTCGATAACTACGGCCTGAAAGCCGATAAGGCCATGATCTGGTCCGAAGCCATGGACAAGTTGCCCGATATAGACCGCGCGTATATCACGGCACTGCTACGACGGGGCGAGAAGTTCAATGGAATCCCCCGTATTACAGCGTCCACGATCCACGGCTCAAAAGGGGGAGAAGCGGATAACGTCGTGTTGTTCACGGACCTTAGCCCCGCCGCAGATAACGAGATGCGCATTAATCCGGATGACATGCACCGGGTTTTTTACGTCGGCTTAACGCGCACGAAACAAAACCTGTTTATCGTCGACTCGGTCGATGCCACGAGGAGCTACGACCTATGATCCCCCACGAGGAAGACAAGATGGTGTCACAGCCCCACCATTATTCAAGCGGCGAGATAGAATGTATCGACGCAATGGTGTCGGCATTCGGAGAGGATAAAGTCCGAGCTTTCGCGGAGCTGTCAGCTTTCAAGTACCTTTGGCGCATGGACCGAAAAAACAGCGTGAGCACACAAGACAAGCAAAAAGCCATCTGGTATTTATCGTGGTCAATTGGAGATGATTTGAGAATCAAACCATGAGCCTACAAATGGCCCTGTTCGCCCGTAAAAATGAGTGGGTGCCTCCTTTGGAACTGCCCGACATTACGGGTGCCTCTAAGATTGCCATCGACGTGGAGACCCGCGACCCGAATCTGAAGAACAGCGGGCCCGGGTGGCCAACAGGGGATGGCGAAGTGGTGGGCTACGCTGTCGCTGTCGAGGGCTGGTCCTGCTATATCCCTATCCGGCACTTCGGCGGCGGTAACCTCGACGAGAAGATCGTCAACCGCTGGCTGAAAAAAGTATTCGAGTGCCCCGCCGATAAAATCATGCACAACGCACAATACGATCTGGGGTGGATTAAAAATATGGGCTTCACGGTCAATGGGCGCATCATCGACACCATGATCGTGGCCTCACTGATCGACGAGAACCGTTTTAGCTACAGCTTGAACGCGCTCTGCTACGACCTGCTGAACAAAACTAAATCCGAAAAGGGCCTAGTAGCGGCTGCTCTGGAGTTCGGTGTCGATCCCAAAGCTGAGATGTGGAAGATGCCCGCTATGTATGTCGGACCATACGCTGAAGCGGACGCGGAGCTTACCCTCGAACTGTGGAATTACTTTTCCATTCAGGCAAGCCAAGAGGACCTGTGGAGCGTCATTAATCTGGAGCTGGACTTGCTCCCATGTCTGGTGGACATGACCATGCGCGGCGTCCGAGTCGATGTCGACAGAGTCGAACGCACACGGGACAGCCTCCTTAAACGGGAGCGGGAGGTCTTGAAGGAGTTGAAGCGAGTCGCTGGCTCTGGCGTGGAAATCTGGGCTGCGCAATCGCTTGCAAAATCCTTCGACAACCTCGGAATCCAATATCCAAAGACTGAGAAAGGAGCACCTTCCTTCACCAAACTCTTCCTCCAAGAGCATGAGCACCCCGTCGCGAAGCTCATTGTTGAGGCTCGGAATCTGAACAAGACCTCCGGGACATTTATCAACGCCATCATGAAGCACTGCCACGCTGATGGCCGCATCCATAGTCATATCAACCAACTCCGTTCGGATGATGGGGGGACCGTGTCGGGCCGCATCTCTATGCGGAACCCTAACTTGCAACAAATCCCGGCTCGCGACCCTATTTATGGCCCAATGATCCGCTCACTGTTCCTGCCGGAAGAAGGGGAAAAGTGGGCGGCAATCGACTTCTCGCAACAAGAACCGCGCATCTTGGTTCATTATGCGCATGTATACGGCGAAACACGAGGAGTGCCCCTAGAGGGAGCGGCTGACTTCGTCTCAGCCTACAACAATACGCCAGAAACAGACTTCCATAGCCTCGTCGCAGGGATGGCTAAAATCCCCCGAAAGCAGGCGAAAACCATTAACCTCGGCCTGATCTATGGCATGGGGGTCACTAAGCTGTCCGAACAGCTCGATACCTCGCTGGAGGAGGCAAAGAGCTTGGTGAAGCAGTACCACACCCGCGTCCCCTTCGTTAAAGGATTGATGACGGGAGTGATGAACCGCCTAAACGAGAAGTCTTCGGGGGGCGCGTTACGCTCCCTCGAAGGCAGGAAGTGCCGCTTTGAACTGTGGGAACCCGATACGTTCGCCATGAACAAAGCACTACCCTATAAAGAAGCGGTGGATGCCTACGGACCTACGACCAGACTCAAACGGGCGTTCACGTATAAAGCACTCAACCGACTCATCCAAGCCTCGGCCGCCGACATGACTAAACGCGCCATGGCTAACCTGTACAAAATGGGGAAACTGCCCCTGCTGCAAATGCACGATGAACTGGCCATGTCCGTAAAGAGCCGGGAGGAAGCTGAAGAGATTGCCCGGGTAATGGAAAATGCGGTGCCCTTAGAGGTCCCCAACGTTTGCGACGTGGAGGTTGGCCCATCTTGGGGGGAGGCGATATAAGTTTGACGGGTATGCGATAATGTGGGACACTCCTCCAACAGTAAATTACGGAGAAGTAGGATGGAGTTAAAAGCAATAGATGAGGCACAAAAAGAAGCCGAAAAGTTTTTTGAACGGGAAGACGTGAAAGCCCTTTTCCATGAAGCGTGTAGGCTGTCTATCTATTCGTTACCTGACTATCAAGTAGGGAAAACACTTTGGAAGCGTATGGGGTACAAAGCGCCTCATCCGTCAAAACAAAAAAGGGATGAACTGAAAAAAGTAGAAAGAGACCTCTATCATGTCGCTTGCGCTTTGAACCGAAGGGGGGGCTACGCTAAGTAGGTATATGGAAACAAGACAGGAAGAGATGCGTGTTCAAGTGTCAGGGTTTCATGGCAAGCACCCAGAAGTCTGGCGTTTCTTTTGTGGATTTACGTTTGAGATGATACAGCGAGGATATTCACACTACTCAGTCAATGCTGTATTCGAAAGGATACGTTGGGAGATTGATTCTGGTGGTGATGGGACTACCAGTTTTAAGCTAAACAACAATTACAGAGCGTTTTACGCTCGGAGGTTTATGAATATATACCCAGAACATTCAGGGTTTTTCCGAACAAGGGAACAGACCAGCAAAGATAAATCTGCTACTAACTTGCCGGAAATTACACCTGCATATTATCGATCAGGAGGGGGCTGACTCTCGTTCTTTCCGTGCGCGGTGATGGTCCTCCCAATAGTCCCACCCGTGAACCCCTGCCGTGATCGCGAGAAGCCCCAAAAATACCCACGGGGTCGACCACATGGCGCACCCGCCCAGCAAGACGCCCACTATAAATCCAACGTGTCCTTCACTCATGGTTGTTCCTTTAAAGTAACCTTACTTGCCGAAATCCTGTCCGAAGGTCGTCTTCTTTCCCGACAGCTTCGATATAACGTT
>Ga0115002_10003992_pt1 | contig 18133 bp, 12 predicted proteins | sample ArcticOcean_MG_C_8_FD_89576 | JGI IMG/M metagenome (GOLD analysis project Ga0115002, IMG submission 89576) | Marine microbial communities from western Arctic Ocean - ArcticOcean_MG_CB11_86 | ecosystem: Environmental > Aquatic > Marine > Oceanic | place: Arctic Ocean: Canada Basin | collected... | reverse complement strand
GGTGGCTGGGACGTGGGTCCCGGCGAAGATGGTGACTTAGTACTCCGACTGCGCAAAGCCGCCTGGGAAATAGTTCATGCGCCGTACGCCCAGTGCCTGACCAATGTGCCCCTGTCCTGGAAACAATTGTTCCGGCAACGTCGCCGGTGGGAATGGTCGATCGTCACCTTTGAATGTCGTAAACACGTCGACATGGCCAACGTCTTCAGCCCCAATTTCCGCTTCAGCAATTTTGCGATGCTGCTAGAAACCTGGCTGTTTCGTATTGTTCTGACCTTCGCCATGTTCCTCGTGCTCGCCTTGCTAGCCGCCAGCCGCCCACAGACGCTTGGCTACGTGCTATGGACCGACTACCTGGTGTATCTCGGCTTAGAAGTGCTGCAGTGGCTGGTGCTGATGTATTACACCCCTGCCCCGCGCTGCGATGCTTGGTCAATCCTCTGCCTCCCGCTCGTGCCACCCTACTACCTGTTTCTGAAAGCCGCCTCGGTGGTAGCCATCGTCGAAGAGTTCTTATGGCGAAGATCGTACGACGACAATTTCGTCCCGGCACACGTACGGCGTGTCACCTGGCACTGGTAGCGACTCTCCCACAGGCATTCGACTTGGATCTGCGGGTGCAGAAACGCACCTTTTTCAAAAGCACCGGAATTTCGCCCGATTCCTAATCGTAATTGGTAACCCGACGCATTAGCGAGGAATCGGTTCTGGGATAGGTTCTAAGATTAAGACCTCAAAAGTGCGTTCCTGCACCCGGACCTGCCTCCTGCAGTCCGGCAACTCCCTTTCACGCAGAAGACGCGAATCGTATGTGGATTGCCACCAGGCGATTGACCGCCCAACAGGGGGAAACGACGAAAAATCGTGCAACCGGGCCAAAAGTTGGCTTTCGCCTCTGAAAATCCGCCTGTTTTAACATCGGACCGATTCTGCGGCTGGGACGCGTTGCATCAGTTGGGTAAGCTCTGATCAGCGACGCTAGCATGGGTAAGGTATGCGTTGCCCCACGGCCGATAAATCAGTAAAGTCGCCCGCGCCGTTAAAGACCACTTCACTATTCTTTCTTTTTCAGGCCACTTCGTCCCACCACCAGGCAGAATTATCGTGATCTTACGAAGACGAATTATCTCTTGTGGCTCGCTATTCACCCTTGCGCTCGGACTGTTAACTCAAACACCCGTCACCGCGGCTGTCCCCTGCGATAGCCTGATGGCACCCAGCGCGCGTGGCTACGTGTCAATTCAGGACATCAACACGCTCCACGAACATTGGCTGCAAACCCAAATGGGCCAGCTTGCGCAAGACAAATCGATGCAGCCCTTTATCGAGGACATGAAACGCCAGCTGAAAAGAAAGATCACCGGCGTACGCGATAAGCTCGGAGTAGAATTGTCCGACCTGAAAGACATCGCGGGCGGCGAAATCGCACTCGGCCTTGTCGAGCGTGAAAACGGCCGTGCCGCGGTTGCTTTGCTGGTCGACGTCACGGGCCGCCGGGACCAATTGGCTGCTCTGCTCAAAAAAGTCGATAGAGATCTCGCCAAGCGTGATGCAACCAAAAAAACGAACGACAACGGCGGCATCCAAGTCACAACCTATCAAATACCTTTGAAGAAAGATTTGCACACTAAGCGCGAGGCCGTTTTCTTTGTGAAAGACGACATGCTCTGCGCGAGCGACAGCGCTGCCGAAGCGGAGGAGATGCTCCGCAGGTTTGGCGACAACGGGACCGGGCTTTCGAGCACGCCTGCCTACCAAGTAACTATGGGGCGCTGCGCAAAAGAAGCAGGCCGGCTCATGCCCGAGCTACGCTGGTTCTTCGATCCCTTTGGCTATGCCCGCGCAATTCGCTCGCTGGCACCAAAAAATCAGAAGCAGTACGGTAAAAACTATGTAAAGATTCTGAATGAGCAGGGCTTCGACGCTATTCAAGGCATTGGCGGGTACGTGAATCTTGCCGTAGCCGGTTCTTACGAATTCCTGCATCGCACGTCCGTCTACGCCCCCGCTATCCCCGGCGAGCCCGACAAGTATCGCCTCGCCATGCGGATGATGAAATTCCCGAACAGCCCCGAGATGGCACCGCTCAAGTGGGTCCCCCGCAAACTGGCGACTTACCGTACGTTTAACGTCGACTTGAGTAACGCCTTTGAGAAGTTCGGCTCGCTTTTCGACTCGATTGCCGGCTACGAAGAAGCTTTTGACGGCGTCCTTGAAGGCTTAGAACGTGATCCCTACGGCCCGCAAGTCGATGTACGCAAGGATTTTATCACTCACCTCGGCCAACGCGTGATACTTGTCACCGACTACGAAGTACCCATTACTCCGAAGTGCGAACTATTTATGATCGCCATCGAGCTAACGAACGAAAAGGCAGTTGCCGACACGCTGAAAAAATTCATGGAGAGTGACCCCAACGCCTCCCAATCGGATTTCGAAGGCAAGATTTTATGGGAGATTCTCGAAGTAGAAGAAGACATTCCTGAATTGGACATCACCTCGTCCGACCTTGATTTGTTGGACGACTCGGCAGCAGATACTGGCACGCGAAAAGAAGCGACTGCCAACGCAGCAGAAGCCTCGGCCGCTTGTGTGACTAATGGCCACCTGTTGATTGCTTCGCATGCCTCCTTTCTGAAAGGAATTCTTTCGACGCAGCAGCCGCTAGAACGTTTGACTGACGCAGCAGATTTTCATGAAGTAGAAAACGCTTTGTCGCGATTGCTGTCAGGCAGCAACTCGGTCAAGTCGTTTGTTCGCACCGACGAGGCCTTCCGCCCAGTGTACGAACTACTCAGGCAAGGCAAGATGCCCGAATCAGAAACCTTGTTGGGCCGGTTGCTCAATCGACTCATGACTCAGCCGGACGACGAAGACGAAGATATCCTGCGACAGCAAAAGATCGATGGCCGCCAGTTGCCCGCCTTCGAAATGGTCCGCCGTTACTTCGGCCCCGCAGGCACGATCATCCGTAGCGAGGAAGACGGCTGGTTTGTGGTGGGCGCATCACTCAGCAAGCTCGCGCCCCCCCAGGCAACCAACACGACGGCCGACAAAAGCAAGCTAAGGTAAGTTCTAAGGTATTTGCAGCTTCGCCCAGAACGGGCGGTGGCGGTCGCCGCGAGTGCGGACGTCTTCGAGCAGCACCTCCGGATCGGGTCGCGTCGAACCGCTGGCAATGCCTAGCTTCCTGCCATTGAGCGTGATCTCGATCGGCTTCGAGAAATCGACGAGGTCGGGGCTCAGCCACAAGGTTGTTTGCTCGGCGGCCGTTTTGGCCAACAGGTGATTGGCTTTCTGCACCCGGCCGTAAATTTGAGTCGGGCGGGCGTTACGCAGCGGCCAGTTGGCCGGGTGCACAGAGTTCGGGAAATTGCGGCCTTCGATCCACCAGAAAAAATTATCCCATGGCCGCATTGTGTTGCAGGTAAACTCTGGCGGCGATCCCCGCCGGCGATGCGTAGGCAATTCCATCCAAGAAAACGCTTCTAATACTTCATCCGAAAACGGTTCGTGTCCCCGACCCAAGTACTCCACGACCGTCGTATCAAACCTTTTCAGAAAAAACTTGTCGAGCACCGCTGCGTTGCCCGACATTCGACTGCCGTCTTTTTCGCCGGCGACAAAGTAAAGCGGCACATATCGGGCGTTCTCCCAATAATGCTGCACGTACTTTTTGACCTGGCTAAACTGGGCCACAAAGGGGAGTACACCAGCCCACACGTCGGGGTGCGCGACCGCCAAATCCCAAGCTGCGTCGCCGCCCATACCGTGGCCGGTGAGGTATACACGGTCATTGTCGATGTGAAATCGCCGTGTGGCGTCCCGCAAGCAAGTGAGCACCGCCTCATGTTCGCGAAGCGTGTACTCATATTCGTATTGCTGCGTTTTTTGCCAATCGATGGCAATCGTAATGTAGCCATGCCGCATGGCCTGTCCACGACGCGCGCCAGTCATTTCACCCGCTTCGCTGCGTGGCGGTGAACCGGTCCAGAATTCGAGTTCTTGCCGGGGAGAGTTGTAGGCCCCGTTCAGGGCGACGATCGTTGGGTAGCGACGCGAGGCGTCGTATTCCGGCGGTAATTGGACGAGATAGCGAAAGTCGCCATTCTCACTTTGGCCGGGGGCAGTCAGTTCATAGGCGCCGTACTCGCGCACGCTTTTCTCAGGAATCTCCCAGGGTGGAGTCATGTAAGCAATCAGCCGAGCCAAACTTGGCACATCGGCCCCCTCGGCACTACGGATCGACTCCAGCAAGGTCAGGCGCTCATGAGCCAATGGCTCTCGCAAGTATTTCCGCACCATGTCACGAACTTGTAATAGTGAAATCGCGACAGAAATCTTTTGCTTCGCACCATCAGCCCCCAAAACCCAGCCGCTTGTGGCCAGCGCTACTTTTTCGTCCGCCGAGAGCGACGCATCGTCTGCGAGCTGGATAAAAGGCACCAGCCGCTTTAAATTGTTATGCGTGAGATTGGCAATAATCTCTTGCACCAGCGGTTGCACTAAAGTGCGGTGATCCTCATCAGAAACCTGCTCAGCCACTGCCTGAAGTAGCCCTTTGACTGATTGCAAACGTGCCGTGCGACCGGCATAATCTGCCGTCATCTCTCGGACCTGCTGCAGGGTTTCACCCGCGACTTCCTCCGGCGGAAAGTTATCAAGCAGCCGCCTCACCAACTCGTGCTGTCCAGCGGCGCTACGCAACTCTATTTCTTGAAGTATGCGGCGAGCTCCCATTTGCTTCAGGTCTCGGGCTATCGGCTCAAGTCCTTCCATTTCAGGGAATTGACGGATGACGGCCTCTAACTCGAGACTTGCTTCGCGATAGCGCTCAGCCTGCAAATAGAACCGCACGACTTTCAGCCAATTCTGAGGATCGTCGTGCGAGACGGCGCGGGCAAGAATGCGGGCGAGCGTCTCACGCGGAATCGAACTGGTGGCCAAGCGCATGTCCCATACGGGCGAGCGAGGCTGACCGCGTAGACCTTCGACTTTTACATAGCGAGGCGCGATTTCGGTAATACCCTGCACCACCGCCAAGGGCCCATCTCGTGTTTGCATGCGGTAGATGCGTCGCCCAAACTCATCGAACGGCGTGATGCCCAAGCTGGGTCCAACGCTGCTGATCGCGCCACCAGAATTCGAAACGTTTTGCCATAACTTGATCCGAATCTGAGTCTCGATGCCCTCGTCAATCACGTTATCCAAAAAGAACTTGGGCACGTACGTACGGCGCAGCTCGTCGTGGACCATCAAGATCGGCATCGATTGGTTCTGCTCGTCATCCGGACGAGACGCAATCGGATTCTTGGCGACGCCGGGCAAAACCATCATCTTGCCTTGTAGAATCCGGCCGTCTTTGAGTTGCACCTTTTGAGCCACGGCAACTGAGCCCATCGCACTGAACGCATACCAAACTGACAGACAGAAAGCGCATCGAACCAATGGCGAGAGTGAATACATCAAGAATCTGTTCCAGAAAGAAAGAGACACGAATTGTCCTGACTCCATTGTGTCCCACAAGCGACTCGAGTCAATTTACGAGGCAGGACTGACGCCCAACAGACCTTTGACCAAAGAGGGGGACTTTATTCGGGTTTTCGTTGGTCCCCAGGTCTTTGACATGTGCATCCGACTGGCTGCAAGAGCCCGGCGTGCCCTTGAGCGCAAAGCAGACTATTGACAGCGCCCAGCCACTGCCTGGACAATGCGACCCGTAAGATATAACGAATACGCAGATTGCGCTGTCTCCTGGCTATTTCTCTCCTTTGGGGCCTCTCTCCCTTGGGGAGAGGTCCAAAGAGGGGCGCAACCATCCCCTAGCCCCTCCCTGAAAGGGAGGGGGAACACGCAATAGATATCGCACCATGATCGCTCGCCCTGCCATCAAAGTTCTCTTGGCACTTGTGCTGGGATTTCCCCTCCTTCAAGCCGTGTTGACTTGGGTCGCGGGGCTGCTGGGCGCCATGGGCGATGCAGCCGCTGCCGACATACTGGCACACATCAATGTCGGTCTTCGGGTCGCTTGGCTCGTGAGCATCGTGGGGCTGGTGGTGGCGCTCGCTGTTCGCTCTGTTGCAGAAAACGGCGAAGAATAGCACGCCCCATTGCCCGACGCGGCGTCCGCCGAGACAATAGGCACTATGATGGATCATCTCGAGCGCGAAAGTCTTTGTCATGACCCCATTCATGGCTATATCCCGTTTGTCTCGGTGGTCAAGGAGGGCGAAACCTCAGAACGCACGTTGCTTGATCACCCCTGGCTGCAGCGCCTGCGTCAAATTCATCAACTGCAAACCGCCTGGTGGGTCTATCCGTCGGCCGAACACACCCGTTTTCAGCACGTGGTGGGCGCGATGCACATGGCCACCCGCGCGACCGAAGTGCTGTACCCCAGTCTCGTCGAGGTTTGCCCCGACGCCCCTAGTCGCGGCTATGTCGAGTGCCTCACGCGCATGGCCGCCTTGCTCCACGATGTCGGGCACGGACCATTTGGGCATTTTTTTGACGCCCACTTTTTACAGGCATACGGACTAACCCACGAGATCCTGGGCTCCCATATCATCCGCGAAGAGCTGGGGCCGCTCTTGAAAAAGGTTCGCACCTGTCCGGGCGGAAATCAACTGGATGACAACGAACAGCTCGATCCTGATCAAATCGCCTGGCTCATCACTCGCCCCACAGATGTCGAAGCGGCCAGCGTACCGCACAATAATAGTCCAAATGGGCGTCCTCGGTGGCTGACCATGCTGCGCAGCCTGTTTTGCGGGCTCTATACCGTCGACAACATGGATTTCGTCCTCCGCGACGCGTACATGTCCGGCTACAGCACGCGTTCCTACGATCTGGAACGCCTGTTGCGATACACTTTTTTCAGTGAGCAAGGCCTTACCATCCAATCCCGCGGCATGAATGCCCTCGTGCGTTTTCGTCAGGCCCGTAGCGAACTTTTCCGCGCGGTCTACTTCCATCGCACCGTCCGTGCAATCGACAAGACGCTCGAAGACCTCTTCCGCGACGGCAAACAGTTTTTGTTCCCCGGCAATCCGCTCGATCATCTCGACGAATATCAACAATTCACCGAGTGGTCCCTGCTGATCGACGTCGCCCGCTGGCACAAGAGCAACAACCCCGAACAGCGTGAGTTGGGCCTGCGGTGGCAACGCTTGCTCCAACGGCAGATCGATTGGGAATTGGCAGAAGAGCGGACCCGACTCGACCCTAAAGCAACCGACCTCTTTTGCAAAGGCCGAGAGGAATTGGCCGAGCAGGCAATTCGCGGCGAGTTGCCGCAGGAGCTGCGCGACATCTCGATGAAAGTTGACTTACCCATTTACATCGACCGTCCCGACCCCAAAACGGCCGCCGCTGGGCAAAATTTTCTGTACCGCCCTGCCGCCCAGCAAAAAATACGCCCTCTCACCGATGACGAGTTGTACAAGCACCTCCCAGTGAGCCAACTCGTCTGCCGCGTCTACCTGCCCAAAGACGCCCCGTCGGAACACGCCTCGGCAATTTCCAATGCGCTCGATTCGCTTCTCGGCAGCAGCGGGGACGATGATCTGACGAATATGTGACGGAGTAGGAGCGAGGAACCAGGATTTAGGTTCCAGTTCCTTCGGGAGTGCAGGTTCAACTCCTGTCGTCCCTGATAGATGTCGCGTCGTTGTTGTTTTGTCTTGCCGCCCTACCTAATGGGGCGGCGGTACTCGTGGTGTTTGTCATTGGTTGCCGTTCCTATTGTTGTTTTCAGAGGGCAGTATCTGCATAACTAACGGCTGCTGGTCAAGAAAAAACGGCATGGCCAGTTTTGGCCGCGTTGATCTACTCTGACATGGGTGTTGTCCATTTCAAATAAAGAAAATCAACGTTGCCGATAATGATTGTTGTCGGGGCCATAGGGGTAAAAAGCGCCTGCCTATCGTGATGATCACGACCGGTATCGCTGAGCGACTCTTGAGTGTTGAATGCTTGGTCCCATTCCTATTGCCTAGACAATGTTTTTGAAATGTCCGAGGAAATAACTCCTAAGCCGTATCGTGTCGGAATGATGGCGGCTAAAATAGTAGGTTGGTGATGCGCCGTGCGCCCTCGTGGCAACGCGACTGCTCTAGATTCTCGACCCAAGTCTCTCGACCACTTCCTATGTCCCACGACACTTACGAAAACCCCCTTATCTTCCGGTATGCATCGGATGAAATGAGTCGACTGTTTAGTCCCCAGCATAAACACAGTGCCTGGCGACGGCTGTGGGTGGCGCTGGCCGAGGCCGAAGCCGAGCTGGGTTTGCCGATTACCGTAGAACAAATTGACCAGCTCCGCGCGCATGTGGATGACATTGACTTCGCCGTGGCGGGGCAGTACGAACGTAAATTGCGTCATGACGTGATGGCCCACGTACATGCCTATGGCGACCAATGCCCCGACGCCCGGCCGATCATCCATCTGGGAGCAACCAGTTGTTTTGTCACCGACAATACCGATCTCATGATCCTCCGCGAAGCGCTCACGCGCGTCTGCGAAAAAGTCGCCGCGACGATCCATGTTCTTGGTGAGTTTGCTGCCAAGCACCGCGACCTGCCAACCCTAGGTTTTACCCATCTGCAACCGGCGCAACCCACAACGGTCGGCCGCCGCGCCTGTCTCTGGGCCTACGACCTAGCACTCGACTTAACGGAACTGGAGCATCGCCTCAAACAACTCCGCGCCCGCAGCACCAAAGGCACCACCGGGACGCAAGCCAGCTTTCTAGAACTGTTGGACGGCGACCACCAAAAGGTGCAAAAACTTGAGCAGCTCGTCGCCAAAAAAATGGGGTTCGACGCAACCTACACAGTGACCGGCCAAACCTATTCGCGAAAAATCGATGCCCAAACTATCGACGCGCTAGCGGGAGTTGCCGCGTCGGCCCACAAAGGGGCCTCCGATATCCGCATCCTCGCCCACCGCAAAGAAATCGAAGAACCGTTTGAGAAAAACCAGGTCGGCTCTTCAGCGATGGCCTACAAACGCAACCCGATGCGTAGCGAACGGATCTGCGGCCTGGCCCGTTTCGTGATGAGCCAACAGTCGAGTACGGCTGCTACCGCCGCCAACCAGTGGATGGAACGCACGCTCGACGACAGCTCGAATCGCCGCCTGGTGATTCCCCAGGCATTCTTGGCCGTTGATGCCGTGCTGATCCTCTACCAAAACGTCGCCGATGGACTGGTCGTTTATCCCGAAGTGATCGCCCGCAACTTGCGAGAAGAATTGCCCTTCATGGCCACCGAGAACATCTTGATGGCGGCAGTCTCTGCCGGCGGTGACCGGCAAGATCTCCACGAACGCATTCGCGAGCACAGTCAGGCCGCGGCCGCCGAGGTCAAAGAACGGGGCAAGTCGAACGATTTGCTCGAACGATTGGCCCAAGACGATGCCTTCGCAGGTGTCGATCTGGCAGAAGCCGTCGATGCCTCAAAACTTACGGGACGAAGTGCGGAGCAAGTGGACGAGTTTTTGGAAGACATCGTCCAGCCGATCCACGACCGGTACGCGAATCGCCAGCCCGACCCCACGGAAGTCCGGGTGTAGGGCGCAAGCCGCGCGGGGATGGCGACGCCAATAAGAATTTAGGTTGACCGAAATTCATAGTGTGGACGGGCAGTATCGTTGCCGAGTGCTCTTAGCTCGCATTTCTAAGCGAATCTCGTTAGTATCCCAGCTTAGAGCAATTCTTTCAATTACGAAGTCGGGGGATGCGTAAGGAATTGAACCACAACGAAACAACGCGACGACGAAGGTACGAAAAAAAACTTCTGTTTCGTCGTTTCCGTTGTTCCTTCGTGGTTCAAAAATTTGCGATTCCGCAGGCTCTGTGCATTCTGTGACTACGCTTTTTTCGCGTACTTTCGCGGACTCTCTCGATTGTTGGAAAAGTGCAAGAGGCGAATCAATAATGGGTGCCCGCCCTACAGATCCTTGAGCCGCCCGGTGCTATCCCCAATTCGCTCTGCTTCGACTCCCAGACGATCAAGCATCGAGAGAAACAGATTCGTCATCGGCACGTCTTTTCCAACCTCAACGTGACGTCCCGGCGTCAACGTCCCGCGCCCACCACCGGCCAGCACAATCGGCAAATCGTTGTGCGCATGAGAATTTCCGTCGCTTATGGCACAACCATAAAGAATCATGGAATTATCGAGCACGCTCGAACCGTCGGCCTCTTGCATGGCATTGAGTCGCTCTAAGAAGTAAGCAAACTGCTGCATATAAAAGTGATCGATTTTGGCAATCTTTTCCAGGTTTTCCGCACTGCCTTTGTGGTGCGACAGATGGTGATGGCCCTCGCTAATGCCTAATTCTGGGAAGCTGCGATTACTTCCCTCATGCGCCAGCGGAAAAGTGGCCAAACGGGTCGAATCAGTTTGAAATGCCAAGGCCAACAAATCAAACATCAGCCGAATATGCGTCTGGTGATCTGCGGGGATCCCCTCGAGCCGAGACATTGTCGTTTGCGGAATCGGAAATTTCTCGATCGCTTCGACCTGCCGCTCAATGGAGCGCACGCTGGTGAGATATTCCTCCAACTTGTGCCGATCCTTGCCGTCCAGATGACCTGCCATCGAACGGGACTCCTCGGCAACGAAATCCAAAATACTGAGCCGCTGCTGCTGCCTCATCAGCAAGTTACGCTGGCGCTCTGCTGGAGGTCCGCTCCCAAAGAGTTGCTCAAACACGGCCCGCGGGTTCGGCTCGGGTGCCAACGGCATCGTGGGCGAAGCCCATGACAAATTGAATTGGTACGCGCAGCTATACCCCGTGTCGCAGTTCCCCGTGGCACGTCCTGCCGCCGAACCCAGTTGCAACGACGGAATGCGCGAGTTGTGCCCAATCTGCTGGGCGGCCAGCTGATCGACTGAAATACCGTTGCAAAAATTGGCTCCGGCAGTTTTAAACGGTCGTGCCCCGGTAAGAAACACGGCATTGGCCCGCGCGTGGTCGCCGCCGCCGTCGCCCTTGGCATTGGCATTTTGATGGGAAAAGCCCGTGAGCACCTGAAACTTACTCTGCAGGGATGCGAGCGGCGCGAATGTTTCGTTCAATTGGAAGGCAGGACCGACGCCTTGCGGTCGCCACCGCTCCATGTTCATGCCGTCGGGAACAGCCAAGAAGGCCGCCCGCAGCGGCGGCTGAGGAGCAGCAGCAGAAGCTAGCGCCAGTGGCAGGGCCGATTCCATCAGCGGCAAGGCCAGACAAGCGCCCGCCCCACGCAAGAATCGGCGACGGCTGCTATCGATCTCGTCGGCCATGCTAAAAACCCGTGCTTAAAAGCGTGTTTATTGAACGACCTTCATTCGTCATATCCACGTCGCAACAAAAACTGTGGCGACTCGACAATTCCTAAGAGCATCGTTGAGAAACGTCCTTCGCCCTCCAACATCGCATCGACAATATTTTCGATTTCCAGAGTATCAGTATACTCGATGCCGCGACCCAAGGCATAAATGATCATTTTTCGCGTGAGACAACGGTAGAATAGCCGCCGCTTTCGGCTAAGGATCTCGCGTAGCTCCATCACCCCCGAAAACTCCTCGCCACTTACCAGCTGCCCACTGGGATCAATCTCCATGCCATCGTCCGTGTCTCGCCACAAACCAATCGGATCAAAGTTTTCGAGTCCTAACCCTAAAGGGTCCATAGAATCGTGACACGAAGCACAGAGCGGATCTTCACGATGCAGGGCCAGACGTTCACGCATCGTGAGATGCCAGGTCACGCCGCGCGTCGCCTCCTCTAAGGGCGGCACGTCGGGCGGCGCGGGAGGAGCGGGGGTTCCCAAAATATTCTCGAGAATGAACTGCCCTCGTTTTACCGGAGAAGTACGGTCAGGATTCGAAGTCACCAGCAGCACACTGCCGTGCGTCAGGACTCCACCTCGCGGGTAATCGGCCGGGATCTTCACCAGACGCATTTTTTTGCTTTCGACACCAGGAATGCCGTAGTACTCGGCCAGTCGCGCATCGAGAAACGTATAATCGGCCGTGATCAATTCGATCACATCGCGATCCTTGCGCATTACGTGTGCGAACAACAACTCCGTCTCGCGGCGCATGGTGGGCCGGAGATTCCCCATGGTATCGCTTAGCGGTTTCGCTATGTGAACTCCTTCCACGTCTCGCATCCGCAGCCATTGGCCGACGAAGTTCTCTGCAAACCGATCCGACTTGGGATCGGCGAGCATCCGCTCGAGCTGTGCGCCCAACTCATTTCGAAGTCGGCCTGCAGCAGCCAACTCGCTAAGTTGCTGGTCGGGAATACTCGACCAAAGGAAGTAGGAGAGCCTAGACGCCAGGGCGTAGTCGTCCAGCGGATGCGCGTGTGGCGGGTGCTCCAGATCCGATTGATACTCGGCCCGATAGAGAAATCGGGGAGAGACCAAGATCGCGATCAGCGCGCGGCTCACCGAATCCTCAAAAGAAACTGGCTGCTCTGCTAAGGGAAGGCCCACCAGACGGAGCAATCTTTCGAGCAACGCGTCGTCAACCGGCCGCCGAAACGCACGCGTGGCAAAGCGTTTCAGAATTTCGTGGGCGTAGTCTCGTTGCGGATCGGCCTCCGCCGGCGGCTTGCCGGCAAAAAACACCCGTTGGTAAAGAGCCGACTCATGATCTGGCAAGGGACCCATCAACGGACGGAGTACTTGCTCGGCCGCCGAGAAATATTTTTCGATGAGCGGCGGCGGCACCGTGAGCACGTCACCAATCGTATCGAATCCGTAGCCCGTGTCGTCAGTGGGAAAATGATCGTAAACGGGAAAGTCCACGCCCAACAAGTCGTAAACACTCCAGCGATACTCCTCACGATTGAGCCGACGAATCGTCACCCGCCCCGGGTCGGGTGCAGCCGCGTCCATTTGAAATACCGTCTGGGCAATCCACCGCGACAGCAACTTCCGCTCGGCAGCCGTAGGCTGCGTCATCTCCGCCGGCGGCATGGTCTCGGTCAGCACATTATCCCATACCTTGCCCCACAGCTTCTGATCGGCAATCAGTTTCTCGGCAGAATCGTAAGCATCGAATTCTAAACCTCCTTCGCCGGTACCTTCTGCATGGCAATCGTAGCAGAGGTTTTTGAGGAGCGGCCGAATATGCTGCTCGAAGTCGGAAGAATCCTGCGCGAATACAAAAGGCAGATGAACCACGAGGGAACACAGGGCACCAAGGAAAAATGGGACGGAACGTACGATAGCCCTCCGAGGCCGTCGTGGACGAACCGCCACAAGAATTCGACGGGCTCGGAGGCCCATCTTACGTCGAAAGCAATTTCCACCCATATCCGGTCGATCCAATAAATCCTGTCATCTTCTCACCCCCAAACTTCGCGTCCTTCGTGTTTTATAGTTTCGGGACTTAACCTATATCGGTCAAATCAAATCGAGTGGGCTGTGTTGGCGGTGGCGCTTGCTGCCGCAATCGGCGCAAACGCCGGTGATGATCAGCCGGTGGCCGTTGACGCGAAACCCATGCTCGTGGGCCACGGCTTCGCGTAGCTTTTTCAATTCGGATGACTGGAACTCGATCAGCTTGTCGCACATCGTGCAGTGCAAGTGGTCGTGCTGCGGATAGCCGTAGTCGTGCTCGTAGACGGCTCGGCCTTTGAGCGTCATTCGGCGTAAAAGGCCCGCATCGACGAGTTCGTTGAGGGTGCGATAGACGGTCGGCCGACTCACCTTGCTGGCCTCGGGCTGCTGGGCCAAGTTGAGGATGAGTTCTTCAGCGTCGAAGTGATCGTGCCGCTGGAAGACGTGGTCGACGAGGATACGGCGCTGGTGGGTAATCCGCTTGCCCTTGCTCTGCAAGAATTCGGCAAAGCGCTCCTGCGGAGAGCTGGCGACCTCTACCGTGCCAAGTGAAAAACCGCTAGCCATCGTCCCATTACCCCAAAAAAGCTGCACCCGGGAATCGAGAATGTCACCAGTTTCAATAAGGCGAGCCAAAAGCCCTAGTTGAGACAGGTGAGAAACAAGAAAATGGACGAAGTACACTGCATACAAGTGGTTCCGTGCAATCTACCAATTCTTATTGATTCTAGACGAGACGGCAATCAGTCTCAAGAGCTGCGCAGCAGCCGTAATATGGGACGACTCTCCGAGTCGTAAGTTCTCGCGATTCGGAGAGTCACACCACTCCAGCTAATCCCGTCAAGAAGGCGCCAACCTAGCTGATCTCGTCCAGCAGATTATTAAGCGCCGAATCGAGCTTCTCAGGCGTTTCGTACGTGCCAGAGGCGATTTCGTTGCGGACGCGGGCAACCAAGTCGGAGCGAACCCCACCAGTTTCAGCCGCTTCGGCTGCCGCTCGAGCAGCGGGAGAAATATCGAGACTGTCAGACGGACCAGCTGCAGAAACTGGCTTCGAACCGGCAGTGCGCTGGTTGGTATGGGGACCTTTTAAATCGTGTGGACCGTGAACCTGGGAGGGGCCATGAACTTGCATGATGATCTCTGGGGGTCGGGGACTATCGCAATCTTAGTAGCGTGCTGGGTAACTGATCTAAACATTTCGTCAGCGCCGCATTCCATGTCTTGATAAAACCATCGACCTCGCGAGCGCAACTGCGAGTATACTCGTTTCATCGACCACGCTTGCGGCGTAGGTTTATCGTTTCCTCACAAGAGCCGGTCGCCCGCAGGGCAACCTCTGTAACAAGTATGACAATCCTACTTACCAAAAATCACTTGTGGGCAGGGCCGATGATGCCTTTATACATCAAGCTCGCGCCTGCTCCAGCTGGCTAGCCCAATCGCCAAATGGGTCAAACTCGTCACAACGATTATACGGGCCGCAGCGCTAGTGACGCCATGCTGAATACGCTTGCGCTAGGCGGCGAGTTCGCTATCAACCACCCATACGCTGAGAACCGTCTAGCAGAACAGATAGTAGAAAGCTCCACGAAACCGCGTCAATAGCGATCCTCATGCCGAAATTCGTGCATGCAGGCAATGCCAGCAAAACTTCGGAGGGCCTAGCAGGTTTGGGACACTAGGGACCTCATCCGAATCGGCTTCTTAGGTTGGTTGCCCACTCTATTGACCGCGGCGCGGTTAATGAGCCCTCGCCGCAATCGTTTTTTAGTGGGAGGAAGCGAGTTACGGCGGTGGCACAGGACCATTGGCTGCGCCGCCGTCAAAAGGAGCTCAGCAAGTTGATACGGAGCGCCCGCTCAACTTGAAACCGGCATCGGGCGCTTGCTCAAAAAATTCGACTGTGATGGCGACCAAAAATTAAGTCGCCACGAGGCACCACGCCAGGGGTCGGTTCGACCAACTCGATGCGGGCGGCAATGGCACGCTAGATCGAGAAGAACTTGGCCGCGTCGTACAAATACTCAGACGGCTTCGGGGGCCCGCAACAAACGCCTTCAAAGGCAATGCGGCACAGCGGAAAACAGCGGAAAACAGCGGGGAAATAATCGCGAATCGCGCCCTCGAAAAACTCACCTTTTCTGCATGATGTCGTTAACATTCGGTTGTTACCTTTGTTAACTAAGACTATTTGCTTGCACAATTTGCACGAACCGCGAACACTACCTGTGTGTCCTGCGTAACAAGAACCATTGCCACGATCCATTTATTTCATTCGCTACCCGCAGGATCGATGGCGAGCAGCTGAGGAGGAACAATCATGGCAGCACCCCAACCTCCCCTTCCGGCGAACCTGAACTTACCGCCGGTGACCATTGATGGTCACGCACTGTTTGAATTCAGTATGCGGATGAACCGCGCCCTCAAGCGTTTCGAAAAACGATTCCATGCTCAAGAGATAGTCGCCGTGCCGATCTCTCGCCAATTCTGGCAAGGACTGCCGCGTCGACCTCGCTGAGTAGGGCTCGCTGAGTAGGGCTCGCTGGGCACCGCACAACACTTTTCTTTGTGAAAAGCCTCGGGATATTCCCGGGGCTTTTTTTTGTTTGAAATACTAGAGGCCGCAGGCCTCTGTACGGAATGGTCTCGCTGCCATACCGTGCGCCACGGTGGAGCGCAGGTACCCGGGGCCGTAACTGACGTTCTTGCCAAAAAAAGCCCGCGGCGCTGGGCTACCCGGAAGCCCGAGGGTCGAACAAATCTTTTCGGTCGCACGCCAGCACACAGAGCGCGCAGTACAAAGAACACTTCGTAACAACCCGAAAAGTTTGGCTCGACCCAGAAACACTGCGTTGTCATTCTGTAGGTATGCCGGTTATCATGGCAGGAATCGCCGTCACTTTACCGGAAAGCTATCATGCGAGTTTTACTTGCCAGTCCCCGTGGATTTTGCGCGGGCGTGAACATGGCAATCGAGGCGCTTGAACTGGCGCTCAAATCGCTACCGACGCCAATCTATGTGTACCATGAAATCGTCCACAACAAGTACGTCGTTGAGTCGTTCAGCGACCGGGGCGTGGTATTCGTAAACAGCCTGACCGATGTCCCGTCGGGTGCAACCGTATTGTTCTCAGCCCACGGCGTCTCGCCTGAGATTCGTCAGTTGGCCCGTGCGCGCTCGCTTCGCGCGATCGACGCGACCTGCCCACTGGTGACCAAGGTGCATCTCGAAGCAATTAAGTATGCCAACCTGGGCTATTCGATTTTTCTCATTGGCCATGAAGGGCACGACTAAGTGATCGGCACCATGGGCGAAGCGCCCAACGCAATTGTACTGGTCGAATCTCCCGAGGAAGTCGCTTCGCTGGAAGTGGCCGACGAGTCGAAAGTTGCCTACCTCACGCAGACAACCTTGAGCGTCGATGATGCGAATCGAATCATTGACCGGCTGCACGAGCGATTTCCGCAGATTGCTTCGCCCCCCAAAGCCGACATTTGCTATGCCACACAGAATAGGCAGGAAGCCGTTGCGCTGCTGGCTCCGGAGGCCGATCTCACATTGGTATTGGGCAGCCAAAACAGCTCGAACAGTCAGCGGCTCGCAGAGCTCTCAATCGAACGGGGCATATCAGCGCACCTTATCGACGGCCCGCAAGATATCGATCCCGCCTGGTTTGTGGATATCGACACCGTTCTAGTCACGGCAGGAGCGAGCGCTCCTGAAGTGGTCGTCGCAGCGGTACTCGACCTGCTGCGTGAGCAGTTTAATGCAACGATTGAGCCTCGCACGCTCCGCGAAGAGGATGTGTCATTTCCGCTGCCGCGTGAATTGCGAGTTATCGCCAATAAATAGAACGTAGATTAGCGCGGATCCGGCGGATTTGCACAGCTGGAAAACAGCTGAAAATACGTGCTGATCCGCTTAGTCTGTGTTTAGCCGCGTTCTATTCTTCAGCCTCCATACCCAAACTCTTCCACAAGAACGCCCAGTTATCGGCGGCCGCTTCAATACGTTTAGAAATGGGTGTGCCCGCGCCGTGGCCGGCGCGCTTCTCGATCCGCAATAGTGTTGGAGCGTCTCCTGCCTGAGCCCGCTGCAAGGCGGCGCCGAACTTGAAGCTGTGCATTGGCACGACGCGATCGTCTGTGTCGGCGGTGGTCACCATCGTGGCGGGGTAGCTCACGCCCTCGCGGATGTTGTGGTAGGGCGAGTACGCATAAACCGCCTTGAACTCCTCAGCATCGTTAACCGTGCCATATTCGTCACGCCAGAAATGCCCGGCGGTGAAATTTTGGTAGCGCAGCATATCCATCACACCCACTGCAGGCAGACAAGCACCAAACAATTCGGGACGCTGGGTCATCACGGCTCCAACTAGCAAGCCGCCGTTGCTGCCACCCCTGATAGCCAACTTATCGCTGGACGTATAGCCCTCCGCTACCAGCCACTCGGCTGCGGCGATGAAGTCATCGAATACATTTTGCTTATTGAGTTTTTTGCCTGCTTGATGCCAAGATTCGCCATATTCGCCGCCGCCACGCAGATTCGCCACGGCGACCACCCCACCCTGCTCCATCCAGACGGCGTACTCCACGGAGAATCTGGGGGTAATCGAAATGTTAAAGCCTCCATAGCCGTAAAGCAGAGTTGGGTTCTTGCCGTCTAGCTCAACCCCCACGCGGTGCGCTATCAAGATAGGCACGCGCGTGCCGTCGCCGCTCTCGTAAGAGACCTGACGCACCTGGTAGTCGTCTGCGCTGAAATCAACTTGTGGGGCGCGAATT
>Ga0115002_10003991_pt1 | contig 18134 bp, 16 predicted proteins | sample ArcticOcean_MG_C_8_FD_89576 | JGI IMG/M metagenome (GOLD analysis project Ga0115002, IMG submission 89576) | Marine microbial communities from western Arctic Ocean - ArcticOcean_MG_CB11_86 | ecosystem: Environmental > Aquatic > Marine > Oceanic | place: Arctic Ocean: Canada Basin | collected... | reverse complement strand
TTGCAAATAGTTCTCGGTGGTGTGCGTGCCACTATGATTAACGTGTTGTTGACCGAAGGCGTGGCTGGCTATGTCTTCTTCGGGTTCAAGGCGCCCGAGATGTTCGCCCTCGCGTTTCTCGCCCTCGCGGCGGTCGCGGGAGTCGCTTGGCGCCACGGTGCCAAGGGTTGGCTGGCTCTATATCCTCGGCCTGCTTCTTGGCATGTCTGTTGTGGGACTGGTTTCCGAGGCGCCGCGCTACGTATTCGGCAGTCTCGATATTATGACAAGTATCACTTTTATCCCGCTACTCATCGGCTTTGCGGTGCTGCCCGGTATGGTTGATGCGGTCACGCATAAGGTGGCGCTCTTCAATAGTCCATCGGCGAACCGCATTACACTTTTGGCCACGGCGACCAACGCAGCCCTCTTACCGCTTGCGGCATTCGGTATTCCTATGAGTATGGGGGCGGTCGTGCTGATCGCGGCAGCTGGATTGCAGGGCCTCGAACTCGGGCCCCTTTTCATCATTGAGGCCGAAGAGGGCGCCCACGCTCTGCTGGCCGCGGCAGTGTGGGCAAGTGTGTTGGCGCCAATATTCGGGGTGTTCATGGCACGTCCTTCGATGATTTTGCGTAAGAGTCCGAAATCTGTCGCCTGTGCGGGCCTTTTCGTGATCGCGGTGGCCGGTGTCTACACGCTGGCTGTCATCATTCTGGGAGTTGTGCTGACGCAAATCGCCGAACCCGCATTTGCTAACGCCGTGAGTCTCCTTGATGGTGGTGTCCTCGAACTTCTACAGCGCCCCGTCTCCGCGGTATTGATCATGAGCGGCCTGCTTGTTATGGCCACGGTTGCGATGTGGAAGGTTGTGCCGTCCGCCTCCCCGGTGGCTGAAGAGACCGATAATCACGAAGGCAGTTAGGAACCCGATATGAGCGAACTAGCATTTCTCCCAGCGTTCGAACTCGCGCGCCGCATCCAGGCGAAAGAGGTGGGGTGCCTCGAAATTCTGAATCACTTCCTCGAGCGAGTTGAACGGTACAACCCCGCTCTCAACGCCATCATCGAATTGGATGCCGACCGGGCGCGGGACCGGGCGCGTCAGGCGGATGTGGCACTGGCCAAGGGCGAAATTTGGGGTCCGCTCCACGGTGTGCCGATGACCATCAAGGAGGCTTTCGGGGTAGCGGGAATGCACATGACCTGGGGTGATCCCGAGCTCGCGTCACATGTCCCTGACGCCAATGCCACCGTCGTAGATCGCCTGATGGATGCCGGGGTCACGTTGTTCGGTACCACTAACGTGCCGCTCTGGCTGATGGACTGGCAGACGTACAATACCCTGTACGGCACGACCAATAATCCGTGGGATTTGTCGCGCGCGCCGGGTGGTTCGTCAGGCGGATCGGTCGCGGCGCTCGCTGCCGGCCTCTCGGCTCTCGACGCGGGTAGCGACATCGGCTCGTCGATCCGCAATCCCGCCCATTACTGCGGCGTCTACGGTCATAAGCCGACATTCGGGATTCTGCCCACCACGGGCCACGATCTTCCGGACTATCCCAAGCCACTGGATATCTTGGTCGTCGGACCCCTGGCCCGCAGCGCTGAGGATCTGGCCATCGCGCTGGACGTCATGGCGGGGCCCGATGGAGTGGACGCCAAGGCCTGGAAGCTCGAACTGCCTCGTCCCAGACACACGAAGCTCGCTGACTATCGGGTTGCTGTGATGTCGGACTCACCGGTATGCGCCGTCGACACAGACGTGACCGATCGTATCCAGGTCGTGGCGGATGCCTGCGCCACGGCCGGGGCCACCGTATCGGATTCAGCCCGCCCGGCGGTCGACATGACGGCGGCGCACGCCAACTATATTCAGCTCCTGCGCGGTGCCACGGCGGGCGTTCTGCCCCAATCCTTCATCGACAAGGCCGCCGAGGATGTGGCCACGATCCCGGCCGATGATGAAAGCTTCCGCGCCCGGGCGTTACGCGGCGCACTGCAGTCCCACCGCGACTGGTCCATCGCCGACCAGCAGCGAACGCGGGATTGCGCGGCCTGGGAAGAATTTTTCCGGGACTGGGATGTGCTCCTTTGCCCGGTCGCGGCAAGCGCTGCCATTCCGCATCAGCAGGATGTCGAGCGTTTCTTCCGCACCATCACCGTCAATGGCAAGCCGGAAAATTACAACGACCAGCTCTTCTGGGCCGGGATCAGCTGCAATGTTTACCTGCCCGGCACGTCGGCGCCCGCAGGCCTTACACCGTCGGGCCTTCCCGTCGGTGTGCAGATCGTCGGCGCCCATCTCGAGGATCACACGACCATCGAATTCGCCCGCCTGCTGGCTGATGAAATCGGTGGATTCGTGCCCCCGCCTGGATACCAGTAAGCCACCCACACATTGGACAATTAGACGAACATGGAGGAATGACATGCGCGCAGCGTTCTATAGCCAAAAGGGTTCCGCGGCAGAGGTGCTTGAGGTCGGCGAGGTCGAGACCCCGTCTCCCGGACCGGGCGAGGTACGGGTCCGCATTGCCGCTTCGGGAGTCAATCCGTCGGACGTGAAAAAACGCCAGGGTGCGGACCTCGAATTTTCCCAGATCGTTCCGCACAGTGACGGCGCCGGTGAGATCGACGCGGTGGGCGAAGGCGTCCCCGAATCGCGCATCGGCGAACGTGTGTGGACCATCAACGGCCAGTGGCAGCGTCCGTTCGGGACCGCCGCCGAATGCATCTCCCTGCCGTCGAAACTGGCGGTGCCACTGCCCGACGGTACAGATGACGCGGCCGGGGCCTGCCTCGGTATTCCCGTGATCACGGCCTACCGGGCGCTGACCATCGATGGGGACGTGTCGGGTCAAACGATTCTTGTGGCGGGCGGCGCGGGCGCCGTCGGCCACTACCTCGTGCAGATCGCCAAACTGCAAGGCGCGAACGTCATCGCGACCGTAAGCTCGCCCGAGAAGGCGGCGCACGCCACGGCGGGCGGAGCGGACCACACGATCGATTACAAGCGCGAGAATGTCGGTGAACGGGTCAAGGAGATCACGGCCGGCCGGGGCGTTGACCGTGTGATCGAGGTCGACATCGCCGCCAATGCCGCGCTCATTCCGGAAGTGTTAAGGCCGGGTGGCACCGTGGTCATCTACGGCTCGTCAACTCCGACCGCCGAGATTCCCGTCCTCTGGTGCTTCCGCAACGACATCACATTCCGCTTCTTCATCATGTACGAGCTCACGGATGAGGTTCGCGATGCGGCGGCGGCGGCCATCAACAAGATGCTGAAGGCTGGTTCGCTGCAGCACGCCATCGCCGCGTCTTATCCGTTGGCCGATGCCGTCAAGGCGCACGAGGCGGTAGAAAGCGGCAAGGTGATGGGCAACGTGGTCGTCACGATGTGAGCGCGTCCTCGGCCTGAGACGGAGACTCAAATGACATCCTTTGCGTACTACGCGGTGGCGGCCGTCGCGGAGATCGGCGGGTGTTTCGCGTTCTGGGCCTGGCTTCGGCTTGATCGCAGCATTCTGTGGACATTGCCGGGTCTGCTTCTCCTCGTCATCTTCGCGTTCGCGCTTACGCGCGTGGAAGTGGGATTTGCCGGCAGAACCTACGCGGCCTATGGCGGTGTCTACATTGTGGCATCGCTGCTCTGGCTTTGGGCGGTCGAGGGGATGCGACCCGATCGCTGGGATGTGGTGGGCGCCACGATCGCGTTGATCGGCGCCATCGTGATCTTCGCCGGCCCCCGCCAGATCAGTTGATCCGGCCTCACTAGCCGATTTCGTAGACGTTCGAGATGTAGTCCTCGGCCATGGCGGCGTCGTGCCATGTTCGAACGATAGATAAATTCCAAACCGCATCCATATAGGCGCGGGCTGGAGAGTTCACCTCGACGCCGTAGGTGCGAAAGCGCGAGACGACCGGCGCGAACATGGCGTCGGCGATCGTAAATTCACCGAACAGCAGGCCTCCATCACCGGCACCGCCGAAGCGTTCGCGGCAGTCGATCCAGATATCCTGAATTCGTCCGATGTCGGCGGAGACGGCGTCTGTGATGGGGACGGTTCGGCCTTCCGCACGGACGTCCAATGGCATTTCCTGACGCAGCGCGGCGAAGCCTGCGTGCACTTCGCTGCTGACCGCGCGGGCATGTGCCCGCGCCGCTGCATCGACAGGCCAAAGCCCCATGCCGGGAAACCGCTCCGCCAGGGTTTCTGAGATGGCGAGCGAATCCCAAACCGTAACATCGCCGGTCTTCAGGATGGGAACCTTGCCGGCCGGCGAATGTTCCAGGATACGCTGCCGCGTATCCGGCTGGTCGAGGTGAATCACGATCTCCTCGAACGGGACACCTGTCCAGGCCAGCATGAGTCCGGCCCGCATTGACCAGGATGAATAGTTCTTGGAACCGCTGACAAGTGTGAAATCGTTCATGTTTCCGTTCCGGTGTTGCATGCGCCGGGCCGCGTCATTCGCGGCTGCCTCTTTTCATGCATGCGCTTCTTCGTCAAGGTTGGGCCACCCTAATTCGGCGGCAGGCAAAGGAGGCAATATTCGTGACCAAACCGCGGACGCTCGTTTCGACGGCGCAAAAGGCAATCCCCCTGCATCTGGTGGACGAAGATTCGTTCCCTTCATGGCTCAAGGCACAGTCCACTGAGGCGCGGACCTGGGTGGACTCCAACGGTTTCGCGCCCAAGGCGGGGCACCGCCTCATGGTGCCCGGCAAGGGCGGTACGCTCGCTCTCGCCGTCTGCGGTATGGCGTCCCCGCCGGAGCATTGGGACTTTGCCGCTCTGCCGGCGGCCTTGCCCAATGGTACCTATCGGCTCGCGGGTTCGGTCGGTGCTGCGTTGGCGTCCAAAGTAGCGCTTGGCTGGGCGCTCGGCGGCTATGCCTTTACGCGCTACGGCAATGGAAAAGGCAAAGAATATTCTCGCCTGGTCTGGCCTTCGCGTGCCGACCGCGGACATGTCTCGCGCACCTATACGGCGATTGCGCTCGTCCGCGATCTGATCACCACGCCGGCTGCCGATCTGGGTCCGGAGGAATTGGCGACTGCGGCCCGCGAGGTGGCCCGCTCGGGTGGTGCGAAGTGCCGCGTGATCGTGGGCGATGCGCTGCTCAAACGGAATTACCCGATGATTCATGCCGTCGGGCGGGCGAGCCTGCGCCAGCCGCGCCTGATCGATCTGAGCTGGGGTCCGGCCCGGGCCCCCAAAGTGACGCTTGTCGGCAAGGGCGTGTGTTTCGATACGGGCGGTCTCGATCTCAAACTGCCGGCCGGGATGGCCTTGATGAAGAAGGACATGGGCGGCGCGGCAGTCGCGCTGGGCCTTGCCCAGATGATCATGGACGCCAAACTCAAGGTCCGGCTGCGCGTGCTTATCCCGGCCGTGGAGAACAGCGTCTCCGCAAACAGCTTCCGCCCCGGGGATGTGCTCAAGAGCCGTAAGGGCATTACGGTCGAGATCGGCAACACGGACGCCGAGGGGCGGCTGATTCTCGCCGACGCGCTTGCCGAGGCAGATACGGAAAAACCCGAACTGTTGTTCGATTTTGCCACCCTGACGGGTGCCGCAAGGATTGCCGTGGGCCCGGACCTGGCCGCCCTGTTTACCCATGACGACAAGCTCGCGGTCGATCTTTCGCGACTTGGCGCTACCGTCTCCGATCCGGTTTGGCGCCTGCCGTTATGGCAGCCTTACAAGCGCCTGATCCGAGCCAAGGTCGGCGATATCAACAATGCCGGTGAAGGTCGCATGGCCGGCGCCATCACAGCGGCGTTGTTTCTGGACCGATTCGTTGAACGGGCGTCGGCCTGGGCTCATTTTGATATTTACGGGTGGAGCCCGCGTTCCTTGCCGGGACGCCCTGAAGGCGGTGAGGCCCAGGCGATGCGCGCCGTGTTCGCGCTGCTCGCGGAACGCTACCCGGCCTCCTGAAATCTATTCCACTGAAACGGACGGAGAAGCGTCGAAAAGAAGGGTTTCTGGAGATTGTTTCGACTTCCGAATAAAAATATCTACAAAAAACTTGGTGTTTTGAGAATTCCGCCATGCAGCCTGGTGCCGTGAAATTTCTGAAACAAATCCCAGCCGAATAGTTCATACATCTAGTCAATTCGAAAACGAAATATACAAAATCATGTGTTCATATTTCTCTTCCAAGAGAAATATGTCAGTGACATCGTGATTCAACCTCGGTTATGTTTCGCTTCGAATGAGAAACGATGGTGAATAGTATGAGCGTTCGGGAATCAGGGAGTAATGGTGACGCGGCGCTGACAACGCAGGACGCGTTGGAGGTTTGGCGGGGGCGCTGGCAGACAGTGTCCGGGACGACCGTCCCGATCTCAGTGCCCGGCAGTTGGCCATTCTTCTGACTGTTTATCTGACTGACCCGCCCCACACGGTTCGGGGTCTGGCGACACTCCTCGATCTCAAAAAACCGGCTGTGACGCGGGCGCTCGACAAGCTCAGCGTGCTGGGCTTCATCCGTCGCGCTACCGATGAAAGTGACCGGCGCAGCGTGCTTGTCCAGCGCACGGTCAAGGGCTCTGTATTTCTCAGCGAATTTGCCGAGCACGTCGCCCGGTCGATCCAGCGCGTGGAAGAGGCGGCGCTTCATTAATTCGCCCCCGTACGTGGTGCGAACTGTGCGAATTCAAAAAAAGGTGCCGTACCCCGAAGGGGATTGACACTTTTATTGACATCCAATTTATGAAACTGCGGGCCGCACCAAAACCTGACCTAAAAGCCGCGGTCTCCAGGATCGGCTAACGCGCGCCGCACGACGGCCTCCATCAGGTGCACGACCGCCGCGTTGTCGGCGACCGGAACGCCATCGATTGCGGCGATCTGCTGCCCGCTCCCGCCATCGGTCAGGCCAAGCTCGACTCCGTACGCGACGATCGCGCGTTCTTCTTCCGCGTTGTGGCACAAATTAGCCTCGCCGCGCCTCAGGGCGAGCGCGGCGACGATCCCGTAACAGCCGAGGTTCGATGACGTTCCGACCACCAGGACGTCTGCCGGGACGACCGTGAAAATTCCGCCACCACATTCCGTCTTGTCCTTGAGATTGAACTCGGGCATGCGCGCGCACAGCACGTCGTAAACCTTGCCGAAACCTACTTCGTTGCCACCGTCGCCGACCCCCAACGTCGCCTTTCCCGCCTGCGTCATTGTCTTGAAAATGTGATCGACGTTGGACCTGAACGGGTGCCGTGGCAGACCTGTCACCCCATAGAGATTGCCGTTTGGATTGCCGCCGTGGCGCTCCACGGCGACCGCGATATCCAACTCGCCCGCGATGGCGTCCTGTTGTCCGACGTCGTGCAGTCCGAGATGCACCGTGGATACATCGATGTCATAGCGCGCGATCAGACTCTCGATCGGCGGTGCGGCAGGGGGGTCGGTATAAATACTTACCCGGTGACCCATGCGAACGAGCGTTCGGGCCAGGGCCACGGAGCCCAGCGGCCCGTCGTTCTCGCCAGCCGGCATGTGGTCCGGCACGGCCGCGCCGGTGACGATCCCGACGTGCGCCGGCGGCCGGTCGAGCAGTTCAGCTGCGGCGAGGGTGAGCGGCCGCCCCTCAGCCTCCCGGGCGGCGTCGTACAATCCCGTCTTGACGCCATAGGGCAGGGCCGCGCCTTGAATCTCGAGGCATAGCAGTTGGTCCAAGTTAATGCAGGCGATCTCGGCGACGCACGCCATGATTGGTTTTTCTCCCGATGGTGTTGGACCTAGCATAAAAGCGCTATCGTCCTTTGGGGAAGCCTCTCCCCGGTTGAATTCCAACGTTGATCGCCTCCGGCTCTTCAGGAGCTTAAAGTATGCCCGCACTCGCGATGGTCTTGGCAGCGGCATGCTGGGCGTCGACGGTGATCGCCAACAAGTCGATCATCGACCTGCTGGCCGTGACCGAGATCACCAGCATGCGGTTCCTCATCGGGGCCGCGATGATGTTCCTGCTGGCTGCCATGGTGGGACAGCTTGGAAGCTTACGCAAGGTCGGTCTGGGCCCAATTCTCATGGGATTCCTCGAGCCGGGCGGCGCCTCGCTGTTCATGGTCTGGGGAGTCGCCCACACCAGCGCCATCAGCGCCTCCGTAATCATGAGCACGATTCCCATCCTGATGCCCGTGCTGGGGTGGGCTGTGCTTCGTGAACCTATGCGGGCCAGCGTCCTGATCGGTGCTGCCTTTGCGGTCGCCGGCACGATCCTATTGGTTCAGGGGCAAAGCGCTCACGCTGGCGGTGATATGAAGGGCGACCTGCTGGTTCTGATCGGCGTTCTGTTCGTCTGCGCCAATCAACTGGTTGCCCGACGCGTCGCCCAGGCTCACGGAAGTGCGGTCGCCGTCAGCGCGCTCCAGCTAAGCGCCGCAGCATTGCTCAGCATGGCCGTGCTGGCCACGATTGAGCGGCCCCCCGTCTATCTCGCGCACTTCGACGGTGAGATCGCTGCCACCGTCGTGTTCATCGGCTTCATGGGCGGTGCCATTCCCTTCGTGCTCTACAACTTTTCGCTGCGCTATTTGCCCGTCGGAAATTTGGCGCTGTTCGTGTCCCTGATCGCACCGATGGGTGCGCTCATGGCCTGGGCCTATCTCGACACGCCGGTAACCGGAACAGACGCACTGGCAATTGCGATGGTGGTTTTTGGCGTTGCCATGCCGACGCTGTTGAAACGCATTCGTGTCCGATCCTGAACAACTCGATTGATGGCCACGTCAACAAATAACGTCAGGTTCGGCCGATGGGGGCTCAGCTATCGAAGGAGATGAGTTCCTTTAGCGTATCTTCGGAAAGGCGCTCCTCGTGCGAGGGGATGCCTCCTTCGTGAAACCACGCCTGATCACTCACTGTCCATAAGTGGTGCAGAGGTTTGAACAGGGAAGGATCGTCCAGCGATCCTCCCATGACCGAAACAATCTCGGGACGGGTAGATCTGCGAAAGGCGATCGGCGTGCCACAGGATGCGCAGAAGTCACGCCGGCCGGTCTCGCTGGATTCGAAGGTTCGCACGTCACCTTTGACGATGCGGAAATTTTCCGAACGTACGTAGAACAACTGCATCATCGGACCGCTCGCGTGTTTTTGGCATATGTCGCAATGGCAACAGATTCCTCTATCGGGTGCGTCATCGCTCTCGTACCTGACGGAACCGCATAGACAACTGCCGGTTATAGTGGATGTCATGACCGACCTCATAAATTCACTGGCGCCTAATATCCTTGCAGCCGATCTACGGTATTCAATAATTCTTCACCCGCACCGGCACGCCGCAGGTTATCAGCGATAGCACCGGCGACCCAGCGGGGATGGGGGTCGCTTGCGTTGTGCGGCGTGATGGTGACTTTCGGGTGGGTCCAGAACCGATGATCGGGCGGTAAGGGTTCCTGACGGAAGACGTCCAGCGTCGCCCCACCAATATGGCCGGATTCAAGCGCCGCCAGAAGGTCCTCCTCGACAAGATGGCCACCCCGTGCGGCGTTGATCACATAGGCACCTTTGGGTAATTCGGCGAGCACCTCAGCATTGAGGATGCCCTCTGTGTCGGGCGTCAACGGCAACAGGCAGACCAGGATGTTGCTTTGGTTGAGGAAGCTGCGCAGGCCGTCCTCTCCCGGATAACACTCCACCCCGCCAACGCCTTTGACCGTCCGAGTCCAGCCGATGACGCGAAACCCCATTGAAGCCAGCGCCTGCGCCGGAGGCGCGCCGAACGCGCCCAATCCCATCACACCGACGGTCGTGCCCGGCGTGTCTTCGGGGCCATACTTGATCCACTCGCCCCGGCGCTGATTTTCCACGATTTCCGGCATGTGGCGGTGGTATCGCAGCACGTGCAGGACCACGTATTCCACCATGGCCCCCTGCATGTGGCTGTCGAATGTCCTCACGATGGGGACGTCTTTGGGCAGGTCCGGATCGCGCAGGATGTGCTCGACCCCAGCACCCATGGAGATGATTACCTTGAGGTTGGGATAGTCCCTCAGTTCACCGCGCTTTGGTCCCCAGACCAAGGCGGCATCGATGTCGGCGGGATCCCCGCTGTCTGGCCAGACGCGCATATCGAGTTCCGGCAGATGCTCCGAGAGTGTCTGGCGCCAAACCTCCGGATCGTGGAATCTGGAGCTAAACAGCAGCGTCATGGCGCGGCTAGACACTCACCGCGCCCGACTCGTCCGCGACTAGATCGAATGCCGCCGCCATCAGGGCTTTGGTGTAGGCCGTCTGAGGGGCGTCGAACACCTCGTCCGCCGTACCCTGTTCGACGACTTTTCCATCACGCATGACGATGATCTCGTCGGCCATCGCCCTGACTACCTTCAAGTCATGGCTGATGAACAGGTAAGCGAGATTGTGGCGCACCTGGAGATCGCGCAAAAGATCGATGATCTGCGCCTGGACGGAGCGGTCGAGCGCCGACGTCGGCTCGTCGAGGACGACGAAACGTGGCTTCAGAACCATCGCCCGGGCAATCGCGATGCGCTGGCGCTGGCCACCAGAGAATTCATGAGGATAGCGGTCCTGCATGTCGGGATCGAGCCCGACCTCCCGCAGCGCGTCGCCGATAATCTCGCGGCGCTCCTCAAAGGTACCGCCGAGACCGTGCACCAGCAGGCCCTCCTCGACGATCTGCCCCGCAGACAGCCGCGGGCTAAGACTCGCGAAAGGGTCTTGGAAGACGATCTGCATCTGCCGGCGCAGGGGCCGCAGCTCCTTGTAGCTTCGGCCCTGGATCAACGTGCCGTCGAAGTGAATAGGGCCCTCGCTTTGGATCAGCCGCAACAGGGCGAGTCCGAGCGTTGTCTTGCCGGATCCTGATTCCCCCACCACCCCGATGGTATGGCGCTCCCGGACATTGACGTTCACATCGTCGACGGCGCGTATGAAATCGACCGTGCGCCGCAGGACCCCCGCCTTGATCGGGAAGTAGACCTTGATCCCGCTGCCGGTCATGACGTCCGGCGCGTCGTCCGGCGCCGTGCTTTTCTGGCCGCTCGGCTCCGCCGCCAGCAGTATGCGCGTGTAGTCGTGCTGAGGGTCGGCAAGCACCGATTGGGTTTCCCCGCGCTCCACCAACTCCCCCTCGGACATCACGCAGATTCGGTCGGCCATGTGCCGCACGATGCCGAGATCGTGCGTGATCAACAGGATCGCCATGCCCAACCGCTCCTGCAGGCCCCGCAGCAGGGCCAGGACCTGTGCCTGTACCGTCACGTCGAGGGCCGTCGTCGGCTCATCGGCGATCAGCAGGTCCGGCTCGTTGGCCAGCGCCATGGCGATCATCACGCGCTGGCGTTGTCCGCCCGACAGTTGATGTGGATAGGCGCCGAGCCTCTGTTCGGCGTTCTGCAGGCCCACGAGTTCCAGGAGTTCCAAGGTCTGGGTCCGTGCCGCGACAGGCTCCATGCCGCGGTGGACGAACAGGATTTCATTGATCTGGCGCTCGATCGAGTGCAGCGGATTGAGCGACGTCGTTGGCTCCTGAAAGATCATCGAAATCCGGTTGCCTCGGATGCTGCGCAGCACCGGTTCTGGCGCGCCGACGACCTCTTCACCTTCAACCTTGATCGAGCCAGTGGGGTGGGAGGCTTTCGGGTAGGGCAGGAGTTGCAGCACCGAGAGGGCGGTCACTGATTTACCGGATCCGGATTCTCCGACCAGCGCCAACGTCTCGCCCCGGTCGATATGGAAGGAGATATTGCGAACGGCGAGAATCTCTCGGTCTTCCACCTGGAACGTGACGGAAAGGTCTTCCACCTCCAGGAAATGTGGGGCCGCTTCGGTCATGCCCCGCTCATCCCAAGGTTTTTCGTGGATCGAAGGCGTCGCGAATGGCCTCACCCACGAACACCAGAAGGGTCAACGTGAAGGCAATGACCACGAACCCCGAGATGCCGAGCCAGGGCGCTTGAAGGTTGGCTTTGCCCTGGGCAAGCAACTCTCCGAGGGACGGCGAGCCCGGCGGTAACCCGAACCCGAGAAAGTCGAGCGAGGTCAGGGTCGTGATTGAGCCGTTGAGGATGAAGGGCAGGAACGTGACGGTTGCCACCATGGCATTCGGCAGCAGGTGTTTGAACATGATGGTGATGTTGTCCACGCCAAGCGCGCGCGCGGCCTGCACGTATTCGAAGTTCCGGGCGCGCAGGAATTCGGCACGGACCACGCCGACCAGCGCCATCCAACTGAACAGCAGCATCAACGTGAGCAGGCTCCAGAATCCCGGCTCGATCACCGAGGCGAGAATGATGAGCAGGAACAGCACCGGCATGCCGCCCCAAATCTCCATGAAGCGCTGGAAGATCAGGTCGAGCCAGCCGCCGAAATAGCCTTGCACGGCGCCGGCGGCGACGCCGACGAAAGAGCTGAATATTGTCAGCACGAGTCCGAATTGCACCGAGATGCGAAATCCGTAGATCACGCGGGCGACGACATCTCGGCCCTGGTCGTCCGTGCCCAGCAGGTTCTCGGCGGAGGGGGGCGCCGGTGCGGGCACCGGCAGCGCATAGTTGATGGTGTTGTAACTGTAGCGGACCGGCGCCCAGGCGATCCATCCTTCCGCCTCGATGAGTTCGGCGACGAACGGGTCGCGATAATCGGCTTCCGTTTCGAAATCCCCGCCGAACTTCGTTTCCGGATAGGCGGCGAAGACAGGCATCAGCAACTCGCCGCGGTAGGAGATCAGGATCGGTTTGTCGTTGGCGATGAATTCGGCGAACAGGCTCAAGACGAACAGGACCGTGAAGATCCAGAACGCCCAGTACCCGCGTTTGTTGGCGCGGAAGTTCTGCAGCCGCCGCCGGGTCAGCGGCGTGATCCGCAGGCCAAGAAATTTTTGCTGGCCGGGCAGGCGCGGGCGCATCAGGAGACGTCCCGCCGCTCGAAATCGATCCTTGGATCGATCACGACGTACATTAGATCGCCCAGCAGGTTGAGGAACAGGCCGAGCAGGGTGAACACAAACAGAGTCCCAAACATCACCGGGTAATCTCGGTTGATTACTGCTTCGAAGCCCAGCAGGCCGAGACCATCCAACGAGAAGATGATCTCGATCAACAGATTTCCAGTGAACAGGATGCCGACGAAAGCCGATGGAAAGCCGGCGACGACGATCAGCATGGCATTGCGGAAGACGTGCCCGTAGAGCACCCGGCGCTCGGTCAGGCCTTTGGCACGGGCCGTCAGCACGTACTGCTTATTGATCTCCTCGATGAACGAGTTCTTGGTCAGCATGGTCAGCGTGGCAAAGCCGCCGATGATCATCGAGATGACCGGCAGCGTGATGTGCCAGAAATAATCGGCGATGCGGTCCGGCCAGCCCAAATCGGACCAGTTCTCGGATGTGAGGCCGCGCAGGGGAAAAACGTCCCAGAAGCTGCCTCCCGCGAATAGCACCACCAGCAGCACGGCGAAGAGAAAGTTCGGGATGGCATAGCCGACGATGATGGTGGCGCTGGTCCAGAGGTCGAAGCGCGTGCCATCGCGGACCGCCTTGGCGACTCCCAGAGGAATCGAGATGAAATAGACCAGTAGGGTGGTCCAGATTCCGAGTGAGATGGAGACGGGCATCTTGTCGATGACCAGATCGATGACAGAGCGGTCGCGGAAGAACGAATCCCCGAAATCGAAGCGCAGGTAGCTGCCGATCATCTTGATAAATCGTTCGTGTGCCGGCTTGTCGAAGCCGTAGAGCATCTCGAGCTCCTTGATGAACTCAGGGTCAAGGCCCCGCGCCCCGCGGTATTTGCTGGTGATCGATGCATTGCCGGCCAGCGCCGACTGCGATTGTCCAGTCTCTCCGAGATCGGCACCGCCCAGCCGTGCGGTGGCATCGACGGCGGTGCCGCTGATCTGAGCAATGAGTTGCTCGACCGGCCCACCCGGTGCGGCCTGCACAATGATGAAGTTGAGGATCATGATGCCGAACAGGGTCGGGACCATGAGCAGCACACGCCGGATGATATAGGCGAGCATTGCGGTGTGTCCTACTTCGCGGTTGCGCGGCGCGCTTCGAGCGCTGCCGCTTTAGCTGGATCGATCCACCAGGTATCGAGATAGCCGAAGTACGAGTCGTACTTTGCCGTCACATCTGGTCGGGCGAACTTGTCCCAATAAGCAACGTTATTGGTGTCATTGAACCAGGCTGGGATGACGTAGCGATTCCACAACAACACGCGATCGAGCGCCCGGGCTGCTGTCTCGAGAGATTCGCGATCCGGGGCGTTGCCAATTTTCTCGATCAGTGCATCGACGACGGGATCGGCGATGCCGGCGTAATTGATGGTGCCAGGGCTATTTGCCATGTCCGATCCCCACAAGGCGCGCTCGCCAATCCCTGGGGTTGCAACGGTTCCAAATGCCGCCATGGTCAAATCGAAATCGAACTCGTGCAATCGATTCGTATACTGCGCGGAATCGACGATCCGGATCATCGCCTCAATTCCCAGCTTTTCCAGATTGCGGACCATGGGCGCCACCACCCGTTCGAATACAGGCGAGAACGTCAGGTACTCCAGAGTTACCGGCTCTCCTGCTTGATTGTTCAGCTTCCCATCTTTGATCGTGTATCCGGCTTCCTGCAGCAACTTCTTGGCGATACGCAGGTTGCGGCGATCGTTGCCTGACCCGTCCGTCTTGGGCTGCTCGTAGACCTTCGTAAATATTTCTTCGCGTAAAGTGTTCCGAAACGGCTCGAGGAGTGCCAGCTCATCGGGCGTCGGAAGTTCCCGCGCCGCCATGGGCGTATTTTGGAACAAGCTCTCGGTTCGGGCATACAAACCGTAGAAGATGTTCTTGTTCGTCCACTCGAAATCAAAGGCATGGTTCAAGGCGGCGCGGACCCGCCAATCCTTGAAAATCGGCCGGCGCTGATTGAGGACAAAGTACTGGCGGCTGGCGGGCGATTCGTCGGGCAGAGATACGCGTTTCGCCAGCCCCTGCTCGATCGCAGGGAAATTGTAGGCCGTGGCCCACATTTTCGATGTGTATTCCTCGCGGAAATCGTATTCCCCGGCCTTGAAGGCCTCCATGGCAACATTACGGTCGCGGTAGAAGTCGAAGCGGATTGTCTCGAAATTATAGCGCCCTCGGTTGACCGGCAGATCCTTCGCCCAATAGCTGTCGACCCGCTCGTACACGAGTGTCCGGCCCTGATCGACGCGGGCAATGCGGTAAGGGCCACTGCCAAGGGGTGGGTCGAGTGTCGTTTTGTCGAATTCGCGCGTCGCGTAGTAAGCCCTGGAAAAGATCGGAATTCCCGCGACAGTGAGGGGAAGGTCCCTCTTCGCTGCATTTTGGGCGAACGAGAATCGGACCGAATATTTTGAGTCGGCCACGACCGATTCGACACCTCGTAAGATAACTCGGTACTGAGGCGCGCCCTTGGTCTTCAGGATTTCGTACGAGAACACGACATCGTCCGCGGTCAGCGGTGAACCATCGTTGAACCGGGCTTCAGGGCGAATCGTGAATGTGACCCAAGAGCGGTCGGTCGCGATGTCGACGCTGTCCGCGACAAGCCCATACATGGCATCTGGTTCATCCATCGCCCGTATCATGAGCGCGTCATAGGGAAGACCCGCAAGAGCGATCGCGGCATCTCCCCGCAAACGCGTGCCCTTGAGGACAAAGGGATTGAGGTTGTCGAAGGTGCCGATGGAGTGGAGGCGAAATTCACCTCCCTTGGGGGCTTCCGGATTGACATAGTCGAAATGCTGGAAATCGGCGGAGTACGTCAGATCTCCAAACGCGGACATGCCGTGTCGAGACTCTGCTGCCGCAGGATGTGCCGCCAGAGTGAGGTAGATGGCGGCGAGCGCTCCGTAGATCTTCGCTATCAATCGCAACCTGTTCACCCGTAAATGATAACAGACGCCCGTTTCGACCTAGGCGTGGTTATTTCGCCGGCTCTGCCGCTCGTTGCTTCAAGGCAGCGTCCTTTTCCGGGTCGATCCACCACGTGAACAAGCCGAGCCCATATTTCGGCGTGATCTCCGGACGCGAGAAACGATTCCAAAAGGCCACCCTGAAGACACGTGAATGCCACTGCGGGATTACGTAATGGTTCCACAGCAGGACGCGGTCCATGGCGCGGGTGGCGGCGATGAGGGATTGCCGGTCAGGCGCCTCGATGATGCTGTTGATTAATGAATCGATTGCCGGGTTTTTGATGCCTATGACATTGCGGCTGCCAGGGATATCGGCATTGGCCGATCCCCACCAATCGCGCTGCTCGTTGCCCGGAGACAGAGATTGGCCGAAGGATTGCACGGAAACATCAAAATCGAATTCATCGATGCGGTTTTGGAATTGGGCGGTGTCAACCGTCCTCACGCGCACTTCAATACCAAGTTTCTTGAGGTTTTGGGCAAATGGCAGCACTACGCGTTCGAACGTCGGCTGCACGAGCAGGACCTCGAATTCCATGGCCTGACCAGTAGTATTATTCGTCAGGGCGCCGTTCTGGACCGTCCAACCCGCACTCTTGAGCAGCCGTTGGGCCTTTCGCAGATTGCCGCGAATGTTACCGGTTCCATCGGTCGCCGGGGTTTCGAATACCTTGTTGAACACCTCGTCTGGAATCTGGCCGCGGAAGGGCTGCAGATAGTCCAATTCCGCATTGCTGGGCAGTCCTGTTGCGGCGAGTTCCGAGTTGGAGAAAAAGCTCCCGGTGCGGGCGTACTGTCCGTAAAACAGGTTCTTGTTGGCCCATTCAAAGTCGAACGCCAGCGATAACGCCTCGCGGACCCGCCGGTCCTGGAACAGGTAGCGGCGAATATTGAAGACGAACGCCTGCATGCCGGTAGGCACCTCATGCCGGATTTCTTCCGTGATGATCAGTCCATCGCGGACCGATGGTACGTCGTAGCCGGTAGCCCACACTTTGGCAGCGGTCTCCTGGCGAAAGTCATATTCTTTTGATTTGAAGGCTTCGAGGGCCACCGTCTGGTCACGGTAATAGTCGTAGCGGATGCGGTCGAAATTGTACCGGCCCCGATTGACCGGAAGATCGGCGCCCCAATAGTCCTTGATCCGCTCATAGATGATCGCGCGTCCGGGATCGACTTCCATGACGCGGTACGGCCCACTGGCCATGATCGGCTCGAGCGTTGTCTCCTCGAAATCCCGGCCTTCGAAGACGGCTTTCGGCAGAACCGGCAGCTGGCCCACAATCTGGGGCAGCTCACGATTCAGCCCGCCGGCGAAGGTAAACTTGACGGTGTGCGGGCCGGTTTGTTCGGCCGATGCGACGTTCGCGTAGTAGGCTCGATAAAATGGATGACCCTTGGTCTTCAACATCTCGAAGGAAAAAATGACATCGTCGGTAGTTATCGGCGATCCATCGTGCCACCGAGCTTCCGGACGCAGGGTATAGGCGACCCACGAAAAATCGTCCGGAATTTCAACGCTCTCCGCGATCAGTCCGTAATAGGTCGATGCTTCGTCATTGGCGGGCGCCATCAAGGATTCAAAGGCCAATCCGAGCCCTGCTGCTGAACGGCCCTTAAGGATGAAGGGATGCAGGCTGTCGAAAGATCCGACGGCCGAGAGACGGACATCGCCGCCTTTCAGTGCGTCCGGATTGACGTAGTCGAAATGCTTGAAGTCGGGAGAGTACTTCAGGTCGCCGAGCAGCGAGGTGCCGTGAACGACCCTGGTATCTGCTTTGGCTGGAATGACTTGGAATAGCAAGGCCACAGCGAGCAGATAAGCCGAACGCCGTATCAACTTCATCATCTCACCTCATCAATCTCGAGATCGCAGCGCTATGCAATTCGGCGCTGCCGCAGGCGATCACGCGCGTATCGGTGCCCAATGTCACCGGCGCTCCTTCCCAGTTCGTCATCACGCCGCCCGCGCTTTCCACGATCGGCACCAGCGCACAGTAATCATAGTCGTTGACTCCGCATTCGATGGCGATGTCTGCGTGCCCTGCAGCGACCAGGCCGAAGGCGTAGCAGTCGGTGCCGTAGCGCATAAGGCCCACCTCGTTCCGCAGCCGGTCGAGGGCATCGAGATCGCCGCCCTCATAAGCATCAGGAGAAGTGGTGAACAGAACGGCGTTTGGCAAGTCCACGCCGCTCCGGCACGTCGCGGGCGCCTCGTTAAGCATACTGGGATGGCCAGCGCCGCCCG
>Ga0115002_10003988_pt1 | contig 18140 bp, 32 predicted proteins | sample ArcticOcean_MG_C_8_FD_89576 | JGI IMG/M metagenome (GOLD analysis project Ga0115002, IMG submission 89576) | Marine microbial communities from western Arctic Ocean - ArcticOcean_MG_CB11_86 | ecosystem: Environmental > Aquatic > Marine > Oceanic | place: Arctic Ocean: Canada Basin | collected... | reverse complement strand
CTTCCGAAGTCAAGTCCAACCTTACGCTTCTTGCTCCGCCGAGGCCCCCGATGCAGACTCCGTGTAAGGCTGGAGCGGGAAACCTAGTAACTCAGCTCTATGCCATGCCTCTTGTACGGCTGAAGTTCCCGTTGCCATGTTGATCCCACCGGAAAACTCCTCGTGTGGGCCACTAGAATAGCGTACTGTAACAGTAGGCATGACTGCATTTGAGCACCAATATAAATCTACTACCCCAGCATGGTCCTTAAATGGACCTAGTGGAATACACTTATTGCAGTCATGGACATACTTAGTACCTTGTAGTGGTACTTCCCTGTCTACCAATTCCTCTGCATTAATGTATGTTCCCTCCAGCAAATGCCATTCAATCATCTCCCATTGATCCCCCGCCAGCCTGTGGGCAAACATCAAAGCGTCTGACTTTACTGGAACCTTTAAACACTCCAACATCAGCTCCAGTAGCCTCAGTTGTTGGTCGAATAGCTCCTGTGCTTCTGCGACATTACCCACAGGCTCCTGCACCCAATGTTCAGCACCGGTATCGTGCATGTTATCCAGGATGCCGTGAATTGTCTGCTCGATCATTTCTAGTAGCATTATCCTCTCCCATAAAACGAAACAAAAGCATCTACTATTTGACTATCTGACATGTCTAAAATTCTTTCTGGCTCCGTTTCTTTTACAAATTGTTGCACCCTTGCATACAATATATCTGCTACTCTGCTTTCAGCGATATTATACAATAACTGCACTTCTCGCAATTCGATCTTGTCGCCTGACATTTAGTGTACTCCATCTAGTCTAATGAGTTGGTCACTGCCCTAACTTCCGCCATAACTTCTATATAGTTATCATCCTTTACTTGAATAGAAAAGTCTGACAATTTCATATCACAAGATAGCACCGAAATAAACCCATAACTAGTAATTCCTACCATATGAGTCTTCCCATCTGATCCGTCAGCCAAGCATATCCTCGCATAATAAGTACTACTCTTGGGCTTACTCAGTCCACCTTTGTATGGTGTCTGGCGGCTGATTCGTTGTCCCTCCTTGTTACTCTCATGGGTGAAAATGGCTGTCCCCTTCTTGTCCCTACCGAGGGGCCATCCTTCGATCTCATCGGAAGTCCGAAAATTACTCAGTGTGAATGTCTGCTTTACCATTTCGTCTCCAACATTGTGAGCATGTTTTCTACAAAACCCGACGGAATAACTCTATCTTCGGGACACTTGGCCCAAATGCTTTTTATTCCCCTTTTCTTTGCGTATCTTTCCTGTAATTTCTCCATGAGTTTCTTGGAAAGAACTACTTTGATATTCATGTGGATTCCCTCAACATACTTTCCATGAATCCTATAAACCCAATTGGAATAACCCTACTCTTTGGGCACTTAGGTCGATAACCTCCTCTGCCGAGCCAATCATTCAATTGGCTCAACCTAGCTAGGGCAGTCTCCCTATCGTTATCTGATACTGCTTGCATAAACTGTGCGAAAGTTGTATCTGGGTCCATAGTTCTACTCCTGTGCAAGTGCTTGCATTAACTGTATAAACTCTTTCTTCCCCAACAACTAACCAGGCCTTTAGCGTGCTGCTCCGTTGTTTCTTGATCAGGTCTCAGCATCCAAGCAAGCCATAATCCCTTAGTCAGTACCCTGCCTATAGTAAAAAAAGGAGGCTGTGCCGTACGAGCCTCCTGTGCTGCCATGTATTGATTATACACAGTCCTATCACATTTCGTAGTGTCTACTAATTGATGCACAACGTCAGTTCCTCTCATTATTCTCACCAAAAACAGTGATTTAGGGCCTTTTCCACCTTCTGCGTATATTAGGTTGTCTTCTCAGAAAGTATGCTTACCCCACCCTCGTATATGAAATCTAATCCTAGTAGCTTCCGCTGAAACATCCCCGTCTTCTAGAGCTGTATATCCTGAACATTCCCTTGGAAGTGGCATACTATCGACCTGAGCAATAGCTGAATCTGCGTCCTTTGCTAATACATAGTACATATGTGTTCTCTCAATATCTTTTTCTTTGCTCCCCGGAACCCTATGGACAGTAACAGTAACTAACCATAAATGCAACGTCTCCAGTGGTCCATCTCCCATTGCTACAGCTAGGCATATCTTGTACTTCTCGTCTTCCGCAATAGTAATCTTTGTTCCTTTTACTTCTTTTAACATTCTAATACCCTGCTTTCTCTGCTTCATGGTCTCGTTGACATGTTGTAACTTCCTTCCAATTACCCGGATAATCAACGTCATCGAACTCCTGACATTGATTTGCACGAAGATCTGTAGTATGCCACACTCCGTGGGTCTCAAATTGTCCATCACAGTCCCTAGCATCCGTAATCAACTCCTGATACAATCTATGCCCTGTCCACATATACTTATGGTATGCGTATGAGTACCCCTCCTCATTTCTGCCTCCGGTAGAAAAATCAAGCACCTTTCCTGGCTTGATTTTGAATTTCACTGGCCCTGGGTAATCAGTGTCTACCCACAACCATAGGTTAGCATTGGGTGTACCTGTAACTTCAAAATCTTCTATATCTACCATTTCTATACTCCTGCCATCAAAAGGTCGTAAATTGCAGTAAAACGTCTTGACCAGTACGGGCAGAACCTCGTTGGGTCGGCCCTGAGCTTGGCATAATGAATAACCTTGGTAACAGTTCGGACATCTACCTCATACATTTCTCGTGTGTAACTGTTGGCTACCATCATCTAACCTTCTCCTAGTTCGGGGTATACTAAGTGCCACTCGTCTACGAGCAGTGACACCCATGCCTTAAAATTTTCTACTGCCATTGTCTGTACATTCTTCGGCGGTTTCATCAAATTCACCTTTTTAATACCTAGTATGCATGGTTGCATCCTCCCATTTACAAGTTTCATTTCGTACAAAACCATCTTCATCTCAATCTTCAACGGTTTTACTTTCTTCATTCAATCCCTTCAAATGAGACTTCCGCCCACGAACCGTATTATAGCAACTTCTGGCCCACAAGTCAAGGCTACCCTGTAGTACTAGGATTGAAAAAGGCCCACTTGGGTGGGCCAGCAGAGTCAGGTTCTCCGGGGTTCTTCAAATAAGTCCTGAAGTGATCGACCTTTTTCCTCCAGCGGCCAGTTTGGAACCTTCAGCATAGTTGTATGCTTATTTACTCCATCTTCATACAACTTCTCGCCAAACTGTATGATGTATGGCTTCGGCGGATCTTTCTGGTAGTAGTCCATAAACATCACATGGTGTACGTGCGAGAGAAAGATCTTTTCTACCCACCTTCGTGCTCTCGCCACAATATGAGCGGGCGGGAGCATCCTGCACTTAATTGCATCCTCTATGAACTTTTTCTTCTTCTTGAGTGCTTTGACCTTGGCAGCCAACTTTGACATATCTTGCTCACTCTCAAAAAACTCTCTGGCCTCCTGATAACTAATGTTACCCGTATACCACTCAAAAGCATCGGTATCTTTTCCCACAAGCCCTTGAGTTCCTTTCGGCATCACTGTGGGGTCTTTTTGCTGGGCCTGATCAGCTAACTCTCCCTTTAAATTTCTTTCCCACTCATAGTTCTTTCGAAGTGCATACAAGTGCCCATACACGTCCTTCTCATTGTTCTGTACTTTGATGAAACTCTCGGCAGTCTTAAAACACAGTACCTTCAAATCGGCATTCCAAGGTCTTTTTGCTCCCTTGACCCACAGTTTCTCCTGTCCGGGAATAATACCAGCGAAGGACATGAAATGCCCTGCTGTTGGACGATTCCGCACATCTAACTCTGACAGAAAACCTGCTGAGAGTACGGGACCAATCCCACAAATGCTCTGCAACCACATGCCTACAGTATACTGCCTTGCAAACACCATCAGCGAGATTTTGATGTTATTCTCAAGTATCTTAAAAGCCCGTTTCACATGCTTAATCACATCTGTTGGTTCTACTCCCTCACCTCTTTCTACGGCATTGATTTGATTACCTGCTCGAATTCTCAAATTCTGCACAGTGTAGTACAACTTAACTAGATGCCTCGCCTCTTGAAGTCCCACTAGCTCCGATGCTTTTCGAAGCTCCTTGTTCAACTTCTCAATAGCCTCAAACTCCGAAGTGGTTTCCGGAATCACTACCTGCTCGGTCATACTCATATCATTTTTCCTCTAGTGCAAGCACTTGCATAGTAATATCTAGTTAGCTTTCTTCTTCCCCCGCTTTTCCCTTTCTAAAGCTTCGTGGATCTCCAAGCGATTCACAGAAATTTCTCTTGGGGCTTCAAACCCCAGACGGACTTTGTCCCCTCTTACTTCCACAACAGTAACAACAACATTACCTCCTATGACGATAGATTCATCCTTACTCCTTGTCAGTACCAGCATCCTTAGCTCCTTTTTGTCAGTGATGCAGCAATCTGTTGCTGCCGTTGTTCCAGTCTCCTCCTCTTTTCATCGCACGGGAAGGGATTCAATACTTCTAGTACCCGTTCTACATCAATCTCCACCAATGGCTTGGCGGTCTCAGCAAACATCAATTGCACAAATTCTCCAAACACATCACTCATCATCCATTTAGCTTCCTCCTTTGGCGTAAGACTGGATCCAAAACAAATAGAAAGATAGCCTGGACCTACACTACATACTCCCGTAACTCCAATCTTATACTTCTTTCCCTTGTCCCATATGTCCTGCCGTGAAAACTGAACTACCTTGTTCCGTGGGTTTATATGCCATTGCCAGTCAGTGCCCAAAATGGGTGCTTCCGGTGCTCTCTGTGCATTGTCTGGCCTCGGCATGTGTCAATTCTCCTAGTCTATATTCGTCTGCGGTGCCGTACCTTGGTTTAGGTATACCACCTGCTTTCTTTTTTTGTAGTGGGTTATCATCTAGGTGCCGCAAGTCAAGACCTGCAAATCGCCGCAGCATGATCCATGTTACTTTCTCCAAACTCCCTGCCACGTAAGGACAAGGCGAACCTGGCTCTATCATTTCTATTCCTTTTTTTGTGATTCCATATCCATCACATTCTGTACAAGAAGAGGCGGGTGTCTCCCTAAAGTCCTTACTTATTACACACTCGCACCTAGGTAACACTGGTAACACATCCATTGCTACTCCTCCGGAGGTTCATCATACTCAAGATCATCTCCGTCAAGATCCATACGAACCCTGCTTGACAATTCTCCCAGCTTATGACTCAATGCAGTGAAGGCCCCGTTAATTGCACCTCCCGAAACCAACTGATTACTCAAACCCTCCGCAAACTCGGTCGTAAGCAAAATCGCAATCGGCAATTCTTCGCTCTTCGTATTTTCCACTACTTTGAAAAGTGGGTCTCGGTTCGACATCTTATAGTCCCTATTTCAGTGATTCGATAAACCTAACTGCGTTTTGCGAATCCTCAAAGGTAAAAAACTCGGTCCTGTCCCGCCATTTTAGCACATATCCTGTACTAGTTGTTTCTAGTAATAGCCACCTATTCTCGGGGTAGATATTGAAAAACTGCACATACCATCTAATCGCTTGGTCATTGCGTTCCTTTTTCTTTTCTGGAATAGTTGCCATTAGCGTGGCAAAAACTGTAAAACCTAACGCTGAGCAGGTTACCAAAAACACCGCAATAAGGATAAACATACTCACGTCCTTTCAAGTAATGTCCCCTAAGGGGTACTTTTTGTCTGTCTCCACACAAAGGTCCGCACGGTCACGTCCAAAACGTCTGATCTGCTGCATAAGATCGTATGCTTGCTGTACTCTAGCATGTGAACTCAACCCCGAATGATTACACGCCTCACAAGCATACTCAATTCCAGCTAAGTGTGCTCTGACAACCGAAAGTGCTTCTCCTTCCGTCCCAATCATCACATCTTCAAGAGCTTTAATCCACCTTGGGTAACGTCTGAGTATCTGCTCGTTAGTCATAATTAACTTCCCTCCCGGTAAACGCCTGGAAATCGAAACTAGACTGTTTCAGCGGATTATCTGTGTTGAAGGCAAGTGCTTGCACTTTCTTAGTTTTACCTGCACATTCGGGACCGATACCTGCTTTAATACTCTCGGGATTAGTCAACTTCCTGCCACACTTACAACATCGGCCCTCGTGGCGGATATGCCAGCCGTCGGGCAATGTCTTCTTATCCCTAACTTGAGTAATGGCCCACTGACAAGCCTTAAACTCTGCCGAGGTCATGCCGAATCGAGACTTAGCAGTAATCCTGATTTCTCCGAGAGCGGGATCAAACATACCTAAGTATGAGTAATGCGTGAAGTACGCCGTGTTGTCTGACCCTGTAAACACCCGAACAAACAAAATGTCAGAACTCTTGTGTTTCTGCACTATGTACGTGTAATGCTTCCTCCCATTGTCCACCGTAAAGCACGCCTTGCCTGCTGAAAAAAAGCTGTAATCAGTAACCGTTGACATAGTTCTAACCTTTCAAAGCTGAGTAACATGAACCCGTCTAACGCCTAAACACCTTCGTGCATACGTACACAAAGCATCGAAACTCTTATCATTGGTAATTTCCCAACCATCTCCTTCCATACAATCTCTGATCTCAGCATTGCTCAAATCAAAGTCGGGAGCATAAAATAACCATTCTCGAATAGCTGCCGACATGCTTCTTGGCGGCAACTCTACCTCTGCAACTTCAACGACTGTAATAAATTCTACTGGCATTTCTACTATCCTGGTCCAAAGTGAAAATTGAATAGCCATCCTGCTGCCTCAAGATCCTCCTGTGAGATCTCATCAGCTTCCCGCTGACGCTGCTCTTGGTGATACTGCCACAAATCGTACTCTGCTTTCCTTTCCGGACTCTCCATCACTTCATCAATGTGCTGCTCTCGGTCTACTGGCATAACTAACCTCCTAAGTAAAATCTAACAAAATGGGCAGTTTACTTCCTTTTATTGAGTCTATACCCAGGACTCTGGCAAGTAGTATAACTCACATGATCCACCCCTCTTTCTAATCAGGTCTGACATTGCTCCAAACTCTGATAGTTATAATCCAATTGGAACTACCTTTCCACCCGTCACCTTTACGGTTTGCGGGGAAGGGAGTCAGTTTACTGTCCCTGACTCAGGACGTGTCTCAGCGGTGGCATCTAATGCTCCTTTCTACCCATTTCTTGCTTCCAATGAGCGGGCTACTCTCATCGGCTAAACTATATTACTTTTCAACAGCTCTGGCCGACCCATTCCGACCAGCCGAAGCGTATTATAGCAACACCTGCTTCCGAAGTCAAGCCCAGTCTTTGGGAAATCCTTGCCCACCGAGGCCGATTTCAAGGCTTACGGTTCGTAAGCTACTTAATTAGGTCAAGTAGGACAAAACCGCAGTCCTCATCCAGCAACTCTCCCTGTACTTACTCTACTACCTGCCGCACTGACTAAGTTCCTCAATCTACTCTCGTGGTCATCGCTATGAATTGACATAAGTTCTTCGTATGACAAATCCTACAGCTTCCAGGTTTGGAAAGACTTACCTTTGTGTTCACTGCCTTTTCGTAAATGGCTAATCAACTCCTGTTTTGACACGTTCCGCCTTCCTTCGATTGACCGCCCTGCACCTCACGCTGGGTAATTCCTTGTACTTTTTACTCTTACAGCTTCTGATGCAATCCTGTCCTGGTGGTTCTCCAATCTCAACCTGTTGTGTAACCGTCTGCCCTGCGGCCTCGGGGGGGGCGGGAGCGGGGTGGCATGGACCCCCCCTAAGAGAATGACTAGAAGTATAGTTACAACTTCTATGAAAATTTTCACGTTCTTTCTCCTGTTAGAACTTCTCGTGCAAGCACTTGCACACCTTCACGACGAATCTGTGTTCGATTGACCTTAAAATCTCCCTCATCAAACGCGGGGTTACCCGATGGCAGTATTCTCACTTGCCCACATTTTACTGCTTCACCATAATGACGTGTTTCATCACGTCTATCCTTTCCTACCCATTTTTCCCACTCTCCTTTTATCCCAAGGGATACTAATAATTCTGCTTTATCCCCACTACCGTACGGGATACTTTCATCATATTGAATATCATGAGACTTTCCAAACCCAAGCGTATACTCTCGGATGAACGTCCTCTCATACCCATTATCATTTTTAGTTGTCTCCCAGAAATCCCCTTGTGCTAATGGCTTACTCCAATCCTTATAAGTTACACGGGCCTGGGATACTACATAATAGGGAGCAAATGGCTGAGTCTGTAAATCAAGATATACTTTCTCCCAATCCCCTGCCGTGAATATACTCCTACCGTCAAGTGAAAATGCGGCGTCGTAATTACCATCTAGTGCCAGACGTAAGTATTTATTCCTCGCGGCGTTAACATTTGTAAAGTATGTGAACAGTTCGTCTGGTGCTAGTCCTTTCAAATCCTCCTTCCCGAAGGGGATAACCAACGGGATGTGACCGTGATCTAGAACCATTCTTGTGTACTCAGCTTCAAGATCTTTGTCCACAATTCGATTGAGTATGAAATACTTAACCGCATCTAACAACTCTGGCTCATTGTTAAGGATAAAATTCAAAGCCTTATGCTGTGAGCCTTCAGCATGACGCCCCGGCAAGTCATTGCCTATGATCCTATAAACGGCAACCCTACTCATGTACTACTCCCTTTTCCCAGCCACGTGGTTCCTGCACAGCTAACCGTTAATGTATAACTTAGGATATTTTCTTGAAATCGAGAATCCTTGTGGAAAACAGCTATCTTGTCCCCACTTTTATGAACATAAAGTGAGATATAGTAGTGCTTTGGAACGACAATCCCAGCATACCCACACTCTAAGTGTCGATCGGCGAAATTAAGAACTACTGCCTGTACTCCTTGATTTAGAGCTGCTTGTAGCCACACCCTTCTAGTCAGGGGGTCACCGTTGAGGCTAACAATGTCAAACATATCCATCGTATCCAGAAGCTGGTGTCCTTCATCATCCGTGTGTCTACAGTTCACAAAGGTATGGTTTTCGCTTTGAAGGCCCTCCCGCATAATTTGGAAAACCTGCCCCCACTCTTCTTCCACGGATATCGCTGTATCTCCTGTAGGTTCACTCTCTTCTTCTGCAGTATCAACAGTCAGTAACGAGATGAGTTGTGTGCAGTGCTCACTTAACCCCACCTCAAGAATATGGAGTTGATACAGTCCCGCAACCACCATAGACACTGCCCCCAACACGGCAGCGTGATGTGTCTGATCCTCATACCCTTGCCCTCGTAGCTGTTGAATCCATTCGGGTTCTCGTGCAAGTGCTTGCACTGCTTCAAGCTCCGCTGATTCTTCAGGGGTTAGCTCGTCACGTTCGTCCTGTTCAAATCTCTTCATCAAAATCTCCTTAAAGTTGCTCGGGTTCTAGAAGTGCCTGCACACCATTGATCAGAATCACAGCTTCTACTGTCAGCGAAATCAGTAAATCTTTGTGAAACTTCTTCCAGTATCCAATTACTCCATCCAGGTCTTCTGACTTTACCCCTTCCAAGCTCAACTTCATACGTCTAGCCTTCGCCATAAACCCGCCTGAAAACTCCATATAGTCTACTTTGGGGTCATCCGTAGCACTAACACTATTTACCCAATCGTACCCTCCCATAACTACAGTATATGGAAATACCTCAGTTACTTGCATTTCAATCACGGCGAATCGGGCCTCGAAAGGCACCAACTTCAAAGGCAGTAGAGAGTATAGCCCTACTACCGTTACAAATTCATGATTCATGATATCATCCCTACTTCACCCATCATTGCTATATCATCTGCAATTTCCTCAGGTGACCGGGGATCGTCCTCCAGTGCTTCCCCAATATCGTTACCATTGTCTTTTCGGGGTCTGCCTTTACCTGACTTCACCACCTCAATATTAGCAAGAAGATCCGTAACTGACTGCGTCAAACCTTGGACTCCATCCAACAGCCCTGAAATATGCTCAAAATCCAAAGTTGATGAAGCAAGTAACCCTGTTACTCGAATTAGCAATTCTCTTGCTTTAACAACTTTGGTGTGATTGCTCGGTGCCATTTCAATCTTCAACATAAGTAACTCCTCTTACAATTCCACCAACGACGGCCTTGGAAACATTAAACTTTTTAGCAAGTCTCTCTAACTCGCCAGGCATAACATGCCCTTCTTTACTTCGTCTCACAGTTTGTCGGATAAATCTCACCGTTGCAGATAGTAACTTAGCATTACCAGGTCTTTTTGGTTGTGCAGCTCTCGCAGCTTTCGCTGCACGTGACCTAACTTCCGGTGGAACATCGGACATGTTTTCAGTTGCTGACCCCAGTGTGAGGGACTCCTCCCTAATGTCAAGAACATCCTTCAAATGACGTATTTGTACTCCCTCCCTAAACGCCTCCTCGCCCCAAATGGCGTATGCCATCATCTTGTGGGCTGCAATAGAATAAGTAGGCCGCCTTCCCGGAACCACTCCGGGCACATGTAAACTAACCATTGGGTATCTGATACTGCCCCCCTTACTCAGAGTCAGGGGTTTACCAGTTTTGCCATAAATAATCCCCCTAAGCTTATCAACACTATAACCCTGGGATTCCAAAGCCGCCTTTATCACTTTCAAAGTCTGTGTCCGCCTTACGGGTTGTTTTTTTCTGCTCACTTTTCTTTACCAGTATGATACGAGTGGGGTTGCCTTTATACGAGCCTAGTACTATTTCAATTCTACCTGACTTCTGTAAACTAAGCAAAGCTTTATCCACTTCGGCGTAACATTCTTTCATAGCTGCTCTATTCAGATCATTAGCATGTAACTGCTTTTTACAGTCAATCACGCTACATGTGCCTGCCGAAGCTATCCTTTGCTCAATCTTTTTAAGCAGCATTCTCCAATGCACTCTACCAGGAGTATGTGCTGTCATACTACTTTAGTCTTTACTGTAGGAGTAGCTGGAGAAACAGTGCGGTTACTCTTAATTATAGCTAGTACGCCTTGTAATTCCAGCGTTTGAGCGTCATCTGTGTCCTGCTCCACCACCGAGGCGAGTAACTTATCCATTGCTGCCAATTTTTCTTCAAACCGCACACTAACGCACTCTCTAATTTCTGGGATCTGTTCATATGCCGTCTGCAAAATACTAGGTTGACCTCGTGGGACTGAAGTATAGTTCGACTTTTCGACACGGGTGAGAGTAATCTCAGTTAGTATTCCTTTCAGCTTCAATGCCCCCCGCGTTTTTTGCGGCTGCTCGGCAACATAGTCAATCCTATCCCTAACCAGCTTCTTATTCTCTTTTACTTTGTTTTCTTCCGTTAAAACTTCTCCCCACTGCGTCGCTAAAAAGTCTATATATGCTCCCTTACTTGCAAAAGAGAGCACTTCCCCTGTGATGGGGTGTGAAACTGACTCAAACCCCAAAATTGACTTACCTTCAAGTACCTCACCCCTAGCTTCATGAACTTCTGCGGCGGTTACGCCCATGCTGCTTACATCTTTCTTAGCTTCTTTTATCAACCCCTTCATTGTTAGTGGCTCTGTTCGTGATATCGTTACCACTTTCTTGTCCTCTACCCGGTTCGGAAATACCGCCATCTTTTTCTCCTTGTGCAAGTGCTTGCACTGTTTGTGAGTATAATTCTTTTACAGTATTTAAAGTATCAGGATCATCACTTTGTACCTGTACTACTACTCCTTCCATTGTTCCCCAAAGTAATTTTCCCATATACACCCCTTGGAATACCGGCCTGCTGTGCCAATGATCTCTCGGGTGATACGTGATATCTCCTCCTGTTTTCCGTAGAACATCCACAAAAATAACAAGCTGATTTTCAGGAACCATCAGCATAACTTACTCCTTGTTTATTTTATCGTTCTCTTCCAACATTCGTCTGAGTATTATAGCATGATCCGAGGCCCCTGTCAACCCCAACGCGGCGAGGCTAACTATCTCCTGCGAAAAGGAAGTTTTCATCCCCATTTGCCGCTTAATTTCCATGATGTCTTCAATCCTCTCAAATAACCACCTTTGGGATTCGGGACTCCTGACTGTCCTCTTTAACTCTACTTTCTTGCCTCCCCGACGCTGAGGTATACAAGGCGTAACTATAGGCGTAACTTTTCTATAGTCAAAAAGGCCATCAGAAACACAGTCTACTATAACGTCTGAATCAGACAAATGAGTCCCAAATTGTGCAAGTGCTTTCCTTTTCACTGCTGCTATTGCCCGAAGTATCCATCTCTTCTTTGCGGGCACGTAAAAAGTCTTTGCTATGCCTCTCATAGTGTGCCTCAATGTACAGTCACTGTGTCATGTTGTTGTTTTAGTAGCTGTAACACAAACTGCCTCATTTGAGTAACAAACGAACTAGGGTTTGTGTATTTTAAATTATTGGGGTAAATATGCTCACATGCATAGCCCTCTATATCTACACCTATGACATTCACACCTTTCTTATCCAATGCTTTGACTGCATTTGCTGTATGTTCAACAGCCTTAATACCTGAATAGCCACACCCCTGTGGTTGCCCATCACTTAGAACAAGCAGCCATTTCTTAGTATTTTTCCCTCGTTCTAGTAAACGTCTACCCACTTCTCGAATGGCAAACCCATCTAAATTATTAGAACGTGCTGCCACCTCTCCCAACCTAGTGGGATCTGTTACTCCTTCTGCCTTGTCAAAGTAAATATTAAGCATACAACTCTTGCCATCGCCTGCGTAAGCATCAGAAGTAGTATGCCCATAGATAGCTAAGTCTACTGCTGGAACCTGTCTCAAAGCAGCTTGAAGTAGGATGCCTAGCTTACGGCAATTCTGTATCTTTTCGTAAGAATACATTGACCCTGATTCATCCAACAATATGTATAGTGTAACTCCAGTAGTGGTTCTAACTTCATTCTGGTAGAAAACCCTGTCAGACACTGTTCCATATGAGATGTGCCTGGCACTGAGCCTGCCCCTACGTTTCTCGGCCATTCGGGTAACTCGTACACCCTGCCGGATTGCAAACGCCCTGGAAAGACTCTGCACGTATGGAGTCATTTCCTCAAAATCCCGTGCATACTGTAACTTTGTGGTTTCTGTTAACAAAGGCTGTCTTGTGATAATAGGAACAGAGTCACCTAACCACTCTTCTTCCGCAACAAGTGTAACCCTTTCCCGGACAAAGTTGACCACCTTATTCAATACATCGGATGCTTCCACACTGAGAATATCCCCAAATGTGGCCTCATCATAGTAGAGTATCGGAGACATCTCCCCTGTTTCTTTTGCAGTTTCTTTTGTAGTGCTTACTTTTCTTTTTAATGCTTCTGCAGTCTTTCTATCTTTTGCTTTAAATACCTTTGTGTCATATGCAGCTTCTCCTCGGGGGGAAACTGAATTATACTGCTGTGCTGCCTGTTTTAAGTTTTCAACTTTTTTCTCTGCAGCCACTCTCTTTTCTTCCTTTTTGTCTTTATCTTTATCATCCTCGTTTTCAGTTTCCTTCTTTTCGTCAGTCTCGTCCGAGTTATCACTCGAACCACCATGCGAGTAGTGACTGGACTCTTTTGAGAGATCCGTCGCGGGGTTTTTACTCTCAGTCTTCTCTTTTGAAGGTGGGTTTTCTTTTTTGTCTTCCTTTAGTATTTCCTCAATCAACTCCATCACTGAACTAGCCAGTACCTTTGGAAAGTATACCGCATGCTCAGGCCCCCATTTGCAAATACCTAGCATTCTGTCGTGAATAGGAACACCCGCTGGTTCCCATTCCAAATACCTATCATCCAATGTCTCAGGCATCCTAATCCATCGGAACAGGAACTGCATGAGTTTACTGGACAACGAACTCTTCTCCCACACGTCATACTCTACGCCTACTTTATCCAAAAGAGCACTCTTAATCACATAGAAATAGTAACTAAAAGGCGGGCACTTTTTTCTTCCTTTTGCTTCAATACGTTCGTCCTCAAACAGATTCCAAAACACCATCCAAGACTCTGACTGCCCCGTTGGAAAATCGTGGGTAAATAGTAAATGACATGCCTCATGTAATGATACTCCTTGGTAACAATCTAATATCTGCTCCTTGGGCAGTGTGTCATAGATACCCGAGTTCAGTAATATTTCCTTCCCGCCTTTTTTCAATGTATCAGCAGCCCCTATGATGTCCACTGGTAAATTTTTCCAAGTTACTGCCACTGGCCAAGGCGTTCCAAATGCCCTAATTAAGCTCTCACACAGCCGACAAATGCGTAAGTAATCCAGTGCCTTTTCTGCCGGTACTGCCTTGTATCTGAAACTTGTTTCCCATCCAAATTCCAACGCATCTGGGATCTCAGCGTAACACTTCTTAACGTATTCAAAATAACTCATATGTTTGTATCCTTAAAAAGGTGCTGCAATTTCCTCAGGTGTAACACTTTCAACCTCTGGCTCCGCCCGTTCCCTCATCCTTGCAACCGGGATAGTAGCTTTAACTATCAACATAACTTTTGTTCTATCTGAAGTGACTCCACCCTCACCCGAAAAAAGACTCTCCATCCCATAAGCAATAGCCTGGCTAATACTGATACCAAACACAATCTGATTAGCAACTTGAATCAAAACACGGGTACTTATTTGCTCTACGTACTGCCCCTCCCTGGCTAATTTTCGTTGCTTGTTTGCAATCAGTACTAGCCAACTAGTCTCTAGTTTTGCCAGCTTGGTTCTGTGATGTATGACCTCAATCTCTTTATCCTCCGGGGGGAATTCTAAATCCACTGAGGCAAATCTGTCTCGTAGAGCCCTATCCATAGTGCCTGTGCCTGTGTACTCCATCCCAATGTTAGCCGTGGCCAAAAAAGTAACTCCTTCCGCTGTAGTTACTGTTCCCTTATCCTCACTTTCATCCAGTGACAAGTACTTCTGACCATCCAGTAACGGCAGCAAAATGTTGAAAGCATCTATTGGTGCTCTCGACAACTCGTCTAGCATGACAATAGCGTTTGGAGTTTGAATTGCCTTTATAAACCGAGACTCGCTGAACCACGTACCTTTCTTTGGGTCTAAGTTAACATTACCCAACAATGCTGTACGTGGTTCTGTCATTGCCCCAAAATTGAATGGGAATAGCGGTCGCCCTGATTTGTCAGCCAGTACCTCCAACAATTCAGACTTTCCGCACCCTGCTGGCCCGAGTAACAACGTGTTACTGCCTGTGCCCAATGAGTATAAAAGTTGATCCCACACCTTGGGTTCAACATAGAATTCATTTTCTTTTGGCCTCAAAATCTTTTTTCTGGCCCCGTCCAAAAGTGTAACTACTTTTACTTTAGGCAATGGCACACCAAACCGTTCGTTTTCCTTGCCCTTGCCTTGAAGCTTTTGCAGTACCTGTCTACATGAATTATCTGAAAATGTGGAAGGTAACTTGGGAAAAGGCGTGTCCCTGTTAATTTGAGCGTTAAGTACGAAACGTGTTACTTTTCTTTCTTGATACCCATCATACGTCCCTACACCTGGTGTTATTTCGGCCTCAGAATCTTTTTTCTGGCTAAGAGAGAACAGCCATTCTATGTTCTGAGCAACAAAAGTAGAAATACTAGTCCCTGCGGCACCTATGGACCCTACATCACCTGAGTAAATATCACAGCAGGCAACTTCGGAAAAAATAGCCCCTTGTTTTATCCTAAGCACGGCACTACCTTTTATTCCCCTCATTCTTCCCAGAATGACTAAGTACTCACATTTTACGTCTTTCGCCATAGCCCTGTTTAACATGCATTTCCTACAACTACACGTTATGGCTTCCTCCGAATAACAGATCAAGTTACTGGCACGCTGGTCCTTAGTGATCTCTAAAAATAGATACATGCCCTTTTCAGGGAAACCAACAGTAAATTCATTTGCCTTTATGAAAGTAGCTACAAATACCCTTACTTTCTCCTTCTTTGGTGTAACGCTCGTCATCCTTTTTCTCCCCGAAATATAGCAGCAGACCATAAAAAAGGGGGAAGTATCCTACATTTACATATAGAATCTTCCCCCTTGCCAACACTACTCACTTACTCTTCAACAGTCTCCACACTCAAAGTAACACCGTACGTATCCTCCACGTTGGCGATAATACGACTAAGGTTCAGCACTTTGGCTTCTTCTCCATCTGTAGCATCCGGCGGAATATTAGCCAGGTATTCCGTGCAGATCAAATCCAAGTTGTTAGCGGCACTCTCACTACCAGTGGAGCCCTGGGCAGCATCCAGTGCAGCCTGGATAGACTCATACTGTGTGGCCGAACACTTGCAGTTAAAGGTCTTGGTACTTTCCCCTGTATCCGTACCATCTGCACCATCTTCTCCTTCTTCTGGCCCCGCAATAGCCTTGACAGTGTGGACACTGGCCGCAGCTTCTTCCACATCATCCGTTTCTTTCAGTGCCTTATTGAAAGACTCTACCTGCCGAAAACTCATACCATCCAAAGCCCCCAGAATGGCACTCCAATTATCCTCTGACAAGTGCTTGGAGATAAGCCCGACCTTAGACCATTCCAGCTTTCCAAGAGTTTCTTCCGAAATGTCAAGCTCTACGCACAACTTCTGATACACTTCAATACGCTTGAAACTCGTACGTCTTTTCATACCAAGTTCAACACCTACGTACTCATCCCAACTCTCAAATGCTCGGTCGGTTCCGCCTTCGTCCGTGAACTTATATTCTTTCCAATAACCATTATTATTGGCCTCAAAGAGCAGCTCTCCCTGCACGATTTCCAGCTTGCCACCTGCGTCAGCGGCCACTTGCAAAAGCTCTCGGACCTTCCCAGCACGCACAGCCGGGTCATCGCTGTCAATCTTGGCAAAACTGATGTTTCCCGCAATAGCCAATCCCTTACCCGTGGTGATAACCGTTTCCGGCTCTGCATCAACCGCTTCAACGTCTGTCGCTGCAACATCAACATTTTCATTCACAGTTGCCGTAGCCATAACTTTACTCTCCTAAGAAGTGAAATTTTAGTGCAAGCACTTGCACTAAACAAATGAAACACTGCCTACTCTTCATCCTCATGTTACTTCCACATTAGCTTGCCCTCCTTCTGTTGTGTATATTTTTGTGCCTAAAAGCGTGATACCCGCTATCCGAACGGGTATCATAGCATAATTTCAGAGTCCCGTCAAGTAGCATTGGGGCGAATTCGAAGAATTTTGCAAAGTCGTACAGAAATAAATACTCCGGGTTTCTTTGCCCTTACTTTGAGTATTTCTGAATGAAATACAATCCTGTCATCTTGTACAACTGTGCCCCTCAGAGCGTCAAGTACTGGTTTTGTCAAGTTATCAAAGTCTGGAATCTGAGTATGAGGTATCCACCCCAAGCTCTCCAGTCCTTTGTCTCCTTTCCGAAACGGAAAAACATACACAATCTTGACTGAAACATTGCCCACAAACAATGATCTCTGCCCGTAACTTTCTTTAAAATTCCTTTTGAGAAACTTGACATATCTTGCCTGCCTCGGGGGAGTATAGAAGTTACCAGACCCAGCCTTTACTGACTGTTTAGGTACTGGCGTGCAAGGCACGAAACAATCAAATTTCCTTAGCGGTTCAACTTGATCAAAGAGTCGGTGGTAGGTAGAGTAGGTGTCCATGCACTTAGGTCCATCCATTCTCTAGTTGGTTGTGCTTTTCGTGCATTTTCAATATACTCTTTCATATTCAAACTCTCGCCTTTCGCCCCCTTAAACCAACACGACTGAGCGTGTGGACAGTCGCTTGCTCTTTCATCTCGGGGCGTTATGCATTTCATCATACTATCTGGGAGTGTCTCGTCTCTAATAGCTTCCCAGATAATAGTTGCTTTCCTAGCTGCTTCATCCCACCACTTCTCTTGGCCTTCATACACTATTAGCTTACTTGAGAAATCAGTTCTATCCATCAGCCAAAACAGCGTCTTTGGAACCCCTGACATCTTCTGATACAACGAAGCTTGTTGGGCATAGTAGGGAGGAATATCATCCTGCGTATTAATACCGTTCATTGTGTGCCTGTTGCTGACTTTCATTTCCAACAACATATCTTCATCGGGTTCGGCACCTCCTAGCGGTGTATCATTGAGTTGATTCTGAATAAAACGCAGTAACTGCTCTGTGTCCAAGAACCCATCAATGTGCCCTGTAACCTTCCAATGATCATGCTTAACCGTAGTCTCAATATACTGATCTCGTGGT
>Ga0115002_10003984_pt1 | contig 18153 bp, 13 predicted proteins | sample ArcticOcean_MG_C_8_FD_89576 | JGI IMG/M metagenome (GOLD analysis project Ga0115002, IMG submission 89576) | Marine microbial communities from western Arctic Ocean - ArcticOcean_MG_CB11_86 | ecosystem: Environmental > Aquatic > Marine > Oceanic | place: Arctic Ocean: Canada Basin | collected... | reverse complement strand
TATCAACGATCAACAAGCGTGCGCCCACAGCAAGCGCTGGCCATGTCGAATAGCGAATTAGTGCTGCGAGAAGGTCGATTGCTGGCGCGGGGTCTTGCCAAACAGCTTGGTCAGGAAGCAAGCGACGAAGCCCTCGTCGTTGCTGCTTTTGAGCAGGTCTTAACCCGACGCCCCAATGCACATGAACAGGAAGCCGCAACCGCTTTTCTTGCAGTCCAACGGAAATTGTTCCAGTCAGCCAAACCGGCAGAACTTTCAGCGGGAGCAAAAGACAATAAAGTCCCAGCATCGACTGATCCTAAACTGCGGTCGCTTGAAAATTTAATCCAGGCACTTTTTAGCCACCACGATTTTATTACGATCCGATAAGTTAAACGGAATACGACATGAGACATTCTTCTCCAGTCTGCGGGCAAGTTCATCGCCGGGCATTCCTCTCCGATATGGGCATGGGCTGTGCCGGGCTTGCGCTGGCATCATTGCTGCATCGTGATGGCGTGTCTCGTCCTATAGAGGCCGGTAAATCAAAGCCTTCTGACGGGAAACCACATTTTGCACCCAAAGCGAAGAACGTAATTTGGGTTTTTCTCTCGGGTGGTTACAGCCAGATGGAGACATTTGACCCCAAACCCGCACTGACCAAGTACGGCGGCAAAACTTACGACGAAACCGCATTCCCTAACCCTACGAAAGATCCATTGTTCGAGGCGCGGTCGCGAGCCGTTGTGGGTGGTGACCGGCCACACTCAAAAATCTTTCCAATGCAGGTTGGGTTCCGCAAGCACGGCGAATCGGGGATTGAAGTCACCGATTGGTGGCCGCATTTAGCAACCTGCGTCGATGACATGGCCTTTGTTCGGTCAATGTATACCACCGATAACGACCACAACGCTGAGTTCCAGATGCATCACGGACGCCATAAACTTGACCAGGTCGAGCCGGTGCTGGGTTCGTGGATTCATTACGGCCTTGGTTCTCAGAATGAAAACCTGCCCTCGTTTGTCTTCATCGGCAAATACAAAGACACACGCGTTCGCTGGGATTTTGATGCGAATTATCTGGGGCCAGAACATTCAGGGGTTGCACTTTCTCTTGATCCGAACAACCCACTGCCGTTCGGAGTGCGACCGCCTAGTGTGCTTGCGGGCGAGCAACGCAATCAATTCGAGTTCATTAACCGGCTCAATCGTCTCTCGGCAATCGAATACCCTAACGACGAACAGGTACGCGGCCGGATCAAATCGTATGAGTTAGCGTACCGCATGCAAATGTCTGTTCCCGAGGCGTTAAACTTAGCGGAAGAATCAACCGAGACGCAAAGCCTGTACGGCATCGGCGACAAAACAACCGACGTTTACGGTCGTCGATTGCTGGCCGCCCGCCGTTTGGCCGAGCGGGGCGTGAATTTTTCACTTGTCTACTTAAGCGACTATGGCGAATGGGATTCTCACCTCGATCTGAAAAACTTACACGCCCGATCCAGTGGACGCGTCGATAAGCCGGTTGCAGGATTGCTTAAAGATTTAAAACGTCGAGGCATGATGGATGATACGCTGGTTGTTTTCTGCACTGAGTTCGGCCGCACGCCGGGTGTCGAAGTGCGCGACAGCTACAAAATGTTTACGGGACGCGATCACCATCCACACGGTTTTACAGTGTGGTTTGCCGGTGCAGGAATTAAACAGGGAGTCGTCCACGGGATGACCGACGAACTGGGATTTCACGCCGTTGAATCGCCGCATTACGTCACCGATATTCACGCAACCGTAATGCATCTGTTGGGACTCGACCCCAAACGGCTCGACATTCCAGGTCGCAAACGACTCGATATTGATCATGGTACGCCAATTCATGACATCATCGTCTAGGTACAGTTTCACCCTCAAAGAAATAGTTTCATTCTGATATTCATATTCCAACAGGAGATTCGCTCAGTGAAGTTCTATTTTTTTCATAGTCACTTGGTCTTATTCGTCGCATTGATCTCTTGTCTACCGATCAATGCAATAGCCCAAGGTTTTACTCCAGAAGAATCCGTACGACGAATGACAGTGGCGGAGGGGTTCCAAGTTGAACTGGTTGCTGCTGAACCATTAGTACGCCAGCCGGTTGCTATCGATTTTGATGATCGTGGGCGATTATGGGCACTGCAGTATTTACAGTACCCCAACCCTGCCGGTTTGAAGCGTGTTAAAGTGGATCGCTACTCACGGACAACTTATGACCGAGTTCCCAAGCCGCCTCCACACGGGCCTAAAGGTGCCGACCGACTGACAATTCTGGAAGACACCGATGGCGATGGACGTGTCGATCAGGCGAAAGATTTCATCAGTGATTTGAACTTGGCGACCGGTTTTACGTTCGGCTACGGAGGCGTATTTGTTTTGCAATCGCCGTATCTTCTGTTCTACCCCGACCGGAATCGTGACGATGTTCCGGATGGAGACCCTGAAGTTTTACTGAAGGGATTCGGCATGGAAGATACCAGTTCATTGGCCAATTCTCTCGTTTGGGGACCGGACGGTTGGCTGTACGGTACCCACGGAACAAACATCAGCGCCAACATTCGGGGTATCGGATTTGAACAAGGTTTGTGGCGATACCACCCACTTACTAAAAAATTTGAACTGTTCGCTGAAGGTGGCGGCAATTCCTGGGGGTTAGACTTTGACAGCCAAGGCAACCTGTTGGCAGGAACCAATTACGGTGGTTTCTTGATGATTCATGCTGTGCAAGGGGCCTACTATGTGAAGTCTTTTGCGAAACATGGCGAGTTGCACAATCCGTTTGCATTTGGATATTTCAATCATACGCCTCACAAAAACTTTCAAGGCGGTCATGTCACTGTCGGCGGTTTTGTGTATCAATCGGATGCGTTTCCAGCGCATTTTCGAAACAAGTACATGGCCGTCGATACGCTTGGGCATGCAGTCCGTTGGCATTCTGTAAAGCCGGATAAATCAACCGTGCGAACAGAAAACGGAGGCGTGTTATTACAAGCGAATGATGCTTGGTTTGCTCCCAGCGATGCCGTCCAAGGGCCGGACGGAGCAGTCTATATTGCGGATTGGCACGACAAACGCACGGCTCATCCCGACCCCGATGCCATCTGGGACCGAAGTAATGGCAGAGTTTTTCGCCTGAGTTGGAAAGACGTGAAGCCAGTGAAGCACGTCGATCCACAATCGCTTACAAGTGAGCAACTTGTTGATTGGTTGAAGAGTCTCAATGAGTGGAAGGTTAGGCGTGCACGGCGGGTGTTGGCAGAACGGCGCGACCATAAACTGATTGGTCAACTGCGAAAAGCATTGATAAATGAAAAGAATGATCAGCAGGCACTGCAACTACTGTGGTCATTACATGTTGTTGGAGGTTTGGATGACGATCTGAAACCAAAGTTACTGGACCATCCCGATCCGTCGATCAGAGCATGGACTGTCCGTCTGCTTGGTGATAGCAATAAGGTGACTCCTGGAATCTTTCAACAGTTGGTTGAGATGGCAAAAACAGATACCCAACCAGCTGTGATTAGCCAGCTAGCTTGTACGGCAATACGGTTGCCAGCTGCGCATTGTATTCCGATTGCTCACGCCATTGCGGATCGTAATGAATTCCTCGCTGACCCATACATCCCATTGCTAGTTTGGTGGGCTGTCGAGCGTTATGCGATTTCTGACGTGCTAACGGTGTTGCAGGTGTTTACAAATCCGACAGCATGGAAATCACGACTGATTAAAGATGTGATACTCGGTCGGTTGATGCGACGGTTTGCAGGCGATGGCAGCAAGACAGGCTTCACAGCCTGTGCGAAATTACTGGCTACAGCACCAAACGATTCACAGCGCAGGCGTGCTATTTCAGAACTGGATGCTGGAATCAAAATGCTCGGTCGCGAGCGATTGCCCGGTCTGCCACCCGGTTCCAATTTTTCGAAAATTGCCATCAAGCAAATTGAAGCTGGAAACAAAACCAAACGCTTGGCGGCCATTCCGCCAGAACTGGCCGATGCACTGGCTGAAATCTGGGGCGACCAAACAACAGACCCGCTGATCATTCGCGTTGCTACCCGGTTGGGTAGCCAAAATGCACAAAAACGGGCGCTGGCCTTGACGATTGATCGTGTTACCGTAGAGAAAATACGGTTATCGATGCTGTCAATTTTGCAGGAATTGGGAGACGCCAAAACGTGTGTTGGTCCTGTGTTAAAACTTGTTTCCAGTCATGAGTCGAATGCAATTCAGCATGCATCCCTGGATTTGTTGGCTCGCTTTGCTGATGAGCGGATCACCAAGCAATTACTGCTGAACTACCCGAAGATGGATGCTAAATTGCGGACGCATACGCGTGACGTTTTGCTGGGCAGAAAAGATTCTGCAATGGCAATGCTGGGAGAGATTGATCGAGGAAAATACCCAACTACCGAAATGACGACGGACCAATTACGGCGGGTAGCCTTACATGCTGACATGCAAATTGATGCATTGGTCCGCAAACACTGGGGCAGTATTAGTCCAGGAACTCCTGAAGAGAAACTGGCAGAAATTCGCCGCATCAGCAACGACCTGCGTGCTGGTTCTGGAAGCTTGGCTGGTGGTAAGCAGTTATTTGACAAACAATGTGCAACCTGTCACAAGTTATTCGGTTTCGGTAAAGAGATTGGCCCCGACTTAACCAAATCAAATCGTCAAGATCGCGAATACCTATTGGTGAGCATGGTTGACCCGAACGCACAAATTCGAAAAAAATATCTAAACTACATCGTAGTAACCAACGATGGCCTGATTGTCACTGGCTTACTGGTCGAACAAAGCGAGGCGAATGTAACCATTCTTGGTGCCAAGAACGAGCGAACCACAATTCCTCGTGACGAAATTGAGGAATTGAAAGTCTCACCGGTCTCTCTCATGCCTGAAGATGCACTTAAAAAACTGAAATCACAGCAGGTGCGTGACCTGTTCAAATACCTGCAAAGCAATGGGGAAATCTGATTGGAATTCACTCCATGTTTCAATTCAACGTCTCTCAAAAAACTGTTTTACTCATTGGTTGCCTAGCAATTACGAACATAACATCTGCTTCGGCAGGTGTTTGGGCGACCGTTGCCGGTACTGTGGTAATGATGATCGCAAAACTCTGGTTCCTCGATCGCATGGTCTGGCTATTCGATGAGATGAAAGACACGAACGACGAGTACCGAAGTTGGTTGAGATGATTCTACGCCTTCGGTTGTTGATTTGGTCGAGCTGGATGTGTGCCAACCAAGGTGTCCCGCTATTGGGTCGATTGATGGCGTGAAGATGGAAACTTATCTCGATTGGACGAAGTCCTGCTACTACATCACAGCAACCGGTTTGCCTGCTATCAGCGTGCCTTGTGGCTTCACTTCAGACGGATTACCTGTCGGACTACAAATTGTGGGGCGTCACCAACAAGACTTCGCCGTGTTACAATTAGCCCATGCCTTCGAACAGGCAACCGGATTTTGGAAAACGCGTCCCTCGTTTCTTTCAGAGTAATCAAATTTCTTCGTAAATGAGCCATCCATGATGGCTATTAAAACTCTCCCTTATGAAAAAATCTACGTTAATACAAATCGAAAACCATCAAACGACAGAATTCATGACATTCCGAAGCTAGAGTTACTAGAGCCAATGAACCTCTGATGATCTTGTTGGCCTACACCGTATCTGGTAGCATCTACTTAGATCATTTGTTTGAATTATTGATTGGCCACTAGGGAAAGAAACTTTATTTATGGTGGTTTCATCCGTTGCGCAACACCCTATGTTGAGCCGTCGCACCGCTTTACAAGCCGGTTCGGTAGGGTTGCTGGGGTTAGGGATGAATCACCTTCAGGCACTTCGAAGCAGTGCGGCACCGAACAATTCAACCAGCGGGTCGGCGCGGGCAAAATCGATTGTGTTCATTTTCCTTTCCGGCGGCTTGACGCAACACGACAGCTTCGATCCGAAGCCGGATGCTCCGGTGGGAATTCGCGGTGAGTTCAATCCGATTCAGACTCGCACACCAGGCATCAGTATTTGCGAACACTTGCCGATGCTCGCTGAGCGAAGCGACAAGTGGGCACTTTTGCGTTCATTGACGACGCCTTACAATGGTCACTCCGCAGGACACATGGCGATTTTGACGGGACGCACCATGTTGCCTCCGACATTTAACTCCTCGAAACCGATGTCGGAAGATTGGCCTTCTATCGCCTCTGTTGTCGGGGAAGCTACCGTTCTCCGAAATAATAATCTTCCGCCAGCCGTGGTGCTGCCGGAACGTTTGATTCACCGATCTCGCCGTGTGATTCCCGGCCAATTCGCGGGCATTATGGGGAGCCATCGCGACCCTTGGTTTATCGAAGCTTCGCCCTTTAATGCACAATCTTATGGAGCCTATCCAGGCTATGAGTTTCATTTCGTTCGCGGACGAGAGCAAAACAAAAACCTTATTTTTCAAGCTCCTAATTTGAGCCTTGCTGAAGGCCTTACCCAATCTCGACTTGGACAGCGCAGGAAATTGCTTGATCTCGTTGAATCTCAAAGGCAGGACTTAGACCGTTTCGCCACGACCGAAAACTTTGATCGTTCTCGACAGCGAGCGATCTCTCTGCTGACCGACAATAACGTTCAACAGGCATTTGACGTCACGCGGGCTGACACGGCGGTTCAAGACCGTTACGGGCGTAATGCGTTCGGCTGGTCACTGCTGATGGCGAAACGCTTGGTGGAAGCGGGCGTTAATTTGGTGCAGGTGAATTTAGGAAATAACGAGAGTTGGGACACACACGATAATGCCTTCCCGTTGCTTAAAGATTGTCTGTTGCCACCAACGGATCGCGCGTTATCGGCACTGCTTGATGATCTACAGGAAAGCGGGTTGCTGGACGAGACATTGATTGTGATGTGCGGTGAGATGGGCCGGACTCCAAAAATCAACGATAAACTTCCAGGTCGAGACCATTGGGGGGCTGTGCAAACGGTCTTCTTTGCAGGCGGTGGTATCCACGGCGGAAACATCGTCGGCAGTTCTGATAAAATTGGAGCTTATCCGAAAACAGGCGCACGGCGGCCCGAGAATGTGGCAGCTACAATCTACGATTCGCTGGGAATTCCACGCACCGCCAGTTGGAAAGACGAGTTGAATCGCCCGCATCACATCTATTTCGGAGACCCGATTCACGAACTGTTGTGAAAATGACTGACAATAATTGTTCTCTTTGAATCGGTTGTGAACACACATCATTCTGATAGAATCTAAGTGAATGATTGGTGTATTATGGGTGCTCTTCGATGATCGGACGACGTCAAACCAAAACTACAATTCCCGGAATTCATCGGCGTACTCGACGGAATTTTCTTGAGGTTGGCACGTCTGCCGTGCTTGGTCTGTCGCTCCCTCAATTGTTTGCAGCAGCAGGCTCGAGGTCTGGCGATCAAACATTTGGAAAAGCACGCTCGTGCGTGGTAATTTTTCTGTGGGGTGGACCCGGTCAGCAAGATCTTTGGGATCCCAAGCCCCAGGCTCCTTCGACGCTCCGTAGTGAATTCTCTCCGATTGCCACCCGCGTCCCCGGGATTCAGCTTACCGATCAACTGCCGAATCTCGCTCAGCAGACTCAGCGGATCACTATCGTACGGTCAGTGACTCATCGCGACTTCGAGCATGGTACGGCTGCTTATACGGCATTGACCGGTCATCCGCATCCGTTACCAGGAACGAACACAGTCGCTCGACCGGACGACTTCCCGACCTACGGGTCTGTCGTCACGAAGATCTCTCCGACGAGCGATCCCGTACCGGACTTCGTCGTGCTCGGCCCGGTCATGCACCAAGGGGCAAGGCCGCCACTGGCCGGTCAGAACGGAGGGTTTTTGGGGCCAGGATTCGATGCGTTTCGTATTCCCAATGATCCCGCAAGTGATTCGTTTCATGTCGAAGGTATTGCATTGCAAAAGGGGCTAACCGATCAACGGTTCGCTGAACGCCGACAGTTGTTGGCGTCAATCGACCGGCAGTCAAAGACGTTCGACGACCTGCAGGTCAAAGGGATGAGCGAGTTGTACGATCGTGCGTTCGGTCTGCTGGGATCGAAAAAAGTGCGGAAGGCCTTCAATCTAACGGGCGAATCGGACAAGCTGCGCGACGCTTACGGTCGCTCCCGCTTTGGGCAGACGTTGCTGCTTACCCGGCGGCTTGTCGAAGCCCGCGTGCCGCTCGTGACAATTAACTGGTCGAAACTGAATTCCGACCAGTGGGATACTCACAAAAACAATACCGCGCGATTACGAAAACTGGTTCCTCCGTTTGACCTCGGGTTGAGCGCATTTCTTCAAGACCTCGACGAACGTGGGCTGCTGGAATCGACTCTGGTTCTCTGCCTGGGGGAATTCGGCCGTACCCCCAAGATCAACAAAGACGCCGGGCGTGACCACTGGCCAGACTGCTATTCGTTGGTCATGGCTGGCGGTGGAATTGCGGGCGGTCGTGTCTATGGGGCGTCAAACCGCACCGCAGCCTACCCGGTGCGAGACGATGTGGCCCCGTGGGACATTGCGGCTACGATGTATCATCTGATCGGCATCGACCCGTCCGCTCATCTCATCAATCCTCAGGGACAGCCACTTCCTGTGGCGCGAGGGCAGGTCATCTCAGGGTTGTTCTGAAAACCAAATTCCTCGCACCGCATAATTAGTTCCACAACAAGAAGGTACTAGCAACCAAAGATGATCAGTCGCATTAGCACTCTGAAAACTCTCTTCTCTCCCAGTACAATGGGAACACTCACAGCCTTCGTATTCGTTGTTCTGTCTGTGGCCCACGCCGTCGCAGAGGATTGGCCTCGGTGGCGCGGGCCGAACCGCAACTCCGTGTCGGCAGAGACCGGGCTGATGAGTTCGTGGTCCCCAAACCCTCCTGCGCAGGCTTGGCACGCGTCGGGAATTGGCGATGGGTATTCTAGCGTGGTTGTTGCCGAAGGGCTTGTCTTTACCATGGGACGGGTTGGTAAAGACGTTCTTTGTTTTGCACTCGATGGCAACTCGGGCCACAAACGTTGGGCCACAAAAATCGGCACGACGTCTCGGAACGTGATGTCCACGCCCACCGTTCACGATGGCCTTGTCTATGCTCTCGATCCCGACGGAGAACTGGTCTGCCTAAGTGCTGCAGGTGGCAAAATTGTTTGGCGTAAAAATTTCCCGACAGACTTTGGCGGACGCTTAATGTCTGGACGCGGCTATGGCGAATCAACGCTCATCGATAGCGACCGGCTAATCTGTACGCCCGGGGGTGAACAAGCCATGCTGGTTGCTCTGAATCGTCGCACCGGCAAGACAATCTGGAAGGCGAGTATGCCAGCGATCGGCGAGAAGGGTCGCGACGGAGCAGCTTTCTCATCAATCGTCGTCTCTAAAGCAGCGGGTATCCGGCAATACATTCAACTCACGGGACGAGGGCTGGTTGGCATTGAAGCAGACACCGGGAGGTTTCTTTGGGGATATAACGACATTTCAAATACCACGGCAAATATCCCCACGCCCATTGTCCACGGCGACCTAGTGTTCTCGGCGAATGGATATAACGCTGGCAGCGTGCTGTTGAAGCTCGAGCCGACGGAAGAAGGAACAGGCATCGCGGCGAAAGAAGTCTACCGCCTTGGGGGAAATAGGTACCAGAACCATCACGGCGGTTTCGTTTTAATTGGCGATCATATTTATGGAGGCCACGGCAGCAATAACGGCCTGCCGACTTGTCTTGAACTCAAGACGGGTCGAATCGTCTGGAAACGTCGCGGTCCCGGAACGGGCTCAGCCGCCGTGGTGGCTGCGGACGGGCACCTCTACTTTCGTTACCAGAACGGCGTCATCGCACTCATCGAAGCCAAGCCGGACGGCTACGATCTCAAAGGTTCGTTCGAAGTCCCCGGAGCTGGTGGAGACAGTTGGTCTCACCCAGTGGTTTCAAACGGTAAACTTTTTCTGAGAGAGAAAGGCGATCTTTGGGTCTACCACGTGCGTCAGTCTAATCCGGTAACTCTGCCGCACGAAGCTTCAACGAAAGTCCCGCCGAAACTAGCAGCACTCGAACGCCAAGGCGCGGTTGTTAAGTATCTGAGTTCCGATCAATTGGCCAGCCATCAAAATCGCCTTTTTCGTTTCGCTCTAGATTCAACCGAGAATCAGAAGAAGCTCAGCCTTGTTGCGCTGACCGATCGCCATGTGACCGACGATGGTGCGTTGACAGAGAAAACACTCATCCTGTTAAGACAACTAGATGCCCCGTTTATTCTTAGCTTAGCGGGTACACAGATTGGCGAAGACGCGCTGCAGCAAGCGACTTCTTTGACGACACTGGTTGGTCTGGACCTCGAATTGTGTCGTCGGCTCGACGACAGTAGTTTCAAGTTGCTGGCCGGTTCTAAGCAGCTAACCGTTCTTGTCGCCGCCGGTACTTCGTTGTCAGAACACGGTCTGCGGGAAATCTCTAAAGTGCCGAGTCTGAAAGCGCTCGACCTGGAAGTCTGCAATAACGTTACCGATTCAGCCTGTGCCGTGATTGGAACCATGAAACAACTACGCGGCCTGAACCTGAAAAAGACCGGCTTCGAGAAGACGATGATCTCGAACGCCGGACTAGCAAAATTGTCGGGACTTGCGAAGTTAGAGTTTCTTAACGTGTCCGGAAACAAAGTGACGAACGACGGATTACAGCATCTACAACCGCTGATTCGCTTGCGCGAACTTTACCTCAGCCGCCTGCCAATCAACGACGCTGGGCTAACGCATCTGGCAACGTTTATGAATCTGGAACGTCTGGAACTCGTCTACTCAGAGGGCTTTGCTGGACCAATTGTGACCGACGCTGGCATACATCCACTTTCTGCACTCATACAATTAAAAACCTTGAGCTTGGTTGGTGCCCGCATCACCGACAATTCACTTGCCGATTTATCCCGGCTGCGAAAGTTGACTCGTCTCATCCTAGTCGGCTCGAAGCTTTCCGATGAAGGGATCCGCCAACTTCAACAAAAGCTGCCGAACTGCGAGGTTGTCTCTGGTCATCTCGGGGAGGGACTCTGATTGATTGAAAGAATTTACCGATGTTGCACTAATCATTAGCAAGTTTCTCTTCCATTACTCATGGTGGCTAGCACTCAAGAAAGACTTTCATTTCGACTATGAAAGCTGTGAAGTAACGTGGACAGAAGCCGGGGAACTGTGTTCCTACAAATGGGAGCCTGAGCCATCTACAGAGGGATGATTTTCTCTCAATTCCGTCACCGACAAGATGGCTAGCTACAACCCACTGAATCGATCATTTCACGCCTACACGACCACCGAGTCGTCTTTCAACTCGATGCCTTCTAAGTCTTTGTGGGAGGCCTGACAGCCGTCTCAGTAGGGATTGAGCATCAACCATTGGGTGAGCCGGTGTGATGGAAAATACCGGGCGTAATTACGCCCCTTAGACAGCATAAAACGACGTGAAACAACATTTTGAAAGCGAGCAGAGAAGTGCGAAAATGACTTGTATTGTAGTCTTTCCGCTTGTTTCCGGGCCTGCTGAGGAAAAGGAGAATGAATTTCGTAGACCGATGCTCTATCCAATTGAGCTAGAGGTGCAAAGTCTATAAATACAGTTCCTGTTGACTTTTTCTTAATATCTGGTATCTTACGTCTGACACCACTTTTGACACCAGCTACCAAGTTTTCAAGATGACACCCACGAGTTGCAGCCCCGGGTGTCAGTGACACCACCTATCCTCATTTGCTGAAGGTGATGCTGTGGCACAGTTTACCCAATCTAGGGCAAAGGGCAAGTCTCAGAAGCCAAAAAAGCCTTACGTCGATTTTCCACTATTTGCCCATGCAACCGGTCGATGGGCAAAAAAGATTCGAGGGAAGTTCGTCTACTTCGGACCGTGGTCAGACCCGGACGCGGCACTTGAAAAGTACCTTGCTGAAAAGGATTACCTCCACGCTGGTAAGACTCCACCAGTCGTTCGGGACGGCTTGACGGTCAAAGACCTGTGCAACCGATTCTTGACGAGCAAGAAACGCCTGCTCGACAACAGCGAGCTCTCCCCTCGGTCATTCAAAGATTACGTTTCGACTTGTGACCGCATGCTGAGAAATTCCAGTTTTAGGTTCGATCCACTCGTGGAAGATTTAGTCGCTGACGATTTTGCAAAGCTAAGGGAAAAACTTTCCAGTACACTCGGCCCAGTCGCACTTGGAAATGAGGTTCAAAGAATTCGAACCATCTTCAAGTACGGTTTCGAGACAGGGCTACTTGATAAACCAGTTCGCTTTGGCCCTGAGTTTAAGAAGCCATCAAGAAAAGTCATCAGACAAGTTCGAAACGCAAACGGCCCCAGGATGTTTGAGGCTGATGAACTAAGAATAATCGTTGAAGCGGCTAAGCATCCACTTAAGGCAATGATTTATCTTGGGATCAATTGCGGTTTCGGTCAGTCTGATATTGGTTCTCTTCCCATGTCAGCAATCGATCTTGAGCAGGGCTGGATTGATTATCCACGACCGAAGACGGCGGTCATGAGACGGATTCCTTTGTGGCCTGAAACTGTCGAGGCAATTCGCGATGCAATTCAGGTTCGTAAAACTCACGCTGACAAAGCAGACTCTGATATTTCATTTATCACAAGCCACGGTAAACGCTGGGCAAGGACGAGTAAGACCGGGTCTCCCATTGACAATGTCTCTAAGGAATTTACAAAGTTACTGAAGCGTCTGAATCTGAAGCGAGACAAGGTTAATTTTTACGCTCTCCGTCACACCTTCGAAACCATCGGCGGCGAGTCCCGAGACCAAGTTGCGACCAACGCAATTATGGGGCACGTAGATCAATCAATGGCTGGAGCCTACCGTGAACGAATTTCTGATGAGCGTTTGCGAAATGTGGTTGATGTGGTTCACAATTGGCTGTTTGGAGACGGCAATTGATACCACATGTTATCTCGATGTTCCAAATTCATCACTGACCAGCTTGAACGAAACTGGTCGAGTTGGATGAGAAAAGCATTGGTTGATTCAGTTTAAGTTGACTGGCTATAGAGAAAGCAAACGAATGTCAGAATCATCGGCGGAATCAGATAATAAACCAAGCCATACCCCCGACTGGGTTCGAGCACTGAGAGACATCCCGGATGAACCGCCGGGGCCGGGCGACGATGAAGTCCCAGCAGGGCTTTCCGCTAGGTCGCTGACACCGGATGCCATTTTGTCAATGTGTGAAGCATGGCTTGAAGAAGCAGGGCAGCGTATCGTTGGCGGTCTGTTACGAGGGGACGATGAATGGGACTCTTTAAGTGGTACAATTCAAACTCTACTCGCTTCAAAGAATATAGAGTCTCAGCCGGTTTATGAGTTCGAGCGAGCCTGCCAATTGTCTGACTCGCTGTCATTTGAAGAAATTATTACCAAGTTGGGTCCGGCAGAAGCGAATGTAAATCATCTCAAAATGATAGCAACTGATGAAATTTCACAGCGGTTAAATCAGCCAGCCAACACTTCTCCAAAAATTCTTAAAGGCAAGCTGGGCGCAGGTGGCACCCATCCTGAAGACGAAAAAAAGCCGACTCCTACACAAAAAGCGGCGATGCTTGCTTCGGTACTATTGGCACATCACAATTTCAATTCCACTGACGGCAATTTCAAAGACGCTCCGGCTACAAATGCTGAGCTCTGCAAAGCATTAAAGTGGGAAAGAGCTGATCAGGTCTCTAGATCTATGGCGAGGATCTTTGGCAAAAAACCCATGAAGAAATATAAGCAGTTCTTGACCGCAAAAGAGATCGATAGACTTGAAAAGCATCTAGAAAGATGGTCTCAAAAACTGTGAATTGCAATTTGCATTTGCAATCCAGAAATTTTTTGCATTGCAAATTTGTTTTTCTTCAGATTTTTTAACTTTGGCCAAGCAAACAAGTTGCGCAATTCGCGTTTCGCATTTCACCCGCATTCCAGCCCTAAATCTGCAAATTCTCTTCTGGTTGTAAGACGTTGTTACTCACCAACTCACAACCTAAGGAGAAACAGATGCAAGACCCAACCAGCATTTCTGAGCTTGCCCGACGATGGGAGGGAAAGTGAAGAGATATCGCTCTCCGCCTGAATACGCCAAACAGATCGGCGTGAAGGCTGACAAAGTCGTCGCCTGGATCAAGTCGGCCCAGCTACGAGCCATTGATGTGTCAAGCAATCCAGGCATCGGTCGTCCAAGATACCGCATCCCGCTTGATGCAATTATCGAGTTCGAGCAAAAACGCACACCAAAACCACCGACCAAACCACAGCGACGCCGTAAGCGTGATCCAGAAGTGATCGAATTTTTCTAAAAACGGCAGCAGCATTCCTGGAAGCACATTTTACACCATCCAATAATTCAAAGGAACCAAAACATATTATGACGCAATCTGTAGAAACGATTTCTGAAACCAAAATTAAAAACGCCGTCGAAGAAACGGCTAGAGCCCTGAAACTTATTCACCCATCTGGCAATGTCTTCGAAATAAGAATGCTTGAGGCGACTCCTGAAGGTTCCTCACGTTCTTGGCCGAAGACGTACGCTGGTTACTTTGACAACCCACAAAAAGCCGCCGAGGCAGTCCACTCATTCGGAACAGCCAAGGGAATGTACTTCACACCGAACCCCGTAAACCCAGCCCTGTTGTCGCGAGCCGCAAACAGAATTAAGGTTGCCGGAAAAGGTGAAACGACACAGGACAGCGACGTCACGGAACGACGATGGTTACTGATCGACCTCGATGCAGATAGGCCCTCTGGTATATCGGCCAGCGACGAAGAGCACGAAGCCGCCCTCGATCGATCGCAAGACATTCACGAGTTTCTTAGCGAACAAGGCTGGGCCGATCCTCTCGCCGTAGACAGCGGAAACGGGGCTCATTTACTTTACTGTGTAGATCTCCCAACAGAAGACAACGAGCTGGTAAAGCGAGTTCTCGAATCACTGGCTGCACGCTTTGATGATGACATGGTCCACGTTGATACCAGCGTTTTCAACCCAGCAAGAATCTGGAAACTGCCCGGTACCGTCGCTGCAAAGGGTGATTCTACCGAGGACCGTCCACATCGCGTAGCCAGACTTCTCAGTACTCCCGAATCGCTTGATGTCGTCAGCATGGATCAGCTTGAAGCTTTGGCTGGGGAGTCAACGGATCGGGGACAAGAGTCTCAACGCACCGCTGGGAACAATGCGTTCGACCTTGAAGGTTACATTAAACATCACAGTTTCGACGTTTCCGACCGTGAAGACTGGAACGGGCGACAGGGCCAAGGTTCTCAGTGGACCTTCGCAACGTCGCCGATGTGTGCTCATCACGATGGGGCCGCTCATATCGAACAGCACGCCAGCGGTGCCGTTACTGCAGGGTGTCATCACAACTCGTGTTCATGGTCCTGGGCCGACCTTAAAGCCAAATATCCGACACCCGTGTCGACAGAACCTACCTCAAACAAGGCGAATACGCAGTTGTGTCGACGTCGACACGTAGAAGTCTTTCAAAAGTTTCCTGTTGAAGCAATCCCGGAACCAATCTGTACTTTCATCAAACATGCGTCGAAAGCAATTCAGTGTGACCTCTCATTTGTGGCATTGCCAATTTTGGCGGTCCTTGCGTCATCCATTGGTAATTCGCGTTCTCTCAAGATTGTTAACGGCTGGGAAGCCGCTTCGATTCTCTGGACGGCGATCGTTGGCGAGAGCGGTACGGCTAAATCTCCTGCATTTCGGATTGCACTCAAGCCGATTAAGGCTATTCAAAAGAAAAATCTTGATTCCCACGCCGAGGAACTTAAGGAACACGATTCTCGACTCGCCTTCTTCGACAGAAAGCTCGCTGATTGGAAGCGTAACAAGACTACTACTGACGAACCTCCCAGAAAACCCGAACAGCCGGAAGCTGACAGACAGGTTGTCAGCGACACGACTGTCGAAGCGCTTGCCCCCCTATTACTGCATAACTCCAGAGGGTTATTGCTAGCCCGTGACGAGCTTGGAGGCTGGCTTGGTTCCTTCGATCGATATTCTAGCGGGAAAAGTGGAGCTGACGCCTCTCACTGGTTGTCCATGTACAACGGCGAAAGTATTACCGTTGATCGCAAAACTGGCTCTCCGAAAACTATCTACGTTCCTCGTGCGTCGGTTTGTATCACCGGCGGGATCCAGCCGACGATTTTACATCGGGCACTTGGTACTGAGCACAGGGAAAGCGGTCTTTCAGCTCGCTTTTTGCTGGCATGTCCGCCCAGAAGATCAAAAAGATGGAGCGAAGATGAAATTTCACCCCAGCTCGAAGATCAATACGCGGCGATCGTCGCGAAGTTGTGCAGTCTCGAACCATTTGTAGATGAAGACGAAAACGAGTGGCCAGTGGCAGTCGAACTGTCCAGCCAGGCTAAAGAGATCTGGAAATGCTACTTCAACTCCCACGCTGAGGAGATGGCAAGCCTTGAGGGCGAGCAGGCTGCCATTTGGAGTAAGTTAGAAGAGACCGCAGTTCGGCTTGCCTTGATAATTCACTGCACTCGTTCAGCGGCTGGAGATTCTACTCTTATTAATCCGATGGTGCTGGACGAACAGAGTATGGGAAACGGCGTCGTCCTCGTGCAGTGGTTCAAACATGAGGCACAAAGAGTCCGGTCCATCATCAGCGAGTCAGATGCGGATCGAGATCAGCGCAGGCTTCTGGAGTGGGTTGAACAAAAGGGCGGTTCCGTCTCCACCAGAGATTTACAGCGAGGATTGAGGATGTTCAGGACAACCGATCAAGCCGAGGCTGCTTTGATCGATTTGGTTAAAGCAGAGACGGGAGTTTGGGAGTCCATCTCCTCAGCCACCGGGGGGCGTCCATCTCGCGTTTTTAGAGCTACTTACCCCGTCGACAGTCGACACAACCTCGTGAATCAAGGGGAAAACGGGGGTTCTGTCGACAGCGGTACCGAAAAATGGGGGGAAGTATGAATGCAGCCACACTGATGACAAAACTTGAAGACCGCGGGGTCAGCTTACAGGTGAGGGGCGACAATCTTCGTTTCAGTCCAGCAGATGCAATTTCTTCTGAGAATCTCCGAGAGCTAACCCGGCTGAAGCCTGACCTCATCGAGATATTCCAGGAGAGAGAATTCTCTAATCTGCTGTCAGGAATGACAGACCGTTTGAACGCTGCTTGTCCCTGTGATTTCAAATTCACTTCGGCAGATTGGGCCACCCTCGATCAGTTGGAGACGACGTACGAAGCTGCGAAGACCGCCAAAGACTTGGTCGCGTTCAAAGTGGCACTTGAACGTTACGAAGATGCGTTGAGTTCAATGTTTGCGGAGGACTGGGTCAGCTGGTTGAACTCAGGCAAGCCACATTAATAAAGAAGGTGTGTCTAACAGTCCGGTTCTTTCCCACGCCCCATCAACAAAGAAAAAGGCCGGAAAGTACCTTTAGCGTTCTCACGAGAACGTCCTAAATCGACAAGTTACTAAATAAGAACCCAGTATATAGAAAGACATACTATGTCACAGACACTAGAAGACTTGAAAGAAGAAGATCGATTACGAGATGAAGCAGAAGCACTAGCAGCTGCTGATGCTATCACTGCCGCTGCAGCTACCCCAAAACCCATCCGGCTGGGACAATCAATTATTTTCCTCGGTCAGACGGTTGTGGAAACCTACTACGACACTTCAAGGTTGATTGAAAAATTGCCTGGCGTTAAACAAATTGGTGAGAAGCCTAAATATAAGAAGGACAGAGACGGCGATTACATTGATGAAGTCCGAGAACATTTTGTAGTCTCTGCATCCGACCTCCCCAAGGTTGTCGAAGCTATGAAAGGAGATCAAAGCCTAGAACGCGAACCTTGGCAGATTCGACCTGAATGATGCCAGGCACGGTGCTTGGTTGATAACAATGTCGCTATCCCGGTTTCGGCGTCGTACGATTTCATCAAGCAACATCGAAACCGGATTTTCAATCCAAGCCATCCAAGAAACTGACCTTACCCCCATGAATAGTACCAGTGATTATGAGAGAATCTATCCCGGGCAAAGCCCGGAAAGGATTTTTTAAGATGTCTCAGAAACGATATGATGTTGACCAGATTATCCCGATGTT
>Ga0115002_10003982_pt1 | contig 18157 bp, 15 predicted proteins | sample ArcticOcean_MG_C_8_FD_89576 | JGI IMG/M metagenome (GOLD analysis project Ga0115002, IMG submission 89576) | Marine microbial communities from western Arctic Ocean - ArcticOcean_MG_CB11_86 | ecosystem: Environmental > Aquatic > Marine > Oceanic | place: Arctic Ocean: Canada Basin | collected... | reverse complement strand
TGCGGATTGATAAACGATGCCACAGCAAAAAAGGGTCTGTCTCGCTCTTGTTTTATAAACTTGAGACAAGCCGCAGGTAACCCCCCTCGCTCATCTTTATCGTACACATCATAACCGGCATTTATGGGGTTCAGCGCGTTGCACATGTGAACCTTACCCCCATAAAACGTGTCGTAACCCGCCCGCTTCATCATCTTACCCATGGAATGATTATCCACCTCACTAGGAAGTGTGCCAATCTCCATACCCGGTTTGTTGTTAGACGCACCAATACGCCCTGGCATCATGCCTGTTGCCATGCTAGTGCGGCTGGGCACACAAACTGGGTTGGTACAATAAGCACGCTCAAAACGCATACCCTCTCGTGCCAAACGGTCCATCGCCGGCGTCTTCAGCCATGCATTGCCGGTGCAGCTCATCATACCTGCATGTTGCTGATCTGTCATAATGAACAGAATATTAGGCCTGTCATTCCTTTCCATATGTTCCTTATCCTCTGCTGTGTCGCACCAAATCGTCCTGCCTACCACCTGCACTTTCCCATCATTATTCCTCAGCTTTGTTCCCCACCCACGCATTCAGCAAAACCATCACATCTGCCAAGTGCTCCTTGTAATTTTCACCAGGTTCATTTCTGACCATCGCAAAAACCAAGTGCTTTTCTGGGTCAACAATAAAAGGTTTCACAGCATCTACCCTCCTGAAGCATTGTGTTCACACCACCGCATTTGATCGGGTCTCATATTAAAAAACACAACGTATGATACAATGATCTATTCGGCATGCCTAACGGTTTGCATATCGATAAAGTCAGGTTTGAGAGGCTTGCATTTAATAAAACAAAGGCCCGACAAAATCAGCTGTCGAGCCTTTGTTTTTATATGTTTTTTGTGTCTTAGACATGATGCATGAGCAAATGACACTGTAGTCATTCCCAGCTTTTAAATCAGCTATTCGTAGCGCGTCCACAACCGAATAACTTTCACGATTCGTTCAGACTCAAGAACTTGATAGACAATCCTGTGTTGAATATTGATGCGCCGGGAATAAGCACCCAAAAGATCTCCTACCAGCTTCTCGTATGGCGGTGGATTTTGGTAGGGATCAACCTTGAGAATATCAATAAGTTCAACAGCCTTGGTTTTCAACCCTGACCGAGCGAGCTTTTTCGCATCCTTTTGTGCTTGTTTTGTATAAACAATCTCCCAAGTCACCAGTCAAGTTCCTTGGAACATTCCTCTACACTTTCTGCAAGCCCCTCTTTAATCGACTCTCTCATACCCGGAATAGAAAGCAAGTGCAATGTTTCCTGAATGGCGTTCCAATCGCTCTCTGAAAGAAGCACAGCATTAGTTCGTTTCCCAGTAATAATGATTGGCTCATGCGTGTCTGCCGTCTCGTCAATGAGACTATATAGTTTAGTACGTGCATCTGTTGCATTGAGAATTGTCATGGTATCTACCTCCACACATAAACGTACGCCATACCGTACGCACAGTCAAACTCTTTTTTATCTATGGATTTCATGTCTGATACGGCCGGCTTTCCTGACGATCTTTCTCCACAGATTCAAACCAGTTTTCCAGTTCCACAAGCATCCTATGCAATCGATCTGGCTCGTCACCTGCCAAATTGTTCTTTTCACCCGGATCCGCTTCCAAGTTATATAACAACAAATTGTGAGCTCACCATTGCCCATATGATACAATACCCCAAATTCGGTAACGATGTGTGCCATACCCACATCCAACCCGCACATTTCAGTATACAACGATCTATTGGGCATATCTAATGCTTTGGATATCGATAAAAATAGGGTATGATAAACTTGTATTTACCAAGAATAATAGCCCGACAGAGTATCCTGTCGAGCTATTGTTCTTCATCTATTGGGGGCCCATCAACAAAATTGGCCCAAGATTTCTGGGTGCCAAGTATTACTTATCGTGTTAGTATTATCGTATTACAATTACGCTTTTAAAGGGGCAGACAATGGAAACAGCAATAAGTAAGCTTACCAAAAAATATCAAGCCACAGTACCCAAACCAGTAAGAGAAAAACTGAAACTCCATGCCGGTGATATCATTGCTGTTGAAATTGAAAATGATATCATCAAATTAAGAAAAGCAAGGCCCATCGACATTGAATTTGCTTCTGCACTTGTTCCTACCCTGAGTGAATGGGAATCACAAAACGACGACGAAGCATATCATGACCTATGAACCGTTTGATGTCGTTGTTGTGCCATTTCCATTTACCGATTCCGCCAAAGCCAAGAGAAGACCCGCTTTAGTACTGTCCCGTTCCGACGCTTTGATGCCCTTGGTCACAAACCGCTTCGCAACCGCAACGTCATCAAATCATCAGCCACAATATCCTCTTTTTGTGTCACCAGCATTGAAATATCCTGCCCGGCATTAAAAACCCGACCGTTAAATTCAGGCACCGCCAGTTGTACCAACGCCACCAAAGTTTGGGCACAATCTTCAGGCACACGCCCATACCCTTCTGCAAGTCGCTCATTCACAGGCAACCACTTTCCATCGGGGTCTAACTGAGCGATCAGCTCTGTCATCTCGGTGCGATTAAAACCAGGATCAATTGCAAAAACCATGACAGACGACCCCATACGCTCCAAGTCGCGTCCAAGCGTATCTGTCAATCGCAAGAGTGCCGCCTTTGAACAGCCATATCCCGATCCACCTGTTATAGGACTGCCTGCACCACCCCCACTTGTATTGATAACAATCCCCGCATCTTTTTTCATCATATGGGGCAACACGGCTCGGGCACAAAGCATACTCCCTTTCAAATTCACCTCAACATCTCGCCACCACACTTCTGGATCAACTTCCCACACGCCACCAACAGTGCCAAAGCTGCCTGCACAATTAAACAGCACATCGATCCCACCAAAATGATCCAATACCTGCGTCACCATCCTTTGCACCTGGTCTAAGTCTGTAATATCCACCGTCACAGCCAAGCCAGAACCGCCTTGCTTTTCAATCAACTGTATCGTCTCCTGCAACCGATTCTCTCGCCTGCCACAACACACGACGTGTGCCCCAACTGAGGCACACGCCAAGGCGGTCGCTTGCCCAATACCCGAACCAGCACCCGTAATGACAATGGTTTTCTCTTTCAATTCCATAAACTCTAAAACTCCTATTTCGAAAGACCTCCGTTACTTTGCCATGATCCGCAATGCGATATCTTCTGCAAATAACGGCGACGTCAGTGTCACTTTTTCACCATCAGACCGAAGCGAATCAACACGCTCGATCCCACCGATATGTGTATCCACCCATTCAACTGTATAGGTGCCAATGGGCAAGTCGAGTTTCAAATCAACACGCTTTTCATCCATGCCCTCCGTTTCCAAGTGACAAACATAAACGGCATACTGCTTCCCCACTTCAGCCAACACAAAAGCATTAAGCTCTTCAGACAGCCCACCCACAATCACCTCGTTACTCGGTGCCATATGAACAAAATCAAAACCGTGAATAAACGTGCTTAGAACACCCAATTGAGATCTTAAATCTTGTGTACTGCTCCCCGGCTGATCGGGATGTTCAAACGTGCCATCCTCATATCCAACGGCAAACGTATAATCCAAATTATTATAAAGTGCACCACCCGACAAAATGAACGCCCAGCCTTCTCGCCGATAATAAAAATCGCCCGTACCCTTAAATCCCGTCTCATTATCGCCAATCACGCGATCCAACGCATAATTCATCGCAACCGTGTTTGGCGGCCAAGCATAATGAAAGTTGAGAATTGAAACCTCAGGGTGCACATGTTCAACCTGCTCTTCTCTATTGGCAATGTTTAACGAAATCAGATGCCGAACACCCAACTCTCTCTCTTTTGCAACAATTACATCAATAATATGTTCTTGCCAATCCATAGGCACTTTGCGGGCATACGGCTCGTTCATCACTTCATAAAACACATTGTCAAAATCTTTCAACTCCGATACAACCTTTTGCACCATCGCATCTTGCACAGCGAGCAAACCTTCGCTTTTATCGAGCGTGTATACCTCTTCACGAGAGACATCGCCCAACCCACTGATATTGTTACGCGCATTCATCGGGCTCAACTCCCACATCTCGTCTCTATAAAACGGGCAAAACAGATTGACCTCAACGATAACACCACACATTGCAGCTTGTGATACAAAGTCTTTCAAGCGTGCAAAATACGCCGTATCCCACACCATCAAATCAAACTTATTACCCCCATTTTCATAACCCGGCGCATCACTGCGTGCCCACGGGCATATAAACTTCCCTGCTGCAGGTGCAAGTGTGTTCTGAACAATTTTGAATGCCCCAACAGGTTCACAATAAGCCCCAACAAACATACGCGTATTGTTCAAACCATCTTTTGCAAGTGTGTTCAAATACGTCACGTAATCAAAGTCAACATTCAGCACAACACCATAATGTTCAGCCGAAGTGACCAAAACAACGGGTTTGTCATCCAAGATAAAATAGTGCGGATTGTCGGGATGAAGCCGAAGAGGTTCTGCATCTGCCTTAGAAGGTAACAACAACACAGCAAGTGCCAGCAAAATCATAAAAAAAGAAAGTGTTTCAACCATGATCCTCTTCTCCTTGAATATCCTAAATGATCCACAGCCATTTCAAATATCACGCCCAAGTTCCAACAAACACGCATCATCCAATGGCTCAATCGGTGTAAAGTCACGATGGGCAATCCACTCTGGTCGTTTAAACTGGCGAATGTGATTGTCCACATGACAAAGACTCAGATACACAATCACCCGATCCCACGGGCTGATGTTGGGTGCCGATGCATGCACGAGTGTTGAATGGAACAACAACATCGTACCCGGTTTGCCTTTGGGTGCAACAATCCCCCCTTCGTTTGCCAAACGACGCACCGTTTCCTCATCCAGTGTCCACAGTGGATAGGACGTCGTCCGTGTATCGTGACCCGCCTCAATCACACCCTGTTTGTGGCTACGCGGAATCAGATAGAGCGGTCCATTAAATTCGGTCACTTCGTCAAGAAACAATGCAATATTCATCGCCCGTGCTTCTGGCATCTGATCATCGCGCGACCAAACGCCATAATCCTGGTGCCACTGCCAAACATCCCCATTAAAAGCGGCCTTCCCATTGATCTTATACTGGTGCATGTAAACCGGCCCACCGAGCAGTTGCATCACCGGCCCAATCAAACGCGGATGACGACCCAAACGACCGAATGCCTCGTTGTAAGTATGTGCGGCAAAAGCCGTGCGAACCGCTTTGCCATCCTTTTCGCGCCAAACCTCTTCACGGCGCATCGCAAAGATCTTCGGCAATTCACCCTTGAGAACATCGATCTCTTCTTGGCTAAACAGATCGGGCATCAACACCCAACCTTCGGTATCAAACTGCTCTAACTGTTCTTGTGTCAGTTTCATAAATATCTTCCGTTGGGCTGTCTTTGTTTGTTAGATGCTGCTATAAGTGCACAACCTGGCCGCTCTCGACGCTCTCATTTATCGCCATCGTAATGCGATGCGTTTCAAACGCGTCGGCGTAAGAACAGTACACCGCCTCTCCATCGCCACTGCGCACCGCGTCCAAGAACCTGCGGTCTTCCGCTTCATACGGTTTGTTGGTATTCTGAATCTTCTCCTCGCGACCCTGCGTTTTCACAATCAATTCACCATTGTTGTGGGTGACCACCAATCCGTCGAGCATAAAATCCACACCCGTACGAAAACCACCCGGTGCCAAGTGACCCGTGCCAGCACACAACACAGCACCATTGTCAAAAGTCACCGTCGCAACAATGTGGTCACAAATATCGTGCTTCTCCCACTTCTTCGAACCGATGCCCTTCGCACCCTGCGCATACACGCTAACAGCATTCGCGCCTATTAGGTAGCGTGCGATATCAACCACATGGGTCGCCTGCTCATTCATCTGCCCACCACTTTGTGCCTGTTGTCGCCACCACATCACCCCAGGAAAATTGCCGATCCAATAAGCAAAGGCCGCAGAGACCGACTTGCCCGCCATACGTTCACGTGCCGTCTGTGTAATGGCCGCACTCCGCCAGTTATAACCCACCGCACTCACCACCCCAGCCTTCTCAATTACCGCCTTGATTTCGGCCGCCTTGGCCAGATCGACACACAACGGCTTCTCGACAAACAGTGCCACACCATGCTCGGCGGCAAGCATCTCCTGGTTGGTATGCGCAAACGGCGGCAAGCACACATACACAGCGTCCAGCGCAACTTCGTCCAACATGCGTTCAGCACTTGTATACGCCGCACCGCCATACGAATCAACCGCACGTTCAGCAGCTTCTTCATTAATATCGCAAAAAGCCACCAAGTCCACGTCATCCCAACGCGACAGATGATTGAGATGCCCTCCGCGTGCAATATTACCCGTACCAATGAAACCAACCTTAAGTTTCTCTATAACCGCCATGATGTCTCTCCAAATAAATGCTCATTTTTTCAAACGAATTTAGCACAATTACGCTTCGGCCAAGCACGCCTTAAGATACGCGACCGACTTTGGCAACGCGATTTCACCCGTGTCACTCAAACCACATTCAAAAGCCATATACCCATCAAAGCCAACTTCCTTCAACACCTTAAATGCAGCGGTAAAATCAATATCTCCCGAACCGGGCTCTTTGCGCGTATTGTCCGCCAAGTGCACATGCCCCAAAACTCTTGGGTGTGTCTGGCTGTTCAATATGCATATGAAAAAAGTCGGCCATCACACGCACCCCAGTGCCACCAATAGCGCGACATAAATCTGCCGCCTCCTCAACATCGCGCAGCGAATTGGACTCGTATCGGTTAAGCGGCTCAAGCAACAAGCACGCACCAGCACCTTCGGCGTAGCGAGCAAGATCTTCAAGCATACACCGCAGCATTTCGATCTCGGCCTCGTGTTGTGTCTTCCACGGCGACATATCAGGCACACGGTCATTGCGATTAAAAATCGGCACCGAAATGGGGCCCACCGCACCCAACTCGGCAGCAAGAGTAATAAAACGTTTCAACGTGTCTGAACACGCCCGACGGCGTTTGGGATCGGGATGAACCATCTCGGCTTCAAAACCACCGCAGATAGACGAAACCTTCACCGGGCTGTCTTTCAACGCCGCCCGACGCTCAGCCAAACCAGCCTCGTCCTTTAAACGCGCACCCGCCAGTTCCACACCTTCAAAACCGTATGCCTCAAGGTTGCGCAACTTTTCGGCAAAAGTGTTGCCAGGAATCAAACCTTCTTGACATGATAGTTTCATCGATCCATCCCCTTTAAATAAAATTATGCAACGACTATATCAACCATACGTGATCGTGCCCGTTCAACACCCTCGCGATCGCGCAAAACGCCAACTAAGTCATACGTGTTAGACGCCACATTCTCCCACCGAATACGCCACGGAGCAGAATCTATTTTTCCAATCAGAACATCGTTCGCGAAAATTTCAAGATACGCGCCCTCAACAGACTGGGTGCCCGTTACAGACGCGCGAATCATCATAGCATCACCCGAGGCAAACGTATCGCCATCTTTGGGAAACGTAATCAACGCAAAAATGGGAGACACCGCAACATTTCCAGGACCGTACCCCGCAGTGGTCAAACGAGACAGCATATCGTAGACCTCAGGATCGTCGTTTCGCCCCTCAAACTCAAACGGTGCGCTCTGATTTTTTGCACTATGCATAAACCCCCAACCCGCGCCCGACACAATGGCCAACCGCGCGGCTTTTGCACCCACAGGGCCAATCTTATCGTCCTCATTACAAACAACGGGTTTGCTATAAACCTTAGACGCTTCGACCCGACTTGGAATGGCATCGGTCTCGGTATTGTTAAAATGAATAATCGTGTAGTCGCCAGCCCGTGCCACAGATTCAAACATTTCACCACTGCCCATACCGCTCGTGCTCACAATAAGATCGGGGGCAGCCGCTTTCGCAGCCTGAATCAATTCAACCTGCCCCTCACACGACCGCAACCACGCCCCATCGGGCCAGTTTGCATAACCCGCATGAGCAAACTCATTTGCGATCTCAAGAATAACATGGGTAAACCCCTCAGACACAACCCACTTTGCAGTCTGAGTGATCGCATGATGAATAGACGCTTGACTCATAAGCGCCCGCAGATGGCTGTGTTGACGCTGATAGAGACAACTCAGAATAATAGCACAGCCATTTTCATCTGCCGCCCGAATAACGCGAGACACACGTTGAAGATATGCGTCACGCAGGGATCCATCGGCATTAAAAGCCGAATTGACCGCCCCTTCGTAACCCGGCGTGCCACCCTGAAGACTCAGTGTGAACGCGCGAACACCGTGCGCCACATAGTCCGAAATCTGAGCAATAAATCGATTGGTATTGGCGTCTGGTTCAAACCCATCAAGAACAGCAGGCAGATCCGACCGATCATCCTCAAAAACGCTGTTAACCATCCGAACATTAACAAGAAGCCCCTCTGCCGGACTACCCAAATGGGGCAGTTCACCGTCGAGAAGCCATCGATCACCATCAATTGAAATTTTCATAGGTACCCTTCACCAAACTGTTAACACAACCCCTTATCGCCACTCAATTGCCCGGCATTGTCTCTTTTTACACCCTACCAATCATGCACCAGATGCCCCTGCCCAGGAAACCAAATCATGTCCACAACAGAACAAACCGTCACACCCACCACATACCCCACAATCAAACCAATGAACAACGGAATCGCCCTTCGGTAAAGTTGAACCCCGCCCGCCGACAGCAGCATCGATTTAACCGACCAGGCAATGAACACGGGCAAAGCCAGATGCTGCGTATTGATCATTGCGCTCATGACAAAACCCACCGGGTGCAGGCGCCACCATATCAGGCGTGTTCGAAGCGCTGTCAGCAGGGCCATCAAAACAGCCCCAGCACCTGTGAAGGTCAACCGTTCCCAGTCCATCGGAAACGGATTTCGAACCTTACTCATCGTATCGGAAAAAATACCTTTGGGATTGCCATTAAAGAATCGGGGCCAACCAAACGTGTTATAAGCACCGTTGTCATAACACAGTTCAAGCATGAACCAAAATGCAAAAACCAGTGCAAAGGCTGCCCCAACGAGCACCGACCGAAGCAAATGTTTTCGGTTGCCACCCATCACAGAACCAAACCGCGCCACGTGTGCCAAGGCAGGACCAAACAGTCCGCGTAGATAATTGATCTGGCTATAAGACAGCAAAAGTGCCACAGCACTCGACCCCGCCATAGCCTCGGTGCCCACTGCGCTAAACACAAAAGATTGCGGGCTCAGTGTTCCCCATGTATAAAGGACCCCTGTTTCCGAAACGATGCGCGCCATGCCCACATAGATCACAAACGACGCAAACAAGAAAAGACTCGCCTCAAACAGCGTCATACCAGAGGCCCTCAGCCAGAACAGCATAAAAAACAGCCCAAGCAACCCACTCCACACCGCCATCCGATAGGACAACATCTCCGTCGTATCATCTACATCTGGATCACTGTAGAAGGCCTTTCGAAACACACCCGACAGATGCTGTCGCGCCACATAGAACCCCCAAAAGACCATAAAGCACAGTGCGCCAAAACCGATCCAACTCGTGGGTGCCGGCTCTGCACTAAACTGATCACCGCCAACCCCACCCATTGAATAACCAAACCGCGCAAATACCGCACTGATGCTCACATGAACCAAAAAAAAGAACCAGATGGAAAACAGCACCTCCGTATTGGCAAAATAAGCAAATCCAATGGAGTAAAACTGGAAGGGATTCACCACCAGTGGAATGGCACCTTTAAAAATGGTGAACGGGCGATACCCATAGATCCCTGTGAAAGGCAACGGCACAGAACTAAACCAGGAAAGTGCCTCCCATACCAAAATCGCAAATGGCAAACTCGCACCCGCCCAGAACAAACGCCCTCGCAAAAGTGGCCTGCCTTCGTGGTCCTCCATATTCACCATCTGCATCGCCACATTGGCCAGTGGATAAACCAGTCGTTCGTGATCTTGCCACTGCCGCCGCAAAATCACCATCACACACGCCGTCACCCACAGCGTGGCCAAGATAAACACGCTCCACCAAAACAACGGCAAAGCCCACATCGACCACGGAATGCCACGCTCGAGCCCGATGCTCTCAAAAAATTGGATCCAGATCGCTGGTGATCCCTGGGGAATTAGCCAGGTCGGTAAAAAAGGCAACAGATAGTCTGCCCACTGATTTTCTGGGCTTGCGAAATAATGAAAACTCGAAATAATCCCCACCAAAAAACCCACCACACCCTCTACCGGAATCACCGCACCAACCAGCCCCATTGAAATCACAACGAGGAGTTCCTGCACAGACAAACGCAACCATCGGTTCAGCGCCAATACCCCCAAAAGCACCGCAAACAGCGCCAACGGGAAGTGCGCCAACGTCAACCGCGAACCACGGACGTACATCTCGGTATGTGTCGTCCAAACGTTGATAAACACAACAACAATCAGCCCTACCAACACCGCTTTGACCGTCACCCCACGTGTATTCGACAGGTCTTTTGCCTGCTTCTCAAAATAAACGAATTTACTTTTCCCCATGGCCATCCTCTATACCGCAAAAATATCCGCGATGCCAAAAAAGGCGTGTGTGAACATCTCACACACGCCTTTGAATTGTCGTTCTGAGAAAACCGGCAGTAGAAGAAACTCATTGCGCTACATGATGAGGCGCTTCACTTTGCTCAGAGTGACAAGAGTTTTCGACAGCTTAAAACGCGCCACTCACAGAAACGCGCAAGGGGGCATCAAAATAAGTGCCCCCATCGCTATAAGAAACATCAACACGAATATCGCGTTCGCCAAGTGGATATTTCAGGCCAACACCCAAGCTATAATCTTCGATGTCGTAATTCACCTTATAACCACCACGAAGCGCGAGCATGTTACCAAGCCAAAGTTCCCCACCTAAATTCCATCGTTGGCCAAAGTCTGTTGCCATGATGGTTTCGACAGCCAGCGTCAAATATGTGGGATCACCCTGTTCGCCAAACACTTCTGAGGCCATTCCAAAATTGAAGTTAATGGGCGGTGAAAACTGCTCGGTTTCAACCTGAATATCAGAACCCACATTGCGCGCAGCCGCCGCAATACGCAAGCTGCGATACCCCGTATAGGCTGAAATACCCATATCAAATTGGAAAGTGCTTGTGGTTTTAAGTACCAGGCCTTCTTGCACCCAACGTACTTGTCCCCCCCAAGAAACCTTATCCGTCATCTGACGTGCAACGATCAAACCAATGGCCGTATCACCACCACGAATCATACGTCCGGTGCCTGTGGCCTGAAAAATGGTGGTCTCTTCAACCGCTTCGGGGCGAAAACTCACCATGGTTACAGCAAAGGTATTGCTGCCATTTCTGTAAGCCACCGCACCCGAATAAAGAGCCGAATTTACCAACCACTTTGTATACGTCAGCGAATATTCACCGCCATTGACGAAACCCAATGCGCCCGGGTTATAAAACGCTGCATCGATGCCGCCATTCATGGCTACAAAAGCTTCACCCATTGCAACAGCGCGTGGTGATGAACCCACTTTCAAAAATGACAACGAAGATTGTCCCTTTACGGGCAAAATAGTGGAAAATTCTCCAAAGTCAGACTGCGCATTAGCAGATCCACTCCAAAGCCCAACACTTAGCAAAAGCGTTAGGGCTGCAATCCAAATATTTTTTTTCATATCCTACTCCTTTCCCTAACGCAAAATATAAAATGTGCCGGTTACCGTTTGCCCCTTACTCTCGGGGCTCAAAGATTCCACCACATAAAAGTAAATGCCACTGGCCACATCGGGTGAGGTCACATTGCGCTCAACTTGGAACCACGTTTCTTCACCAGATGCCGCATCGTCATGTAAAATTTCACCCACAATATCACCTGCCACATTGTAGATCAACACACGGCTTTGCGGTGGCAATCCAAGAAAACGAATCTTCTTAGAGCTCTGATAGTTATACCCATTCTCCGACAAACTAAACGGATTGGGCACCACACGCACGCGCTTGTCTGGCCAGCTGGGCAATAACCCCGGCTGGAACGGACTCACATCCAAATTGATCCGTTGCTCCGGTGCCGAATAACCCCCTTCAAGACCGGCTTTCAAATGCGCTTGAACTTCGGCGGGCAAATCAGACATCGTAGAAATACCATTCGTCCAATCATTATGCGGCTTGGCATAAGCCCGCACATTATAAAAGTATCGGAACCCCGCAACGGCAGAATTGTCATTCCACGTATACGTGCCGCCCGAATACTGCCAAGTAGCACCCGTGGTCCCTGTATCAAACTCACCCACTTCTTCCCATGGGCCAAATTCTTGATAAGCAGAACGGAAAACCCGATAACCCGCAATATCGGCTTCTGCAAAATCGGGGTGCTGAGAAGACTCGATACCATCGGACCACGTCAGCGTAATCTCGGCATCGGAATTCACACCCGGTGTAAACTTCACATCGGGCGGATAGTCGGGCAAATCGTACATATTGTTATAGGCAAATTGTGCGGCCTTCAAATGTTCCACCATCGCGGCTTCACCCTTGGCCAAACGCGAAAGACGCACACCTTCTTCTAAAGGCATACCGTCCATACAAAACGTCTGAAAATCAACCGCATAAGCCGACTGCCCAGGACGCGGCATCGATTGTGCGCCTGTGCCAGCCACATAGGCCACCACAATCTTCGTCTTTTCACCCACGGCCAAATTATAAGGCCCATAAGTCTGCACATTGGCATACCCTGTCACAGAAACAGGGTTGTCATCTGTGGCACCCGTAAACGCTTCATACATACTTTGTGCAGAGTCACTCGACAAATTGGGCAATTGTGTACGCAGTCCCCAGAACCGGGTGGTCTCATACCACTTCACCGTTTTGGGTTGCTCACCCGTTGGGTTCACATATTTGCCCTGATCTTCGGTATTATACGCATGCATCGGGCCACCGTCGCGATAGGCCAACGGTGCAACACCCACATATTGTGGTGAGCGTATTTCGCCGTGAAACACACCACCCGGCAAACTCTTGGCATTGCCGTGCACACTGTCAATATCAATGGGCTGACCCGTATCTTCTTCTAATTTATCCGGGTTATCCCCATCCCACTGATAATTGATCTTCATATCGACATACTCAGCAGGCCCATCGTAATTGGCCGCACCCGTATATCGAAAGTTATCATCTTGCGGTGTATATTGCCCCGGCATACCCGAACTCATCGAGTGCCAGTTGCCATCTCCCGACATGCTCAACGTAAAGCCTTGCACAAAGGAAAAATGGGCATCGGTCAAATCAAAACCCGCACCGCCATTTAAATCGGCAACACCATCGCCATTGGAATCACCCGTGTTTTCAAACTCGACTTCTAAAATAAAGAAATCGTCAAACCCCTGATAACTCCAAGACATCGCTTTGCGTGTAATTGTAATGCCGTGTTTGGTCGTCCACTTACTGATAATCACATCTTCAGCCCGGTTGTCTTTATCAGCATCCATATAAGCGCCCCAACGATGGTTCAACATTTCGTAAGGCACACCCGTTCGAGGTGGTGCGGTTTGCAACGCAGCACCCGGATACCAGTTGGGCATAATCATACCGGCACCTCGACCGTGTGGCGGCACATCAACCGGATAGCCCCAATTGGCTTCGGGACTGTTGGCAATGTCATAATACATCGGTGAAATATCTGAAGACGGCGTCCACGGCCCAGAATACGACACACCGTATTCACCATCGACATTGGTCAACACCCAAATCCCCTCACCACCCGACATGTTTTGGGCTTCGGTCTTTTGCTGCGCCCAACTAAAACCGGCTTTGATACCAAAATAATCTTTGTAATCAGCACCCGCTTGGTTGAGCATAATGCCATTGCCCATGCCCGGATACGTCAGCCGAGGTGCTGCCCGACTTGCACGATCATCCCACACACCGCCCTGCGTGCCTTCATTGCGGAAACCTGTCCAGAGTTGCCCGCGTGTTAGCTGACGAAGGTTCTCGGCATTCAAAGCATATGATGTGGTGCTCCACCCCATCACAGCTAAGAACAGGGCAGCAAGCGCTACCAGCAATTTCCTGTTCATATATCTATCCTCCTAAAACTTAATTTCAAGGCCGATTTCAATTTCACGCGGATTGTATTCATAACGCGAAACTTCATTCGGATCACCATAAAGTAAATAATCCGTATCATCGGGCGGTGGCAGTTTCAACCCATATTGCACATACGTAAAATCTGTATTTCGGCTGTCAGAACTCTTTTCGTTAAACAGATTGCTGATTTCAACAAACAGCGTGGGTTTAAAGTTACCAAATGCACGAAAGTCTTTGGCAGCATACAAATCGCTTTTCATCCTGGGTGCGCCAGACCGAAATTCGCGTGCGCCCACCGGAGGCAAATATTCAAAGGGGGTGCCACCAATCAACCGATACACCATGCTCACACGCAAACCACCAAAGGGATAAATGCTACTCCACAAAGGACCATAACCCAATGGCGTGGCATAATAAAACTGCAATGACAACTGATTGCTGCGCTGGCCCGATGTGGGTTCAGACGTATTCACCGCACCTGCTGCGGATGTCCAAATACCGTTTTCATTGGTCTTAATCGGTACTTGATAAGCCCCCCCCCCTGCCCCTGGCCCAGGTGTACCCGCTCGATCTCTCCAAACCTGCAAATTGGCTTCGGCCTTGGCACTGATATCGGTAATTTGTGCAGGCGTCAATGGCACAGGTACTTCGGACCCATCGGCTTGCACTTCCCAATCTGTCCAATAATGTCCGTTAGCGATATAGTCGGCATCGGGCATCACGTACCAGTTGGACGAATGTTTGCCATAATGAATGCCACCCGGGTCACGGACCCATTCGGCATTGTAAGACAGATTAAATTGGAAATTGTTGCTAAACGATTTTTTCAGCGACAACTCAATACCGCGGGCATTTTGATAATAGGTATTACGCAGCGCATTCACCTGAATCGATTGCCCACTTAAAGGATCGATCCAATACGAAATGTTATTGCTGGCATACAACCCTTCGTCGCGCCGATAGTGTGCGGTGGCACTGGTGGTATAATCGCCAACAAAGTTCCAGTCCACACCCATTTCCATACTGGTTGCGCGTTGGGGTTTCATACCGTCAGAGGGTTGCCACGAAACACTCAACACTTCCATTCTGTTCCACACTTCGGTCGGATCAATTGTCCCATTGCCATTGAGATCATCATCTGGCGCGTTGCTTTCAAACGTCCGTCGATGCGTCAGGTCAATGGGTGCAAACGTGTGCATACGCCCAATAAAATAGTGCGCAGCCAACTTCTCTGTAATCGGATGTGAAAAACCCACACGAGGACTCAACGCCGTCATGGTAGGTGTCGAACTGTCTAAGTGATCCAACTCATAACGTGCCCGCGGAAAGGAATTATACATGGGCGAACGACCCAAAGCTTGGGCCATCGTCCCTTTGCGACCAAAATTGTAATAATCCCATCGCAAACCCAAGTTGGCCACCAAGCCGCCAAACTCCACTTTATCTTGTGCATACAAATTCAGCGTCCACGGTTTGACATTGGAACCCAAATCAAATCCATTGGCCACAAAATCTGTTTGACGGGTTTGTGTATCTGAAAAATTCTCTGCCGTATAGTGATAGGCTTGTTGTGTGAGAACCAAACCCGCTTGAATCATGTGTGATGCATTCACTTGGCTCACAAAATCGAATTTGACACCATACTTGGTATCTTCTTCTTCTCGATATTGTCGCACCAGCGTAGGCAAATTGAAAAATCCCTGAGCATCTTTGCGTGTCGCCTCTGTCGCAACCGGCACATTGGACGTATCACGATTAAAGCTGTTGTAAAAAAGCTTCAAATCGTAATAGGTACTTTTCCCAAGTGTATGCGTAAGGGTCAAAACTTCCAACTGCCGCGACAAAGAATACGTCCCAGAAGCCGAAAACTCTTCGGGATAAAAGATGTTTTGTGTGCGATTACGTGAAGCACCTTGAAACTCATTCGACTTCTGATACATCCCCAAACCTTTAACCTTAATATTGGCAGAAGGCCGATAGGTCAAAGTGGTTTGTGCCCGTGGTGGATCATTGGATGTTTGCTCCACCGATGGAAATGTAGCCGGATCACGTGCAAAGCTCACACTTGCAAAATAGGATATGTCAGATGACATCGAACCCGACAGCGTGCCTTCTACACGATGTCCACGTTTGTCGGTATAATCCGTACGGTCGTGTGCATTTCGTTCCACATCATCAGAAGTACCAAGTACCCGATCTGAACCCGGATCAGCATACGTCTCGGCCACCCAATCGGGGTCATCCCACTTCACATTGTCTTCAAACTGAGGGCCTTCATACACATCGCGGCCCCAGTGTTTTTTACCAGCAGGCGTAAATTTATATTCCGTACGCCCTTGCAAACTGCCTTGGCCTTCTTTGGTCACCAAGTTCACAACACCTGCAGCGGCGTTGCCAAACTCGGCATTCATCCCACCGGTGAGCACACTTACTTCTTGAATGGCCGTGGTATTCACACCGGTAAGCATATTGCGATCCACTTCAATGCCATCCACATAATACCCCACCTGCGTTCCTGTTTGGGCACGTGTGGTACTGCCACGAATACTGTTGCTGCCATCCAAAGCCATACCCGGCTGCAACGCCAACAATTGTGCGGTCGCCCGAATTTGTGGGGCTGCTTCAATATCTGCCGAAGAAATCACATATTTGCTCGTGGTTTTGTCCGGCTCCACAGGAGGCCGCTGGGCAGTCACCACCAACTCTTCCATTTCAAGTGTCGATTCGTTCAGCGAGAAATCTATTGTAGACGTATAATCAGCAATCACGTTTACATTTTGTCTTTTCTCAGTACCATATCCAACCATCGTGGCAATCAACGCATATTTGCCAGGACTCACCGCCAAAATTACATAACGACCATCGGGGTCGGTTGTGGCACCTTGTCGTGTACCATCTAAAATCACATTGGCACCCGGCAAAGGTTCACCATTTATCTTATCGGTCACCATCCCTGTGATCTTTCCTGTTGTTGCTGCTTGCAAAGACATATTAAATACAAGCCCCAACAGCAGTGCAGGAAGAATAAGCTTTAAAATCACATCCTTCATAACCCACTCCTTCATTCTGTTGGTTTACCAATACATTTTGAACGTGGTACGAAAATCGACCATGGTCAGTGGAAACACATTAGCCAAGTCCCACGACTCCATAGGCCGCAAATCGCCCAAAATCACATTGTAACGTCCACGAATATCAAGACCAAACCGCCCTTGCACCACCGTCATACCCAACCCAAAATTGGCACCCAATGCCGTGTGCTCGTCTTGGACGGGGTCCAGATGAAGACTGGCATCTAAAGGGGCCACACGTTGGCCCGGAAAAATCAGACCCGTAATAGAATCTTGATAATCGTAAAAACCAGCACCGATTGCGATATAGGGCAACAGCTGTATGTTGTCCGAATTTTCACGCGTGCGCAACTGCGCCAATGCATTGATCAAAAAACTGTTCAGATTGAATCGTGAATTGGCTTCTGGGCTCAAATATTTCTGTTTGTCAATGGGCCACGTAAATGCCAACCCTTCAATTTTTCCATTCTCCATTGTGGCGTGGTGATATTCAAATTCCATGGTCACTCTTGAACTCACCTGATAATCGAAAACAAGACCATAAATTTGCGATGCTTCGTAACGCTCGTTAAAACCAAGCACCGGTACATTGCGGTCAAAAAACAAACCCACACCATACCGAGACTCCTGAGCAAATGCCGTTGTCATAAAAATCAATAACAAGGCAAAACTCAGCAACAAACCATGCAATCTCTTCATGAGTGCGCCTCCTTGTAGTGGTGAACCAACCAACCTGCGATCTGTAATTCCCCGGCAGGTCTCTTCATACGCGCTCCTTTCAGGTGACTAATCTTTACTTATAATCTAAACGGGCTTTGTTGCATAAAGAATTCAAGTGTTAACGAATTGGCCAAATCCGCCGGTATTATGAGTCCAAGTCAACTTTAAAGGACTCTGGTTTTCCTAAAGCATT
>Ga0115002_10003979_pt1 | contig 18165 bp, 13 predicted proteins | sample ArcticOcean_MG_C_8_FD_89576 | JGI IMG/M metagenome (GOLD analysis project Ga0115002, IMG submission 89576) | Marine microbial communities from western Arctic Ocean - ArcticOcean_MG_CB11_86 | ecosystem: Environmental > Aquatic > Marine > Oceanic | place: Arctic Ocean: Canada Basin | collected... | reverse complement strand
TTCGCCCTGACCTTGATCAGAGCACCTTTCCCCGTCCCACTGACCTGAGGATTGATCGCGTACGTTGCTGCGCGCACTCCTCAGGATTCACTGCCGCATGGCAGGTAGCCGATCACGCAGTACTGATGAAAGGCGGGCGAATCCCCCGTTCTTTCGCATACTGCGTACGTGTCGGCGGCTGGCATGTCTTTGAGTAAATAGAGTGGTGACCGTGCTGTGGCAGCAATCTTCGGTCACCGATCAGACGGTGCATCAAATCTGGCCGCAGCGGGGCCGGTTTCCGTGTCGCACTGTCCACGGGGATCGGCCCCTTCCATTTCCGAAGGAGACAGTGTGATGACGGCAAACAAGTACGACTTGGATGAAATCCGCGAGCGAATGAAACGATCCTGCTCCATTTCCAACCTGACAGTACTGCCAAGTAATCCGAAGCCTGAGCATCTGCGACTTGCCGAAGAAATCAAGCAGGACTTGGGAAGCAGCTGGCGGATCGAAGGCACGATGGACAGTTGCTGTGCTGGCGACTGGGGCGATCAGGGTCTCTTAGTACCGCCTTCCTGCCGAAATCCGGATGAATGGGCACAATGCTTCGAGGGGTACTCATTTCTGCAGGTAATGCGTTGGAGCCAGAACCCCGAACTGTTTTACGGCAGCGAGGGAAGTCCATGCACCATCTACCTCAGGTTCTGCAACGAATCGATCCACTACAACGCATCATTCAAGAAGGAGCACGACTACGCAGATCCTCAGTTCTTCGACGATGTGAGCAGCTTCGTCGCGCGGCATAGACAGCATCAACCGAAGTCGAAGAGTCGACTCAAGCATGATCCGGTCACGATTCGGAATCGACTGAGGACGTGGATGTCTCGACCACAATTCGGAGCCAAGCCAATCTCGGCGAATCTTGCCGATAAATTCGCTCAGCAAGTCGGCGAGTGTGCTGTCCAACACGAAGGCTACTGTGTGCACCTTGTGACGCAGGAGCGGATCGACGTTGATGTCACCGGGTCAAAGAATGCCCGAATTCAAGAGCACCAGCTCGAAATGGCTCCAGAGTTTGTGAAGCGATGGGGACATTTCTCTTTTGTGACCCAACGAACCGACGGCGATTTACTTACTTTGGAATTCAGCGACCGACACACGAAATGCTACTGCTTTGCAGAATACTCTGGAAGCTTTCGCACAGACCGAGGGAATGTCGCTCGAATCTTGAACGGCTGGGGTTTCTCACTTGCCGTACATCGACATGGTGACTCCAGTCTGTTCTATGGCGACTGCCGCGGAATCATGTCAGCAGTTCCCGAAGCCCCCTCACTTATTTTCGCCGACCCACCGTTCAACATCGGGCACGGCTATGAGGACTTCGAGGACAACCTGTCGGAAGCCGAATACCGCCAGTTCACGCACGAGTGGATTCTCGCCGCCGAAGATTGCCTGGCAGATGACGGCGTAATGGCGATTCATGTGCCCGATGAACTTGTACCACTCGTCCTTGAAACTGCTTCGCTGCCGAGAATCTCATGGATTATCTGGCACTACCGATTTGGGCAATGCCACCGATCGAACTGGATCAACGGCAAAGCACACTGCCTCGTCTTTGCCAAGAACCCGGACAAATGCACGTGGAACCCCGATGAAGTGCTCGTCGCGAGTGACCGGGCAACCACGTACAAGGACAAACGGACTCAGAATTCGGCCACGCCTGGCCAGCGGGTTCCGTTCGATGTGTGGGGAATCCCCAGCGACGGTCCGTACTGGGGTCGCGGCCAAGGGAACAATAGAGAGCGGAGAGCAGGCCATCCGAATCAACTCCCAGAGGTCTACTTGGAGCGGCTGATTCGGGCCTACACGAATCCAGGGGACCTCGTTCTCGACCCCTTCGTCGGCAGCGGGACAACCGTCGTGGTCGCTGAAGCTCTCGGGCGTCGGTCCATCGGAATCGACGTGAGCCACCCGAACATCGACTCAGCCTTTGAACGACTGAAGTCAGGAGCGGTCCGCGTTCAGGCGTAATGACCTCGTAGCGGCGAATCGTCTTTCTCACTCTCGCGTGCGGAAGATTAATCTCAACACCCCGTACGGTGAGTACCTGGGACAGGGCGTGTGGAGCCATTGCCGAAGTCTCTCCATCTTGGCGATTCGCCTCGACAACAGGATTCCTGCCGACATCACTGAACACGATGCCCAGTGCGGTTGGAAGTCTTGTTGGAAGTCGTTGGAAGTCGTGGACGCAGATGTCCGGGAATGGCCGCGAATGTCCGTCGATGGCCATGGCAGCGAGGTGATATGAAAATGGCTCCGACCTCGTTGGGAACGGGGTGGGAGCCATTTCACACTACCATTGCAGCGTGAGCGGGAGTGGATGGGAATCGAACCCACCAAGCCCCTTTTCAGAGGCTTCACTGGGTTTGAAGCCCAGGACGGTCACCAGATCCGCGTACACTCCCGAAGAGATTAATCGTAAGTTGCTCGCAGGGGGAAGTCAATTCCCTGCGCGTCGTCGTCGCCTTCATGCCAGGATCTCTTTGACGACTTTGCCGGCCACATCTGTCAGGCGAAAATCACGGCCTTGGAAGCGGTACGTCAGACGGAGGTGGTCGATGCCGAGCAGGTGGAGCAGGGTGGCGTGGTAATCGTTGACGTGGACGATGTTGTCGACGGCATCATAACCCAACTCGTCGGTCGCACCGTGGGAGATGCCGCCTTTGATTCCGCCGCCGGCTAACCACATCGAGAAACCTTTGATGTGATGATCGCGTCCGCTGCCCTGGGCCATCGGCGTGCGACCGAATTCACCGCCGTATACGATGAGCGTGTCGTCGAACAGGCCGTTGGCTTTGAGGTCTTTGATGAGCGCGGCACAGGCTTGGTCGACTTCACCGGCTGAGCCTTTGATTTTGCTTTTCAGCCCGCCGTGATGATCCCACGCGCGGTGGTAAAGTTGTACGAACCGCACGCCGCGTTGCAGCAATCGCCGGGCGAGCAGGCAGTTGGAGGCGAACGAGCCGTCGGCTCCTGGAGTGCCGTAGCTTTCGAGAACGTGCTTCGGCTCTTTGGTGAAGTCGACAAGTTCGGGGACGCTGGCCTGCATGCGAAACGCGGTTTCGTAGGCTTCGATGCGGGTGGCGATTTCGGGGTCGTCGACTAGGCCGTCACGAAGCCGATTCAGTTTACCGACGGCATCCACGACATCTTTCTGACGATCTCGGTTCACACCCTTGGGGTTACCTACGTAGAGGACGGGGTCGCCTTTCGCACGGAATTCCACGCCTTGAAACCGGCTGGGAAGAAAACCGCTATGCCATTGGCGGGCAGCGATCGGCTGGGCTTGGCCGAATTTCCCCAGCGAGCTGAGCACGACGAAGCCGGGCAGGTCTTCGGTCTCGATACCCAGTCCGTAGTTGAGCCAACTACCCGTTGCGGGGCGTCCCGAGATTGTCGTCCCGGTGTTCATGTAGGTATGAGCCGGGTCGTGATTGATGGCTTCGGTGACCATCGAGCGAATGATGCAGATGTTATCGGCGACCGACCCGATATGCGGGAAGATCTCGGAGATTTCCTGCCCCGACTTACCGAACTTCTTGAAGGTGTGTTGCGGACCGAAACAAGTGAGTTTCTTGCCCTGCAACTGGGCAATCGGTTTGCCTTTGGTGAATGATTCGGGCATCGGCTTGCCGTGCATCTCGGCAAGTTTGGGTTTGTAGTCGTAGGTTTCCAGATGCGACGGGCCGCCCGCCATGCACAAGTGGATGACACGTTTCGCCTTGGCGGCGTGATGCAACGGGTTGACGACGCCCGTCCAACCAGACGACTTACGGCCTTCGGCGGCGGTCCCGAATTCGGCGTTCAACACCGAGGCCATCACGGCCGACCCGACACCGGCAGTGGCGTTACCGAGAAAGGTGCGACGATTGACCGCATTGCGGTAGGCTTGGATGGGGTTCATGGTTTGGTCTCTTCTTCGCTTGTCGCGTTAGTTTTTTCTGCGGCGCGGAATGTGTAAAGGTCGGCGTTTTGGATGAAGATTTCGAGGCGGATCGTCTTACCTTTGAGGTCGTTGATGTCCGCTTTCTTCCAAGTCATGCGTTGGGAAGTCGAGTCGCCGGTGAAGCTGTTGCAGTCTTCGTAGTCGTAGCCGGGAATGACCTTACGCTTCGCGTCACTGAGTCGGACTTTGACTTCGCCTTCGGGCGCTGCCACGTTGAGGAGCAGGTCTCCGCCGGGCCAGGTGATTTGTCGGGTGATGACGACCCCGCCGCCGTTTTTCGGTCCGTGGAGTGAGATGAGGCCTTCCTTGCGAACGGTCGCCAGACCAATGCGGCTGGTGCGCTCTTTCGACTGATGGCCGCCGTCGTAACCGGCGTAGTAGAACCACCATTGGTCGCCGACTTCGATCCAATGCGGCCCACCGAACGTCATGCCGTCGTCCCAGGTTCCTTCCTTGCCCAGCGGAATGACGGCGGGCCTCGCGGGCAGGCGTTCCCAATGCACGCTGTCGCGGCTGGTCGCCAATTGGGTGTGGATGGGGTCGTTCATGCGAAACGCCCACGGGAAGCCCCAATAAATATCGGCGTGGAAATGCGTCGGCATGCCGTAGAAGAAATTGAAGCGGCCTGCGGAATCCTGCGAGTCGGGGATGAGAATGTTCTGTGGATCAGCGGGCCAATCATCCCAAAGGGTGGGGTTCGCGATGCGTGCGATGCGTCGCGACGCGCCGGTATCGATAATGTTGCCCTTGAACGTACGATAAATATGTTTCGCGCGACAGAACATGACGAACTGTTTGCGTGCCGGGTCGTAGACGATGCTGTTGAGGGTATCGCTGTGGATGTGCTTGATGCGGGTTTCGCTTTTCGCGTCCCAATGGATGCCGTCGTTGGAGCCGACCAGCCGGATGCCGTCGGAATCTTTTCCCGACCCTCCCGTGCGGTAGGTCATGATGAAGCGGTAGCCGCGTTTTTCGCGTTCGGGAATCGAGAGCAGGATTTGCGGCCCACTGGCCCGGGCCTGCTTGGGGCCTTTGAGGCAGATGTTATTTTCTGTGGTGCCTTTCCATTTGAAAAGGCCTAGTTTGGGGCGGACCCATTTGATGCCGTCTTTGGATTCGGCGTAGGCGATGGCGTAATTCGTGCGTCCGCGGGCGACTGGGTCGTCCCAGTAATGAACCTGGTACCACATGCGAAACAGCTTGGCGGCTTCGTCGTAGGCGACGTTAACGTATCCGCCGTCGGCATCGATGAGTGGATTGGCTGCGTGTTTGACCGGTTGATGAAACTTCCGTACGAGCGCGTAGTTCTTGTACTTGATCGCGAAACGGTTATCGACGATGTAGTCGTCGACGAAGAACTGCGGTGTGGTGCCGATGGCAACCGGCTCGGTCGGCAGCGCGCCAACACCCCCGAACGCCGTCACGTTGCATGTGACGGCGAGCAGCGTGGCGATCAGCAGGCGGGTCGGATGGAGTGTTTGACGGCGCATGGCGGTTTCAGTTCCGGGTGATCGCCTCGTGCAGGTTCATCACGGTGCGGGCGACGGAGGTCCAGGCAGCGAGTTCCGGTTTGTTCGCGTCTTTGGCCACCGAATGCAAGCCGATGGCGAGCAGTTGAGCGGCGGATTTTGGATCGGCCTGATATTGCTTTTCGTGCTCGGCATACAGTTCGGTGAGGATTGCGATCTCGCTGGCCAACGGTTCGCGCGACAGGCAAACCCGAATGGTGAATGCGGCGCGACTTGCGGGTGTCTTGCCGCCTTCCTTGACGATACGTTCGGCTAACGTGCGGGCCGATTCGACATAGGTCGGGTCATTCAACAGGACGAGTGCTTGCAAGGGATTGTTCGACCGTGACCGCTCGGCCGTGCATTCCTCTCGCGAGGGGGCATCGAAGGCGAGCAGGCTGGGGTGCGGGAAGGTTCGCTGCCACCAGGTGTAAAGCCCGCGACGATACTGGCTTTCGCCCGCGTCGTGTTTGTAGGTTCGTTTGGGGAAGTTGAGATGTGCCCAGTAACCCGCCGGTTGATAAGGTCTCACACTCTTGCCACCGATCTTGCGAACCAGCAGCCCGCTGACGGCCAACGCGTTATCACGCACCATTTCGGCATCGAGTCGAAACCGGTTCTGGCGAGCGAGCAGGGCATTGAAGGGATTGCGTTCCCGCAACGCGGGTGGTGTGTTGGACGATTGCCGATACGTGCCCGACATGACCACCAGCTTGTGAAGTTGTTTGATGTTCCAACCACTGGCGACAAATCGTCCGGAGAGCCAGTCGAGCAACTCGGGATGCGAGGGCATTTCGCCTTGCGTGCCGAAGTCGTCGATCGACTTGACCAACCCTTGCCCGAACGAAAGTTTCCACACGCGGTTCACGAACACGCGGGCGGTCAACGGGTTGTCTTTGGAGACGAACCAGCGGGCCAGGTCGAGTCGCGTGCCACGACGCTTGCCGATGTCGAGCGTTCCCAGCGACTCGGGAACGGCGGGCAGGACCACTTCTCCGCTGTCGTCCTGCCAGTTGCCGCGAGCGAGAATTCGCATTGTGCGCGGGGTGACGGCTTGGCTTACCAGAGTGGTGGGAATCTGTCGGTCGAGGGTCGCACGCTGAGCGGTGGCGCTGGCGAGTAACTTACGCGTTTCGGCCAACAGCGGTGCGATCGTACGATAGTAGGCGGCGATCGCCTGCTTCTGTTTGGCGTTGCGTTTCTCGGCAGCGATTGCCAGGAGCGGTTTGATGTTCTTGGGCGTCTTGTTACGAGCCGCGTCGGTCAGTTTGGCTTCCCACTCGGTTTGCGCAGCGGACAATTCGGGGGTGGCTGTGCCGATCACTTTGTTTTGCTTGGAGATTTCTGCGTTGAAGTCGGACATGGCGGCCGCTTGCCCGGGGTTGGGTAGTTTGGTCTGTGCCTGACGTCCGACGGCTCGCTCTTGCACGTCGGCGAAGAACGCGGCCAGGGAATAGAAATCCTTCATGGACAGCGGGTCGTATTTGTGGTCGTGACATTCACAGCAGCCCATCGTGGCACCCATCCAGACGCCCGACACATTCCGTACGCGGTCGGCCGCGTACTTGGCGGTGTACTCTTTGGCTTGTGCGCCGCCTTCTTCGGTTGTCATCAGCAGCCGGTTGTACCCGGAGGCCACTCGCTGCTCGATGGTCGGTTCGGGCAGCAAATCGCCGGCGAGTTGTTCGATCGTGAATTGGTCGAACGGCTTGTTGCTGTTGAAGGCCTGGATGACGTAATCGCGATACATCGAAACTTCGCGGCCGTTGTCGCTGTGATACCCGCCGGTATCCGCGAAGCGCACGATGTCGAGCCAGTACGCACCCATCCGCTCGCCATAATGCGGAGAAGCCAGCAGGCGATCGACGAGATTTCCGTAAGCGTCGGGCCGTTTGTCGGCGACGAACTCGCTGACTTCCTTCCAGGTCGGCGGCAAGCCGGTGAGGTCGAAACTCAGGCGGCGAATGAGTGTAGCGCGATCGGCTGTGCTCGCGGGTTTCAGACCTTCGCTTTTCAATCGCCGAAAGACAAACCGATCGATCTCATTCCGCACGAATGAGGAGGCGGCAGCAGCGGGGGTTTGCGGGCGGGCGAGTTTTTCATAAGCCCAATGCCCTTTCCACTCGGCTCCCTGTTCAATCCAACGGCGCAGCAGGTCGATCTGCGCGGGCGAAAGTTCCTTACCCTTGTCTCGCGGGGGCATTTGCTCGTCGGCATCTTTTGAGATCACTCGCGCGAACAATTCACTCGTTTTTAAGTCGCGTGGCGTGACGAGCACTGTGCCGTCACGGTCGGCGAACAGATGCTCTTTCCGGTCCAGGCGCAAATCGGCCTTGCGCTTGTTGGCGTCCGGGCCGTGACATTGGTAGCAGAACTCGGCGAAGATCGGCCGGATGTCACGGTTGAAATCGACCTTCGATTTCGGCGACTGTGCGAAAGCCGAGGTGGAGAACAGCGAGAACAACAACAGGAACGACGCGACGGATTTCATCGTCACACCTCGATGGAAACGTGAATGGGAAGCACTGGAAATTAACGCCGATCAGTATACCATGCGACCATCCCGATCGGAGCGCAGCGAGCAGAGTCTGCACTTTGCCCTCTGCTCGAAGTCTCGCGAACTGCCCCACATTGAGTTAAGCTACCCGAAGAAACAGGCACACGTCGTCCATGTCGATGTCGAAGGATTCACGATGACTCGAACGGCTCTCCCCCAAACGTTGCTCACCCGTCTTGCCGGGTTGTTGCTCACCTTGTTCTTGGTCGCTGGTTGCGACTCGGGTGAAGAACCCCAGCCCGAGAACCGTCCCGATCCCAAAACCCCGGCACCGGCCCCCGCCAATACGGATGCCGTGGCTGATCCGTTTGTTGGCAACGGACTGGACGATCCTCCGCTGGAGACCAAGCAACCCACGGATGATTCCCAGCCGACCGACGACCAACCTGTCGGGAGGGCCACCGTAAAAGCCGTCGAGAAAATAGTCGATGCGGGCGAACCGAGTCGGCAGGGTGACGACTGGCCCATTTTCTTGGGTCTCAAAGGAACGGGCGTCTCCAACGAAACCGACATCATTCAAACCTGGCCCGCCGATGGCCCACCCATGCTCTGGAAACGAGAGATCGGCACCGGCTACAGCGCTCCGTCGATTCGGGGAAATCGGCTGGTCGTGCATCACCGGCCCGACGGTAAAGAGGAAGTTGTCGAATGTGTGAGGGCCGACGACGGCCGACTGGTTTGGAAGCACGCCTATAAAACGGACTACAGAGACCCCTACGGCTACAACAACGGCCCCCGCTGCACGCCGTTGCTGACTGAAGATCGCTGCTACACTTACGGAGCCGAGGGGACGCTGTTCTGCCTCGACTTGAAAACCGGCAAGGAAATCTGGTCGCGTGATTGTCAGGCTGATTTTAAACTAGGCGAAAACTGGTTCTTCGGTGTCGGTTGCACGCCGATTCTCGAAGGCGGCCTGCTGATCGTGCTTGTCGGCGGACAACCCAACGCGGGCGTGGTTGCGTTCGACCCCGCCAGCGGCAAGACTCTCTGGACTGCCGTCGGTAAGGAGACTTGGGACGGTGCCTTGACCGACGAGGGCGACGGTGACAAATACAAGTGGACCGGCGAAGAACAACTTGTCAGTTATGCATCACCGTTCGCAGCCACCATTCACGGCAAACGACATCTGCTCTGCCTGGTACGACAAGGCCTCGTTTCGATCGACCCGAAAACAGGCAAGCTCAACTTCAAGTACTGGTTCCGTTCGCGAACGCACGACTCCGTCAACGCGGCCCGGCCGGTGGTCATCGACGACAAGGTCTTCATCTCGGCCGCCTACCGGACCGGCTCGGCGTTATTGCAAATCAACAAAGACGGCATGGGTTACGAAGTGCTCTGGCGAAACGCCAGAAACATGCTCACGCACTGGTCGACCGTGATTGCGGATGGCGGATTCATCTACGGCTTCAGTGGACGCCATCAACCCGAGGGCATGTTCCGTTGCCTGGATGTCAAGACCGGCGATGTCGTCTGGGAAACAACCGGCTTCGAGGGCGACCTGGCCGACCTGCAACCCGACCCCCAAACCGGCAAAATTTTTGATCGCAAGCAGAAGAAAGTCGTCCCTTGGCCCTTCTATGGCCGGGCATCAAAAATTCAGGTCGGCGACAAGTTCATCGTCTTGGGCGAACGGGGGACGCTTTCGTTAGTGAAACAGAACCCCAAGAAATTCGAAGAGTTGGCCCGCACGTCCTACAAAGAAATCGGCTACCCCGCTTGGGCCGCCCCGGTCCTTTCCCGCAAGCGGCTCTACCTTCGCAGCGAAGACCATGTGATTTGTTTGGACTTGGCACTAGAGGATGCAGGGAAGAAGAAGAGCGAGTGAACTGGTCGCCGGGACGCAATACTTGGACAGCCCCCAGAAATGCTTGACAGGCAATCGCTCAGATCGGTAGGCTGAGGCTCGGAGTGGACGTTTCGTGCATACCGGTTCCGGTAGTCCTTACCCGTAGTACCATTTGGCGACAAATCTCAGGCACTCTCTCGCGGCTGCCCCATTGGTCCGGCGACGAGGCAGTTTTTATTTTCCGCCCCTTCTTGGAGGAATCTATGATGCAAGACAAGACGCTCGACCCTGGAGCGGCGTGGCTTCACCCTGATCGAACTGTTGGTGGTCATCGCCATCATCGCAGTGCTCATTGCGTTACTGCTGCCGGCCGTGCAGCAGGCGCGGGAAGCGGCTCGTCGAAGCACCTGCAAGAACAACATGAAGCAAATCGGGCTGGCACTGCACAACTATCACGGCACCTTCACCATCCTGTCCCTGAATAATACCACAGGCAAGCACCGTAGTGCATATGTTGGTCTGCTCCCCTACATAGACCAAGCCCCGATGTACAAGCTCATGAATCAATCGCTTGATCAAACGGTCGCGCCCAATTTGCAGTACAATTCGAAGAACATGACCATGTTGCAGTGTCCTTCGAATCCGGAAAGCGGCCAGATCTTGACTGGTGCAGACAGCAGCGGTGTCGGTTCAGCCGCCGACTATGCTTTTAACGTCGGCGACAACAGGAACGGCTCCACGACCACTGGCGCTCCAGGGACCGATGGCTACGGTAACATCGGTTTCGGTGTACCCGGTCGGGGGCCATTCACCCGATACGGGTGGAGTGCGCGCTTCAGGGGCATTACCGACGGACTTTCGAACACGATTGCCCTTGGCGAATCGATCGGTCAGTACTGCCAATGGCAGCATGGATGGGCCACTCAGACTTTCGCCACCACAGCCTTCCCGCCCAATGACAGGAACGCGACTTTCAAAGCCTCGCCCTCAAATCCAGATTGCATCGGTTATCGGAGTTTCCACGTTGGCAGGATCCATGTGCTGTTGTTGGATGGATCCGTTCGATTCGTCAGCGACAATATCAACGGCATTACATACAACGCCATTCAGTCACGCGCGAATGGTGAAGTCGTTGGCGAATTCTAATCTAACATAGAGATTCACATCCTCTGGATGTGGTTCAATGGCTTTGTCCGTTGAACATGAATGGAATTCGTCGGCCCGGCGGTGTCGCGTTGTATTTACAGCTTTGCACCGCAGTTGGGTGCAGAAATGATCGAGCTGAACAACGAACATCGTCGCCTTGGAACGTCCCTCTTGTTGGGGCAGTCATTTCTGGACGCATTGCTACGGTGTCGACACCGTGGGGCTTCGTGACTCTTCTTTTCTTCTCGCTCTCGGCCACTAACAAAGGTGATGGCAATGATTCAACGGTGTCTCTGTGCCGCAGTCCTCAGTACCGTCTTGGTGGGATGTGGAGAAGAAAGTAACCAACCCGACTTGGCGAAGGTAACCGGCGTTGTGACTTACGACGGACAACCGCTTGAATCGGGGACCATTGTCTTTTATCCCGCCGCCGGGCGTTCCGCTTCGGGAGAAATCGCAAAGGGGGAAATTCTGCCATTGACGACATTCAAACCAGAAGATGGCGTGCCGATTGGAAAACACAAAGTGGCCATTCAGTCCCTGGATGGCGATGGCAAAGACATGTACGCGAAACGAACGTCGCTCATTCCCGAAAAGTACGGCTCCCCTGAAACATCGGGGCTGACCGCCGAAATTAAGTCGGGTGAAGCGAACGAATTGAAGTTCGAGCTCACCAAGTGACACCGCAGCGGTAACGGAACGCGAGAGACGTCCGCAGATGCCATCGGCGGCTATGGTTTTTTCTATCCGTGCTAATCCGTGCGATCCGTGGTCTTAATGAAACTCCGGCACCTCCGCGACGTTCTTCCCGTCGATCATCCCGGTGACGAACTCGCATAGGTTCGCGACGATGGCTTCGATCATCACGGCTCCCGCTTCCGCGTTGGCGGCGAGTGGTTCTTTGTCTTCCTGGTCGGCCATTGCGTTGTGGCGAACGTTTTCGGGGAAGGCGGCCAGCGCGAAGGCGGTTTCGAATTCCTGGGCGTGGCCGGGCCAGCGTTTTGTTGAGAGGTTGGCTTCGGCGACCTCTTCCAGCAGGAAGTCCCAGTACGATTCGAAGTGCAGGTTGATTTCCAGCCTTTGCAGGAATTGGCCCCACATCCCCTGACACGGGGCGATGTTTCCGCCGTGACCGTTCAAGACCAGGATGTTCGTGAACCCCGCACTGTGCATGCTGCGGATGGCATCGAACAATACTGACAGCCAACTCCCCGGCAACGCACTCAGCGTTCCCTTGTGCTTCATGTGATGTTCGCTGATGCCGATGTTCATCGCCGGAGCGACAATCACGCTCGGTTGCAAGCGGCGAGCGACTTCGTTGGAGACATGGTTCACGCTGCGCCAATCGTGCTCCATCGCCAAATGTTCCAAGTGTTGCTCGGTCGCGGCGACCGGAATGATGCAAGCTTTCAGTTCGCCCGCTTGCATCCGCTCGCGGAACTCGCGGCGGGAATGTTTGTGTAGCAGGATGTTTCGGTCGTCGTTCGCGGTGGTCATCTCAGGCTCCGAATAATTGCGGTGAAGATCTTGTTATTCTGGTGTGCTAGTGGTCGTGCTCGAAGAAGCGTTGCATGACAAAGTAACCTGGCTGGTGCATGCCCAGGTCACTGTAGGTTTTTTGGGCGTGGTGATTGTTGGGCTCGACGTACAACCGAATGCCAACGACGTTCGGGTCGCCCTCGGCTTCTGATACCAGGTGGTCGTACAGACGGCGGAAGACTCCCTGTCGGCGAAAGTCCGGGTGAACGTACACGCTTTGCAGCCACCAGATGTGGCCGTTCCGCCAGTCGCTCCATTCGCGGGTGTGCATCAATTGGCCCACGATACGGTCGCCAACACACGCCATGAAATAGCGGCCCTTGTGGGAGTCGGCAAGCAAAGCCGCCACGCCGGCGCGAATCGTCGCGGCGTCGAGATGCGTGTCTTCGCTTTCCTCAGCCAGCAGGCAATTGAATTCAGCAATGATCTCGCAGTCGCCGACTTCAGCCGGTCGCACCAGGAGTTCTAAGTCACTCATCAATGGGGCACTCGAGGATCCGTTGCATGTCGTCAGTAGGCCACTCTACCAATTGAATCGGGCCGATCCAAGCAGCTGACGGGCGGAGGGCGTCATAACCGTTACAGCCAGATGGCAGGCGGCCATAATCGCGCTGGTCGGCCCAACAACGGCTTGCAAATCGAAAAACAGGGTGTTTGGTGAAACCTTCCGGGTAAGTATGGCGATATTGGGTAACACAAGAAGTCTGCGTCGCAATCCAGCACTGAGTTGGGTTTGCGGGTCATATGGGAGCGATCGCCTCTTGCTTGCCAGGAGTGCGAGAATGATCGAGGAGGAACCGCCGTGTTGAACTTCGACGAGACCATCACTGGAACCGGACACCGCAACCAAACCCAGCGGGGAGCGAATGTTTGGTTGATGCTGTTTATTGGCCTGACGATCGGGCTGGCCGTGAACCATTTCACCGCCGTGCAACCGATGAAGACCCGCATGCAGGCGATGGAATTGCAGATGGAGTCAGTGCATCTGGACATGCAGGAACTGATCGGCGTGCGTGGCCAGGTTTGGAAGGCGAACAACCTGCTGGCCAGCCTGCGAATGCAGCAGCGTCAGATCGATTCGGCTCGAGTGTCGCTCGATTTTCTGCGTCAATTCCGCAGCGATGTCGAGACCGAAGCCGGATACGCCGTCGCAGGGCAGACCGCGGTCGGGCAGATTGCCTCGTTGCAGGAAGCGTTGCAGCAGCAGCAAGCTTACCTGGACGACAGTCTCACGACGGTCGACGACCTTTCCGCGTTGCAGGCGTCTCTCCTCGAGGAGCATCGTTCCACCGCCAAGGCGATGCAGGCCTTGGGTGAGATGTCGCAGCTGCAGCAGATCGCTATCACCGACGCCGCCGACGTCGATCGCGCTGCCGAGGGAATCGGGCGTCTGAGCCGGTTGAAGTCACAAGCCATCGCCGCAGCCGTCGACGTGGCCAAGGCGGGTGTGATAGTCGGTGAGTTCAACGACTTGAAAAGCGAACTGCTCACGACCGGCAGCGATACGGGAATCGCGCACGAAAACGCCCGCCGATTGTTGGCGGTGAAGGACGACCTGGCGATTCCCGTCGACGAAGTGGCGACCGCCGAACGCAACCTCGATTCTCTGCTGGAAATGCAGACGCATCTCAGTGAGAATACCGACTCGGTCATCAGTGCCATTCAGTCGCTGGAATTGCTCTCCGACTTCCAGGAAGAATTCCAGTCGCAGGTGAGTTCACTGCAAGGGATTCGCCGACAGTTGCTGGAAATCGTGCTGTTGGAAAGCACCGTGGCACGCACCGCGCGAACGCTGCAACCGTTGCTGGAAATCGTCAACTTGCGACGACTGGGGGACTCCGACGTCCGCGAGGCGGCTCGCGTGATATTGGAGAGCCGCAACCACCGACTCGGGCAGCGAGAACTTCCCCGCACGCCGCGCACCACGGCTGTGCGTCCGCTACCGTTCGGCGATCGACTTCCCTTCAACCCCGAGACGTCGGGTGCCTCGACGCCCGAAGAGAATGTCATCGAACGCATTGTTCCCGACCCTATCGATAACGACTGATCGCTTTTCACCATCTCTTTCTCTGCCGCGACCGACCGACATCGGGTAAGTTCACTCCTTCCTAATCGATGTCGAACCAACAGCGGGGCATGGTTTTCCATGTCCCGCTGTTTTTATGCGCGCACATAAAGAAATACATAGCCGTCGATGCCATCGGCGGACGGCTCAACCGTTCCCGGCTCGACGGATCCAACCACGTCTGACGCGTTTGATCGCCTTGGGAGTTCTCTCCCAACGGTTGCCTGATCGATCCCTAAAGTGAAGAATGCCACGTAGGAATACGCCGTATTCACAACTTGACGATCTCCCCGTGGAAGTGCCGATGCCGAACCCTAACGATGTTGCCTACCTTGTCTTCGATGTCGAAGCGGTCGCCGATGGGGATTTGATCCAGCGGGTCAAATATACCGACGACGAACTCACGCATGCCGAGGCGACCGCCAAGTATCGGGCCGAGTTGCTCGAGAAGAACGGCAAGGATATTCTCGCCCCCACGTTCGTGTTGCCTTGTGCGGTGGCCATTGGGAAAGTCTCCGCCGATTTCCGTTTGCTCGACGTGACGGTCCTCGATGCGCCGGAGTTTCGTCCGAGTGAAATCACCAAACGGTTTTGGCAGGGCTGGTTACATTACGGACGGCCGCGGTTCGTGACGTTTAACGGACGCGGATACGACTTGCCGGTGCTTGAACTGGCCGCCTACCGTTACGGCATCTCGCTGCCGGCCTGGTTCAATATCGAGGCCCGTAGTTTCGAGCAGTCGCGAAACCGTTACAACATTGATGCCCATCTCGACCTGATGGACTTGTTCTCGAATTTCAACGCGTCGCGTGTCACCGGCGGGTTGAACCTGCTGGCGAATCTCATCGGCAAACCGGGCAAGACCGGGATCGATGGCTCGATGGTCCAAGACATGCACGACGCCGGTCGCGACGAGGAGATCAACGACTATTGCCGTTGCGACGTGCTCGACACGTACTTCGTTTTTCTTCGTTCGCAAGTCATCACCGGACGGCTACCGCTCGACGACGAACAACGCCTCGTCGAGGAAACGAAAACCTGGCTGGAAACCCAAGTCGATGCCAGCCCCGCCTACGCGCACTACCTGCAATATTGGGGCACCTGGAACCGCCCCGCCGATTAAGCCAAGTACCAGCCCGCAGCGCAAGCAAGGGACAGAGTATTAACCCGAAGCGTGAGCGAGGGACGCAGGAAAAGCGGAAGCGGGAAAGCCGAAGTGGGTGACACGGTGATGTCCACAGCGTAGTTTGTATGATTGATATTCAATCACCACACCAACCCATCAGGGCCATACACCATGCCGAAGAAGAAAAGCAAAGTCACTCGTCGCGTCACCAAGGCCAAGCCGACGAAGAAGAAACGGCACATTCAGGCCGAAGACTTGCTGAAACTCGAACTCGTTGGCGATGCGCAAGTCTCTCCCGACGGATCGCAGATTCTGTTCTCGAAAAAGCATATCGGCGATAAGAACCAGTACATCACGAATTTGTGGATCGTCGATACCGAGGGCGGCGCGCCGCGACAATTTACGTCCGGCGGGAAAGACGCACACGGTCGCTGGTCGCCCGATGGCAGCCGGATCGCTTTTATTGCTGCACGAGACAAAGCGCCGTCGCAAGTTCATGTTATCCCGGCTGCCGGCGGGGAAGCGACTGCGCTCACGTGCTTTCCGGAAGGATCAATCGGCTCGTTCGCCTGGTCGTCCGATTCAGGTTCACTGGCGGTCGCTTACCGCGAGACCGACCCGGAGTGGACCGAAGCAGCCAAGAAGGAACGTGAAGAAACCGGTGGCAGCATACCCGCACGTGTCATCGACGACCTCTACTACCGCCTCGACGGCGATGGCTATTTCAACGCACAACGCTTCCACCTGTACGTCGTCGATGCGGCCACCGGGAAAGCACGCAAAGTTTTCGATCGCGATACCATCGGCTGGTTCAGCTACGACTGGTCGCCCAATTCGTCCGAACTGGTTGTCACCGCCAACACCAGCAAACAGGCGTTGCTCAAACCGTGGAAGGTCGACCTGTTTCGCATCAACGTGAAAACCGGCAAGGCGAAGAAGATTCCCAACCTGCCCGACGGTGAAAAGGAAGCGGTGAAGTGGTCGCCCGACGGCAAACACATCGCCTACGTCGGCACCGAAGGTCGCGAAATCTGGGGCGTCGAGAACACGCGGCTTTATCTTTGCAACCCCGACAAGGGCGACGTCCGCGACATCACCGGCTGTGAAGATTACTGCATGTCGGTCGGCACCATCTCCGACACGGCTGAGGCATCCTTCGGGGCGACCATCGCTTTCAGCCCGGATTCACGTCGCCTGTTTGTGAACATCGGCTGGCATGGGCAACGGCATATCGCCTCGATTCCCGTGCGCGGTGGCAAGTTCACCTTCCATACACGCGGCCGCAAGTCGATCACCATGGGCAACCTCTCAGCCGACGGCAGCCGGATCGCGCTGTGTCACGCCAACCCCACGCGTCCCGATGAAGTCGCGCTGGGCAGCTTGGAAACTCCCAACGCACCGGCACGATTGAAGCTCGATTGGCTCACGAAATTCAACAAGCCGCTGCTCGATGAACTCGAACTGCCCGAACCGGAAATGGTCTGGCTGGAATCAAAGTCAGGCACCAAAGTGCAAACCTGGGTGATCAAGCCGCCGGACTTCAAGGAGAAACGCAAGTACCCCGCCGTGCTCGAAATTCACGGCGGCCCGCATGCCCAATACGGCGAAGCGTTCTTCCACGAAATGCAATTGCTGGCCGCGTCCGGGTATGTCGTCTTCTTCAGCAACCCGCGTGGCAGCAAAGGTTACGGCGAAGAGCATTGCACCGCGATTCGCGGCACATGGGGCGCGGCCGACTGGGAAGACATCCAGGCCGTCACCGCCTTCATGCAAAGTCAGAAATACGTCGACAACAAACGCATGGGCGTGATGGGCGGCAGCTACGGCGGGTACATGACCAACTGGGCCATCTCGCATTGCCACGACTTCGCCGGGGCGATCACCGACCGCTGCGTCTCCAACCTCGTCAGCATGACCGGTTCGAGTGACCTGCCACTCGTCCCCGGCGGTTACTGGCCCGGCAACTCGTGGGACGACATCGAAACCATCTGGGACCAAAGCCCGCTGAAACATTTCGGCAACGTGAAGACTCCCACAATGGTCATCCACAGCGAAGGCGACCTGCGTTGCAACGTCGAACAGGGCGAACAAATCTTCGCCGCCCTCAAACTCCAAAACATCCCCACCCGTTTCGTCCGCTACCCCACCAGCACCAGCCACGGTTTGAGCCGCATGGGTCCGCCCGATTTGCGACTGCATCGGTTGGGACAGATTCTGGAATGGTGGGGGCGGTGGTTGCGGTAGTGGTTAGAAGATTTTTGTGATACGGACTTCAGAAAACAGTCTTGGGGACTGAAATTAAAATATCCGCCGAAGGGGAAACTATATGAGTGACCTGACCTTGCTCCCTGAAATTGTGCCACTGCTTGTGCGAGAATCCATTCAGGTGAAACCCCTGTAAAGGACTCTCAGCGATGAAGAAGAACCGACACACAGTGGATCAGATTATC
>Ga0115002_10003976_pt1 | contig 18168 bp, 12 predicted proteins | sample ArcticOcean_MG_C_8_FD_89576 | JGI IMG/M metagenome (GOLD analysis project Ga0115002, IMG submission 89576) | Marine microbial communities from western Arctic Ocean - ArcticOcean_MG_CB11_86 | ecosystem: Environmental > Aquatic > Marine > Oceanic | place: Arctic Ocean: Canada Basin | collected... | reverse complement strand
TCTTGAATCCTTGCAGACTTCGTCTGGGACATCACATAGGCTCCGGAGTATATAGCATTTCACAACACCATTGCTTCTCCTCAGCAAGCGGTGAAAACACCAATGCTCCAATTATGCCAAGTTGCCCAGTGTGGCGCAATCGCCCTGCTTTGGAATGCTGTTACAGGAAAACTGCTGGCGTCCGTCAAGCCGCCGGGAAGAGACCGCCCGTCGTGGACGTTGCCGATTGCGCTGATGTTTCTTTGGGCATTCGAGATTTGGGGACTGGCAAGAATGATAAGACCAGAAATGACGACAGAAGACGGCGTTTCTCATCAGTCTCCACATAGCAAATAAAACAAGCAGCGCGGATCAGGCTTATCTCTGGTCCATTTCCCCCAACATCCATGCCGTGTTTTGTCACTCGTCACTGCGGGCAGTCGAAGCCCAGATGCGTTGTTCCGCGGGTGAAACCATCACAAAACCGCCGCACGATGGACGAATGGGGCGCACGACATGTTAGAATCGCGTGATGACCTGCCTGGATCAGTTTCGGGCGTAACGCAGATGCGACATGGCGATCCACCGACGGTTCGCGAAGATGAATTGCGCAGTGATGACATCGGCACGAAAACTTCCGAAGCATTCGAGCATTCGACGCGCGTCGAACATCCTTCGCCCCCTCGTTGTTATCGTTTTGCTGATGACTTCTGCGAGTCACTTATCTGCTGCCGACAAACAGGGCGACGAGTTTTTCGAGCGGCGCATACGGCCCGTGTTGATCAAGGAGTGTTACAGTTGCCATTCGGCAGCGGCCGCGGAGATCAAGGGCGGGTTGAGAGTTGATAGCCGCGCTGCAATTCGCGCGGGCGGCGAAACCGACCCGGCGGTTGTTCCCGGCAAAGTGGCCGACAGCCTGCTGATTGAAGCGCTGCGTCACGAATCGTTCGAAATGCCGCCAAAGAAGAAGCTCCCCGATGGGGTCATTGCCGACTTCGTCAAGTGGATTGAGATGGGAGCACCCGACCCTCGCGACAAGCCGCCATCGGCAACCGAGGCCGCCGAACAATCCTGGAATCTGGTCCTCGGGCAGCGCAGCAAGTGGTGGAGTCTGCAACCGGCCGCAAAAGTCTCGCCACCATCGCTCGACGGGAACGATTGGTCGAAAAAGCCGATCGATCGATTCATTCTTGCAAAACTACTGGAACAACAGTTGACGCCGGCTGCCGACGCCGACGCGTTGACCTTGTTGCGACGTTTGTCATTCGTGCTGACCGGGTTGCCCCCGAATCCGAAACTCGTGCAATCGTTCCCGGCACTGTTCGCCAAGAGCGCTGACCAAGCGTTTGCGACGCTCGTCGATGAACTTCTTGAATCACCCCATTACGGGGAACAAATGGCGCGGCGATGGATGGACGTGGTGCGTTACACCGACACTTACGGGTACGAATGGGACAACCCCGCCAAGGGATCGTGGGAGTATCGCGATTACCTGATCCGCGCATTCAATCGGGATGTCGGTTTCGATCGATTGATTCGCGAACAGATTGCCGGCGACCTGCTTACACAGCCACGGATTGATTCGGCCAACGGCATCAACGAAAGCCTGATCGGGCCGATGTTTTATCACATGGGCGAACATCGTCATGGCGACAATGAGGTCATCAACGGCGTTCGCGAGGAGATGATCGACAACAAGATCGACGCATTCTCGAAAACGTTTCTGGCGATGACGATGGCGTGCGCCCGCTGCCACGATCACAAGTTCGATGCCGTCTCACAGCGAGACTACTACGCGCTCGCCGGCGTGTTCATGACGCCGCGCTGGACCTGCCGGTCGATTGAGACCCCCGCCAGCAACAAGGCCAGGATTGATGAACTAAAAACGTTGCGATCTGAGATCCACGAGGAACTGAAGTCCGTCTGGTCGAAACAAGCCGCATCGTTCGGCAATGAGATTGCGGCGGCATTCATTGAAACAGCCGACAATCGGAGTGCCACGCACAACCGACGCGGATTGTGGCGTGCCGCGTTGGGGATCTTGAAAGAAACCAAAGCAACCAACGCTCAGAATTTCGTCGCCGCAACGGGTCTGGATGGCATCAAACTCCTTGCGTCGCGCCTCAAATCGTCGCAGTCAGATACTGAGACACAAACCACATGGAAACAAGTCGCCACAGAATGGCGAACGGCCAACGCTGCGCGACGAGCGAGCAATTCAAAGCAATTCAAGAGACTCGCCGATTTCGAGCACGCCGAATTACCCGCAGGTTGGATTACCGATGGCGACGGAATGCGGTTCGGTCATGTCACCGACGGCACACCGTTGATTGCGATTGAAGGCAAAACGGTGGTGCAGGCATTACTTCCCAGGGGTTATCACACACACGCATTGTCGTCGAAGTTACCCGGCGCATTGCGAATGCCCCGGCAACAGGATGTCCCCGGCAGGTTTGTAAGCGTCGAATTGGCCGGTGGTGAGTGGAGCGGTTCGATCCGCATGGCCGACAACGCGTTTCAAACCGAAGCGGTCAAGTTTTTTGATCGACGACAACCCCGCTGGACAGCGTTCGCAGACATGGGCTTGTCCAACGGGATCCAGAGTGTTTCCTACGACCTGGTGACCAGTGACTTGAACCCCAATTTCCCTCCGCGCACCGGAGTCGCCCAAGTCGCCGGCAAGAAACTGCCCGATGCCGACATGGGGTTCGACAAACGTAGCTGGTTCAGTGTCATGAACATCGTCACACACGATGCGGCGGGCGTACCGGCCGATGACCTCGCAAGATTCGCCGCTTTGTTCGCTGGCAAGCCCCCTTCAACATCACAGCAGGCGGCACAGCGAATTGGAAAATGGTGTACCACCGCCGTCATCAACTGGGCGAACAACAGGGCCAACACTGAAGACGTGAAGTTGCTGAATTGGCTGATCTCGCAGAGCCTGTTGAACAACACGGCATCGCCGGACTCGTCGCTCTCGAAACTAGTCAATCGTTATCGCGAAGTCGAAAACACGTTGCCGTTCCCCAGAACCGTCAACAGTATGGACGAACGGAACGCCGTCGCCATCAATTATTCGTTGAATATTCGGGGCAACATCAACGAACGCGGCAAACCGATACCACGGGGACTGCTGCAAGTCTTTTCCAAGCACGATCAGGTCCGTCACAGTCAGCGCAGTGGGCGATTGGAATTGGCGGAATTCCTGGTCAATGAAGAGAATGCAATCACCGCGCGCGTCTATGTCAATCGCGTCTGGCAGTGGATGTTCGGCAGCGGGCTGGTTCGCACGCCCAACGACTTTGGACAACTGGGTGATCGACCGTCACACCCACAGTTGCTGGACTATCTGACGCGCGAGTTCATTGCCGACGGTTGGTCGACCAAACGGCTGATTCGCCGATTGGTTCTCAGCCGAACGTTTCGGCAATCGGGCCGCGTTTCAGATCGTGCTGCAGCCATCGACCCCGACAATCGGCTACTGCATCACATCCCGACACGAAGGCTCGAAGCCGAATCGATTCGCGATTCGTTGTTGGCCGTTTCGGGACGGTTGGATGCTCAACTGTATGGACGGCCGATCAATCCACATCGGCATGCCGAAGATCCCTCGAAGCGATTGTTTTCCGGGCCGCTCGATGGGAACGGACGGCGGTCGATTTACCTGCAGGTTTCGATCATGGACCCGTCGAAGTTCTTGCTGAGCTTTAACTTTCCAGACCCCAAGTTGCCGACCGGCCACCGCGACGTGACGAACGTGCCGGCACAGGCTTTGGTTTTGTTGAATGACCCGTTTGTATTATCATTAGCCCAGCAGTGGGCCGACCGGCTTATCGAAGAAAAACATCCGACGCCGGATGCCCGTCTGCAGCAGATGTTTATCCGCGCGTTGGGCCGCCCCCCACAGAAGGACGAAGTGGCTCGCTGGTCGGCCTTAGTTCGCAATTGGTCCACTGGAACACACGACTCGCTGATGGCAGACCGAAACGCGTGGAAAGATGTTGCGCACACGCTGTTCAATACCAAAGAATTCACGCATTACAGATAACCATCGCCAAGACACACTCGTTCGTCATTCTTCATTCCTACCGAGATCGACATGACGATTCCTCATTCACATTTTGACCGCTGTGCCGGCCGTGTGGCGCCAAGCCTCGACCGTCGCGGATTCCTGCAGAGTGCCTCGGCGGGTTTTGGTTGGCTTGCGTTTTCCGCACTTCAGGGCGAACGCGCTGAAGCGGACACGGGAACGCTCCGGCCGCATTATCGCCCCAAAGCCAAAAACGTCGTCTTCTGCTTTATGGATGGCGGACCAAGCCACGTCGATACATTCGACCCCAAGCCGATGCTCACCAAGTTCGAGGGGCAGAAGATTGGTGATCGCCTCACAAATACGTTGTACAGAGATCCGAATCGAGTCTGGCTCGGTTCGCCGTGGAAGTTCCGCCAGCGCGGCGAAAGCGGAATCTGGATCAGCGACCTGTTTCCGCACATCGCCTCGGTTGCCGATGAAATTTGCGTGCTGCGTTCGATGGTGGGCAAGCAGCCTCTTCACGGACAGCAGTGCCTGTTGATGCATACCGGAAGAGTGCTTGGACAGGCTCCCAGTTTGGGGGCATGGGTGTCGTACGGACTGGGATCGGAAAACGCGAACCTGCCGAGCTATGTGCTGCTCAATAACGACTGGGTGCCAAACGGCGGCATGGAAAACTTCGCCAGTTCGTACCTGCCGGCCAGCCATCAGGCCACCTTGCTGCGTGCGAAAGGCATGCCCGTCGATAACATCATCCCCACCGATTCGGTGGCGATCCAGCGCCGCAAACTCGCAGTGCTTGCCGAGCAGGACGGGGCGTTTGCCAAGTTGTCTTCCGATCCGTCGGCCATCGAATCGGCCATCGTGAACTACGAAACCGCCTTCCGCATGCAGAGCCTGCTGCCGGGTGTCGCCGACATTGCCGCCGAACCGAAACACATCCAGCAAATGTATGGCGTGGACTCGAAGGATCAACACCAACAGTACTACGCCACACAGGCCCTGCGCGCACGGCGGCTGGTTGAAGCGGGCGTGCGATTTGTCGAGATCACCTGCCCGAGTTTCGACAACAACAACTCGCCCTGGGATCAGCACGGCGAGCTGAAGAAGAACCACGAAAAGAACGCCCGCATTACCGAGCAATCGGTGGCCGCCCTCATTCGCGATTTGAAACAACGCGGGTTGCTCGATGAGACATTGGTCGTCTGGGCCGGCGAAATGGGCCGCACTCCTCACACAACCAAAGTCACCCCAACCTGTGGGCGAGACCACCACGTCAACGGCTACTCAATCTTCATGGCGGGCGGTGGAATTCGCGGCGGGATGAGCTACGGGGAAACCAACGAATTCGGCAACGCAGTCGTCGAAAACCCGTTATCGATCCACGACGTTCACGCCACCATCCTGCACTGCCTCGGCGTCGATCACGAGCGATTAACATTCCGCCACGGCGGTCGCAATCAACGTCTGACCGACGTGCACGGAATCGTCCCGCAGGAAATCCTCGCCTGAATTGGGCAGTTGTAATGGAGTCTGCGCGACGGCCGAACCCGCGCAGAACGCGCAATTGGAAGTGTAATGTGATCAATCACTGGCATCGTGCGCTCGCTCTCGATGAATCTCGTCGCCTGAATTCCGGTAGCACCGAGGAATTGGTAAGTGCAATTCGCGTTGGAGCAGATTTGCGCGTCGGAACAGCATTTCGGCACAACGAACACATCGATCCGTCATCTGTGAGCGACGAGTTGATTCGGGAAGTCATGGATTTCCGGATCACCTATCTGATCGAAGATCGCTGGGTGGCCGGGATCGAAAACCTGCGTATGCCGGTCGCATTGCCGGATGGATTCGGCCCCCGCGAGTCGATGTCGTTCTTCCTTTACAATCAGGATGGCCATCAAGCGATCGCTCGCCCCTTCCTCGATGAACGCAAAGCTGATGGACAACCTGGTCCCTCGCCAATTAACGACTGGCCGGACATGCCAAAATATCACGAATTGGTAAACTTTGACGCCGACACCAACGCGCCCAGCAGCAGCTTCATTTATGACTTCGAATACTTCCACTTTATGGTTCGCCCCATCTGGCGGGAAGTGTTATCTCACGATGCCGACGGAACAGTGATTTGTGGAGATGTGAACCAGCTGGCTGACAGTCTTGCCGGCGGCGCTGAGGTGAAGGTTTCCATCCGTGGTCTGTGCGACGATCTGACCGCCGACGAAGACCCGCCGATCGACCACGAGGTCTTCATCCATCTCGGCGCGTGTTACTACTACACCGAGCAACGGTTATTGATGGCCGCCGCCAATCCCGTCGTGCGAACGCGGCCGTCGATCCCGCTGGGTTACGGAAGCCGCGTTTGGGATTTCGGCTGGCTGATGCCACGCACCGACGGCCAAGTGGCTCGCTGGCTATGTGACCCTTACACGTTAAAGTTTCGTCGCGACACAAAACGCTACGCGATCCGCTGGTTCGTCAGTGAGTAGACGACGCATGATGACGCGAGTCGATAATGGATGCGCCCGAACTCGGCTTCAATGAGCAGCGCACGGCGTGGCGGCGTGAGGCGACTTCGACGACGAGTGCTTGCAGCTCACATCTTCCTCGGTCATTATGCGGGAGTGAACGATATCAAGCAATTCAGCCAATTCCTGCGGAGGCATCCGTGTCGAAATTCTTGCAACCGATTTGCCGCATCCTGTTCTTTGTGACATTGGTCTCGTTCGCGAGCGTTGCTCAGGCCGACGATTGGCCGCATTGGCGCGGGCTAAATCGCAACGGCAACGTTGGCGAATCCTCTCGTTGGAAGGGCGGCACTTGGCCCCCCACAAAATCCGTCTGGCGTGCCAACGTCAACTCGGGCAGCACCGGCCCCATCGTCATTGGGAATCGCCTCTACACAATGGGCTGGAAAGAAAACCAGGACCACGTGTACTGCATCGATGCGTCGAGCGGTCGCGAAATCTGGAAACAGTGGTACCGTTGTCCGCGTTTCGGCAGGCACAGCGAAGGAGACAAAGGGCTTTACGCCGGCCCGTCTTCCTGCCCGAGTTACGACAGTAAAACCGGCTACCTGTACACACTGAGCACCGATGGAGACCTGATTTGCTGGGACACGCGCAACAAGGGCAAACGCGTCTGGAGCCTCAACTTTTACGACGCCTACAAAGTCGGACAGCGGCCCAAGGTCGGCCGACGACGACTTCGCGACTATGGATACACTACCGCTCCCCTGCTCCACGGTGATTCCGTCATCGCGGAAGTGGGAGACGACGAAGGCAATTTGATGGCCTTCTCCAAACAGACCGGCAAACGACTTTGGGCGTCCGAATCGAAGGACCCCGCCGGCCACACCGGAGGCGTCGTTCCGATTGTTGTTGACGGCATGCCGTGCGTTGCCGTGCTGACGATCCACAATCTGCTGGTGGCCCGGCTCGACAAAGGCCACGCAGGCGAAACCGTCGCCGAGTTCCCGTGGGAAACGGACTTCGCCAACAATGTGGCCACACCAACCGTCTTAAATAATTCGGTCGTCATTACGTCGGAATACAACCAATACGCAATCACGCGCATCGACATCACGCGCACGGGGGCGAAACAAATCTGGAAACAACCGTTTGCATCCGGCGTTTGTCCACCGGTCATTCACAACGGTCACATCTACTGGTGTTGGCGGGGCGTTTACTGCTTGGACTTCAAGACCGGCGAACCCGTCTGGCGCGGCGGTCGCGGCTTCGGTGACACGGCATCGTGCATTGCCACAACGGATGGCCGGCTAATCATCTGGGGCCGCCGCGGCGATCTGGCGTTAGTCGAAACCGCCGACCATTCCCCCAAGGAATACACGGAACTCTCCCGCCGAAAGGGCATTCTCAAGAACGACGTCTGGCCGCACATCGTCCTTTCCGGCGGCCGACTCTTCTGCAAGGACCGCGACGGAAACATGGTGTGCTTTGCCCTGTAGTTTCTCTACCGCCGAATCCACAATTCCGCGCCAACCAGCTTCGCTCCAGTTGCATCGGTCTTCACCATCACCCGGTTTGGACCGGGGCGAATCGCCTGCAGTGGCACGCGGCAAACGTACCGCCGCACGTCGGCGACTTTCTTGCTTCCGCCGGTCGGACCGAAGTTCGCGGAGCCGAACAGGATCTCGGGAGAGCTCTCTTCCGAAAGGCCGGTGAAATCGACGCGGAGTTCGGCCGTTACGTTGAAACCGGCACAGCTGAAATCTTCCGGCACGTTGAGATACCGCCGTTCAAACGTGTTCGCCTGCAGCGAAAGCGGCAGTGCCTGCGAAAACTCGGCCACATCCTTCGCCCAATAATGCGCCGGCATCCAGGAACCGGCGTCCGAAATCGCGTACATCAGCGGTGCCGAGGCGAGCGTCTCTTGCGAACCGATTGTCCCCAGCACTTTCCGCGCATAAATGCGGTCGGCATCGTCGCCCGGTCCCGGAAACAGATTGAACGCATAGATGCCGTCCGCCCCGTCTTGCCACAACCGAACGGCCGCACCGTACCACGCCTCGACCGGCTGTTTCGTACTCTTGCCGCGTGGCGGACGTTGCATCAGTCCCGATTGGCTTAAACACGGGTAGACCGGCACGTCGTGCTTCTGCGCGAGTGACACCATCTCCTTGATCGGTAGATCGAACGTGATGTATCCCCCTCCCAGCGACATCACGTCGATCAGCTTCTCCTGCAACCAGTCGTTGATGTCGATGCCGATCTGTCGGCACGCTTTCGGCGTCGCCGGAACACGCACCGCCAGCAGAAACGGCTTGCCCTGCCGTTCGCTTTCCCGCAGCACCAGCTTGCGGATGTTGCGCACCAGCCGCGAGAGAATCGCGACTTGCGCCGCAGTCGCCGGTCGGCCCTCATAACTCGTCCGAAAGTAAAACGGCGCTCGCATAAAATCGAGTTCGATTCCATCCACCGGATAGTTGACGAGTACCTCTTCGATAATTTCCAGCAGACGCGGTTCAACGTCCGGGTGTTCAAAATCGACGAGGCTCCATAAACGGCGGCGATCCTTGAATTGGTTCGACTTCTCAAGAGTCGATAGGATGCGCGTGGGATCGTCGCGTTTCCATTTCGGCCGGAATTGCGGTGTCCAGGCGTCGTGAATGTCGTTCATCCGCAACGTCCAGATTGATTCCAACCCATGCTTGCGGGCAAACTCGCAGGACATCCGCAGCCCGTCTGTTTTCTGTTCGAGGAACTTCGCCAGATTGTTGCCCGCAAAACGGCCTTTCCTGGAACGAAAGACTTCGGCCACCTGCGTCTCGTGTGTGAACAGATTGAAGCTCTGTGTCGTCGAGTAGTAGATGCTATCGACGTGCGTGTTGAGCAGCGGCGAGTGTCGAACGGCAAGAAACTTCTCGGCCGTATCGGCCCCCTTGGTCCAAATGTCGTCGCCGTCGTTGTTGTAAATGACGCGTCGCCGCCGATGCGCCGCCTGACGACGGGCCGCATCCAGCGCAGCGGCCTCAAACGCTTCGATGCGTTCACTGCCTGACCATGCGGCTCCGAGTGTCGATCCGCCAGCAATCATGCCCAACAGAAACTCACGGCGAGTGGCGTGCATGGTTGCGTCTTTCGAATGTGGGACGGTACAAGAACGTGGTTACTGACACTGCCTCGATTATGCCTGCGTCGTCATTTGATCCGCAACCAAAGCCGCCAGTGTCACCTCGGTCCCGGCCAGCCCCAGTGAATAGAACAACGTGATCTCTTCACTGGTGCGCTCACGCGCGGCAGAACCTGTTACGAACGGCGCAAGCTCTTGCAAGCGATTGTGCAAAGGGGTTGCTACTGTGATGAACTCGTCACCACACTTCTCGACCTGAGCCAGCGTGTCAGTGACCAACAGCGCTGCCCGCTCGGCGACGCTGAGGTCGAGTTCCTGGTTGTTCTTAAACTTCGGGCCGACGTTGTTGATGTGCACGTCCGGTTTGAGCCAATCGGCCTGAATGATCGGGGTTGGACTAATCGTCGCGGTGATCAACACGTCTGCCTCTTCAACCGCTTCGCGCGCTGTGGCGGCCGCCTGCACCGGCTGTCCCAGTTCCTTGCTCATTTGCTCGGCAAACTCACGACAGCGCTCCGCGTCGCGGCTGAAGACTTTGATCTGATCGAATTGTCGTACCGCAGTCGCTGCCTGCAATTGGGTTTTGCCTTGCGGTCCGGTGCCAATGAGTCCCAGCACTTTGGAATCGGAACGCGACAGATATTTGACAGCCACACCGCCGATAGCACCGGTGCGAATTGGGCCGAGTTGCGTTCCCGCAACCAAGGCTTTGATCGCCCCGGTGTTGCCACAGAATACGGCCACCAACTCATCGCGCGCAGGTGATTTGAAATGCGTCGCATCGTAGGCGCGAAAACCAACCAACGAGTTTTCGCCGGTCGAACCACCGACGGTAAACACCAACTTGCCAGCCCCTGCCAGATCGGAGTCTGATCGCGCCGGCGCGATCAGTGTGCCTTCGGCATGCAACCGAAGCGTCTCTTCCATGCAGGTTACCGCTTGCGGCATGCTGAGATGTTTGGCAATGTCGTCGTCGGTTATCAGCAGATAACTCACTTGGCAGTCCTTTGGTTGGTCGAAACGTGTGACCCAACTTTCGCTTTCGCCGGCCGCATCGAGCGAAGAGCCGTAATGCTGATTGTAGCGAGACTCGTCCGTGTCATTACGAACAGGATTGCCTGCTGCATTCGGACTTGAATGTTGACCGCTGGCAGTTTGCACCTTTACAATAGAGTTGACGAGCAAGACCCTCCACCAACTTTGTGACGTTCTCCGTTGTCACAAACGTCCCAATGCGGCCTCCATCGGAAACGACATGGCCTTTTCACTTAGCGATCTCTGGAAACGTTCAGTTTTCCGCAGCGTGTCGTATTCGCTGTTGGTTTTCTTCTTAGGCGCGATGGCTGGCGTAGCGGATGAGAGCGATCCCCCTATCAACTTCGTCAACGACGTTGTGCCGGTGTTGACGAAGGCAGGCTGCAATGCCGGAATTTGTCACGCGAAAGCGGGTGGCGGGCAGAAGGGATTTCAGCTGTCGCTGCTGGGATTTGAACCGCTTGAAGACTTCGAAAGTCTGGTGAAAGACGGACGCGGCCGACGGCTGTTTTCTGCAGCTCCAGAGCAGAGTCTCGTCCTCAAGAAAGCGACAGGTGAAACCCCACACGGCGGTGGAACGCGAATCGCCCGGAATTCCGAGAGCTACGCGCTGCTCCGCGATTGGATTGAACAGGGCGCTTCCTTCGGAAGTGCCTCGGCGCCAAAGCTTCTCTCCATCGAAGTGCTGCCCGACCGTGGCTTGCTACAGATGGGGGCCGGACAGCAGCTCAAATCGCTGGCGAAATACTCCGACGGCAGCATCCGCGATGTGACATCGCTTGCGCTTTACGAATCCAATTCTGATGCGATGGCAACAGTCAGCGAAAACGGGCTTGTGTCCGTACTCGATCTCCCGGGCAAAGTCGCTGTGATGGTGCGTTACCAAGGCCAGGTGTCGGTCTTCACCGCTGCTGTGCCATTGGGGGCGACCGTCGGAAGCCTGCCCAAGACAAACAATTTCGTCGATGAACATGTCTTCGCCAACCTCAAACAGTTGGGCATTCCGCCGTCGCCCGTTTGTGACGACGTCACCTTTCTGCGACGCGTGACGCTGGACATCGCGGGGCGATTGCCCACTGAAGAGGAAGTCACCACATTCCGTAAAGAGACGAACAGCGACAAACGCGATCAGGTGATCGACCGGCTGCTGCGCAGTCCGCATTATGCGGACTACTTCGCCAGCAAGTGGACCCCGCTGCTGAAGAACCGGCGCGACGCCACGAGCGACATCACAGCCAACTTCGCGTTTCACGCCTGGATTCGCGACAGTCTGCTGGCGAATGTTTCCTACGATCAAATTGTGCGTGAACTGCTGGCCGCTACGGGGACGGTGGTCGAGAACCCGCCGGTTGCCTGGTACAAGCGGGTGAAGGATCCGAAGGAACAACTTGAGGATATCGCTCAGTTGTTTCTGGGTGTGCGGATGCAATGTGCTCAGTGCCATCACCATCCGTTCGAGCGCTGGAGCCAGGACGACTACTACAGTCTGGCGGCCTTCTTCTCCCAAATCGGACGAAAGCCGACCGCCACCGCGGGCGAAGATTTGATCTTTCACAAACGCGGTCTTGCCACGGCGAAGAACGTCAAGACGGGCCAGATGCTCAAGCCGGTGGCCTTGGGAGATGACGTCGGGGAAATCGCGGCAGATGAAGATCCACGGCTGCGACTGGCGAACTGGATGAGTTCAAAAGAGAATCCGTTTTTTGCCAAAGCACTCGTCAACCGCTACTGGAAACACTTCTTCAAGCGTGCATTGATCGAGCCGGAAGACGACATCCGCGACACCAATCCACCGACCAACTCGGAACTGCTGGCAGCACTGGAAGAACACTTCATTAACAGTGGCTTCGATCTGAAGGAATTGGTCCGGGTCATCACCCGCTCGAAAACGTATCAACTCTCGTCGCAGCCGAACGAGCACAATCTGGCCGACCGCCAGAATTACTCGCGATTTTACCCGCGTCGATTGCCGGCGGAAGTTCTACTGGATTCGATCGACGATTTGACGGGGGCCAGCACCAGTTTTGCCAACCTGCCGACGGGAACACGTGCCATCGCGTTGCCGGACAACAGTTACAACAAAAGCTCGGCATTTTTGAAAGTCTTCGGAAGACCGAACAGCGCGAGCGTGTGTGAATGCGAACGCGTTCAGTCTTCCAACCTCGCGCAAAGCCTGCATCTGATCAATTCTTCAGAAGTCAAATCGAAACTTGCCGGTGGCAACGGTCGTGCTGCCCGGCTTGCCAAAGCCAAAACGCCGACCGAGCAAAAGATCGCCGAATTGTATCTGGTCGCCTTCTCGCGCGAGCCGCGTCCCGACGAATTGAAGACCGCACTGGATTACCTCAACGAGCCACTGACCGACGCCAACGGCAAACCAATCGCCGCGAGCACCGCAGCTGCAACAAACTTTCAGGATTTGATCTGGGCGTTGATGAATACCAAAGAATTTCTGTTCAATCACTGAGACCAACTCCCGGTGTAACAGGAAACGGGAAGATTGAGGACACGGAACATGTTGAGACAGATTTTTTTCGCCGCAGCGACCCTTGCTGTAACGTTGTTAACGACGTCCGCCACCATGGCCCAGTCGGTTTGCCTGCCGGCTCCCCGGTTGCTGACGACCGTCCCGATGGGCGGACAGGTCGGAACCACCGTCGAAGTCACCATCACCGGTGACAATATCGAAAACGCAGATCAACTTCGTTTTTCGCATCCCGGCATCACCGCGACGCAGAAGCTCGGAAAAGATGGTGCAGCGATCCCCAACCGGTTCGTGGTCGCCATCGCCACCGACTGCCCAACGGGGATCCACGAGGCTCGGCTGATGACGCGACTGGGAGTTTCGTCGTCGAGAGTTTTCAATGTCGATACCCTGCCGGAAACCACCCGCGTCAAACCAAACACATCGCTGAAAAACGCGATGGCAATCGACGTCAACTCCATCTGCAACGCGTCGATGACCCGGCGATCCGTCGATTATTACTCGTTCGAGGCACAGAAGGGACAACGCATCGTCATCGACTGTGCCGCCAAGGGTATCGACTCCAAACTCAAAGCGGTGTTAATCGTCGCGGACTCAACGGGAGCCGACCTGCAGGTCGAACGCCGCGGCGGGGCGATTGATTTCACCGCTCCCGAAACCGGAAAGTATGTGGTCAAAGTACACGACCTCACCTTCAACGGTGGCACCACACACTTTTACCGGCTCGCACTTCGCCAAGCCGCCGTGGGCGAAGACGTCCCGCGACTTCCCTCAATCAAGACCGTCAGTTCGTTTTCCTGGCCACCGGCGGGGTTGACCAGCAATGCTGTTCTCTCCGAAAAAGAACCAAACAATCGGCACGCAGCAGCGCAGCAGATCACCCTGCCCTGCGACATTGTCGGCAGTTTCTTCCCTGCAGCCGACGTCGACACCTTCGAGTTCACCGCAAAGAAAGGTGAAGTCTGGTGGGTTGAAGTCGCATCCGAGCGGCTCGGTCTCTCGACCGATCCATCCATCGTCGTGCAACGCGTCAGCGGCGAAGGCGCGAACGAAAAACTCTCCGACGTTGTGGAGTTCAGCGACATTCCCAGCCCCATGACACTTTCGACCAACGGGTACTCATATAACGGCCCGCCCTACAACGCCGGCTCGTCCGACATCATCGGCAAACTGGAGATTCGCGAAGACGGGATTCATCGCCTGCAACTGCGCGATCTGTTTGGCGGCACACGCAGCGATCCGCGTAACATTTATCGGTTGATCCTTCGCAAGGCGGCTCCCGATTTCGCTCTCGTCGGCTGGGCGCTCCACATGAATTTGCGCAACGGCGATCGCAACGCCCTTTCAAAACCAATTGCGTTACGCGGTGGGGCGACCATGCCAATTGAAGTCGTGGTGGTACGCCGAGACGGCTTTAAGGGCGAAATCGAACTCTTCATGGACAACCTGCCCGAGGGTGTGACTGCTGCCGGTTTGAAAATTCCTGCAGGCAAGTCGCGCGGCATTATGCTCATCACCGCCGAACAGGATGCGCCGCGCGGATTAAGCAGCGCGTCATTCTTTGGTCGTGCGACGATTGACGGAAAAGTGGTAACTCATCCCTGTCGGCTCGCTTCGATGCAATGGCCCGTGCCGGATGCGTCCCGCGAAATCCCCAGTCCGCGATTGCTGGCCGACGTACCGGTTTCAGTCGGCGGATCGGAATTCGCGACCATCACAATCGCGCCCGTCGAAGAGAAAGTCTGGGAAGTCACCGCCGGTGAGAAATTCACCATCCCGCTAGTTCACACGCGCCGCTGCGAATTCTCCGGTGCCAACATCAGCTTGAAAACTTACGGTGCTGGCTTTGAAAGGGTCGCTGCATTCGACGCTCCACTGGCCGGCGACGCATCGGAGGCCATTATCGACCTGGCCGCACTAAAGACGCCGCCGGGTGAATATGTGATCGCATTTTATGGCAGTGCCGTCGCCAAATACCGATACAATGTTGGGGCGGTGTCGCTCGCCGAAGCCGCGCTCAAGACAGCGCAACAGGCTGCCGTCAAAATGGCGGACGACGCAAAGAAGCTGGCCGAGGCGGCCAAAGCGGCTCCCGAAGATCAGCAGGCAGAAAGCAAGAAGGCAGCACAGGATGCTGCCGCCAAACACAAGTCGGCCGCTGCTGCCGCCCTCGCAGCGGAGAGACAATTGAAGAGCGCAACCGCAAAAGCCAAATCCAAAGACATAGTCGATATTATTGTTTCCAGGCCGATTACCATTCGCGTCAAGCCAGCCAAGACGGCGGAGAAGAAATGACCGATCGATTTTACGCATCATCAGCGGCCCCCTGCCCCGGACCGGAAGCTCGTCGCGGGTTTTTGAAGATGGGCCTGGCCGGCTTCGCCTCGTTGAGCCTGCCGGACGTTCTGCGTCTGCGGGCCGAGAGTGCTCCGGATAAAGGCAAGGAAAAGAAAGCCGTCATCTTGGTCTGGCAGCCGGGCGGATGTTCGCACCTCGACACATACGATCCCAAACCGAACGCGACCAGCGAATACCGTGGCCCGTTTGCAACCATCCCAACCAACGTCCCCGGAATGGAGTTTTCGGAATTGTTGCCGTTGCAGGCAAAAATCGCCGACAAAATTACCGTTCTCAGGTCCATGCGTCACGGAAGTGCCGGCCACAGTCCCGGTACCATGCGGATGCTCGCCGGAGACCCGGATACGCGTGCCAAAGAGTCGCCCAAGTATCCCGATTATATGACGGTGACCAATTACCTGCGCTCGAAGGAAGGGCCGCGCACCAACCCGCTGCCGTCCTACGTCAGCATTAATGGTCCATCGGGTCGAATCGGGCCGGCCTATCTGGGCGAAGCGTATTCTTCCTTTGCGGTCACCGGCGATCCCAACAAGCCGAATTTTGTTGTCCCCAACATCGGTCTGTCGAATCTGGCAGAAGCCAAACGCCTCGGCCGCCGCGCGACACTCCGACAAAACCTGGACACTCTGGAACGCGCATTCGATCAGGCGGGCGAGCTGAAAGCGCTCGACGAATTTGAAACCCAGGCCATGACGTTGCTGACGAACGCGAAGACCAAATACGCCTTCGATTTGAACAACGAAGACGACCGCACCCGCGACCGTTACGGACGCAACACCTGGGGTCAGCAGTTGCTGATGACGCGGCGTCTGGTGGAAGCGGGTGTCGATATGCTCTCAACCAGTTTAAGCGGCCCGCTGTGTGGCCGCGTGAATAACTGGGACGATCACGCCGTCAATCACCACGTGTTCGACGCCATGCGATTTCGGTCACAAGCCTACGATCAGGCGGTTTCTGCATTGATCGAAGACATCTACGAACGCGGACTCAACAAACGAGTGTTGGTGGTCGTAACCGGAGAATTCGGCCGAACCCCCAAAATCAGCTATCAGCCCAGCACCGGTGCCGGAAACGCCAGCGCACCGGCGGGCACAAAGCAACCGGGTCGCGATCATTGGCCGCGCGGCTTCTCCAACATCTGGGCCGGCGGCGGCATCCAATCGGGCCGCTTCATTGGCGCCACCGACAAGCGCGGGGAAGATTCCATCGAGCGCGTTTGCGGCGCGGGCGATTTCCTGGCGACCATCTACCATCACCTGGGAATCGATTCGTCGAAGGTCCTGCTGCGCGACTTCAACGGCCGCCCCACATCCATCGTCGTCGATCCCGGAAAACCAATTCCAGAACTGATGGGCTAATTCGGGTTGGTCATCACCATCGGAATTCCACGTATCGCAAATCTCCTACGATGTGATGCCCCAAAGTTGCTTCCGTTGTGGACAATCGGCCGCAGCTCTCCCATCTGTTGCCCGTCCGTGAATGCCCTTAAGGCCAATTCTGCAACGTAAGAAAATGTAACTGTCCGCAGTCGACTCAGTTTTGGACGGGCATCGGCGGGCACGAACGAACCAACCGATTTTGACACGGTACTCGGCGTCGCTCTAGTCAGCGCTCGGCGGAGCGGCCGTGATCGGCAGGCTCAAGATCGCATCATCGGGGGCGGCGAGACGGTCCATCGTCCTATTACCGAACGCGAAAATGCGGGCCGCGTGAGCAGTGCGTTGTGTGGCGCGCTTTTGGAAACGGGCTTCGAGCGTGGCCATAGCGATGTGGGGTTGGACCATGCATCATGGATGGATGCCTGGCCGTGGCTTCTCGCAAGCGGACTCCTACTCGCTCGACTTCTACAGACCTTCGCCCGGCGACTCGGGTCTGCCGTAAACCCGTTTCCAGGCAATTGTGGTCGCGATGACTTGAGTCATGCTTAGGGCCGCCATGGTTCCCATGAACCATGGCGAGAAATCGACAAACGCTGACGCCCAGACACTCTTTCTCCAAAACATGATGCCAAGCGTCACGAGTGCTGTTAGCCCGGTGCCCACACCGAACAACTGGAATGACCATTTTGGCAGGCGCAGACTGAACTGGGCTGCAATGAAACTGATGCAAATTGCTGAGGCGAACATCGCCGATAAGACCAACCAATCATGAGCTACCAACGGCAAGATGGCAGGCCCGGCTATCACAAGCAGCGAAGTGAGACAGAAGATTCCGTAAACCTTCAGGGCAATTGATCCATCGTTATCGGATTCGACGAGTGGCCTTGGTGGAGTGAAAGTCCCCTCTTCTTTGCGAATGCGTTCGATTCGCTTTCCCATTTTTCGACAAAAGACGATCCAGGGGATGAAGAACACAACCATCATCGCGGCTGGAAAACACGCTCGCAACATGGGAGGTTCGATGTACGGCTGCCACCAAAGCGACGAAAAGATGACCGCCGCGAAGACTACTAAACCGCAAAACCCAAATAACAAGTTGCGGTGCAACAATCGCCGCTCGCGTTCCGAACGAGCGTCATCAAATGCGTTCTTTAACAACCAAGCGACCACGGGCAGATGCAGAATCGGCCCTAGGAGCCTGTCCGGAAAGCCGTTGTGTGGCGGAGTCGGTGAGGTCTAGAATTTCAATCTTTTCGGTCGCTGTTCGGCTTGACCGTTGTTCTTTGTGGCCGGTTCGGAAGATGGGCTAC